>JAEIGA010020645.1_pt1 | contig 10040 bp, 8 predicted proteins | sample 9270691 | NCBI WGS metagenome assembly JAEIGA01 (sample SAMN17057246, study PRJNA624740) | gut metagenome | biome: biome; isolation source: fecal sample | host: Bos grunniens | place: China: Xizang | collected 2019
ACCATAATCCACATGACCTCCTACAGCCGTATCCCACTTGCCCGGCTGTATTTTTTTTGTCATCACTCTTTTCTGCAAATACAATTCTCCCTTTGAATTAAATATATGCAAGTGCACCACAGGATGCAAAATAAACGTACCGGCATGGCATTCTGAGCGTGTGGCCGAAGCTATCACTTCGCCCTCCGAATTTACAATCGGAAATATCTCTTCTTTCATTGTATATTATATAAAAAATCAAAAAAACACGAGATTAAGACTATTGTCTAACATCTCGTGTCTATTATTTAATACCTATTTCGATGCATCAAGACCAAATCTGCTCCAACGAATCTTACCCTTAAACCAATCAACATCTCTATCCAACGACAACCACACAAACATTGGACGTCCAACTATATGGTCTTCTGGCACAAAACCCCACATGCGCGAGTCTGCTGAGTTATGACGATTATCACCCATCATCCAATAATAGTCCATTTTGAATGTGTACTCAGTAGCAGGCTCGCCATTGAGGTAAGCCACTCCATTACGATAATCAAGTGTATTACGCTCATAATTAACGATACACTGACGATAACGAAGTATATTATCCTCTGTCAACTCAATAGTTTCTCCTTTCGCAGGAATCCATAATGGCCCATAATTATCTCTATTCCATTTATATGTATAGGCCAAAGGATAAATAGGTGTATGCATTTCTGGCAAAATCTTCTCCACTGCCACTTGCACCACCATTGGCAATTCTTTCACTCTAGCAAGCACCTCTTCTGTCATTGCCATAACATAAATAGGTCCCCATGCTCCATTATTTTTTGGTTCCAAACCTATACGTGTGAGATATGGAGTATAATCATCTCCATTAATTACAGATGTTTCTGCTACACTCACACCTAATTTATGCAACGCTTCGGCCGAAAATGTTGCACCATTAGTTTGCACAAAATAATTATGTTGCACTCCTTTTGGCGATTCAAACACCTCACCATTCACCATCAACACATTTTCCTTCAATTCAATTGTCTGACCAGGCAACCCAACACAACGCTTCACATAATTTTCTCTACGGTCCACTGGGCGCACTACCAATTCTCCCAACTGCGACTCTTGCTGACGAACAAATTTTGCACCAGTAGCCATACGCTCCATCAAATTATCATACGACATCACACTATCGTACTTAAATGTTCTAAACGCAATAGTGCGTTGAGCTGCCTGAAAACAGAGTGTATAATAATCCGGATTCGAGCAAAGTTGTGGCACTGTATCCCCTGCTGGGAAGTTAAACACCACAATATCTCCCAACTCCACTTTATCCCAACCTTTCAATCGGCGATACTCCCATTGCGGTTTTTCAACATACGATTTTCCACCCCAAGGAAAAGTATGTTGCACGAGCGGAAACGACAACGGAGTATTAGGTATACGAGGACCATAACTACATTTGCTAACAGCAAGAAAATCACCAACTTTCAATGTTTGTTCTAGCGACGACGATGGTATCTGATAGTTTTGAAACAAATAGAGATTGATAAAATACACCGCCACAAGCGCAAACACTATAGCATCTACCCACGAACAAATGGTATACAACGTTTTATTTGTATGCTCATATTTTTTCCACCAAGTCCAAGGAATAAACTTAGTGATAAAGATATCAAACACAAACGGATATAACAACATCCACCAAAAGTTGCCCACCCACACGATAAACAACACATACACAAGCGACCATATCGCCAACTTAATCCACGACCCAATCGGTCTTTTCAAACGAGAATCTTTCATATTTTAGACTTTTAGTAGCGAGTAGCGAGTAACAAGACTGCTATTCAGCTTCATATTTTAGATTTTTAGTAGTCAATAGCAACCCTCTTAATTACACCCTTCGGATATAATTTTGCTCCGCTCTGCATAGTTCAAATAAACTTGACTATGCTCTCGCTTATCGCAAAAATTCTTAATTTTCAATTCCTCATTCCCCATTCCTCATTCCTCATTCATTAAATCAATCATCGAATAAAATCCAGCTGGTTTACCCACCAAAAACTCAGCAGCCACCACTGCCCCCAAAGCAAATCCTTCACGCGACTTTGCCTCATGCTTGATGGTTATCGTATCAACCGCCGAATCATACCTTACTATATGTGTCCCAGACACTTTCCCCTCTCTCAATGCTACAATGCCCAACCGACCACCATCTGCCGACTGTTGACCATCAACCAACGCCCACTCCTCTTTTCTATCCAAATTTTCCAAAATACCCTCGGCCAATGTAATAGCCGTGCCACTCGGAGCATCTTTCTTTTCCGTATGATGTATTTCTGTCATATCCACATCATAGTCAACATATCGATTCATCATAGCCGCCAAGCGTTTATTCAATTCAAAAAAGAGATTCACTCCAAGCGAAAAATTCGATGCCCAAAACAAGGTATACCCCTTCTCTGCGATCTCCGCCTTCAATTCTGGCAACACAGCATTCCAACCCGTAGTACCCGACACTACAGGCACTCCCACTGCCCAAGCCCTACGATAATTATCCACCGCCTTATTCGGCACCGTGAATTCTATCGCCACATCTGCCGACGCAAACGCCTCCGAGTCAAACTCTTCTTGATTATCAACATCCACCTTCGACACCACTTCGTGTCCTCTTTCTAGGGCAATACGTTCAATTATATGCCCCATTTTTCCATATCCAATTAATGCTATTTTCATATCAATTTTCTCTAATAAAATCCAATGCCTCAAACACCTCTTCTTTCGTAACCGATTGATTTATTCGCACATCACCCACACCTGCAAGCAACGTAAAATTTATCTGTCCGCCACTATTTTTCTTGTCATGCATCATCAACTCATACAATCTATCATACTCTCTGCAAGTATAAGGAAACGCGCCATAATACTCTTTTGCAAAACGCAACACTCTCATCAACACCGATTTGTCAAAATTCAATTTCAACAACGACAAATACAACTCTGCCACCATACCCCACATCACCGCAAACCCATGCAACATCGGCATCCCAATCTCATACGACAACGACTCAAACGCATGACCCACCGTATGACCAAAATTCAACGCCTTACGCACCCCCACCTCGCGCGGATCAATCGCCACAACCCTCTCTTTCACATCAATATTATCTTTCAATAGCACCGACAATCGCCTCAAATCAAACTCATCCAAATCAAACGCCAATGTCTGCTCCAACAATATCGGGTCCGCAATCAACGCATGCTTCAGCATCTCTGCATAACCCGACAAACGATTCTTGAAATCAAGCGTCTCAAAAAACTTAGGATTTATCACCACCCGCTCTGGCATAGCAAACACACCTATCTCATTCTTCAACCCCCTGAAATTCACACCCGTCTTACCGCCCGTAGCCGCATCCACCACTCCAAGCAATGTCGTTGGCACATTCACAAACCGCATACCCCTCTTGAACGTAGCTGCCACAAATCCACCCAAATCCGTAACCACACCACCTCCCACATTCAGCAACAACGACGACCGCGTAGCTCCATTATCCACCAATTCATTCCAAATCCCAACCGCCGCATCAATCGTCTTACTCTCATCCCCAGCCTTTATTTTTATGACAAACGGTTCAAATCCCGACAAATCCACTCTCGACAAACAACACTCTGCCGTATTCTCATCCACCAACACAAACACCCTATCAACAGCCAAAGCCTTCACTATCGCTGCCAACTCCACCTCAACCCTATCAGTTACCACAAAGTTCCTCATTCCTACTCCCTATTCCCTATTCCTTGTTCCCTATTCCCTAATTATCACTTACTCATCTCCAACATCCTATGTATCGGTCTCACAGCTCTCTCTCTAATCTCCTCATCCACCTCAATCGCTGGCATCTCATCACGCAAGCAGAGATACAATTTCTCCAACGTATTCATTCTCATATAGTCACACTCATTTTTCGAGCAAGCACGACCAGCTGGTGGCACAGGGATAAACTCCTTCTGCGGACAACGTTTTTGCATCTCATGCAAAATACCCGACTCAGTGCAAACCAAAAATTGAGTATATTCGCCATCAACAGCATAGTTCAACAACGCCTGAGTCGAACCCACTACATCCGCCAAATCAGCAATCTCTTTCTTACATTCTGGGTGCACCAACACCTTAGCCTCAGGATATTGAGCTTTAAGTTCAATCAATTTTTCGAGCGAGAATTGCTCATGCACATGGCACGCACCATTCCACAACAACATATTTCTGCCCGTAACGGCATTGATATAACCACCAAGATTACGGTCAGGACCAAAAATCAACTTCGCATCTTTAGGGAATTGGTCCACAATCTTGCGCGCATTAGTCGATGTCACCACCACATCCGTGTGAGCCTTCACCGCAGCCGTAGTGTTAACATACGAAATCACAGTATAATCTGGGTGTTCAGCCACAAATTTGCCGAATTCATCGGCATTACAACTATCTGCCAACGAACAACCTGCTGCCAAATCAGGCACCAACACCTTCTTCTCTGGCGAAAGAATCTTAGCCGTTTCGCCCATAAAATGCACACCACACACCACCAAAATGTCAGCATCCGACTTCTCTGCCCATTGAGCCAAAGCCAAACTATCTCCCACAACATCAGCCACATCCTGAATTTCACCTACTTGATAATAATGCGCCAAAATAACAGCATTTTTCTCCTTTCTCAAACGGTTAATTTCCGCAATCAATTGTTCCTTTTCCATAGTATTTTTATTTAAAAAATTATAACAAAAAAATAGTCCAAAAAATACAATAACCCCCACCCTCATTTAAATATACTATACAGCAACCTGCAAGCAACCTTCACCCTACCTCCAAACACCCCTCTAAAATACAATAAGCCCCCCAAAAAAATCAACAAAAAGATATAACATGCAAAGTTACTATTTTATTTTGAAATAAACAACAAATAACACCCAGATAATATCACATTATACCGATGTTAATAAAATTTTCATCATCAAGCACAAAAAAACCTCTAAAACTAAACAATTCAACACTACTCCCCTATATCAATATTCTCACCTTACATCCTTCATCAAACGCACATACAAATCACCACCTCACAAAACTTTTTTCAGGATTTTTCATATTTTTTTGCTATTCTATTGGTTATTAAAAAATAAAGTTGTAAATTTGCCGATTGAAATTTATACTACCCAAGTAGTATTAAATGATAAATCCAAACCACATAACACACTATCAATCAAACAATTACACAACAAAAACTAAAACTTATTGTTGTGGCGTTCGTGTGTGTTTACACATATAAATAGTCGAAAAATATAACAAACTATTATATTAACTTTTAGTTATATGGCAACAATTAAATTAAAAAAAGGTTTAAACATCAAAATTTCAGGCGATGCCGAAGCTAAAGTAGCTGGCAAAGTTATCTCGAAAGAGGTGGCTATCGTGCCTGACTATTTTGAAGGAATGACACCAAAGGTTGCTGTCAAAGAAGGTGACACCGTGATGATCGGTAGCACTATCTTGTTTGACAAAAAACACCCTGAGGTGAAAGTTGTGTCGCCAGTATGCGGTACAATCAAACAAATCGCACGTGGCGAGCGTCGCAAATTGCTCTATGTGCTTATCGAACAAAACGGCCAAGCTGAACAAGCCGCATTGCCTACTATCGACCTCAAAGCTGGTCGCGAAGCTGTGCTCGCTGCTATGCTCGAGGCTGGTTTTGGTGCTGCTCTCCGCCAACGTCCTTACGACGTAGTGGCTAACCCTGCAGTAGCGCCTAAAGCTATCTTCGTTTCGGCATTCGACTCTGCTCCTCTTGCTGCCGACTACAACTTCGTGTTGAAAGGCGAAGAAGCTAACGTACAAGCTGGTTTGAATGTTTTAGCTGCTATTGCTAAAACCTACTACTCAGTTTCTCCTGCCACATCGGCTGAATTGCGCAACATGAAAGGCGTTGAAATCAACGAATTCATCGGCGCTCACCCTGCTGGCAACGTAGGCGTTCACATCAACCACCTCAACCCTGTAAACAAAGAAGAAGTGGTGTGGACAATCAACATCATGGACGTAGCTATGCTCGGTCGCTATGCCAACACTGGCAAACTCGACTTCACTCGCAAAGTCGCAGTAGCTGGTCCTAAAGTGAAACACCCTGCTTATGTTGAAACTATCAGCGGCACTATCATCAACAACATCACCGAAGGCAACGTAAACCTCGACGAACACATCCGCATCATCAACGGCAACGTTCTCACTGGTTTGAACTCTAAAGAGTTTGCATACCTCTCTCCATTTGCCAACGTCGTGACTGCTATTGCCGAAGGCGACCAAGCCGACGAACTATTCGGTTGGGCTATGCCTCGTTTCAACAAATTCTCTAACTCATGCCTATTCTTCACTAAGTTGCAAACTTTGCTTTGTCCTAAAAAACAATTCGACTTCGACGCTCGTATCCTCGGTGGCGAACGCGCTTTCATCGTTAGTGGCGAATACGACCGCGTATTCCCTATGGACATCATGCCTGAACAACTTGTGAAAGCCATGATTGCTCGCAACCTCGAAAAAATGGAACAACTCGGTGCTTACGAAGTTGCTCCTGAAGACTTCGCTCTCTGCGAATTCGTTTGTACTTCGAAAATCGAAACACAACACATCGTGCGCGAAGCCCTCAACTACATGAGAAAAGAACTTGAATAATTTATTAAAAGACAGGAAGACAAGACAACAAGAAATCATGTTCTCATGTCTTCATGTCAAAAAAAATAAGAAAAATGAAATTTTTAAAAAACATCGTAGACAAAGTTGAACCTACCTTCTCTGAAGGCGGTAAACTTCACATGTTTCACTCGGTGTTCGATGGATTCAAAACCTTCTTGTTCGTGCCTAACGACACAGCAAAACGCGGTACTCACATCCACGACGTTACCGACTCGAAACGTACAATGATTATGGTGGTAATTGCTCTCGTTCCTGCTCTCCTATTCGGTATGTGGAACGTTGGTTATCAACACTTCTTGGCTATTGGTCAAGACGCTACTTTCTGGCAACAATTTGCTTTCGGTCTTTTGGCTGTATTGCCTATCCTCGTCGTTTCTTACCTCGTAGGTCTTGGCATCGAGTTTACTGTTGCTCAATTCAAAGGCCACGAAATTCAAGAAGGTTTCCTCGTATCTGGTATCCTTATCCCTATGATTGTGCCAGTCGACACTCCTCTTTGGATGGTCGCTATCGCTACTGCTTTCGCTGTTATCTTCGCTAAAGAAGTATTCGGTGGCACTGGCTACAACGTATTCAACGTAGCATTGGTTACACGTGCATTCCTCTTCTTTGCATACCCAACAGCTATGTCGGGCGACCAAGTATGGGTGCGCACTCGCGACGCTTTCTGGTGGGGCACTGGCGACAAAGTCGACGGTTTCACTGGTGCTACTCCTCTCGGTCAAGTAGCTGTTTCTACAGGAAACACTGCCGATATCACTAACATCCTTGGCTCAAAAATCGGTTTCATGGATGCATTCCTCGGTTTCATCCCTGGTTCTGTAGGCGAAGTATCTACTCTTGCTATCCTCATCGGTGCTGCTATCCTTCTCATCACTCGCGTTGCTAGCTGGAAAACTATGATTTCAGTATTCGCTGGTGGTGCTTTCACTGCTTTCTTGTTCAACCAATTCGGTCCTGACACTGCTATTGCCAACTTACCTTGGTACATGCACCTCGTTCTCGGTGGTTTCGCTTTCGGTGCTGTCTTCATGGCTACCGACCCTGTAACTTCTGCTCGCACCGAATGTGGCAAATGGATCTATGGTTTCTTGATTGGTGTTATCGCTATCGTTGTTCGCGTACTCAACCCAGGTTATCCAGAAGGTATGATGCTCGCTATCTTGCTCATGAACATCTTCGCAAACCTCATCGACTACTACGTAGTTCAAGCTAACATCAACAAACGTCTTAAACGTGCAAAATAATAATGGTTAAAGGTTAGAGGTTAAAGGTTAGAGACTAAACAATATAATCTTAACTTTCAACTTTCAACTTTCAACTTTCAACTAAATTAATTATGAATACAAATAAAAATAGTTATACGTTAATATATATGGTGGTAATCATTACCATCGTATCGTTGCTATTGTCGATCACTTCGGGGTCTCTTCGTTCTTTCCAAGAAGACAACGTACGTCTCGACACTAAAAAGCAAATCCTTAATTCGTTGCCTGGCATCGAATTGGGCGAAGATGCAGCAGCTACTTACGCAGCAACTATCAAAGAGTACAACATGCTCGACGCTGAAGGTAACGTAGTAAAATCTCTCGACCCTGTGGCTGATTTCGACATCAAAGCCGAAGAAGGACAATTCCCAATGTATGTAGCTGAAGTAAACGGCGAGACCAAATACATCCTTCCTATGAATGGTGCTGGTCTTTGGGGTGCAATCTGGGGCTATATGGCTCTTAACGACGACCGCAACACTGTGTTTGGTGTGTTCTTCAACCACGCAAGCGAAACTCCAGGTCTTGGTGCCGAAATCGTTACCGAAAAATTCCGTAAACCTTTCATCGGCAAAGAGCTCTTGAAAAACGGCAAATTCGCTTCTATCGCTATCGAAAAAGCTGGTACCAAAGTAGAAGGTCGCGACCAAGTGGACGCTATCTCTGGTGGTACTATCACTTCTAAAGGTGTTGAAGCTATGCTCTCTTCAAGCCTTGTAAACTACGAAAATTTCCTCACTGCTCCTGCTGCTATCGTAGTAGAAGAAGTAGCCGACAGTGTTATTGTTGAACCTGTAATCGAAGAATAGTAATAAGTAGAAAGTAATAAGTAAAAAGACATTTAGTCTAACGACTTACTACTTACGACTAAAATCTAAAAGATATGAAAGAAGAATTGAAAAATGCGCTACTTGGTCCTCTTAACAAGAACAACCCTGTAGCTATCCAAGTACTTGGTATCTGTTCTGCTCTCGCTGTAACAGTACAATTGAAACCTGCTATCGTTATGGGTATCTCAGTAACTATCATCGTAGCTATGGCAAACGTGGTAGTATCTCTCATCCGTAACACTATCCCTAACAGCGTACGTATCATCGTTCAATTGGTAGTTGTTGCTGCCCTCGTAACTGTAGTATCTGAAGTATTAAAAGCCTTCATGTACGACCTCAGCGTGCAACTCTCAGTCTATATCGGTCTTATCATTACCAACTGTATCCTCATGGGTCGTCTCGAAGCTTTCGCTATGGCAAACAAACCTTGGCCTTCATTCCTCGATGGTATCGGTAATGGTCTTGGCTATGCATGGGTATTGATAGTAGTTGCCTTCTTCCGCGAATTGCTCGGTTCTGGCACTCTATTTGGTTTCCGCGTTATCCCTGCTTCGTTCTACGAAATGGGTTATGTCAACAATGGTATGATGATGATGCCTGCTATGGCACTTATCATCGTGGCTTGTATCATTTGGGTTCACCGTTCAATCAACAAAGACCTTCAAGAAAAATAATTAATTAGTAATAAGTAGAAAGTAAAAAGTAGAAAGACATTTATAATCTTACGACTTACTACTTACGACTTACTACTAAAAAAGTCTTAAATATGGAACACGCATTAAGTTTATTTATGAGTTCGATTTTTTCGGACAATATGATATTCGCATACTTCCTTGGTATGTGTTCATACCTTGCAGTATCGAAAAATGTGAAGACCTCTGTTGGTCTTGGTATTGCCGTAACAGCAGTGCTTCTCATCACCCTTCCAGTGAACTATTACCTTTATACTGGTATCCTCCAAAAAGGTGCTTTATCATGGTTGGGCGAAGGCTTTGCTGATTTGGACCTCAGCTACCTCAGCTTGATTCTTTTCATCGCTGTAATTGCTGCTATCGTACAATTGGTTGAGATGATTGTTGAAAAATTCTCACCTTCTTTGTATGCGTCATTGGGTATTTTCTTGCCTCTTATCGCTGTAAACTGTGCTATCATGGGTGGCGCTTTGTTTATGCAACAACGCGTAACTCTTGAGCCAACCGACCCTAAAGCTCTCAC
>JAEIGA010020646.1_pt1 | contig 10040 bp, 2 predicted proteins | sample 9270691 | NCBI WGS metagenome assembly JAEIGA01 (sample SAMN17057246, study PRJNA624740) | gut metagenome | biome: biome; isolation source: fecal sample | host: Bos grunniens | place: China: Xizang | collected 2019
CCATACCAGAAAGTATGATAGTGTTATTTTGGTAGAAAGCAGCTAAGTTGTCGTAAGATATTGGGTTATTGCTTACTTCTATTGTTTCAAATTCATTGAGTGGAGTTGCTGCTGCTAACACCCAATTATATGTTTTACATTCACCAGCACAACCAATTATAACTTTACCATCTGCAGAAACAGCAAGTAATGTTCCTAAATTGTCATTGCCTTCTTCGTTGTAGTTATTTGCAACGGCTTCTATTTCAGATTGTTTAATTCCTGCAGGACGGATGATACGTTCAATTTCTATCCATTCGTTGTTTTTGTAGATATATGCTTGGCGGATAGGACTTGTTTCAACAGGGCTATTTACATAAACATAACCATTGTTATCAACATCCCATGCTCCACATTCAAATTCGCAGTCAAGCACTTGAAGGCGTTGTTTTTCTACATCAAATATGCAAGGTTGATATATATCAACACTTGAAAATTCATCACCTTCATTAAACACTACTTTGCGGAAGCTTCCTGCAACATATTTTCCATTATCGCTCATTCGAGGGGCAAAAATGAAACTCATATTTCGGTTACTTTCTGTTTCTGTATCTATTAAGTATGCTGTATCTGGAGTTACGATAAATGCAGATTGATGTGGTTTTGCATTAAATTCTAAACTGCCTAAAATAGTTTTTCCGTCTTCTGATATGTTATAACATGTATTTACGTTAGCAGGTTCGTCAAATTTGTCATAACGTAATGAACGTGGATTTGCTGTTTCGTATACACCATTTACCCATTTTGCTGCTTCTGCAGCTTGAGCTTGAGCATTGTCCAATACGTAGCCGACAAATATTGTGTCATCATCAGCTGTGATAGCCATATCTTTCACTGTACCCATAGTATATCCTGTAGGTAATTCTAGAGTATGCCATTCGCCATTAAGGTTATAAGCAGGTTGATTGAGATACGCTCCACCAACGACGGTTCCATCGTTGCTGATGCAATTAGCCTCGCTTTGTTCTGCTGGGTTTTCTACAAGCAATATGCGCTCACCCTTAGTCAAATCCCATTTAGATGCATTGCGGTTGAATGCTGCGTTATCGCTATTATCAAATGAATAGCCTACAGCCCATAATCCATTAGATGAAATATTTTGGATTGTTGCTTCATCTTCACTTTCAGTGATGGCCGAAAGTATCATTTTTTTCTCTTCTTGGAAATCATTGTTTGCCAAAGCTGGATAAACCATTGATGCTAAAGCAAGAGTGAAAAATAATTTTTTCATAATGTCTATTTTTTTTATTTGTTAATAATTTTATCTGTTTTTGTTGATCCATCATTGTAGGTTGCAACAACAATATAAACACCTTGAGGCATATTGTTTAAATTTAAATTGCAACCCTCTGTCGTAGCAACTATTGTTCCATTTATATTATAAATAGTTATGTTTTTTGAATTTGTTGCAACAATCTCTTTTTCGTTTGTGAATATTATGACATTATTGTTTGCCATATTATTGTCAATAGCATTTCCATCCGCATTTGTAATGTGTGCTTGGCTTAGTGGCACGATACTGAATTTGCGGTAACTTCCATAGTCGAACACACCAACTATATTGTTATTGTCGTATAATGTATAGTCCCAAATTTCATATATCATAGTATCTTTGTCTTGATATAAGAATTTTTCTTCAATAGTTTGACCTTGCTGTGTTATAGTTTGTGAACCATGTTTTACATTGCTTAATTTCACAACCATACTTGCATATTTTTCAGGCTCTGATGCCAATTCTGCCATAGACATTTCGATAGGTGTAATTTTATCGAGATGATTGCTTGACACTATTTCTAGATTCGAGTTTTCTCTAAGATAAATATATGGTGATGCATCTTCATATGCATGGAATGTACCTGTGATACCATTGATAGAGTCGCCTGCTGTAATATTTACTTTTGATTGCGATTCAATAAATAATCCTGCAGTTTCATCTTGAATAAATATTCCGTAAACAGTTAAATCTCCAACTTCCCATGAGTGAGTGTGTGTAGCTAAAACATTATTTGTAAGTGTATAAGTTACACCTGTAGCAATAGGTTGACCTGCTTCAATCATTTTTGCGATAGAATTGAACGAGTAGTTTGTTGCAATAATATCTTTTTCGCTACGCACGATGATTGTAACCTCTCCTTGATTGCGTATACCTGCATCAAGTATACCAATTACAGCCATATCTTTATTTTCAAAGTTAGTAAAATCAATACCTTCTAATCTTACCTTTTGATTATTTGACGACAAATAGTATTTGTCGTTTTCTTTTTTGATTTTACATTTTGGTGAGATTGTTAATAGAGCTTCATAGTTTTTTGCCGCAAAGCCCATAACATATTCAAGATCATCAATCAATTGTGGGGTTATTTCATTGTTATTATTGATAACAGAGATTGATTTTGCATCTTCTGCCGATATTAAGATAGTCGAGCCATATACTTTATTGTCTTCATTAACCGTTAGGGCAGTGTAGATGCCATTTAAGCCTTTAATACTGTCACCTGTATTTATTTCAGTTTCTATTGATTCTATATGGCATACAATTCCTGTTGTTGTTTCATAAATGTCTGTTTGTTGTATATATAGGTCAATAGAATTATCTGCATTTTTTTGCACGAAGTTTACTAATGCAGGCGACATTATTTCTAATGCATTTGGTGAAGATATTTCGTATGCATTTTTTATGTCAAGTATCAAATTGTAGGCTGTTGCAGTGACATGGTCGTCCGAAGGAATAATGAATCCATTAGCCCCATTATTGCCATAGTAGCCTTCAAAAGTTCCGCGAGTAGGTATTTGTACGCCAAATCCAGCTACGAGTGCAATTGAATTTTCTGCGTTACCAATAGAATAAGAATAGCCATCAGTTTTGACATCAATGTTTGTTAGTCTAATAGGTTGGCATTCGTATTTCATTGGATTAGCGAGGAGGTCATCAAGTTCTACGTCTGTTATAGTAAAAGAGTCTATTTCATTTACTATCTTGATTTCTTTTACATCGCTATTTATTTCGATGTCAATTTGCGACATCTCTTCATTTGTAGCCGATTTAAATACGCCATATATATTTGTGATTGTTTTGTTAGGTTCAATACCTGTACTTCCCCATTCATTTATAAGGGCAGATTTCACATAGATATATCCAGTTTCATCTTGAATAAGTATACCGCCAGGACCATAGAATGTGGTAGTTGCATTCCCTGTGTAGATAATTTCTGTATTGTTCTCTGTATTTCGCACATCTGCGATGGTCTTACATTCTTTTTGTGCATAAACTGAGAGTGAAAGACTGCAAATAGCAAAAAATATAAAAATTTTGCTCATTTTACGAAAGATTGTTTGCATAAATATTTGGTTTATAGATGATTTAAATAATAGTAATAGATTTTACAAAGATAATAAAAAAAAACGCTGTTTGCAATAGATGAAATAATTTTTATGATAAAAAAATAGAGGCGCAATTTAATATTGCGCCTCTATCATTATTATTAATTTCTATCTAATCAGAAATTATTTTACGAATACTTTGTAAGCAGCACCGTTTACGCGGATGATTGCTACGTTAGTATTAAGACCATTGATGATAGTAGTAGTTGTGTTAGAAACACCTGCATATACGCGGATACCATTTACTGTGTAAACTTCGATCATTGCGCCAGCTTCTGTTTCTACATATACTGCACCATTGTTAGAATAGATGTTTGCATTAACTGTGAAGTTATTTTCTATATCATTACCTTCTTCACCTTCGAATGCGAAGCCTTCTTTAGCGATCAATGTACGACCAACTGCGATAGCATTCCAGTCGAAACGAGCAGCAGCGATTTTAACAGTTACGCTATCTTCGAGTGAAGCCTCTTTAGTTTCTACACCTTTGAGGTTGAAGAGTGTACCTGCGAAGTCTGTTTGTTCTTCGTTGTAAAGTGGGAATACATATACATTAGTAACGTCTTCTACTGTATCGTAAGTGATTTCGAATGCTTCTTCTGCGTTCCAATATATGTAACCATCAATAGCATCTGGAACCATCATGCTTGCTGAACCGAAGTAGTTAGCTGTTGTATCAACATTGATCAATTTACCAGCAAATTTGATTGGGTCTGTATTGATTTCGTCGATAGTAGCATCGATAGCTTCTTCTTTGAGGTCGCTAGCTTCAAGACGTTTAACGAAGTCTGCATATGATTCGAATAATTCCATACCATTTTCGTCTACGCCAAGAACTTTTTGCATGAAGTTCATTACTGGAGCACCATAAACTTCGCCTGTTGGGAGATAAGTTTCATCATCTTTAACGCATTTGAAGTCGATAGTAGCATACCATTCTGTAGGAAGTTTTTTGCCAATTTCGAGGTCAAGACCTTCAACTGGGTTACCCATCCAATCTTCGCCTCCTGCTGGTGCTTGAAGAACGATAACGCCTGTACCATCGTTGAGGTAGTAGTTGTTTTGTACACCACCCATCATGCCTGTTGTTTGAATTACATCAACAACTGTTGGTTGTGATTCGATAACTGCAAGAGTTGTGTAGTCTGTGTATTGTTTGTAGCGGAGGTCTTCCCATTGTCCTTTAGCATATACTGCTGCGATATTTTCGAAGCGTACAACGTTTGGCAATGAGTAGATGTTATCTACAACTTCTGATCTAACTGCGTTGCCTTTATAATCTACAACATCGATCAATTCTGAATAAGCTTCAACTTTTACTGGTGCTCCTACGAAGAATGCTTCTGTATAGAGTTCATAGTTACCTGTTGAGTCTTTTTCTAGGTAAGTCAAACGATAGAAGATATCAGCATTTTCAGCTTCGCAAGTGATAGTGATTGTATCGTTCATATCACCTTCTTCTGGGCTGATTACTGGAGCTACTGGAGCTACTGGAGCTGTGTATGCTTCGTGGCTGAGATATCTTACTTGGAGTGCACCTTTGTAAGCTGTTACAAGACCTACGATAGAGTAAGCTGTTTTTCCTTTCAATTCTACTGCTTCTCCTGTTTGGTTGTAAATTGTAACTTTTGAGTTTTCAGGGTTTACAAATTCAACAGTTTTCTTGTTAGCAAGAGTTGTATCGTTTGCAGTTTGAATGTTGTGAAGAACAACATATTCGCTCATATTGTTGCCAAGTTGTTCAACTGTTCTGAGTGTAGGAAGAACTTCTGCACCTTTAACTGCTGCTGGAAGTTTAACCTCTTTCATTTCAGGAATGATTTCTTGGTCGATAGTGTAAATACCAGAAATACCTGTCAAACGGTCACCGTTAACCAATACTGAATCTGTGTAGTTTGTAGCGTAGAGCAACAATGCGCCTGTTTCGTCTTGTACATATACGTTATAACCATCTTTATAAGTTACTGCAACTTCACCTGCGATAGTAACAACTGCTGTTGGGTGTGCCCACAATTTGAATTCTGCGATGTTTGCTACTTCCATTGAGTCAACGAGTACGTCTGCTCCTTTGAGGATAGTGAATGATGCGCGGTCTTCTATTGCGAAACCAATATCGAAGTTACCTCTAACTGTGATTTCTTTTTCTGCGAAGTTAGCTAGGCTGAGACCATTCAAGCGAACTTTTTCGTTTCCAACTTTGATATATTCTGTTGTTGTTTCTTCTGATTTTTCAACAACTACAGTACCTGTTACTTGGATGTTTTGACCTTGATATTTAACTGCTTCTGCTGTGTTAAATACGAATGTAGAGTCTGCAACTGTGTATGATGTTTCGTTGCCTGTGCTAACTTGTTGGATGAGTGTACCAAGTTGGAGCTCTACGATAGGAGGAAGTGTTTTACCACCATCTTCTGTTTCAATAGAGTCTACATCTGTTGGGTAGTCGATGTCACCTACGTGGTAGTCATAACGATAAGCTGAGATTTGACGACCTTTTGCATAGCCTTCTGCTCCGTATGATGCTGCAAGATCTTGATATGGCATGAAACCACCTTGGATATTGCAGATAGAGTCACCAATTTGGAAGTCGATATCTTCGTTGATTGTCATTGCATTAACTGCGATGCTGATAACGTTACCGTTTTCATCTGTATCTTGTACGTTGAATACTGTACCATCACCACCAGCAAATACGTTGTTTACAAGAACTGGAGACATGAAACCTGAGCGTGTATAGCTTTGTGTTTTTGTGTCACCCCAGTAGTTCATATAATCAACGAATTCGTTGAATACGATACGTTGTGATGAACCTGTTTTGTAAACGTCATATTCTACAACTGTGATTGCGAATGGTTGATCTTTTTCAATACGATATGTGAGAGCGCCAACTTTAGCATCTGCAGGAACTACATTTCCGATTGAGTCGTAACCCAATACTGGGATGATTGTGCTATCTGATGCCATTGTTGTATATTCACCTTTTGCAATACGTTGAGTTTTGAAAGGATAGATATCAACGATTTCACCTTCATATTTTCTTGGGTTTGCTACAAGTGAGTCAAGTTTAACTTCACGTTTTTGCAAACGTCCACGTGTAATTTCAAATGAAGTTGGAACGATGCGTGCCATACATTCATCATCTGCAGGGAAGTAAGTACCTTGGATGTTTGTCAAACCTACTGTATTACCTACTGCAACTGTATCAAGTCCTTCGAGAAGAACAGCCGCTGTACCGTCTTGTACGAGAAGACCTTTTTCTGTTTGGAATGTTGCAACTGCTGTACCTGTATAACTTACACCTTCTGATTCTGCTTTAGCAACGATAGATGCAAGTGATGCACCTTCTGGTGTTACGTCAACGATGTATTTTTGTGCAAGTGGGAAGAATACTTGGTTGCTTGCAAATACACGGTTGTCTACAACAACTGTTACATCGCAATATGGATACCATTCGAAGTCTTTGATACGATAGTTTTCCATGTCATCTCCTTCTTCGATGAAGATAGTGTCGCCATCTTGTGCAAAGAAGTGGTGAAGTTTGCTAACTGTTGCTGTTCCACTTACCAACTCTACATCTTTGTACATTGTACCATGTTGTAAGTTTTTGAAGCTTACAAGATAACCTGTAAGAGTATTTGTTGGTTTGAGTTTGATGTATTCTGCAAGTGTAAGTTCTTTAGCTTCTACTTCTGTTGTTGTACTTACTACTTTAAGTTTAGAAACACATGCTGTATCCAAGTACATTTGTTCAATATAAATATTGTACATGTCAGGACCATAGTTTACATAGTATCCACCGAACAAACCGCCACGGATAGAATCGCCAACTTTGATTTCTGTTTTTGGATTGCTGATACGTACGTAGATAGCATCTGTTGAATCTTGAACGAATGCTTCATATTGTGGAATACTATCCATCTTATATGTATATTCCCAAACTGTATCGCATTCGTTATACCATTTACACCAATATTCATCCACTGAACCTACTGAGTCAAGAATAATATCTGTATTAGGTTTAACCTCATAAGATCTTTCTAAGTAGTTAACGCGTACATCACCTGTGAAACGAGGAGAAACACCTTTTGGAAGTGCACCCATAGCTGTAAGTGATTTAAGTGTATTGAATGTTAATTCAGCACCGAATACGTCTTCAGCTCCACGAACAACGAATATTGGACGTGTTACATCGTAAACCAAATAATCATAAATCGCACGGAATGCTACTTTTTGACCTGCATATTGTTTTACATCGAAACCATTAGCTCCAACAAGCATGATTGAGTCTGTATCCCATTTGAAATATGCTGTGTCGTTGTTAACAACAATCTTAGTAGTTGTGTTATCCACCATATCTGCTTGGAAATATTGTGAGCCGTAAGTATAACCACGATTTACTTTTGATAAGTAATTTTTGAAATATGAACTACTTAAGGTTGTAGGAGTTGCAAGGTTATTACCTTTGCTTACTACTGTAAGTTCTGCATCTTCTGCCAATGTGAAGTAGTTTCCATTAACTGAAGTTACATATTTTGTAAATTTACCATTGAAGCCTGTGATTTCATCACCTGATGCGATATTACCTACTTTTGCAACTTTAATTGCATAATGTTTAGTTGTAGCTGAACCGTATGAGCCATATGAAGTTTCAGTTATATAAAGAATACCTGAACCATCAGTTTCTTTGTTTACTGCATTAACTACAAATGAAGATACTGCTGTGTGATTTAATGCTTTGATGCTATCATTTGCAGCATTCACCATAGTTTCTACATCTGCAAGGCTTCTGTATTTTTCAACTTTAGAACCTGTAAGTTGGAAGAATGGAACATTTGCACCATAAGTTGCTGAGCTATTGTAGCAAATGTAACCTTTGATATCTCCTTGTGCAGGAATATAAACTTGAGTTGCCTCTTTTACAGGGTATTCAACGCCTTCGTTTGTGAAAGATGAGAAATTGTACACTTGACCATATTGGTTAATAGTAGTCATGTACGAAGTTGTAATACCTTTGTATTCTACAGTATCGAATGTAGCTTTAGATGCTTCGAACGCAACTGGATAAATACCATTAACGTGAGAAGTTGCAAATCCCATGAAACCTTCAAGTGTTTTTGCTACAGCAGGAATATTACCTGACATTTTAAGATTTACCTCTTCGCCTTCAGCATTTTTGAATGCGTATGCCCATTTTGTACCTTGTTGGATAGGATAGATAACAAGATTTTCGTATTTGAAATTATCGTCAGTGATTTCTGAGACAACTAATTTAGATTCAACACTATAGATTGATTTGTTGCTCATGTAATCATCGCTATTCCAATATGATTCTTTTACAGAAACTGCTTCATAGCATTTGAGTGTTTTTGCTACACTTGGAACTACTGTGCCATATTCAACTTCGAAACGAATATCTTTTTCTCCATTATTGAAGAAATAGTATGCAGAATAGTTTTCTGTGTCATAACCTTTTGTGATAGGTAGATTAGTGTACACTGTTTCAAGACCTTCAGTTTCTGTGATATTGAAAGCAACAGCCATAATTGGTTCGTTTGCAATTTCATCATATCCCATTTCTACTTCTGCCAAGAAACCTTTAACTGTGCATGATGCTGCGTTAGGGAAATTGTCTTGACCTCCGATAAGCAATGTGTCTTCTCCACTAACCAAATATTTAGTCAACACAATTTTATCGCCCAATATTGGTGTTTGTGAGTAGTCATCTGGATTTGTTGTACTACCAATTTGTTGGTCGTGGAGTGTGTCGATTTTGTTGAGAATTTCAACTTTTTCGAGTTTTACAGGTATGTACTCATATTCAGCCACACCTTTTGTTTTGAGGTCCGAAATAGTAGTTGTTTTGTATTCAACAACAACTGTTTCTTCAAGAACTTCAAAATCTTGAACATAACAAGCATACATGCCATAATAATTAGCAACTGCAGTCATGTTTGCAATTAAAGCACCACTTGCTAAGTCTTCATAAGAGATGCTACCACTTGCAAGGAGATAACCAGTTTCGTCGTAAAGGACTACACCGTCATATCCAAGAGAAAAAGCCACAGTAAGAGTGTCTGTGAATGTTACAGGCACACTTTCTCCTTCAATGGCTTTGAATGCAGCAATGTTTGCGCATTCTTGTGCTGCTGCTCCTTGCGCGAAAGAGGCAACGAAAGGAACTATGACGCAAAGAAGCGTCATCAATCCTTTAGCGAACAATTTTTGTAAGCCTTTTTTCATAAGAATTGTTTTTTAAGTTAATAAATATAGTTAATTTGTTTTGTGAATATTCAGTGTTTAGTGGTGATGTCAGTATGTCACAATAAACCAAAATATCGTGGCAAAGGTATAAAAAGTTTTTGAATTAGGCAAGCATTTTTTGATTTTTTACTCGTTTAGTGTTTTTTTGATATTTTTTTAAAATATTTTTTTTGTTAATTATGTTTTTTATTTTGCTATTTTAATCTATTTTACCAATCAAATTTTCAACTTCCAAATACACACTCTCATTGTGTATTCCTCCCCTTAAAATTCCCAAATTTAAATATAGGATACAGATACCTGCACCATACCTGCACCATACCCTCTCCAATACACACTCTCATTGTGTATTCGCTTTC
>JAEIGA010020647.1_pt1 | contig 10040 bp, 9 predicted proteins | sample 9270691 | NCBI WGS metagenome assembly JAEIGA01 (sample SAMN17057246, study PRJNA624740) | gut metagenome | biome: biome; isolation source: fecal sample | host: Bos grunniens | place: China: Xizang | collected 2019
CCTTCAGGGAGGTGTCACGGACTTCTCTTGCCTTTTCACCGAAGATGGCACGCAGGAGGCGTTCTTCGGCAGTCAGCTCGGTCTCGCCCTTGGGGGTGACCTTACCGACCAGATAATCGCCGGACTTGACTTCGGCACCGATACGGATGATGCCGTCCTCGTCCAGATCCTTCAGAGCATCTTCGCCCACGTTGGGGATGTCACGGGTGATTTCTTCCGGGCCCAGCTTGGTGTCACGGGCTTCGGTCTCGTATTCCTCAATATGGATGGAGGTGAACACATCTTCACGAACCAAACGCTCGTTGAGCAGAATGGCGTCCTCGTAGTTGTAGCCTTCCCAAGTGACGAAGCCGATGAGCACATTCTTGCCCAGCGCGATTTCGCCTTGAGAGCAGGCGGGGCCGTCAGCGATGACCTGTTCATCGGTCACACGCTCACCCACTTCCACGATGGGGCGCTGGTTGACACAGGTGCCCTGATTGGAACGGGCAAACTTGGTCAGAGCGTAGTCCTTGATTTCGCCGTTGTCGTAGCGAATGGTGATAATATTGGCGGAAACACGGGTAACGGTGCCTTCGCCCTCGGCCTTCAGGCAAACCTCGGAGTCCACGGCGCACTTCTGCTCGATGCCGGTGGCAACGATGGGAGCTTCCGTGACCATGAGGGGAACGGCCTGACGCTGCATGTTCGCACCCATCAGGGCACGGTTGGCGTCGTCGTTCTGCAGGAAGGGGATGAATGCGGTAGCGATGGAGGTCATCATCTTGGGAGAGACATCCAGATAGTCGATGGTTTCCCGATCGACGGCGATGATCTCGTTGCGATGACGGCAGGTGATACGGGTGTTGATGAGGAATCCGTTCTCGTCCAGAGGCTCCTTGGCCTGTGCGACATAGAAATCGTCTTCCACATCAGCGGGCATATATTCAATAGTATCCAGCACACGGGAGCCGGCATACTTGCCGTTCTCGTCGTAAACCTTCTCGATCTTGCGGTAGGGAGCTTCGATGAAGCCGTACTCGTTGATCTTGGCATAGCTGGACAGGTAGTTGATCAGACCGATGTTGGGACCTTCGGGGGTCTCGATGGGGCACATACGGCCGTAGTGGCTGTAGTGAATGTCTCGGACATCGAAGGAGGCACGCTCTCTGCTCAGACCGCCGGGGCCCAGAGCGGACAGACGGCGCTTGTGGGTCAGCTCGGCCAGAGGGTTGTTCTGGTCCATGAACTGAGATAGGGGAGAGGAGCCGAAGAATTCCTTGATAACGGCGGTGACGGGACGGATGTTGATCAGGCTCTGAGGCGTGACGGTATCCAGATCCTGCACAGTCATGCGTTCACGGATCACACGCTCCAGACGGGTGAAGCCGACACGGAACTGGTTCTGCAGCAGTTCGCCGACGCAACGCAGACGACGGTTGGCCAGATGGTCGATGTCGTCAGTGGTACCGGCACCGCAGACCACGCAGTTGAGGTAGTTGATGGAGGCCAGAATGTCGTCACGGGTGATGTGCTTGGGCAGCAGGTCGTCACGACGCTCCTCGATGGCATCTTCCCAGCCGTCGGCGGGGACGGTGTCCAGCATTTCAAACAGAGCCTTGCGGCAGACCTTTTCGGTGATGCCGTACTCGGCGGGGTCGAAGTCCACGAAATTCTTCATATCAACCATGAAGTTGGAGAAGATCTTGTGGGTCTTGCCGTTGATGGTGATAACGGCTTCGCAGACACCGCGGTTGGACAGCTCCTTGGCCTTGGCACGGTTCAGCACTTCGCCGGGCATGGCCAGCACTTCGCCGGTGCGGGGGTCAACGATGGGCTCTGCCAATTCCTGACCGTTCAGGCGGCTCCAAATGTCCATCTTCTTGTTGAACTGATAGCGACCGACTTTGGAAACATCATAACGGCGGGGATCGAAGAACAGGGAATCCAGATAAGCGGCGGCGTTGTCCACTGTGGGAGGTTCGCCGGGGCGCAGACGGCGGTAGATTTCCAGCAGGCTTTCCTCACGGGTCTTGCAGGGATCCTTTTCCAAGGTGGCACGGATGCGGTCGTCCTCGCCAAAGAGCTCGAGGATCTGGGCATCGGTCTCCACGCCCATGGCACGGATCAGACAGGTGATGGGCAGCTTGCGGTTCTTGTCGATACGGACAAAGAAGCAGTTCTGCAAGTCGGTTTCGTATTCCAGCCATGCGCCACGATAGGGGATGACGGTGGCGGTGTAGGTGTGCTGGTCAGCCTTGTCCACGGTGTCGCCGTAGTACATGCCGGGGCTACGGACGATCTGAGAGACGATGACACGCTCTGCACCGTTGATCACAAAGGTGCCGCCGTTGGTCATCAGGGGGAAGTCGCCCATGAAAATTTCCTGATCCTTGATTTCGCCGGTCTGCTTGTTCAGCAGGCGAACACGAACCTTGATGGGCTTGGCGTAAGTAGCGTCCCGCTCCTTACATTCCTGTACGGTGTACTTGGGCTTCTCGTCCATGGAGTAGTCCAGGAAGGACAGCTCCAAATTGCCGGTGTAGTCGGAGATTGCCGCGACATCACGGAAGACCTCACGCAGGCCTTCGTTCAGGAACCAGTTGTAGGAATCCCGCTGGATCTTCAGCAGGTTCGGCATCTGGAGGATTTCCTGATACTTGGCATAACTCTTACGCAGGGTTTTTCCGAATTTCACGTCTTTCGTTTCCATATTCGGTCATCACAGCCTTTCACAGAGATTGATATGGGAGGCGCATCTAAGAATTCCTTTTTGTGTTCCGGACGAATCTTTTTCCCCAACTTTTGCTTATAAAAACCTTGAAATACACAAAGTATTCCTGCGGTTTTTAACGCAAAATTTGAGAAAAAATCTTTCGCCCGGCTCACTAAAAATCAATTCTTAGAGAGCGCTGGGTGTGTATTGCACAATTTTGAAACACCCGGAAGCGTTGCTACTTTGTTGCCTGAACCGCTTGCGCATTGGGAAAACCTGTGGTATAATGGCTTTAGCGGGTGGAGGATGGCAAAATGCGAAACTTCCGCAGTATAGGTAGTTATTTTACCATAGATTTCTTCATTCGTCAATGGATATTTTCAAAAAAATCAGCCGAATCGGAATATTTTCCGAAGCGACTGGTCTTTTTTTATGCAATTTCAGGGAAACAGGAAGCAGTTCGACTTGCATTCGTAGTACGCTGTAACGCTTATAACTCTATATTTGGTTTTGCACCGAGGCGCGTCAGGGATGCCGCGCGCTACGGATGGGCATAAAGTTTTAGATGTTACAAGGTAGTAGGGGTCGATGCCGCATCGACCCTTACGAGTTCTAATACATGGGTTCCGACTAGCGATGCACCTGCAAGGCTCCCCTTGTGAGGGGAGCTGTCATGGGATAGCATGACTGAGGGGTAGATTCTCTCCCTCCGCCCCTTCGGGGCACCTTCCTCATCAGAGGGAGGCTTTGGTGCTACAGAACCTTCTAGGCTTGAAAAGTACCGTGGTGTTGGTAAAAAAGGCGAGCACCCGATTTGGATGCTCGCCGTGATTTTTAGAATTCGGGGCCGTTATTGGTGGAGTTGGTGCTGTCCCGATTGGGGTCGTAATACTGGGGAGCGCCGGCTTCGGGGTTGAAGTAGGCGGCAGCGGCAGCAGCGGCTTCGGCAGCTCTTGCGGCAGCTTCGGCTTCCTTTGCCTTGACCTTCTTGGAAACAAAGAACAGAACGATGCCCACAACAGCAAACACAGCGCCCATATAGGTCATGGAGATGTTGGAAGCGGCTTCCTCGTACTCAGACTGCTCATTGCACACAAAGCGCAGATGCAGACCGGTATCCACAACATTCACACCGGCGGAGTTGGTAATCAGTTCCTCGGTGTACTCTTCGTAGTAACGCTTCAGGTCTTCGTCCATGGTGCCGATCTTCTTCAGGCTGTAGCAGGCGGGAATGGACAGGTTGATGTTGGTGAAGTTGTGGTCTCTGGCTTCGGCTTTCCAAGCCTTGTCGTTGTCCACATAGACAGAGAACAGGTAGTAGTTGTCCACATCGGCTTCCACCAGACCGATGTAGTAGGAGCCGGTGTCGCCGTCGCTGCCACGCAGCGTGGCATACTCGTCAAACAGCTCCATGTCTGCCAGATAATAGGCATACTTGCTGTCCAGATTGCCAAGGTCGGCTTCTGCGCCGTCCATCAGCTCAGCAGGGGGCAACAGGCCGATGACAACAAATGCCACACCGACAATGATTGCCAAGAGGGATACCAAAAAAAGTTTCTTTCCGTTGTTCATGTTTTTTCTCCTTTTTTCTATTGCAGTGCTTTTGCACGCGCATACTTGCTTTTAGGCTGTTCCCGAAGGCTGTAGCGTTGACACAGAAGCTGAACCAAGGCAACAGTTTCTGTGGGCTCTCCCTCGTACAGCTCCAATTCGACTTCGCACAGGGCTTCCTCCTGCGTCAGACCCCGCAACAGGCCCGCATCCAAAGCCAGCTCGGCCCGACTTCCGTCAGCAAAACGGAGCATGACACAGCGGCGCAGGAATTGTGCGCCACAGCGGGGGATCAGGGTGCCGTCGCCGTAGAAGGCCAGCAGCTCCACGGGAGCGCCTTGCTCGATCAGAGCAGTGACCGCCGCATCGCCCATTTCTCCCTCCGTCTCCCACTCGTTGCGGGTGTGCTTGTCGGGGTGAGGCGTTTTCAGACAGACCACGCTTTTTCCACCCTCCAAGCGGTGACGGAAGGTCCAGTTATAGCGGGAAAAATGTCCGGAAGGATTGTCAAAATAGGTGGTTTTCATGGAAATTTCCGTCCATTCGCCGTCTATATGTGACAGAATATCGGGATCGTTCAGAATTTGCAAAAGAGTTTCTTCGCTGTCAACCTGTAGCTTGAATTCCAGTTCCTTGCCCATTTGAAACGCCTCCTTATTTTATTGCCTCCATCATATCACTTTCTGAAAGCATTGTCAATCCCCAAGTGGAAGGACTTTCTTCAAATGAAGCATTAGGCGGAAAAGAAGAAATTTCTGCGGGCAACGATTTCCTTCCCCATTTCCCGACAGATTTCGTGCATTACGGATGCTACAATCTAGGCAGACCAAGTCGGAGGCGAGAAGATGAAGGATGCGGAGACCCTGCAGCGCACGACCCTGCAAGGCGATACCCGCCAGCTTTTGAAAAGCTGCGGACAAATGTTGTGTTTGGGCTTTTGCCTGACGGGGTGCAGGCTCATGGGTCATGCACTGCCCTTGGCGGCCTGCCTGATTGCGGCCCGCCCGCCGGGGCTGCCCTCGATGGCGGCGGCCCTTGGAGCCATGCTGGGCTATTGCCTGCGGTGTGAAGGGGCAGAGGCGGTAGAGTATTCCGCGCTGTGCTTCCTGATTTTGGTGACGGAGCTTCTCTTTCAGGGGACGAACCTGCCGGCGAGCCGTTGGTTCTTGCCCTTGATGAGCAGTTTGGTCTGCGGAATTTTGGGTGCGGTACGCCTATGGGGAGCGGTAGAGGTGAACCTCTCTCTGTGGTGCTGTAAATGGCTGTTGGCCGGCCTGTGTACCCATGCCTTCCGCAAGGGCTTTCAAGGGAAACGGGAGGGCAGAGTGTTGCTCTGCGCTTGTCTGGTGGGAGGACTCCACACTCCCCATCTTCCTTTCAGCCCGGGCTTGGCTTTGGCCGTGGCGTTGAGCATCAGCCGTGACAGCCTTCTTATGCGTGGGGCGACAGGAATTGCCTTGGATTTGAGCGGTTTCCAAGGACCCTGTGCCACCATCGCTCTGACGCTGCCCCGTCTGCTGTTTCGACGCTGTACAAGTTCTCTCCTTCGGGACAGTGCGCAGATTTTGATTCCCGGTGCGGTACTGCTCTTTTTTGAACAGAACCTACTGCAATTATTGAGCATTGCGGCAGGCTTTTTGTTTGGATGTCTGATGCGGCGGTTTCACCCGCCTGTGCCGGATAAGAGAGTTGCCGCAGACCACCGTTTGGAGGCGGCGGCTCGCATTTTGGACAGGCTCGGTGCACGGATTCCTGCTCCACGGGAGCCGATGCCGGAAGCCTCTCATGTGCTGGACACCGCCACAGATCGGGTCTGTCGGGATTGCCCCGGCTTCCGTAACTGTTGGCGCAGTTACGGAGAGGAGACCATCTTTGCGCTGTCGCAGGCCGCAGAGAGCATGATGGCGAGAGGTGTGGTACATAAGGAGGATTTTCCTCCGGAATTCCAACGCCGTTGTTGCCGATCGGAGGAGTTTGTCCGAACGGTGAATACGGCATTGGAGGCCATGCTGTTTCGCCGCCGCTGTCATCATCGGATGGAGGAAAGCCGAAGGGTGCTGGCGGAGGAATTTTCCTGCATGGCCCGTTATCTGCGTAGTCTGCGGGAGGAGAACGAACCGCTTCTGCCCCGTTTTCAGCCGAGGGTGAGCGTATGTACCGCAGGGAAGGACGGCAACCGCCGCAACGGCGACAAAACTGCCTGCTTTGTCGGCCCGAGAGGGCGTTGCTACATCCTTCTCTGCGACGGCATGGGAAGCGGAGAGGCGGCAGAAAAGCTGAGTAAGGAGTGCATTTCTTTGCTGAAAAGCTTTTTGCAAGGAGGGTTGGAGCCTTCTGCCGCCTTGCGATTGCTCAACGGAAGCTTGCTGTTACAGGACAGCGGAGTTTTTTCTACGATAGATGTATTGCAGTTGGATCTTCACAGCGGAGAAGCCTTGCTGTGTAAATGGGGCTCTGCGCCGTCCTATTGGCAACGGGGCAGTCGTCAGGAGAAAATGGGAACGACTGCCCCACCACCGGGGCTGGGTGTGGGAGGAACACACCGACCGGAGGAATACCGTCTGCCCATGGCCGGAGGAGAGACGCTGGTATTGCTCAGCGATGGAGCCTTTTGTGCGGAAACGGAGGAGCTGTTGTCTGTGTGCCGTGGGGTGTCGCCGCAGGAGTTGGCGGCAACCTTGCTGGCAGAGACGGATATGGAGGATGACCGTACTGTTATTGTGGTAAACCTGCGTCCCTCACGACGGTAAGGAGGAAGCTTGAATAAATAGCCGTCAGTATTCCTTCTTCGCTCCCTTAGAATACCATATCTTGCTTGCGAAATATGTCGAAATACAAAATATAGTAATACATTTTCGAAAAAGACCGTGCTTTCCATCGAAAGAAAGCACGGTTTTTTGCAGATTGCTCTAAATATTAAATGTATCATAAAATCTGTAGGGATGCCTCTCCCGATGTGTCCCTACGGAGAAATAGGATAGGGAATCCTTTCTCATAAACTTCTATCGCAGAAAGAGGAAGATCAGCAGCGTAGTGACAACAGAGGAGGAATCTTCGTTGCCTTCGGCGAGGAGCAGGAGCAGGATCAGCAATACCAGCAGGTCGCCGCCGTCCATATTGGGCAGGAGCTTTTCCAAAAAGGGAATGGGAAAACGGGAGTTTTGCATAGGGTGTGTTTGCGGCGGTTTCTGCGGCGGTTGTTGCGGCGGTTTTGGCGAAGACTTCGGTGGTGCGGGGGGCGGTTGATGGGACGGTTTTGGCCGTCCTTGCGATGATGTAGGCGGCGGAGCTGGCTTTGGTACTTCCACTTTGGCTTCCGTCTTGGGCATCTGTCTGCGTTGATACACGGCACATCACCCCTTTCCTGAAAACAGTCCCCCGGGCTTCCCCAAGGCAAAGCCTGCGATTTTAGACAGGCGGGCAAGCTGCATGGCTTGATCCAGCTTATCCCGTCTGTCGGGTGCCAAATAAGGCTTGAGGGCACGCAGAAGTGCCTCCTGCCTGCCGTCGTTCTGTTGCATCTGTTGCATGAGCTGCATCATGCCCCGCAGCATTTCCTCGTCCGGCATGGAGGAGGAGGGAGGAGGGGAAGGCTCGGACTCCGGCTGAAAGCCGAAGGATTGGGCCATAGACATGATTTGGGCCATGCTGTCGGGATTGTTGAGAATCTGACTCAGTTTTTCCTCCAAGCCTTCCGTATGCCTCACCTACTTTCCGTTGATTTTATGGAGCAGGGTCTCTGCCTCTTTGCCGGAAAGGGCGGGTTGCAGAGCGGCTTGCACCCCTTCCATATCCCCCTTTTGAAAGGCTTTCACGGCCGTTTGCAGGCCGCCGTTTTGGGAGAGCAGGGCAATGAGCCGCTTTCCTTCCTCCGATTGGAGGACACGACGCATTTCTTCGGGAGAAAATTGCGGTTTTTTTGCAGAATCTTGCTTCACGGTAATTGCCTCCTGTCTTACAATCTGTTATAATATATGCAAGCATAACAGAAAGGGTGAGACTATGAAGCTGTTGATTGTGTCCGATACCCACGGACGATTGGAATACATGTTCGATGCGGTGGTGCGGGAGAAGCCGGATATGGTGTTTCACTTGGGAGATCACGACCAGGATGCGGAGTATTTGGGCCGCCGCTTTCCCAGAGTTTGCGTGGTGAGCATGAAGGGAAACTGCGACTATTTTTCTCCCTACGGACGGGAAGAATATTTGTATACATTGGAAGGGGTGCGGATTTTTGCGGTACACGGGCATCAGTATGGTGTGAAATCCGGCCTGATGCGCTTTTCCTATGCCGCCGCTGAGAAGGAGGCGAAGCTGGCCCTCTTTGGACACACCCATAGACCGTGTTGCGAGACAGTGGGGGATTTGACGATGTTCAATCCCGGCGCCTGTGGCGGCTATCGCCCAACCTACGGTGTGATCACCGTGAAGGACGGAACCGTGCAGTGTGAAATCAAGAATGCCTTGGAGGAAGAAACATGATTTTAGCAGTTGATATTGGAAATACAAATATTGTATTGGGCGGTCTGGAAGGGGAGGAAATTCTCTTTGAGGCACGGATGGCCACGGATTTGATCAAAACCTCCGACCAGTATTGTGCGGAGCTGAAAACCATGCTGTCCCTGTTTGAAGTGAATCCCGAGGCTGTGGAGGGGTGTATCATTTCCTCCGTGGTGCCGCCGGTGCTCAATTCCGTGAAAACCGCTTTGCGGAAGCTCACGGGGAAAAACAGCCTTGTAGTCGGCCCCGGCATCAAGACGGGCTTAAATATCCGCATGGATAACCCCTCTGAGGTGGGAGCGGATTTGATCGTGGCGGCGGTGGCGGCCATTGCGGAGTACGGCGCACCCCTGCTGCTGGTGGATATGGGCACGGCGACTACCATTACTGCGGTAGATGGTACAGGCAGCTTTGTCGGTGGTTGCATTTGCCCCGGCGTGAAGATCTCCATGGAAGCTCTGACGGGCAACACAGCCCTGCTTCCGGGGATCAGCTTGGATCGTCCGCAGGTTGCCATTGGCAAAAATACCAGAGATTGTATGCGCAGTGGCATTATGTATGGTGCGGCGGCTCAGTTGGACGGCTTGCTTGACCGCATGGAGGAAGAGCTGGGCGAGCCTGCCAAGGTGGTGCTCACCGGCGGTATCGCCCGTTTCGTCCGGCCCTTGTGCCGCAGAGAGATGATTTACGAGCACAGTCTGATGCTCAAGGGCCTGCGGTTGCTCTATCACAGGAATGTCAAAGGACAGTGAAACAGGCGGCGACTAACAGAAGGCAGCTTCCTGCAATAATCAATGTGGCAAGGCTCTCTGCGAAGGCGGAGAGCTTTTCCCATCTTTCGTGGCGGCGTACTTTTTCTGCAAATTCTCTCTGCTGGGGGAGGTAGGCGGTCAGGTTGATCATGTTGTTCATAGTGTTGGCTCCTTTTCTTTTTTTCTATATCATAACAAAAACACTGTCCAATAAACCGGACTTTGAAAAGAGAATTTCAAGAATTTGATTACAGAAAAACAGGGAAGTGTTACTTTTTGTTATTAAAATTTTATTAAAATGCTGTCAGAACTTGACGAAATCATGTTTTTCTGTTATAATGCCAAAGAATGAATACTCGTAGGAGGAAAAACATGAAAAAAAGTATTTGCAGTATTCTGCTTATCGTCTGTCTGTTGGCGCAGTTTTGCTCCCCTGTTTTCGCCGATAGCGATATGCGTGTCAGCGAAAAAGGTCTTGCTTTTATTCAGGAACTGAACGGCAATACCAACAACCTGCACGCAGCGGAAGATGCCGTCAATGA
>JAEIGA010020648.1_pt1 | contig 10040 bp, 7 predicted proteins | sample 9270691 | NCBI WGS metagenome assembly JAEIGA01 (sample SAMN17057246, study PRJNA624740) | gut metagenome | biome: biome; isolation source: fecal sample | host: Bos grunniens | place: China: Xizang | collected 2019
AAAATACCTATAAATCCGGCATTTCCCATGTGGGCATCTACGTCGGCGACGGAAAATTCATCCATGCCTCCAGTTCTAAGGGCGTGGTGATCAGTAATCTTTCCTCCAGCTATTATGTGTCCCACTATTATGGTGCACGCCGTATTCTTTGATATTTTCTGCCGACGCATTTGCGTCGGCAGTTTTTTTATTTTCGGGGCATACTAGCACAAAAGGAGGAATGGTATGCATCCGAACAACCAACGTGGCAAGCAAAGCTTTGTACTGCCATCCAAACCGGTGATTACCCATTGGGCCAGCGTCGCGGGCAAAAAAGAATCCCAAGGCCCGTTGGCTAAATATTTTGACTACACTTCCCAAGATACCTATTTTGCCCAAAAAACCTGGGAGCAGGCAGAAAAACGCATGCAGCAAATGGCTTTGGACCTGCTTGCGAAAAAATCCAATATTCCAAAACAATAGCTACCCTTGGTCTATTCCGGCGACCTACTGAACCAATGCATCGGTTCATCCTTCAGTTCGAACAACACAAACATTCCCCACCTGGGTCTCTACGGAGCTTGCTCAACAATGGCAGAAAGTCTGCTGCTTTCCGCCATGACAGTTGAAGGCGGTTTTTTTCAGCGGGTCATTGCCATGACCTCCTCCCATTTCGCAAGCTCGGAACGGCAATATCGCTTCCCGCTTGGATATGGCGGGCAACGCACCCCAACCTCTCAATGGACCGTCACCGGTGCCGGCGCCGCACTGGTTTGCAGCAACGGTGTTGGCCCACGGATCGAAAGCTGCACAGTTGGAACGGTCACGGAATTGGGAGTGAAGGATGCCAACAATATGGGGGGTGCCATGGCGCCGGCAGCCTTTGCTACCATTCGGGCCCATTTTGAGGATCTAGGTACTTCTCCGGAAGACTATGATCTGATCGTCACCGGCGACCTGGGTCATCTGGGAAAAAATCTTTTGATTGAGCAAGCGAACATTGACGGAATATCTTTGGAGAAAAAGCTGGTAGATTGCGGCACATTGATTTTTGATCTTCAGGGGCAGGATGTGCATGCAGGAGGCTCCGGCTGTGGCTGCAGCGCCGTAACATTGTGCGGCTACCTTTTAAATGGGCTTATGGAAAGCAAATGGAAACGAATTCTGTTTTGTGGCACCGGCGCGCTGCTCTCCCCCACGTCCACCCAGCAAGGTCTGCCCATCCCGGGCACCTGTCATGCCGTAGCCATTTCGGGAGGTAATTAAATGGACTATATAAAAGCCTTTCTTGTTGGTGGTATTTTATGTTTGATCGGTCAAGTGCTCATTGACAAAACCAAATTAACGCCTGCAAAAATACTTGTCAGTTATGTGATGATCGGCGTATTGCTGGGCGGTTTTGGCCTTTACGAAAAACTGGTTGACTTTGCCGGAGCAGGTGCCACGGTGCCGTTGACGGGCTTTGGTAACACCATTGCAAAAGGCGTACGGGAAGCGATTCAAAAAGACGGGTTTCTCGGCATTTTTACCGGTGGTCTGCAAGCTTCCGCAGGCGGCATTACCGCCGCGATGATCAGCGGTTTGCTTATTAGTATTCTTTTTAAACCACGGGATAAATCCTAAAAAATAGGGCATGCTATGGTAGCGGTAAGACCGCATATAGAAAAATCGGAGGAAATGACGATGAACAACCAGAATAAGAATCAAAACTGCAAGAATAACAACCAGAACAGCAATCAGAATTCCAACAAGAACTACAACCAGAATTCTAACCAGAATAAGAACGAGCGCTGAGTACCCAAAAATGCCGCCGCGGAACACCGCGACGGCATTTTTACAACAAGCAGAGATCAACCCATTTTCACAAACTGGTCCGTATGGAAAAAGTACAGCAAGATTTCCTTAATCGGCTTACGATATATGCGACGCAAGGCTTCGGCATAAGCCGCAACCTGAGATCGATACGTTTCCGCCCGGTCCAACAAAGCATCCCCGGACACACGATCTGTCTTAAAATCCAGAACAGTAATTCCATCCGCTTCAAACAGCACGCAATCCACCACGCCTTGCAGCAGAACTTGTTCACCGGTAAGTACCGAGTCGTAGGCACCGCCGTCTTCCAGGATGGAGAATTTAAATTCCCGAATCACTTCGCCGGTTTGAATTCTCTGTCCCAACGGTGTGGAGAAGAAAGCAGCAATCGATTTACTGTCTACAAGTTCTGCCTGTTCCGCAGAAATGTATTTTCCCGCCACTAACCGATGAATCTCCTCCGCGACAGAAGACTCATCCGTACACTTCTTGTAGTTGATATACTGCATGATTCCGTGGACAGCATTGCCGTAGTCCTTTCCGCAATGGCCAGCAAAGCCAGGCTTACGCCATTGTCGAATTTGATTTTTACGGACAGTATCCTGGGCGGCTTCTTCATCTTTATATCGGCCCTTACGCTGGGTAGCTGTCATTTTAGACGGCGTGGTAGTTGAAGCGGCATGGGCATAACGGAACGAAAGCATTTTACCAAGTTCCTCTTCTGTCAAGGAACTCTTGGTTTTTTGTGTAATCGCAGCCGTCTGAACGGACAGGCCTTCCGGCGCTGTCACTACAGATATCTTCCAGGGGTAGTCGGAAATGATGGTTTCACGGGGTCTTCCCGCAAGAGCGAACAGCTCACCGGCTTCATTTTTTTGCAAAGCGGTCAACAGTACCCATTCACCGGGGCATACCGTATCGCGAACCAGGATGTCCTTCCCGGCAACACTGAGGCGATAAACGATCTGGGATAAATCCTTTTGTAGTCGGTTGGACGCATAGGTCATGATCAACCGATCCCGTGCGCGGGTCATGGCTACATACAGTACCCGCAGTTCTTCCGAGAGCAACTCCTGACCCATTTTTGCAGCGATTGCGCGCTTGGCAATGGTAGGATACCGGATACGCTTGGCATTGTCTGTTACGCTCAAGCCCAAGCCCATGGATTTGTGGCACAATATGGGCGCACGCTGGTTTTCCATATTGAATTCTCTGCCCAGGCCACACAGGAACACCACCGGAAATTCCAAACCCTTGGATTTATGGATACTCATTATGGTCACGCAGCCCTGCGCAGAAGCTTCCCCGGGCAAAATCAAGCCATGCAAGTCCATGGCTTCCAGATGTTCCAAAAAACGACCAAGGTCTTTGCTGCCGCTGGCTTCAAACTCAGCGGCCAACTGATAAAAGGCCTGTATATTGGAAAGCCGCTGGGTTCCATTTTCCATCGCGCCATAAATGGCTTCCAGTTTTGTAAGGCGGAAAAACTTCTCCAGAAGCACCGTCAGCGCATCCCGACGGGCAGCAGTCCGCAGCTGGGACAGGGCCTGCAAGAACGCCTTGGTTTTCTCCCCTTGGTGCTGTGCCATGGCATCCAAAAATGGGCCGGTGCGACGGCAGCTGCGGATAGCTGCCAAATCGTCTGCACTAAAGCAGAAAATTGGGCTGGCAAGGGCGGCGATCAAGGGAATGTCCATTCTAGGATTGTAGATCATTTGCAAACACGCACGCAAGGCAACGATCTCATCGGTTTTCAGCAGATCCACACCACCACCTGTCGTATAACGGATGCCGGCTTGTGTCAAGGCTTGCTCAAAGTAGCCACCGGCTGAGCCGGGAGAGCGCAGCAAAATCACGATATCTTCCGCTTTGATTGGACGATACTGATCACCATCACGAACATAATGGGTACCATCCAACATTTCTTTGATCCTATGGGCGACATATGCCGCCTCTTCCGGATAGGTTGCGGCTTGTACATCCACACAGCAAAGCTCCGTATCCGCTTCCGGAAGGGCAATGTGCGGAATGCCCTCATATAGCGCTTCCTCCGGACCGTAATACAATCCACCCACATCCGGACACATACACTGGGAGAACACATCATTACAGGCAGATAACACTCCGCCGGAGGAACGAAAATTACAGCTTAGAAGAACTTTTCTGTCCTGGCCGGTTTTGGCTTCATCCGCAGGACGGAATGTATTGTACTTATCCAGGAAAATGCCAGGATCCGCCAGGCGGAACTGATAGATGGACTGCTTCACGTCGCCCACCATGAAAAGGTTGCGTTTTTCATCGGTCAGGGCGGCATAGATGGCATCCTGCACCGCATTGGAATCCTGGTATTCATCCACCATAACCTCACGGAAACGGCTGCCGATCTCCCGTGCAGCCGCCGTAACGCAGGTACGGCTTTTTCCGAGTAGCAGATCCAGCATTTTATGTTCCAAATCGCCAAAATCCATAATACGGCGGCTTTTCTTGGCGCTGTCGAATTCCTTGCCAAAGGTTTGCACCAGTTCCACCAGTCCCTTGACAGAAGCAGCCGATGCCTGCAGGTCAGACAGCACCTGCCCGGAATCATCGCCGAAGGCTTTGGTCTGCCGTTCAAGCCCCTTTTTACAGGCATCCCGCACAGCTTTGATCTGTTCCTTCAGTTCATCATCGCCGAAGGTTTTAGGAAATACAAGACGGCCAAAGTCCAGCTGTCTATTGTGGCTGATTCCATCCCAGGTTTCGCAATTTCGCAGATTCTGTAACTGATGAACCGTATCTTCCAGCAGCACAATCACCTTCTCGGCATCCTTGGTCTGCCGGCAAAGAGCAACACAATGGCTCAGCGATGCGATTTGCAGATCCAACCAGCCGTGCAACCGCTGGATCAAAAACTTTCCGTACTCACTTTGGGAAGCATCGATGATCTGTTCGGTTCGTGTTTGCGCAAGACAATGCTGCAGCCATCGGTCAGGATCTAGATGGCAGCGTGCGCTGTCGTACACCTGCATAACATATTCCGGCACATTGCGGTCGTTTCTTCCAACGCCCTGCGTATCCACAAAAGCAAAAAAATCAGACCGTTCCGGGTGCGCATAAGCATCCTGCAAAACCTTTTCCATGACGGTTTCCCGGATGCGTTCACATTCCTGTTCATCCGCCACACGGAAATCCGCACTCAGATCCAGCCGATAAGCATATTCCCGCAGAATATCTCCGCAAAACGCATGCACAGTGGAGATTTTTGCTAAATACAGCCGCTGTTGCTGTCGCTGCAAATGGTGATTAGACGGGTCCTGCGCCACCTTTTGCGCCAATTTTGCAGCAATCTTACCACGCAGTTCAGCGGCGGCGGCTTTTGTATAGGTAATGATCAGAAAATCGTCGATATTGGCAGGATGGATCGGATCATTGATATAGCCCATCAGCCTGTCCACCAATACCTTTGTCTTGCCGGAACCGGCGGCAGCGGAAACCAGCAGACGGCCGCCACGGTCATCTACAACCTGCTGCTGTTGAGGGGTCAATTTCTCAGCCATGGCCCTCCTCCTTTCCGATCCGTTCCCAAAAATCTTCATCTGTCATAGCTTTGTAGTTTCTTCTGCCACAGACCGTATCCGCACGGCAGACCGCGCTGTACGGACAGAAGCTGCAGGCATCGTGGCTCGTGCCACGGGTGTATGGATTGGGCGTAACTTCGCCGGATGCAATCTCCTCCACCATTTTACACAAAAGTTTTCTGATATAATCCTTAAGCACTCCCAGCTGTACTCTATCCGCCAGGTCACCGGTGATGGAACCGTCTTTTCTTCGAGTGCAGCAAAGCGTATCCAACTTTTCCGATGGATCCATGGCATTTAAAGAATCCTCATTGGATAGGAGCAAACCGCTGCGCTTCCACTGCCTTCTGTGTTCCCTTTCCGCCTCTTCCTCCGTCATGGATCCATCCGCATTGACAAAGGGGGCTCTTGCGGGGAAATACTGCACACCGGCGCTGACGCGATTGCCAGGGATCAAGCCCTCGCCGGCATCCTCCAGCGCGAACAAATACAAAAGCATCTGAAGGCCCACACCGTTAAAAACATCACAGTAATCAAATGCCTTCTTGCCAGTCTTGTAATCTACCACACGGAAGAAGCAGGCATCTCCGCTTTGCCACAGGTCCACACGATCCACAAATCCCCGCAGCCGAGCAGGCATGGCGCTTGACGAAATATCGATCGCGGGCATTTGGCCATCCCGGTCAAATTGCAGTTCGAAATAGCTGGGTTCATAGGCTGAAGCATGCAACTCCCGCCAAAGCTCCCGGACCACCATTTCCAGTTCCTGGGTGTTGCGGCGGAACAGGTACTCCAGGCGATGAGAATCCAGTTGCGAGAAATGAGCATTGGCATAGTTTTCAGAATGCGCCATGGCAATGGCAAGGGTTGTATCCAAATCCACCTGGTGGAAACCGCCACGGGCCATAACTTCCTTTGCGGTTTCTTCCAAAACCGCATGGACATAGGTACCAAATTCCGCAGGATCCACCGCAGCTTCCTTCCGCTCCTGCGCACGAAGACCGTATTTCAGGAAATAGGACAGGCGGCATTCCGCCTGCCGATCCACCTGGGAGGCAGAAAGGATCAGTTTATTTCCATAAATTCCACGGATATTATCAGCGGAAATCGTGCCCAGAGCATAATGCATCCGATCATCTGCTTCCCGGTATACCTGCTGCAAACCAAGACGCCTGGCAGATTCTTCCGCGCCATCACGCAAAAGCAAAGCGCTTACGGAAAAAGCATCCGGATAGATTTCCTGCGAGACAAATCGTCCCTCACACGATACCATGGACAACATTCTTTGATAGATAAAAGAGGGTTGTCCACCGCTACAATAAAGGCTAATATGCTGCTCCGCGCCGCAGAATACGCCATAGATCTCCGCAAATTCTGCCTGCAGACCGTCCAGTGCGCCACCGGTCAATGGGACGCCCAAGCGGCGAAGCAGCACACGCTCCTGGTCTGTCAGCAATCCCCTGGATCCAGCGTAACTTGGAAGATTGCCTTCCTCCACACCCAGGACGATCAGATTTTTCTGCTGTTGGCAGCGCATCGCGCTGACAGGTCCGGCCATCACAGCATCCAATACCGGCGGAATGGTTCCCACATCATACTGGCTCAGCAGCAACCTGAGCAACCGCAAAAAAGCTTCCGAATCCCAAGCGCCTTCGCCCAGCACGTCATACAGCTGCTCCAGCGCCGTAAGTAAAATATCCCACAGCTGGTTAAGGATTTGAGCATTTCTAAACTCCCCTGCCTCTTCCATGGAAACGGAGAGCGCATCCAGCCGATTGGCAAACTCCACGCGCTCCAAAAAGGCGTAAACAGCCGTTACCATATCCTTCAGCCGTGCAGCGGAAAGGATGTCTCCTCGAAGTTTAGCCAAGGGCTCCATGAGGCGTACTCGCAGTTCATTGATCAGCCGCAGCTGGTAAACAGTGTTCTCGTCGGATATACCTGAAATGCCATCGGGATGGTTTTCCCAGTTCTGCAACCATTTATTGCCGGAAACATTCCAAATAACGGCATAATTCTCCACCAGGTCCGCCTCTTCGGCTTCCAAAGGCGACAGAACCGAGCGCATATAGCGAAATACATCCTGCCGCTCAAAACCGCCCACAGCCGCATCCAGCGCCCACAAAGCAGTGGCAATGGCACCGGATTGAACAATATCCTCCGTGCCGGACATATACAGCGGGATACCGTATTTTCCAAACGCCAGCCGCAGGCTCGGGCCGTAGGTTTGCGCGTTAGGAATCACCACCGCAAAGTCCCTGAAACGTTGTCCCGCATACACGCAATTCATGATCTGTTCGGCGGCCGCTTGACATTCCTGGTAGATGCTGCCCACTCTGCACACGGACAGATGGGCGTCAAGTTTATTGTCCAGTTCACACGCTCCCCGGAACAGCCGCTGACGCAGAGACCGCAAGCCGTCCTCTCGTTCCGTTATGTTACAAATATGTACGGGAACATTCCATTTCTTAGCAATGCGAATCAGTTCCCGGGCGGTTCGCCCTGCGGTCTCGAAAGCGGGATCCTTAGAATCCGGTTGATCGCAATTGAGGCTTACCGTAACCTGGGGGCTATGGATCATAAAATGCTCCAAAACTGCCATATGCTGCCTGGTAAAATCCGGAAAACCATCTACATAAAGCACATGTTTTTCCGCAAAATCCAAATCTTCCAGTTGCTCCAGCACCCAGGTCATTTGACTTCTGGGATCTCGTTTTCCCTGCTGGCAGACAGCATCATAGCTTTCCAAAATCAGCGACAGTTCTTCCAGTTTCTGCGCCAGGCTGCCCTCAGTTTGGGTAGCGGCCAGCCGAAGGTCGGCGGCAGAAATACAGCAGCGTTTAAACTCATCCACCGCCTCCACAAGGTCTGTGAGAAACTCCGGTTTCGTTTCCACCTTGGCGTATGCCTTCAGCCTGCTGTGCAGCTGACGGACAGCTGCCGCCATCGCCACCACCCGACCGCCATTGTCTAATGTCTCCACCGCACCGTTACCCACCAAATCGCAAACACGACTGGCCAGGCGGGAAAAGCTCAGCACTTGTGCAAATCTGCTGGAAGTATCGCCTGCAACAGATGCCATACGGCGTTCCGTATCATGGCTGATCAGTTCCGGCACCAGCAAAATTCGTCCTGGCTTCTCCTGTGCCACGTCCGCGGCAATGCGGGAAAGTATATCCTTTCGATTGGCAGTCCAATCTCTGCCCAGCAGCAAAGTCAGCAAGCTATCGCCACCTTTCTCTCTTTTTTTACATCATATCATACTTTTCGGATAAAATACAGATGCAGATTCATTCTCCAAAAAAGAAATTTTCGACTTTACCCAGCAATTCCAGGAAATAGAACCGAATGCGGTAGGGCTTCGTACCGGTCATGGCACCGCTGAGCCCATCAGAAAATCCCGCGCCTGCCGCCACATCTTCAACAGCATCGGTTGAGGGTTGCACGCAAAATGAAGGAAAGACCACACACCACCAGTTTTTTCCTTCGCCATCTCCAATGGTGATACGAAGCGCATCATATACCCCTGCAGGCAGAGAAAAGGTTTCATAGTCCCTGGTGGGAAATGCTTCCTCTAAAAACGTCACCGTAGCGGTATGAGGAGAACCCATTTCCCCAAGCACCCGGTTGGCCACTTCCCGTAGTTGAGGCAGATGCGCTTGCATATAACTTTTCGCCTGCTCCACATCCGTAGCGTCCCGCATAGCCTGCCGCAGGGATGTCAACACCGCATCCCGCACTTGCAGCTTGGCATATTGATCCTCCGCGGAGTCCGATGCGCCAACCACATGAAGACGAATCACCGTGTCACGAAGTGCTTGTTTGTCCGCCAGCAGGCCTCCCATGTGGAAACAACAAACCACAGCCAGCAGAAAAACCAATCTTTTGATACATTTTCTCATAAAAACACCGCCCATACCGAGTTAAGCTCAGTATGGGCGGTTTTCGGAAAAATTATACAGGTTTTGCAATGTAAATCTGGGGATAATTCTCCCGCAGCATATTGCAGATCACGGCGGCATTCTCAAAATTGGAACAAATACCGAACACGGCAGAGCCGGAGCCGGTCATCTGCATGCCAACAGCGCCGTAGCTATTCATAATGGACTTGATGTAATTCAGCTCCGGATTATCCGCCGTAACCACAGGATCAAATACGTTATAAACATTGGTAACGATCTTTTCCAGGTCACCTGCCAGGAACGCACTTTCCATGGCCTGATGATCCGGGCGTTTGCCGATAACCTTTTCATCGATTTTGTGATACAGATCCGCCGTGGAAACAGAGAACTCGGGCTTACAGACAACAAAAATGCAGTCCGGTATATCCGGCAGTTTGCGCAGCCGGTCTCCCCTGCCTTCCACCATGGCAGTACCACAAAGGACGCAGAAAGGCACATCGCTTCCTACCTGCGCACCCAATTCCGCCAAAGCAGGCAGAGAAAGGGGCATATTATAGTGACGGTTCAGTGCCCGCAGCACAGCAGCCGCGTCAGCGCTGCCACCGCCGAGGCCAGCCTCCACGGGAATGCGCTTGGTGATGCGGATCTCAATACCATCGGGATCATTACCGGTGGCTTTGAAAAAAGCCTCCGCCGCCTTCCATGCAAGATTGCTATTGTCGGTGGGAATGTTTTCTTTATCGCAAAGAATGCGCCAGGGTGCGCCGGTACCAATGTCAATCTCAATATC
>JAEIGA010020649.1_pt1 | contig 10039 bp, 9 predicted proteins | sample 9270691 | NCBI WGS metagenome assembly JAEIGA01 (sample SAMN17057246, study PRJNA624740) | gut metagenome | biome: biome; isolation source: fecal sample | host: Bos grunniens | place: China: Xizang | collected 2019
CGAAATACCCATTGCATTAATAGGATATGCCGCTTTATCGGTTGATAGCACCACCACATTTTTCACGCCATGCTCGATAGCCGAAAGAAGCACGTTATTCGTACCAATTACATTGGTCATCGTAGCCTCCATAGGGAAGAACTCGCAGGAGGGCACCTGCTTGAGGGCTGCAGCAGCGAATACATAGTCCACGCCACGCATAGCCACATCCACCGAAACTTTCTCGCGTACGTTGCCGATGTAGAACTTCACTTTTGCGGCCACCTCGGGATATTGAGCCTGGAGGTGATGACGCATATCGTCTTGTTTCTTCTCGTCACGTGAGAAGATGCGAATTTCTTTGATATCGCTTGCGAGGAAACGACGAAGCACGGCGTTACCGAAACTGCCCGTACCGCCCGTAATCAACAGGACTTTGTCTTTGAAAATGGACATAAAATATTTATAGATTTTTTAATTCGTGAATCATCTCTAGGTTTATGTTTTCTGACTGGAACAGATGTATTTTGTTGCGTATTACGGATTCATCATAGTTCCACCATTGTAGTTCAAGAAGTTTATCAACCACGAAAGGGTCAAATCTATACCTAATTATTTTAGCAGGAACCCCAGCAACTATTGCATACGGAGGAACATCTTTTGTCACGATTGACCCTGCTCCAATAACAGCACCATCTCCAATAGTAACACCCCCCATAACAATGACCTTAGCCCCAATCCAAACATCATTTCCTATGACTATACGAGAATAAGGGTTTACAGAAGAATAATTACACCACTGATAACGAGTACCATTCGTTTTTTCCGTAAAAATAGGAGATGTTGACAGATGATTGAGGGTATGATTACCTAAACCGATAACACTATCTCCTGCGATTGAACAAAAAGATCCTATGTCGCAATGAATAATAGATGTGCCTTTCCCGATATAACTATATTTATTTATTTTAGAACATAAAAATTTCACCTTACGCCCAATGGTTGCGCGAGAATCTATTTGAGACTTATTATCCACAAGTGCCAGTTTTGACACTTTGGAACAAAATAAAAATTTTAAAAAACCCAAGAAGTATTTTAACATAGTTATACAAATTTGGTTAATTGTTCAATATATTCCTGAGCAACAAGTTTATCGCTCATATTTAGAGCAGTCTTTCTTGCATTATCAGAGATAGCAACCAAATCAAGAGGATTCATTAAGGCTATTTTATTTATAATAGAGGTTAGCTCTTGTTCATTACCAGCCTCGCACAAGAAACCGTTATATCCATCAATGATAATACCATCAAATCCTTCATCTCGTGATGCGATTGTAATACATCCTGCAGCCATCGCTTCTAAATACACCAATCCAAAAGTTTCATTTTTAGAAATCATAACAAAGATGTCGGTTTGGGATAAATGTGTTTTGATTTCTTCACGAGGAATACGTCCAGTTAATTTGATACGTTGTGCTAAATTTGGTTGAGTATTTATAAAATTCAAAATATTAATACTCTCATTTCCCTCTCCAATATATGTCATTGTATAGTCATTCTTCAGTATAGATGACTCTAATGACTTTATGATAGTTGTTGGGAATTTCCTTGGGATTAACATTCCGACAAATGCAAATGTTTTGACTTTGGAAAAATTTCGCACACCATTATCATATTTCAAAAATGTTTCTGGAATGCCCGAATAGCAATAGAACCAACTTGAATGTTCACCAAATCGTGCCTCGAATTTTCGTTTAATAGCGTCAGATCGATAGCCTACAATGTCTATTTCGGCAAGCATCTCTCTATACTCACTCTTGTAGATAGTGGTGAAATCATTACCAGCATCATGCATAACTAAGCAAGTAGAGACATTGTAATGTTTTTTGAGAGCTAACATTATTTCAGTTTGAGGATTCACCCAATGGCCTACGATAATATCTGGAGTGAAATTTTGACTATTACACCACAGAATAGTGCATTCTACAAGATATTGTATTTGCTTGTATGAGTATCTACCATGTGGTTTCTTCTTCGTAGCAGGTAATCTTTTTACTTGTACTCCATCAATGAAGTATTCTCTGCTTTGGAGTTTGTTTGTGCGAATGGCAAGATTCAATTTTGCCTCAAGATAAGAATGGAGTATTTTAGCCCCCCACCTCATAACAAAAGGAAAATTAGAGGGATAATGCATAACTTTTACATTGTACCCTAATTTCACCCATTCTTTTGCAAAATAATGGACAACAGGAGTTGTGTTGCCAGGAATGTCATCTGCAGGATATATGGGCGTAAGAAGTAAAATGTTCTTCATAATACCTTTATCTGTCCATAAAATTGATTATTATTTCAGCTCGACGATCGATCGTTAATTTGGATGCAATATTCAATGCACTTTGAGCCAATGCTTGTTTTAGAGTTGAACTTTCATAAATTTTACTTATAGCATTAGCAATTGCGTCTATATCAACAGGATCAACCATTATTGAATTTTCTGCGTTAAGCATATCATAATTAAAATGCAAATCCGATGAAATGATAGGGAGTCCACACGCCATAGCCTCGATTATCGCATTACAACACCCCTCATGAAGGGTGGGTAGTACAAACACATCTGCTGCATTGAGATACTTTGGAATCTCATCATGAGGAACACGCCCCTTAAACACAATATTATTGCATCGTGGAGCAAATTCAGCTGGGCCAGTACCTATGAATATAGACTTAATTTTATCGTTATTCAATCTCTCTATCGCATCAGACACGCGTAGCGAACCCTTGCGCTCACCAAACCACCCTACAAAGGCAACCACAAAATCATCATCATCTATGCCCAGGGCGGAACGACACTTCTTCTTGTCAAGTGGCCTAAAAATGTGATTATCTATAGCATTGGGTGCCACTATACATTTTTCTTTGATTGTCAAGTTGTTTTCTATAGACTCTTCTTTATTCTTTGTTGAAACACATATTACACCTTTAATATACTCACAAAAATCTTTTTTATCCGCAGTGTCTGCAACAAAATGTATTACAGATTCCCCCGTCGCAATGAAAAGGGGTAAGTTGTACATTTGGGCTTTCTTATATATGTAATATCCGGAATGCCAAAAATGCCCATAGCACACATCTGGTTTGGTGTTCAGCTTCTCAAAACACCTTTCCACTGCTCGTTTGCGTGACCAGAAATTGATGCGAGGAGTATGGTTGCCGAATGAAATACAAAAGGGCTGTAAGATGGTGAGAGTATGCTCTCCAAATTTTGCAACTCTATACTTGGGATGTTTTGACTTCTTGTTTTTTAGCCATTTTATTGCACTTTGAGGAGCTATAACAGTAACATCTACTCCTGATCTTGTTATCGCTTCAGCTAATTGCGCAACAAAAGGAAACACAGGATCAGACTCTGTCGGATAGTTTTCAGCAATGATGAGAAGATGTTTCATATGCGACTAATTAATTCGGTGGTATTTCTTTTGTTGCGATAGGCAATAACCCAAGCAAATTGAAATGGCCAAGTTTATACTATTGTATGACATCGAAAATAGGGTCGAAGAGAATAAAGTAAGGATTATCATCCCCAACATACTAAAAAGAATTGTCTTTTTATTCGAGCTGAGCCAATGCTTAATTAGAGCAATGAAATATAAAATATAAATGAAAACGCCCAACAGACCATGACAAGTAAGAATCTCCAACCAATCATTATGTGCATAGTTACCGACAATATTAATGGTTTGCATAGCACCATTGCCAAATAATATTTTGGGAAGTGAGGTTTCATTTATAAAATGCTCCCAGAGGGGGCCGTACAAAGTGTCTCGGCCGCTACTATCACCTTCGGCAGTTTGTTCCATTCTCTCCTGGAAATAGTCGCTTGTCGCATAAAAGTCGGACAAATAATAGGCACCCACTACAATGATCAATACTGTTAAAATAGAAACAATCCATCGTTGTTTACCTTTAGAAGTCTTCCATACCCTATAAAAAAATAGCATGAGACAAAATGCACCAATCAACATTGCCCCTCGTTTGAGTCCAATGGCAATAAATACAAATATATAAGCTGTTAATAAATATTGAACTAGTGGTTTCCGGTTCCAAAAGAAGACCATTGGGAATAGCTGCAAAAATTGATACGCAACATTATTTGTGAAATCTTCTCTGGTAGACCTTATAGACATGGCTTCAGCCAGCATGGAATTTTGATATCTTATAAAATTGAGGGTTGTAATTATCAATAAGATAATAGATGTTGCCCGTATGATAGACTCTGTCAGTAAGCCTTTATTATGAAAAAAATAAAAAACATAAATAGGCAACAGCGACATATATGAAGTTTTCAGAAACTCATATTTAGGAGCTTGGGTGTCAAGCGTGTTGCCAAAATAAATGGGTGTGGGGTCCAATATTGCTACGATACCATATGCTGTGAGCATTAGTAGAAACACATTTAATATTTTCAAGAATGATGGCAACTTTTCTCCACTAAAATTAACTAGCGCGACATAATATATTGACAATGACAAAATAATAGCCAATAAGGCTTGTGATATCATACTGCCTGATGCATATAAGGTTCCTTGCAATTTGTATAATACCCACAATAAAATGTAGAATGTACAACTATTAAAATAGCGTTTACCTATCACCATAAATACACAATATTTTCATTCAGTAACCAATAAAATTTATAGGTTAGATTTGTATTTTTTAATATTTATTGCTGATCTGGAAGATTAATTAACGAGCCAAAATACAAGTCTGCTTCTGGCAATCGATTTGAGTCGAATCCACTTGCAGGAAAGAATGTGGACTCACCGAAATATATTTTTCCATCAACGTTGTACAAATCAACCCTTAAATATGGGATACCCTTTGATATGATAGATGCAAGTTCAAACATAACATCCATATTTTGAGGTTTCGGTATTGTGAAGTCTGCGGGAGCATCTTTGCCCCTTTGATTATATCTTCGCAGCTTCCACTCTTTATCGAAAAAGTAAAATTTGGAGGCGCCTATTTGGCGGTCAACACATAAGAGTACAGAGTCCACGAAACCATCAAAGCAGTAGAACTTATAATCCACAATATCATTGTCACCATCGCCCAATAGTTCTTCTGCAATAATGCGCTTGTGCACATCCTTGTATGGCCACTCACCATATGCTTTGTATATATCAGCCTTTAAAGATTGATTGAGCTTTTCTTTTGCAGCCCTAATATCAAAAGTAGCCTTATTCTTACAAATAACGACACCAGTATTGCCACCTCCGTGAGTTGTCTTTAAGACAAATTTGTCGGGAAGTGTATTAAAATCGATGTCGTCGAAATTCTCCCACACTCCTAAGGTTGGGATGATGTGTTCCTCACCGATTAATTTAGCGAAGTATTGCTTGGCTTGGAATTTGTCAACCATTTGAGTGTATTCGGGCTTGCGATTGTATAATTTGAGCCATTGAAGTTTCTCATTCATTGTTTTTGGGTCCTTAAGGTTCAACCTTTTACCCATATATAAAGAATAGAGTGTTTTAACGAAACACCTTTCACTCATAGCAACTCGAAATGTGCGAATTGCTTTGAGTAGTATTCGTGTGCCAATGTTTCGGAAAGTCATATGCATACTTCGTTATTTACAAAATTCGTTACGAGCCATTCGGAATACAGTGATTCGTTCATCTCGAATATGACCGTCTTCGATTACCACAGCTGCACGCAAGTTATTGGGAAAAGAGTTTACATCACCCTCAATGATAAAGTCTATGTATCGCGAAATTCCCTCGCTCAACACCTTTGTGATTGTAATTGGGAACATTCCTGGCGTATTATCTACCGTGTAGTGAATCACATCATCAACCACATATACTGGATCATCAATGGAAGTTGGATGTGATGTTTCGATTTCAAGATATGGATCACAACTCACATCAATAATCATAGTGCCTGGTTTCATCTTTTTGAGGTCATCTTTGTATATGATACGATCTGTACGATTGGTGTCCCACATAATGCAGTTAACCAATACATCATACTCATACATCTTCTCGCGGAAAAGTTTCTCCAAACGGCGATTGAATACATCAACCTCTGCACCCAATCCGTGCAAGACTCTCAACGCCCCTTTTGCCGTTTGACCATTACCAAGTATTGCAACTTTCGTATCGTATGGCATCTTGCCACAATAACGATATGCGTGCATAATAGCAGCCTCGCCCGCCACCTCGCGGTTGCGGTAGAAGATATATCGGCCATTTTCAAATATATCCTCCCATGCGATTACTGTATGGTTGTTGGTGAGGATGTCACTGGTGAATGGTATATTCTGCACGGCGTGAGCCCATCCGAAGAGTATTTTGTTTGGTGCTATTTCATCCAAATAGTCTGCATCACCCAATTTGACATCTGTAATGACATCGCAATTCAATGCCTCTTTGCGAGACACGATGTTGCATCCCACAGCTCGATACTCGTCATCACAAACACCAATGGACAGTCCATACCCCTCCTCAAAAAAGAGTTGCTGAGGATATTTCACATTGTTTTTAATGTCGTTAGGCAGTAATGCGCGACGCTTCTCGCCATTCTTATGACTAATAATCAATCCAATAGTTTTCATAATATAATTTTATTTTACTCTCTATTATGATACATTCTACTATTCAGCACAGAAATTGTAATATCTCTGTGAGCCTCACAAGAGATATGATTGAGTAATACTCCAGCACGTTTAGCGTTTAGTTTCATTGGTATCCACCCTCTATCAGCAGCAGCATTCAAATACCTATGAAAATATGGCGCAAAGGTTATCATCTTATATTTTGCACTCCTTTCCACCCACTTGTTAAACTCAAACTGTAACGACTCATCATTAGCAATAATAGTATTAAGTTCTTCAATATGTTGACTAAATGTGGTGGCATTATTTTCATCCATAGGCAAAACTTTAGCTACCTGTTCGCACTGCCTATATGGTATTAATCTAATCTCCAGATTATTAGTATCTATTTCGACACAATATCCTTCATTCCAAATTGATGCATTTTTCCCCTTCCAGTCAAAGCAGAAATTTCCCAAGCCATACACAATAGGCTTTCCATTATAGTACTCGTATCCACTATAACAATGCTGATGATGGTTTACAACTGCATCTGCGCCGATCTCCACAAAGAAACGATAGAGTTTCTTCATTCGTGGACTTGGCAGTTGGTAGTGCTCGTGACCACCATGAACTATCACCACAACATAATCGGCATTTTTGCGAGCCTCGGTGATTTGATGATAATTGTCTACCGAGTCCAAAGGTGCTGCACCTGCGGTTGTCGCAGTGGCAATGGAAAACTCGTTCTCACAGAAATTCACAAAAGCAACTTTCTCTCCCTGAATTTCCTTGTAAAGTACTTTCTGTGCCTCAGCAAGAGTTTTGCCTCCACCGACATAATCCATATCCTGTGCTTCCAACTCCTCCAAAGTGGTCAAGCAACCGCTATCTCCAAAATCTCGGAAATGATTATTAGCCAGGGTTGCGCAATTAAAACCAGCATATTTCATTGCCGCCACTGCAGCTCTTTCTGTACGCAAAGCGGGACCACATTTGGCTATGGGTTTAGCATCACCCTCGACTACTGGACACTCGAAATTTACAATCGAATAATCTGCCTCCCTAATAATATCTTTCACTCCGTCAAAAAAGGAGTAGTCTTTGTTGGCAACCATCGTCGCCACTCTGTCACGAGGGCAGAAGTCTCCGGCAATAAGAATTTTCATATATTACTATTTCTTCAATTTTTTGACAAACGAAAGTAGAATATCTCGATCTGTTTTGAATAACGAGATTACTCCAAAGTAAACTATTATGCAAATGAAAATCGAGATAAACGACCACACAATAGAGTTACTCAAAGATGCAAGAGTAACTCCAATACAGCCCATTAAAAGTGCTGCAAAAATAGAGGGAGCTACATTTGCAAACATCTGGAGTGGCGATATTTTCACCAGCATATACATTATTACTAAATTGACAATTACAAGCTCGAGTCGAACTATTGCCCTGCTAACATAAATTACATCCCAGTCATATCTAGTGGCAATCAGCATAACCGGACATAAAACTATGATGTGTAATACTTGTGCCAATACGGACAGTTTAGGTTTACCCAATGAACGATAAACCTCGCTGCTATAATGGGCAAGAACAATTGTAACTGCGCTGGTTAATCCCCACAGTCCGATGAAGTTTGCCGCCTCACCCCATTGACTTCCTAAAAGTATTTGAGTGATTAAATCTCTGAAGCAGAAAATGCCAACACCCATGGGGATAATTAACATGCCTACAAGTTTTTGGAATTTGAAAAACATCTGCTTAAAGGCATCCCTATCGCTTTGTAAACGAGATAAAGCAGAAAACAGGATGGGGGTTGTTGCGGCAGTAACTAAGGCGGTAATCTGTCCCACAGTTGTCATAGAGGTTTTATAAATACCCAAGTAGTACTCGTTTAGATAAATGCCAATCAGGAAGATATCCAAGTAGCTTGTTAACCATATCGAGATTGCCTCTATCATTGACCAAATGCTGAACGAGAGCATCTCTTTCAGTTTTAGGAATGAATAAAATAAACGTGGTTTCCACTTTGAATACCAAGTTAGAACTACTGCATTAACAAGATTTGTTACAATGGTTCCTATTACTAAAGCCCAGTATGAGCGTAACCAAAATGCCAAAGGTATGGTGACAACTATTGGCACGAGGATTCCTGCGATGCGAACTTTGAAGAGAGTTTTGAAGTCAAAATCTCTTTTGTAGAGAGCCATCTGGATACTTGAAAATGCTGCTAGAGGAATTGAAACACACGCAATTGTAATTACATTGCCAAGTCCAGGGTTGCCTACAATGGTTGCCAACGGCTCGCTGAAGATGCCAATAATAACCCACAATAAGATTGAAAGGCAGAAGTTGCTCCAGAACGCAACCGTGGTGGACTCCTCTCTATCGGCAGAATCCTTAAACTCGTGTTGAATTAGATATTTTTGGAAACCTGCATCCGTGAATATTTCTGCAAAACTCACGATCATAGTTATTGTTGCCACAACTCCAAAAGCATCAGGAGTCAGCAACCTTGCCAATACCATATTGGTAATGGGTAAGATTAGTTTCGCCACGATTTCGGTTATTGCAGACCACTTCGTCGCGTTTGCTACTTTATTTTGATTTAATTCTGCCATGCTTTTAGCTGAATTGCATTCTCTTTCTTACCTCCCAAACTTTTCGCAGGCTTCGTGGTAGGTGTCCAAGGAGCCGATGTCGAAGCGGCCAGCGGACATCTTCCAGGCGTGCATCGTGGTCTGGTCGACCATATAGTGGGCCAGGTTGCCCGGCGCGTCCTTGCCGCAACCATTCTCGACCGATTCGCGCACCAAGTCGAGGTCTTTCTTCAGATAAATATAGAACGGAGGCACCGCCCACTCGCTCTTGGGCACCGCGGGTTTCTCCTCCATACCCAGCACGCGCCACTCGCTATCCACCTCAATCACGCCCGTGCGCTGCAGCTTCTCAACCGAGGGTTGGTGGTGGCACATAATGCAGCTCGTGCCCTTTGCCCTGGCAAAGTCCACAAACTCCTGGAAGCTGAAAAACAGTAGGTTATCGGCCGCAACAACCAGCATATCGTCGTCAATCGCAAGTTTCTCCATCGCAAACAGCAGGTCGCACACCGCCCCCAAACGGGTGTCATTGGTCTCGGTGCCGTCATCCACAATGGTCACGGGTTTGGTGTAGCTGAGGCCCGCTGCCCACTCCTCAAAGATGGGCGCGAACTTATGGTTGGTGATGATGATGTGTTCATCAATATCGGGGATGGTGTCGATGTCATCGAGCATACGCCCCAAAATCGTGCTCTCACCTATTTTCAACAGTGGCTTGGGAAAATTCTTGGTCAGTTCGCCCAAACGAGTAGCGTATCCAGCCGCAATAACTATGTTTTTCAAGACAATTTTGAATTTTGAATTCTGAATTTTGAATTATATGAACCTCGCTCCGTCGTCGGTCTTGCAGAAGTGTACCTCGA
>JAEIGA010020650.1_pt1 | contig 10039 bp, 6 predicted proteins | sample 9270691 | NCBI WGS metagenome assembly JAEIGA01 (sample SAMN17057246, study PRJNA624740) | gut metagenome | biome: biome; isolation source: fecal sample | host: Bos grunniens | place: China: Xizang | collected 2019
AATCCCAATGGCGAGGCCGAGGTGCTGAAGATATACTTCCGTCCCCGTCCCCGTCTGAAGAAGGTGATTACAGATCTGGACTTCTCTTCGGTTGCAATTAAGGGCCGTCAGAGTCAGGGTAACCTCTTCTCGCGTTACAGCATCCATAAGATTGTACTCAAGGAGAAGGGTACATCGACGCTCGGCGGTCAGAATATCTGGTTTGACGAGGATGTGCGTCGCCTCAATGTTGATGGTCGCGGCCTGTTGCTCGGCGAGTTCAAGGGCGATGATAAGATTGTGGTGTGGACATCGAAGAACCAGTACTACATTACTGGTTTCAGCGTAGATCAGCACTTCCCCGATGAGACCATCCGTGTGGAGAAGTTCGTTGCAGGTCGTATCTATAGCCTCTGCTACTACGATCGAGAGCAGAAGTACTACTATATGAAGCGCTTCCAGCTGGAGGCAAGCGAGAAGTTGCAGTCGTTCCTTGATGAGGATTCGTTGGCCGATTTCGTATGCATTACAGGCGTTGAGGGTGCTAAACTTATAGTTACATATCAGGGTGCTCATGCTGCACGTCCTGCCGATGAGGTGGATGTGGATTCGTTCATCGGCGTCAAGAGCCATCGTGCCAAGGGTAAGCGTATTACCACTTACGATGTGGCATCGTTGTCATTCCTTGAGCCCGAGCTGCCGCCTCAGACCGATACGGCAGAACCTATGGAGGATGATGCCCCCGAGGTAGATCTCGACAGCATGAATGAGGCTGTCGCAGCGCGTGATGAGGAGAATCCTATTGAGGAGACGTCGGTGGAGGTGCATGAGCATGTGCTGACGATTGATTCAGAGCAGTTGAACCTCTTTTAATGTGCGGCCATGAAGCTCTTTCTGATTGGATATATGGGCTGCGGCAAGAGTTCGCTGGGACGAAAGATTGCCAAGGCTTGCGATGTGGAGTTCTACGATATGGACTCTATGATTGAGCAGCGTGAAGGTGCATCGGTGAGTGATATATTCCACTTTGCCGGAGAGCAGTATTTCCGCGAAAAGGAGCGAGCCCTGATTGAGGAGTTTGGCTCGATGGAGGGAGATATGGTCATCTCTACGGGCGGTGGTGCACCGACTTGGGAGGATAATATGGAACGCATGAATGAGATTGGCGTGTCGGTCTACCTGCGACGCACGGCAAAGCAGATAGCCTCGCGCTTGAGCCCTCATGGTCGTTATAAGCGCCCTAAGTTGCGTGGCCTGAATGACGAGGAACTGGTTGCCTTCATGACTACCAATATGGCAGAGCGAGAGCCTTTTTATTCGCGTGCAACCATCACGCTCGATTGCGAGGAGATGAGCGATGAGCGCCTGGTGGAAACGATAATTGATTTAGTTAAAAAGAATGAATAACAACCCGATAGGTCTCTATGATTCAGGTTTTGGCGGGCTTTCGGTGTGGCGCGAGCTGCATCGTGCTCTGCCCAATGAGTCGTTGATATATCTGGGTGACGGAAAGAATTGTCCCTACGGCTCGCGTCCTGCGGAGCAGATCCGTCAGCTGGCTGAACAGGCGGTCGGCGATCTGTTGCAGCGAGGTTGCAAGATGGTTGTGGTGGCGTGTAATACGGCTACGGCAGCTGCGATAGTGCACCTCAGAGAGAAGTTTGCCGATGTCCCTATAGTGGGCCTGGAACCTGCGATAAAGCCGGCATGTCGTATGACCAAAACCAAGGTTGTTGGAGTGATTGCTACCGAGCGAAGCCTGCAAGGCGAGAAGTTCCTCTCTACGCTGGCGCGCTATGGCGAGGGTGTCGAGGTCATAAAGTCTGTTGGCGAGGGCTGGGTGGAGGCCGTGGAGCAGAGCGAGGAGCATACTGCAAAGACAGAGCTGGCGGTGCGTCGTGTTGTGGAGCCTATCATTGAGCGAGGAGCTGATGTACTCGTGCTGGGATGTACGCATTATCCTTTCCTGAAGGATGTTGTGTGCCGTGTTGTCGGCGATCGTAATGTGGCGGTGATAGACTCGGGTGAGGCAGTGGAGAAACGTGTGGAGAGCCTTCTCGATGAGTATGACTTGAGGGCTAATGAGGATAACCAGCCTCGATTGGAGTTTGTGACCTATGCCGACAAGCAGTATTGTGATCGCTTAAGGCAGAAGGCCATGCAGGGTTTGTAGTGATCCTTATCGGCAGCGTCTGGCTGCAGTAGTGAAAATATTTTCTAACGTTACATCTGGGCATATGCCCGCATATCATAAATTTGTTATGGCACAACGTGTTACTAAAAATACCAAAACCAAGGGTAAAGCTGCAACCGCAGCGGTAAGTGCAACGCCTGCTCCAAATGACAATATGTCGTGGATGGCGGGTTTTGTTCTGCTCATCGTAGGTCTGTTTTCGGTGGTGTCGGTTCTGTCGCACTTCCTGCACTGGTCTTCTGATTTGTCAGCATTGCGTAATGATCCCTCCCTCTCGGGCGAGGAGATCCCCTTTGAGAACATCTGCAGCAGCCTGGGTGCAAATGTCGCTTATTTGATGGTTGATGCTTCGTTTGGTATCTTTGGTGTCGTTATTCCCATCGTGCTTACGGTGCTTGGCTGGCGTATATTCAGAAAGAAACCGTTGCATCTGAACCACTTTGGGCTGAGCGCTGCGCTGCTGTTGATCATGGGATCGCTGACGCTGGGGCTTGTTGCGATGAAATTCTCTATTCCATACGATATCGGTGGCGAGTTGGGTCAGGCTTGTGCCGCAGATCTTATGTCGCTCATAGGCGTCTTTGGTACTGTGCTGGTGCTTATTACGGGCTGGATTTTGACGGGCGTATTTATCAATCGTAATTTCCGCCGTATAGTCGATGGCATTGGTGATGGCGTTGAGAAGCAGGGTGATCGTATGAAACGAGTAGTGGAGGATGCCATTGCCGCACGCAATAAGATGGCTCAGGAACAGCCCGAATCAGATGAGCAGCCTACGGTAGAGTCGCAGCCCGTAGTAGAGCCTATATCTCAGCCTGTTGTAGCAGAGCCTGCGCCCCAGCCAGTTTTGTCGCGCCCCGTAGAGGAGAGTAAGACGGCAGAACGCCCTCTTACAATGAATGAGTATTTGGCAGCTAAGCGTGAGGAGCAGATTGGACACCCCGATTATGGCCGTACAATGCCCGAGCCTGACTTCTATATCGAGGGTGAGCAGCAGGAAAGCACCGCTGAGCAGATAGAGGAGGTGAACAGAGAGGATCTGCCTAAGTATGAAGACGATGGTATTGATATTATCCCTTCAGAAACGATTAAGCCCGCACCCATTGATGTGGAGGCTCTATTGGCTGCCAGAGAGCAGGAGCGCATTGAGCGTTCGCTTGATGAGCAGGGATTTGCTGTTGTGCAGCGCGACGTGCCTGCATCTGTGCCCGCCGAAACGTCGCCCGCAGCACTCCAGGCAGCAGATCAGGAGGAGGATGGTTTTTATGTGGAGCCATCGGCGGAGACTGTCGAGCAACCTATTAAGCCATCGTCACCTGCTACGCCAAAGAGCTCAAGCAGTGATGATATTGTAGTTACCGTACGCGAGAATGCTGTGCGTCGCGTGGCAGAGGAGGATATAGATATGAATCTGTATGATCCCTTGCGCGATTTGGAGACTTATAAGAAACCCTATGTGTCGCTCTTGGAGGATTACAAGTCACCTCATAAGGTGAGTGATGCGGAGATATATGACAATAAGTGCCGTATTGAGGAGACACTGAAGTATTTCGGTATTCCCATCAATGATATTCAGGCAACTGTCGGCCCAACGGTTACTCTCTACGAGATTGTGCAGGCGCAGGGTGTCAAGATCTCTAAGGTGCAGGGACTGGAGAAGGATATTGCGCAGAGTCTGCGTGCGCAGGGTATTCGTATCATTGCCCCCATTCCGGGACGTGGCACGATAGGTATTGAGGTGCCCAACCGTGACAAGCAGATTGTGTCGATGTACTCGGCTATATGTTCTGAGGAGTTCCAGCACGCTAAAATGGAGCTGCCGGTAGTGATTGGCCGCACGATACAGAATACTAACTTTACATTTGATCTTGCCAAGATGCCTCACCTTTTGGTAGCTGGTGCTACGGGACAGGGTAAGTCAGTGGGATTGAATGCCATTATCACCTCTTTGCTCTATAGTAAGCATCCGGCACAGCTCAAGTTTGTGATGATTGACCCGAAGATGGTTGAGTTCTCGGTATATAACAAGCTGGAGCGTCACTTCCTGGCAAAGATGGAGTCAGAGGATGAGGCTATTGTTACTGATCCGAAGAAGGCCGTATATGTACTCAATTCACTCGTTGAGGAGATGGGTCGCCGCCTGGAGTTGTGTAAGATGGCTACGGCACGTAATATTGTCGAGTATAACGAAAAGTTCACAGCACGTCGCCTCAATCCCAATAAGGGACACCGCTTCTTGCCCTATATCGTGGTTATTGTCGATGAGTTTGCCGATCTTATCATGACGGCCAAGGAGGTGGAGGTGCCTGTTATGCGTTTGGCACAGAAGGCGCGAGCCGTTGGTATTCACCTTATCATTGCCACGCAGCGCCCTGATGTGCGAGTGATTACGGGTGGTATTAAGGCCAACTTCCCCTCGCGTATCGCGTTCCGCGTGATTCAGATGATAGACTCGCGTACCATTATCGACCAGCCGGGAGCAAATCAGCTCATCGGTCGTGGCGATATGCTCTTCTCGAAGGATGGTGAGCTTACTCGTGTACAGTGTGCATTGGTTGAGACCAAGGAGGTGGAACGCCTGGTGGATTATATTGCCAAGCAGCAGGGCTACACCGAGGCGTATCCGTTGCCCGACTATACTCCCGAAGCTGGAGGCGATGGATCGGGTATGGCATCCGATGGTGAGAGTGGTGCTCCGGTGAAGTATGACTCTCTGTTTGGAGAGGTGGCACGTGCAGCCGTAACCAACGGAATAATATCAACATCCTCTATTCAACGTAATTACGAAGTAGGATTCAACCGTGCTGGTCGTATTATGTTGCAGTTGGAGCGTGCCGGTATCGTAGGCCCGCAGATGGGTGCGAAACCGCGCGAGATTAAGTTCTACGATTTGCCCTCGCTGGAGGCTAAACTGCAGGAATTAGGCGTATTTTAGGTGTGTGCGTAATATTTGTAGGTAGTATTGCGTTATCTTAAAAAAGGAATCACTATGCGTAGGTTGTTCATCGTAATCGTAGCCATTTTATCAAGCGTTACCTCATGGGCTGATGAGCGCTCACAGAATGTGTTGCGCAGTGTTGCCGAGTATGTGCAGGCGCTGGGTGAGTATGAGGCTGAGTTTGATGTTGTGGCGGGCGATTATAGAACCAATGGACGCTATGGTGTGCTGGGCGACACCTATCATATTGAGGTTGCTCAGGCTGAGGTCTATTCCGACGGTAAAGTGCGATATGAGGTTGATCACGACAGAGGTGAAGTGAACATCGATGTGATGGATCTTGCGAGCCGTAATATCCTGGATAATCCTACGCGTTGCTTTGACTTTGTGGGCGATGATTATGCTTCGAAGATATACTCCGAGGAGGGTGGCAACGTGACCTTGTTGCTGCGTGCAAATGATGAGGCTATTGAGGGTGATATATATCTTACAGTAGATAGCACTACGGGCCGTCCCCGCAAGATAGCATATGTCCTGTATGATGATCGTATTGAGGTTACTATAGTCTCGCTGGAGCGCTGTAAGAACGCCGTAAAGCGATACGATGAATCTAAATACAATGGTTACGAGATAGTGGATTTCCGCTAATAGAACTCCTTTAATTTCTGCAACTCATACATTCGGTCGCGATAACGCGCTGCTGCCAGGAAATCCAATGCCTTGGCGGCACGCTCCATATCTTCGCGAGCCTTGGCAATCTGTGCATCGAGATCCTCTGGGATCTTGCTCTCTACGTTATATGTTCCCTGCTGGTCGGCTACCATGCCGTAATGCTCCTCGGCTATAGGATGTACATACATATCCTCGGGCTTGGGTGTAAGCAGTGCACTCTGTCCCGAACCGCTCTTCTGCGCCTTGCGTGGAAGCATGGCGTTGGCGATATTGTACTCTATCTGCTTCTCGCGGCGACGGTTGCTCTGCTCGATAGCGTTCTGCATTGAGCCCGTAACCACATCGGCGTAAAGTATTGCCTTGCCGCTGCTGTGACGTGCGGCGCGGCCTGCTATCTGTGTGATTGACCGTACATTACGCAGGAATCCCTCCTTGTCGGCGTCAAGTATTACGACAAGGCTCACCTCGGGCATATCCAGACCCTCACGCAGAAGGTTTACACCCACCAGTACATCGAACAGGTCGGCGTGCAGATCCTCGATAATCTGTACTCGTTCCAAAGTGTCAACATCGGAGTGAATATATCGGTTGCGGATGCCAGCGCGATCCAGAAAACGCGACATCTCCTCGGCCATACGCTTCGTGAGAGCTGTTATGAGTATCTTTTCGCCAAGTCGTACACGCTTTTCGATCTCCTCTAGAATATCGTCAATCTGGTTGCGTGACGGGCGTACCTCCATGGGAGGATCTACCAATCCTGTAGGGCGAATAAGTTGTTCTACAACAAGACCTTCGCATTGGCGTAACTCGTAGTCGGCGGGTGTGGCGCTGACATAGATGGCGGTGCCCACCAAACCCTCGAACTCGCTGAATGTAAGAGGTCGGTTATCCTTTGCTGCAGGGAGTCGGAAGCCGTAATTTACAAGATTCTCCTTACGCGCACGGTCACCACCAAACATGGCATGAACCTGTGGCAGAGTGACGTGGCTCTCGTCCACAATCATCAGGTAATCCTCCGGGAAATAATCCAGCAGACAGAAGGGCCGAGTGCCGGCAGCGCGACCATCGAAGTAACGTGAGTAATTCTCGATGCCGGGGCAGTAGCCTAACTCCTTGATCATCTCCAGATCATACTCTACGCGTTGCTTGATGCGTTGTGCTTCTATGTTTCGATCCTGTTTCTCGAAGAAGGATATTCGCTCACCCAGATCCAGATATATCTGCTGTACTGCGGTGTTGATTCGCTCTTTGGTGGTGACGAACATGTTGGCCGGATAGATCGTTACGGAGTCCAGTGTTTCAAGGCGTTGAGCCGATACGGGATCAATAAGCTGGATGCTCTCCACCTCACTATCAAACATGGTTATGCGGTAGCAGTTGTCGCCAAAGGCTGTCATCACATCTATCGTGTCGCCCTTGGTGCGGAACGTGGCGGGCTCCAAAGCCAACTCTGTGCGAGTGTAGAGAGCCTCCACGAGTGAATATAGCAGATGTTTGTAGCCTATGCGGTCGCCCACCTTGATGTGGATGGATGTGGCATGGAAATCGTCGGGGTTGCCGATACCATACAGGCACGATACACTCGACACGACAATCACATCACGACGTCCGGACAACAGCGCCGAGGTGGTGCTGAGTCGCATCTTCTCGATCTCGTCGTTAATCGAAAGATCCTTTTCAATGTATGTGTCCGTTGTGGGAAGGTATGCCTCGGGCTGGTAATAATCGTAATAGGATACGAAATATTCAACTGCATTCTCCGGGAAGAAATTCTTGAACTCGCCGTATAACTGCGCAGCAAGAGTCTTGTTATGGCTCAAAACGATGGTCGGACGATTTAGGTGTGCTACCACGTTTGCCATCGTGAAGGTCTTGCCCGAGCCTGTTACGCCAAGCAGCGTGTTGTGGCGGGCGCCACTCTCGATTGACTCGATGAGTTGCGCTATGGCCTGGGGCTGGTCACCCTTTGGAGCGTAGTCCGATACAAGTTTGAAATCCATACTACAAAGTTATGAATAATTACGCAATCAATGAAAAAAGCCGCTGCAAATCTCATACTTCATTGGGTCCTACGCGAAAAAACAGCAATAAAAACCTTGGATTCTGAATTTATTATTACCTTTGTACTCTTATGATCGATCGCTCAACAGTTGATAGAATTTATGCTGCCGCTAATATCGTAGATATTATCGGTGACTATGTCACGCTCAAAAAGAAGGGTGTGAACTATCAGGCGTGTTGTCCGTTCCATAATGAAAAGACCCCGTCATTTGTGGTTTCACCATCGAAAGGTGTATACAAATGTTTCGGCTGTGGCAAGGGTGGTAACGCCGTGACCTTCATTATGGAGCACGAGAGTATCAGCTATCCCGAGGCACTGAAGATCGTGGGCAAACGATACGGTATTGAGGTCGAGGAGCGTGAGCAGACCGAGGAGGATGTGCGCCGCAACAACAATCGAGAGAGTATGTTTGCTCTGAATGGTTGGGCTGCTGAGTACTTTTCGAAATATCTGCTCAACAATGCCGAGGGCAAGAGTGTAGGTTTGTCGTATTTCTCACAGAAGCGAGGCTTTACAGATGCTACCATCCATAAGTTTGGCTTAGGATTCTGCTCGGCCAAGGGTGATGCACTGACACAGGCTGCTCTGGCGGCCGGATATAAGGAGGAATTCCTTCTGTCTACAGGATTGACCCTCAAGCGCGAGAGCGATGGCCGGTTGTATGACCGTTTCCGCGATCGTGTGATGTTCCCCGTACATAACATCTCGGGACGTGTGGTTGCCTTTGGTGGTCGTACGCTGCGCACCGATAAAAGTGTGGCGAAGTATCAGAATTCGCCCGAGAGCGAGATATACAGCAAGACGCGAGAACTGTATGGTCTTTACTTTGCAAAGAAGGCTATTCAGCAGCAGGGCTTCGCTATCATGGTGGAGGGTTATACCGATGTCATTTCGATGCATCAGGCTGGTGTGGAGAATGTTGTTGCATCGTCTGGTACGTCGCTTACCATCGAACAGATACGCTTGTTAAGCCGTTTTACCCGCAATATTACTATCATCTATGATGGCGACTCGGCCGGTGTGAAGGCTACCATGCGAGGTATAGATATGATCCTTAAGGAGGGTATGAATGTCCGCATTGTATCTCTTCCTGTGGAGCACGATCCCGATTCATTTGCGCGTGCACATACGGCCGATGAGGTCCGTGACTATATACAACGCACTGAAGAGGATTTCCTCTCGTTCAAGGCTAAGATGCTGATGCGTGAGGCGGGTGCGGATCCTATACGCCGATCGGAGGTGGTGGGGGATATGGTGCGCTCGATTGTGCAGATTCCCGACTCTATACAGCGTTCGATCTATATCAAGGAGTGTGCCCGCACGATGGATATCGATGAGAATGTCCTTGTTGCGGAGGTGGCGCGCAAGCGTGCTACACAGACGGGCGATCATCAGGTGGAGGAGTTTATCCGCCGTCAGCAGGCGCAGATACAGCGCGAGACCAAGCAGGAGGGAGCCGAGGTTGATCTGCTGCGTCCGGCCACGGCTGGTAGTAGTATGGAGGCCTTGGAGTATGAATTGGTGACCTACCTGCTGAAGTCGGGACACAAGAATTATGAGGTTCTGGAGGCGCGTCAGGCGGTGCAGATCAATGTGGCAGATGAGATATTGACAAGCATTGAAGAGGATAATATTACCTTCCTAAATCCTGTCTACAACCAGATTCTACAGACCTACCGTGAGCAGTGGCAACAGCAGGGTGTTGGTGTTGAGGTGTCGGCAGAGCTATTTGTCAATCACTCCGATCCAAAAGTGAGCGAGAAAGCCGTCGATATACTTTTATCTGACGAAAATTATGTGGCAAGCGAGATCTGGAAGCAGAAGGATGTCCACGTCGAGAGCGAGGAGGAGATTCTGTCGGTCGGCGTTCCCAAGGCCATTATGCTCTACCGCTCGAAGATAATCGAGCGTATGATTGACGCGCAGATGAAACGTTTGCAGTCGGGTGAGTTGGATGAGGATGAGGCTGCGGAATGCATGAAGCAGATGGATCAACTCAACCAAATGAAGCTGATGTTTGCAAAGGGAAGCCAGCGCTTGATTCTGTAATGCAAAAAAAGGTAGAGGCCGGAGGCGTACACGCTTTGCAGCGCATACCGTGTGCAAACAGAAAATAAACAGAAAGATGTGTAAAACATAAAGATAAAAGAATTAGTTACCTTTATCCGGCTCTACCCGTCGTGTAAAAAGGCAA
>JAEIGA010020651.1_pt1 | contig 10039 bp, 15 predicted proteins | sample 9270691 | NCBI WGS metagenome assembly JAEIGA01 (sample SAMN17057246, study PRJNA624740) | gut metagenome | biome: biome; isolation source: fecal sample | host: Bos grunniens | place: China: Xizang | collected 2019
ACGTATGACAAAATAGACACCAAACTGCATAAAATTACAAAAAGAAAAACGAGTGAATAACAAACTATCAAATATTCAGATAGATAATAAAAATAGCCGTAGCCCTTTAATAGCAAGGGGTTACGGCTTCTTATTTGTTGTCATGACCACATTTTGACCACAAAACTCAATTTTTGTCGAGAAAATCGGCAATTTCTTGCTCGCTGTCTTGCGTTGGGTGTGCATAAATAGACATGGTGACTTGTGGCGATGAATGACCCAAACGGCGTGAAACTGCCGTGATGGGTATCTTACCGTCGATTAGTTCGGATGCGTGAGAGTGTCGCAAGCAGTGCATTTCTAGCTTGCGTACGCCGGATGCTTTAACCGCCGTCCGATAGTGATAATGCACCTTGCCATAATACAAAGGAAACAACCTGTCTGTATTATACGCCAAACGCTCCAGAATGTCTTGTAGCATAGCCGAAACCTTGTGGGGTATAGTTATATACCTTTCGCTATAATCGGTCTTAGGCGTTGTTGTGAGCTTTTTCTGCGTGTATGTTTTGCTGATATGGAGCACGTTGTTTTCAATGTCGAAATCATCTTTTGTAAGTGCCAGAGCCTCGCCAATTCTCATACCCGTGTAGTAAAGCAGGGAAAACAGGTATTTATATATCGGTTGGTTTACGGCGGACAAGAACTGCTCGAACTCGTCTTTGCTCCAAAAATCAACGCGTCTTTCATACTTGCCTGTCTTGCCTGTGACTTGCAGCGGATTCTGCCTCAATCCATAGTATCTGACCGCATAGTTAAGCATGGCGGAAAGATTGCCGTTTATATCCTTGATTGTCGATGCGCTTAGCTTCTTATTGCCAATCCGTGAGGGCTTTACAGCGAGGTCATTCTGCCACTTGCGGATAACGGCTGGCGTAATGTCGGTGAGGTTCAACTTGCCCAGGGCGGGGAGTACGTGCGTTTCAAGCGCGTATGAGATGGTATCAATCGATGATGATTTAATATGCTTCTTTCTGTCAGCAATATATAGCTGATACAGGCTTTCTAACGTCATATCAGATGTGCCACTCATCTTGCGCCGATATTCTTCTTCATACTCTTTGGCTTCTCTTTTCGTTGCAAAACCTCGTTTAGTGGTTTCTTTCCTATTGCCCTGCCAATCCGTGTATCGTATCTTGCAGTACCAAGTACCGCGTTTATCGTCTTTATATGTCGGCAAAAAATCACCTTCTTTCGTTGCGCCGTGAAAATCGGCGGTGCTATAATAGTAAGCGTAGTAGATAGCAGGGAAATCCGTCCCTTGTTATCCGCGAATTACCAAACGATGATACGCCTAGGCGTGTCGGCTATCAAGTGCCTACCTATCAAGGCACGAACCAACTTAACGAGGGCGGTTCAACGAATGGTGGGAGCTCTGGACGTGCTTAACGTGCTCTACAAAGCCCCGTAGGAGTACGGGGCATCATCCAAACAATCCCCTGTAGTTTGCTTACAGGTTTCATTTCTTATATCTCTTTTTCTGAAAACATTACATTCTCCCGCAAAGCCTTGCCGTGATGGTGGGGCTTTTGTGGTATATGAAACCGCCTCGAATGTGAGGCGGTTATTTTTGTGCGTTTATTTGTTGCAAATATGGTCAAACACATATTGTAGCAATTCTCTTGCCTGGTCATAGCGTTCTTTTGTACCGCTTAGAATAACGCTGTTTTCGCTTCGGCGTTCTGACTTATCCCCGCGTCCTGTACTTAATGGGCTGTTAGCGGTTTCAAATTCGATGTAGCCAGACAACACAACAGTTTCCAGCTTTGCTTGAATTGCTACAATCGACTTGAACGGGATGACCTTGAAGTTGCTATCACCAACGTTCCAAAGCCCGCCACCTGTCCTGTCAATTACAATGGCGTTTTCATGCACATAAAGATTTGCACCACGGCAGTCAAGCCCATATAATTCTTGACCTAAAAATTCGCGGGCAGGACTTGGGCGCAATTCTTTTTTGTCCTTCGGCTCTTTCTTGTCATCATCATCGACGATTGTAACAAATGAATCTAAAATCCCCATCATCAAAACCTCCTTCTAACCTCCATAACCCTGCCAAGTATCTGCAAACGTGCGTTGACTTCGGCGTTAGGTACGAACCTTGGCGCAAATACTGATGCGTTATGCCCGATGACGGTTATCCCAGATTGGCTTATATCAATCTGCTTTGCGGTGGCGTTCTCACCGTCTACAAGCACAATAGCAAGCTGACCGCTGTCCACAGTTGACTGCTTGCGTACTATTACCACATCGCCGTCCATGATGGTTGGAGTCATGCTATCGCCTCGTATCTTCAAAGCAAAATATTGATAGCCATCACCTTCGTATCGGTCATCTAAGTATTCGTAACCGATTATATTTTCTACGGCTTCAAGCGGTTCTCCTGCCGCCACAGTCCCCAATATTGGTATTTTGTAGTGTGCGTGGTTGACATCTTTCTGTAATGTCGGCATTGTCCTTATCGCGTTGTAGGCATCAACTAATTTCTTATGCGTGCCATAGTCAACGAGCATACCTTGCTCTAGCTTCTCAAAGTTAAGCTCATCAATGCCTGTTTGTTCGGCGAAGTATTTTACATCAATGTTAGTTTCGTTCTTGATGTAGTCCCATATTTCATGCGCTGGTGGTGTCAACACTTGATGGGCAAATGTCATAAACGTGTTGTCATATTGACCGCCGAATGTATTTAGTAGTTCGTGGCGTTCAACGTGGAAGAATTGGCATATTTTATCAATCTTCTCCATAAGAGGCATTTTTTTGCCTTTTTTCCAATCGCTGACGGTGGCGGTGCTTACACCCACAAAATCAGCAAGGGCTTTTTGGGTCACATCTTTTTCTATAAGTAGTTTGTTTAGATTATCTTTGAATGTTGCCTTAATGCTCTCATTATTAGACATAAGAAGCACTCCCTTCATTACTAATGATAAAGGATAGCCTTTTCAAAGACAAGAAAAAATATATAACGATTTTAATTTTTATATTGACATTAGCTTGAGGCTAATATATAATTAACTTGTAGTTAGGAGATAGGGAGGTGGAAACATGAAGATTAGCTTGAAGGCTGCGCGAGTCAATGCGAATCTTACGCAGGGCGATGTAGCCAAACGACTTAAAAAGAGTGTTCAGACCATTGTTAATTGGGAGAACGGCAAAACGCCTATTGATGAAGGTAACTTCATCGCGCTGTGCGTTATGTATGGCATCAAGGAGGAGTATATTTTTTTGCCCGAGAGGTTAGCCTAATGTTAATATTAGCTAAAAAGGAGGTGTAAGTGTGAACCGCTTTCGTGATGCTCGTCAAAGAAAGCACTTAACACAAGTCGAAGCGATAACGCAGTATAACCAACGTTATGGACGTAGATACTCAGTTCCCGCGCTATCGCAGATTGAAAATGGTAAGCGTACACCAGAAACAGCGGCACTCATTGATTTTTCTAATTTCTATGGTGTGTCGGTAGATTATCTGTTAGGGTTGACCGATAACCCACAACGTGCATAAGGAGGCTACAAGATGAAATACATTACAGTCGCAAACATGAATGTGGAGATTGTCGAGTACAACAATGAGCGCGTTCTGACTACGGAACAGGTTAGCGAAGGTTTTGAATGTGAACCGAGCCAGGTTCAACAAAATTATGCCAACAATAAAGAACGCTTTGAAGAAGGTATTCACTACTTCAAGCTGACAGGGCAAAATCTTAAAGATTTCAAGGCTTCAATAGGTGATTCGAAAATTTCTAGTACCCTTAAATTTACTTCAGTATTGATGCTATGGACAAAGCGTGGCGTGGCCAGACACTCGAAGATGTTAGGCACGGACAGAGCATGGGATATGTTCGATGCGCTAGAAGAAAACTACTTCAATCCTAAACAACCTGCATTGCCCGATTTCACTAATCCTGTTATAGCAGCTAGGGCTTGGGCTGATGCAGTAGAGCAAAAGCAATTAGCAGAAGCCAAGGTCGAGGAATTAACACCTAAAGCCGAGTTTTACGACACAGTTGCTGATAGCGAGTCACTTTTATCTATGGCAGACACTTGTAAGATTTTGGACATGGGTATTGGTAGGAATAGATTATTCGCCTTGTTGCGAGACAAAGGCATTTTGAAAAAAGATAACACGCCGTACCAAAAATATGTTGATGCTGGTTATTTCAAAGAAGTAGAAGGTCATTATCGTGCAGGTGATAATGTTGTGATTACCAAGACCACATATGTAAAGCAAAAAGGCGTTGATTATATCCGTAAAATTCTTAACAAACATTGTCAGTAAAAGCAAATAAGCACCAACCTAGTGTAGCGTTTAGGTGGTGCTTACAGCATGAGATTCGTATACAACTGTGCATTTAGGAGGTTTTCTTGTGTCTATTATATCAAAATTCAGAAAGGTGGTGCAACGAGAGTGGAAAAAGATTTTATTCGGGCATCCGATGTGGCAAAAATACTTGGTTGCTCGAAATCGACAGCGTACCGATTGATGAGGCGGATTCGCGCCGAACTTGATGCCAAGAATTTGATTACGTTGCCGGGGGTTGTACCACGGCACTACTTCTTAGAGAGGATGGGAGCAAATGAAATTCGACCTTGATATTAAAGACAGCCGTTTGTATGACTTTCTAGCCGAACAAAATGAGCAGGAGACAGACGAAGAAGAATACGGCGAGTTCTACGATGTAGACAGCGCATGGAAGGAGGACATTGAAAGATGGAGAGATTAACAGGTGATGAGTTCTACGCAACGATACCAGCACACTTAACGTTGCGGCAGAGGATTCAGCTTCATAGGGAGCACAAGTTCTATGAATGGTGCAGGGCGATTGGCATTATCACAATGCTAATCGGTGCAGGGTTAATAGCAGGAGGTTGTCAATGAAGTTTCTACGCACACTAAAACAAGATACTTGGCTACCATATTTCATGCCAAATGTTTGGCGGTGGTTTCTCGGTATCTTGTTCACGGTAAGTATGTTGTTGGGGGCGTGGGTGTGGTTATATACGCTGACACTTCGAGGGTTGTAATAGAAAAAGCCGCAAGGCAGATGCGGCTCTTTCAATCAGTAAATCTATTCTTAGCAATTGCTAAGGAGGTTATAGCTATATTTTAGCACAGCGAAGGAGGTTTTCGCAATGACTGAGCGTTATGAATTTGAAGGCTACTTCTCACTAGAGAGCGCACCCAAAGAGATAAAAGAGCTTTTTGCCGATATGGAGGCGCACAACAAAGAATGGCCGAGCCTTGCGCGTAAAGTTGTGAACTTGAAAACGTGGGCGAGTGGATTGCCAGACGGCTTCACCACGGATGAATACTACAGGCTCATTATCTATGAGCGCGTGACGGATTTGTTTTACCTTTATCAATTCCATTACTATTGGGAGTTTGATTTGACGAAGTTGCACAAGTCGTTTATTACATTGAGCCGTGATGAAGTGATGATGTTCGTAGGTGAAGCGTTGGCAATGAAGGACAAGAAGCAGGAGGTTGCATGAAGTACAGCGAGTTTTTGAAAAGTAAGGAAATAACCGTGCCGTCCATGGGCATTGATATTGCAAGAGACAGCATTAATAAGATGATGTTCGACTTTCAGTGCGATATAGTCTTGTGGGCACTAAAGAAGGGCAAGGCGGCAATATTTGCAGGGACGGGGCTAGGTAAGACCTTCATGCAGTTGGAATGGGCAAGCCACATAGACGGCACGGTGTTAATTTTAGCACCGCTGGCAGTAAGTAAGCAGACTATTTCAGAAGGGCGAAAATATGGCATTGCGGTTACTCATTGCAACGAACAGGCAGATGTTGTCGAGGGCGGTATCAACATTACCAACTATGAGCGCATGGATAAGTTTGATTTCCGCACTTTCCGTGGAATTGTTCTTGATGAATCATCAATCCTCAAAGCCCAGACAGGAAAGGTAAGAACACAGCTTATTGATTATTGCAGACAGATTCCTTTTCGCCTTGCTTGCACGGCAACGCCTGCACCTAATGACCTTATGGAACTTTGCAACCATAGCGAGTTCTTAGGCGTTATGAGTTCGGTCGAAATGCTTGCAACGTTCTTCGTCCATGATGGCGGTGATACAAGCAAATGGAGACTAAAAAAACACGCCGTCAAGGACTTTTGGAAGTGGGTCGCTAGTTGGAGCGTAATGTTAACGAGTCCCGCCGATTTGGGTTATGACGGTAGCAGATACAACCTGCCTAAGCTGACTATGTACCAGCATACTGTAAAGACCGAGACAACACCCGAATTCCTTTTCGCGGTTGAAGCAAAGAGTCTCAAGGAACGCCAACAGGCACGGCGTGACAGTGTGGAAGATAGAGCCGCGAAGTGTGCTGAATTGGTCAATGGCGATAATGAGCAGTGGCTAGTGTGGTGTAACTTGAACGATGAAGCGGACGCACTAAAGCGACTCATTCCCGATGCGGTAGAAGTTCGCGGAAGCGACAAACCCGATGTTAAAGAACAAGCCGCCGTTAACTTTGCGAATGGTAATATCCGGGTATTGATTAGCAAGCCTTTAATCTTTGGCATGGGACTTAATTTCCAGCTATGTCACAAAATGGCTTTCGTTGGATTGTCTGACAGCTTCGAGCAGTATTATCAAGCTGTGCGCAGGTCATGGCGATTTGGGCAGGTTAATCCTGTAGATGTCCACATCATCACAGCCGATACAGAGGGCGCAGTGGTAGATAACATACAGCGCAAGGAACGGCAATTCACGGAAATGCTGCAAGGCATGATTGCTGTAACGCAGGACATCACAAAAGAAAATATCCGTGCTACTCATAGAGTGACCAACGAATATAACCCGCAAGAAAAAATGATTTTGCCGCCATGGTTGAAGGTGGCATAAGGAGGAAATATGGACAGCGTGAAAGTTTTAGAGCAGGACAAGGGGAAGAATTGGAGCATCTACCACGGCGATTGCGTGGAGGTTGCAAGAGGGATTCCCGATAACAGCATAGATTTTATCGTATTTTCCCCGCCGTTTGAGAGCCTGTACACATATAGCAACAGTGACAGGGATATGGGGAATTGTAGGGATAGTTTGGAATTTGCCCGCCATTTCCGATTCTTAGCAAAGGAACTGTACAGAATGTTAGCACCGGGGCGGTGCATGAGCGTACACTGCATGGATTTGCCGTTATCTAAACAGCGTGATGGTGTAATTGGCTTGAGAGATTTTTCGGGCGCATTGGTGAGGATTTTTGAGCGTGCAGGATTTGTCATGCACACGCCACGAGTAACAATCCGCAAAGACCCTGTAACTGCTATGCAAAGAACAAAAGCGATAGGGCTTTTGTGGAAACAAGTAAAAAAAGATTCGTGCCTTTCTCGGATGGGGATTCCCGATTATTTGCTGACATTCCGCAAGCCGGGAGACAATGCAAAGCCAGTTCACCACACAGCAGAAGAATTCCCTGTGAAGCAGTGGCAACAATGGGCTGAATGCGTATGGCATGACATCAATCCTTCCAATACGTTGCAGAAAAACAGCGCACGGGATAATGAAGATGAAAGGCACATTGCGCCGTTGCAGTTGCAAGTCATTGAGCGAGCCATAACGATGTGGACAAATAAAGATGATGTTGTGTTTACGCCGTTTTTGGGTATAGGTTCAGAGGCTTATCAAGCGGTCAAGATGGGGCGCAAGGCTATCGGCATAGAACTGAAAGACAGCTACTATCGACAGGCGGTAAAGAACCTTACAAAAGCCGAAGATTGCACGATGATGGAGCAGACATTGTTTTAAAAAGGGGGGATTCAGTCATGGAAAATATTTTTGCAGTTAGTGAACGATACAACAATGTTATGCAGTTGTTTGAAGATGAAAATGTACCACAGGATGAAGCAAATGAAGCTTTGATGGAAGTGATAGATGATGTTGTTTCTAAGGGCGAAAACGGCATTATCTACCTGCATAGATTGCAGACTACCATCGAAGCGGCAAAGCTGGAAAAGAAGAAGATTGACAGCTATATCAAAGCGATGGAGAACCGCAAAAAGCGTGTAGAAACAGCCTATGTATATGCCTTAAATAATATGCACATGAAGTCGATAATGACAGGGCGCGGCGAGTTGAAACTAAAGAAAAATCCTCCTGCCGTCATCGTTGATGATGTAACGCAGATTGACCCGAAATACACGCGACAAAAGGTGCAGATTGATGTGGACAAGGTAGCGATTAAGAAGGCAATTAAAGAGGGCGAGCAGGTTGCAGGAGCGCATTTAGAGCAAGCCGTTTCGCTTAGCTATTAAGGAGGTTTTACCATGGCAGGAAAGGCAATATATGCGGCATTGCAAGCCGTTCAGAGAGATTTGAAAGCACCGAAAGGGCAATATAACTCATTCGGAAATTACAATTACCGTTCATGTGAGGACATTGTGGAGGCGGTAAAGCCATTGTTAAATGAGCAAGGATTGATTCTCACCATGTCCGATGAAGTTATCGGCATTGCTGACAGAGTTTACATCAAAGCTACTTGCAAGGTTATCGACATTGCAACCGGGGATAGTGTAGAGACTTCTGCACTTGCTAGGGAATCGATGACAAAGAAGGGCATGGACGATAGTCAGATTACTGGCACGGCTTCAAGCTATGCCCGCAAATATGCCTTGAATGGTTTATTCGCGATTGATGACACGAAAGACGCTGATACAAACGAATATACCGCTAAAACCGCCCAGAACGGCGCACAACAGCCGACAAATGCAAATAAGGGTGCTTATAAGGGTAGTACCCAAAAACCTGCCACAAACGGCACACAGGACGAAATGAGAGCGAAAGCAATCAAGAGCCTTAATGCTGAAATTGACCGTACAGGCGTAGATGGTTCGGCAGTAAAGGAAATTGCAAAGGCGCACTATGGCAAGGAGTCAGTAAAGGATATGACCACTACCGAGATATGCGACCTTACAAACAAGCTGGAAACCTACCTTTTGGAACAAGTTGAGCAGGCAAGCGCATGATTAACGAGTACGCAATAGGGCGTATCGTTGATATTAAAGAGGGAGGCGAGGCGATTATCCACGTCACCTTGCCTAACCTCAATCATGCACTCGATAGGCTCTATGACAAAGTAGAGATTATCCTGCCCGATGGCCGAAGGATAAGCCCAGAGCAGAGGCGCAAGTGTTACGCCTTGATTGGTGAGATTGCTGAATATGTCGATGGTGTTCGCAATGCTGAAACGATTGAAGATACCAAGAGCATGATGAAGTGGGAATTTATCCTTCACCGCATGGAAAGCCAAGAACGGCAGTTGTTCAGCCTTTCAAATTGCGATGTAACCACGGCAAGGAATTTCATTGATTATCTTGTTTGGTTCTGCGTTAAAAACGACATCCCGATGAAAATATCACCGCTTGAGTATTGCGAGGACATTGCTAAATATATCATAGCTTGCTTACATAACCGCAAGTGCGTGATATGCGGTAAACCTGCTGACATTCATCATTGCGATGGTGACAGAATTGGTATGGGCAACAACCGTGATGAGGTTCATCACTTGGGGCGCAAGGTGTTGCCATTGTGCAGGATTCACCATGATGAAGCACACCATGACGAAAAAGGCTTTATCGAAAAGTATCACTTGCAGACGATAACCCTTGATAAAGATTTATGTAAACGATTGAAGTTAAAGGAGTAAATGACATGAATAAGATTTTTGAGATTGGCAGATTAACCCGTGACCCAGAAGTACGTTATACCGCTTCGGGCAAGGCAGTATGCACTTTCAGCATTGCGGTGGATGATGGGTATGGCGAGAACAAGAAAGCGTATTTCTTCCCGGTGGTTGTCTGGAACAAATCAGCAGAGGCTTGTGGCAATTCACTTCACAAAGGTAGCAAGGTTGCAGTTACGGGCAAGCTGACTAGCAGACAGTATGACAACAACGAAGGCAAGAAGGTAACAGTATTCGAGATTGTTGCAGATGCTTTCGAGGGCGTTGAGTTCTTGGATGGCAAGAAGCAGGGGGGCAGTCAATCGAGTTCGATTGA
>JAEIGA010020652.1_pt1 | contig 10039 bp, 11 predicted proteins | sample 9270691 | NCBI WGS metagenome assembly JAEIGA01 (sample SAMN17057246, study PRJNA624740) | gut metagenome | biome: biome; isolation source: fecal sample | host: Bos grunniens | place: China: Xizang | collected 2019
AAAGCCGTTGAGAAATGGGTCCTGCGCAATTCGCACCTGTGAATCATGTCAGGTGGGGAACCAAGCAGCATTAAGCAGATCTGCGGATGTGCCGCGGGGTCGCCTGTTTTGAGGCTGAGCATGGGTTTCCGGATGGAAATTTTGTTCGAACTTGGCTGTATGGTCATATTGCGTATCCCGTATTTTTTATGGAGGTGAAGCCGTGTATCAAGCATTGTACAGAAAATGGAGACCCCGTACCTTTGACGAGATCTCGGGACAAGAGCATATCACCAAGATCCTCAGTCTGCAATGCAGAGAGAACCGCGTTTCCCACGCATATCTGTTCTGCGGAACCAGAGGCACCGGTAAGACCTCCACGGCAAAGATCCTGGCGAAGGCCATCAACTGCGAAAATCCCATCAACGGCAATCCCTGTAATTGCTGTTATGCCTGCACCTCCATTGACAGCGGAAACGCTACCGACGTTTTGGAGATCGACGCTGCCAGCAACAACGGCGTAGACGATATCCGAGACCTGCGGGACGAGGTTGTATATCCCCCGTCCATGCTGAAAAAGCGTGTTTACATCATCGACGAGGTTCATATGCTCTCCACCGGGGCGTTCAATGCCCTTTTGAAGACATTGGAGGAACCGCCGGAATACATCGTGTTTATTTTGGCCACTACGGAGTTGAGTAAGCTTCCCGCCACCATTATTTCCCGCTGTATCCGTTTTGATTTCGGCCGACTCAGTGAAGAGGTCATTGCAGACAGAATCCGCTTTGTGGCACAGCAAGAGCAGATCTCCTTGGGAGAAGGCGCATCAGAGCTTTTGGCACGCCTTGCGGACGGTGCTTTGCGAGACGGTTTATCCATTCTCGAGGCCTGCACCTCCGGTGTGGGAGAGGGCAATGAGATCACCGCTGACGCCATTCGCCAGCGTTTGGGAATTGCGGATGCCGACCAGCTATTGGCTTACTACCGCGGAATCTGCGCCAAGGATACCCCTGCCGCCCTTTCCGTTTTGGACGAGATCCATAACTCCTCCAAGGATATTGCGATTTTCTTGGAGGACGTATCCTCTCTTGCCAGAGATCTTTTGGTTTTGAAGCAGTTGGGAAGCAATACCCGTCGAGGCGGTATTTTCCGCTTCCAAAAGGAAGCGTTACAGCTCTTGAAGGAGTATCCCGACGTTCTTACCACGGAGGCCTTGTTCTATATCTGCTCCGTGCTGGAGGATACTTTAAGCCGCATCAGCAAATACGCCACCAATAAGAAGATCCTCTTGGAGTTTGCCACCATCAAGCTTTGCGATTTCACCTTAAGCGACAGCAGTAAAGCACTCTTGGCAAGACTTTCCAGAGTGGAAAAACTTCTCGCCAACGGTGTTGTCTCCCCCGCCGCACCTGCGGTTTTGCAGGAAGAGCCCGCAAAGCCCCCCCTCGCTCCCAAGACGGCAAGTCCTGCCCCCAAAAAAGCGGGCGAGGCCTTTACCCGTTACGCAGAGCTGGCAGAGGAGATGATGGGACATCCGGATCTTCTCCCCTATATTCAGAAAATCAAGGCTTCCTTGGAAAACGGTAAATTCGTGATCTACGCAGACGGTTTTACCAACCAGATGCTTCAGTTGGGCTCCAATACCCAGGCATTGAGCGATGCTATCCGCATGGTGATGGGACAAGCCTACGAGATCGAATTCAGAGACCGTGCGAAGGTACAGGAAGACGACCCGTTAAACGATTTATAAAAACGAAAGGATAGATACCATGAAAGTAAGATTGCCCAAAGGGATGGGCGGCGGCCCTTCCGATATGAATTCTATGATCCGCCAGGCGCAGAAGATGCAGGAGCAGATGGCGGAAAAGCAAGCTGAGCTGGACGAAAGAGAGTATGACGTGCAGGCAGGCGGCGGCGTTGTCGCCGTAAAGATCAAGGGTACCAAGGAGATCTTGGATATCACCATTCAGCCCGAGATCATCGATCCCGATGATGTTGAGACACTGCAGGATATTCTGGTTGCCGCTGTGAACGAGGCTATCAAGAAGGTTGAGTCCACCAACGAACAGGAAATGAGCAAGATTGCAGGCGGGATGAACGTTCCCGGAATGTTCTGATATGACCCCCGCTCTTGAAAAACTGATCGCGCATTTTGCATCGCTTCCCTCCATCGGTAAGAAGAGCGCCGTACGGTTGGCGTATCACGTTTTGGAAATGAACGATAACGACGTAGAATCCTTTGCAAGCGCATTGCTGGAGGTCAAGAAGTCCATCGGGCTTTGTTCTGTTTGTCAATGTTACAGCGAGACGGAAGTATGCCGTTTCTGCGAGGATCCCGCAAGAGAAAAAAACGTGATCATGTGCGTGGAGGATAACCGCGCTCTGGAGGCCATCGAGGCATTGCACGAATACCGCGGACGGTATCACGTCCTGCACGGTGTGATCTCCCCCATTGACGGTATCGGCCCCGACAAGCTGAAGATCAAGGAGCTTTTGGCGCGACTGGACGGTGATGTCTGCGAGGTGATCATTGCCACCAACCCCAGTGTGGAGGGAGAAGCCACCGCCATGTATCTCGGAAGGCTCTTAAAGCCTCTGGGGATCAAGGTAACCCGCTTGGCGTATGGACTTCCCGTGGGAGGAACCTTGGAATACGCAGACAATACAACGCTTCTGAAGGCCATCGAAGGCAGAACGGAAGTGTAACAAAAAAAGAAACGGCACCCACCGAAAGGCTGGTGCCGATTTTTTTACTTTCTCTTCCCGAACAGGGATTTTTTTGTTTGGCCAAGATAGGGGTTCTCACCATAGCCGTAGCCGTAGCGGTAGTATTTTTCCAGCTGATCTAGCACATTTTTTACAAAATAAAGGCTGATGGCTCTGATGATCAGGACGGAGCCACCACTACCCTGCAACGAACAGAAGAATGTCCTAAATTGCAACAGTGTTCTCCTGCTTAGGGGCCGTATTCATAGTTGAGACTCTTTTATTCTCTGCTTTTGATGTTATACCATTGCTTTCTTCAAAAAGCAAGTTATTTCGTGCTATTCTTTTAGTCATCCCCGACGGGAATGGCCACTTTGATCTCAAAAACGCCCTCCGCAAAAAGCGGGACAGCTACACCGCCGTATTTTTCCGCTACCTCGTAGATGATCTGGAGACCCAAGCCGTGCTTCGTACCATCCTCTTTTGTGGTGTGGAACAAACCGTCATCACCGGCCTTCGGCTCCTTGATATACGGGTTTCGACAGTCAATACGCACAACGTTCTTTTCCATGCGGAGGATGATCTCCACCCAACGATTCTCCTCAGGGAGCAGCGAGATGGCATCCAGAGCGTTTTGCAGAATATTATTCAACTCACTGGCCATATCGGCATCACTGATCTCCAGCTTTGCGGGAAGCGTTGCTTTACAGCGGAAGTCCGCACCTAAGGCGACAAAGCGCTCCTCAAACATCAGCAAAAGATAATTGGTAAGGATATGTCTGCAATACTGCTCGGTACGAACCGTAGCAATATAATCGGTCATATTCTCTAAATAATCCTGAAGCTGGCTGTACTCGCCATTTTTACAAAGCATAGCGGCAACGTTCAGCGTGTTGGAGATGTCATGCTTGATTTTTCGTACAGAATCCTCATAACGCTGAAGATTTTGCGCATACTCCAAGTTGGCCTCATCTCGGAATTGCAGGGTTTGAAGCTGAAGGCGATGCTGATGATATTGACGCAGGTAATTGATGATAATGAGCATCGTCGTACCGCAAAATACTACCGCATCCAAGAAAGAGGTGCGAACCCAATTCAAGGAAAAGCGAAGTTCCGCCAAGGAAGCATTCACGCGCATCACCGAAAAACCGTTTCTAACAAGCAAAATAACGATATGGAAAACGGCAACCGCAAAAAAAGCAAACAGAAGCACCGACAAAAAAGATTTGAAAAAGATATTCTTTGCTCTGCGTTCCATAAGAGAAAATATAATTCCCAAGAGGAAGCAGGTTAAGAAAACGAAATCGCTAACATTCTGCAAAAAAAGCACGACACTGCCATCCATTCCCCACGTCAACGAGAACAGCAAAGCGGAGGAAGAAAAACAGCTGACCAGAACAAAGGGAATGTAAATGCGATCCATTCGCTTCATGTAGTAGACCAAACACAAAAGCAACGGCAGGACGGAAAGTTGCCCCAAACCGTCTGCCACCTCGGAAAAAACGTGAGGTTTAGCCGCAGAAAGCAGTCTGCCAACTTTCCCCAAGCAGCTCAGCAATCCCAAGGAGGAGCACCAGATCATCAAAACGGGAAGAAGCCGTAATTTATTCTCCCATGAATTCATTAAGAATACCGCGCACATACATGTCAGCAATAGCAAAAAGAAGCACATGGAAAAGAAATAACCGATATAGGAATACCATTCCTCAAAGATCACGTAGATCTCATGGGAATCTACCAAAGCCGCAAGATCTCGAGGCAAGCTGTCGAAGGATAAGATCGCCAAGAGATCAACTGAGAGAATCATAAAGACTCCCAGCACGGAAAAGATAAATAATCTTCGCTTCTGCCACCATACGGCAGGCGCAAATCCAACGCCCCGCTTCATAGTGCGCCGATCATAGAGGCAAAGCGGTCCTGGGCTTCCTTATAGGAGGGCTTTGCAATGGGAATGATGGAGCCGTCCGTCATCACAAAACGATAATTCTGCAGACGATGCACAAAACTCATATTGACGGTATAGCTTCGGTGGCATTTGAAGAAATAGCTGGAGGGCAATTGCTGAACGAATTCGGAGAAGACACCTGCAAAACGCAAAGTATCACCGTTGTTCAACTGCATCACGATATCGTGACCCATGGATTCCAGATACAAAATGCTCTCGTACTGTACCACCGTTCTACCCTTGAACTTGTCGTTAATCATAATGGTAGGGCGCTTTAAATACAAAAGCAGGATACGATCCAGCAAGGCATGGACATCTTTTTTATCGATGGGCTTTGCCAAAAAAGTGACGGGATAGATGGAAAATGCTTCTAATGCGTAATCGGTATTGGAAGAGACAAAAACGATATTGGTATCGTCCCCTTTTTCCCGCATGAGCTTGGCATACTCCATGCCGGAATCGCTGCGGATCATAATATCCAAGAAGAGAAGGTCATACTTTTGCTCCTTTTGAGCATGCTCCAGCTCAAAGAGAGCGGTAAACGCATCTATGCTGTATGGGTAATTGCGATATTCCATATATTCGGAGATGTACTCCTCCATGCTTTCGTTGAAAACACGCTCATCGTCACAAATTGCAATGCGGAACATAGATGCCTCCTCATTTATAAAATTTTGGGTTATACGTCCTGCTTCTTGCGGAACAAAACAAAGATACGGATCACCAAGGCTACGATGCACACACCGCCAACTACAGCGATGCAAAGAATAATACCCGTCCAATTTCCGCTATCGGATTGATAGGGAGTGGTAATCACCAGCTCCGGAGAAGAAACAGAGGACTCGGCGGAAGATTCGATACTCTCAGTGCTTTCTTCGAAAATACTCTCCTCGGAAGAAGCATCCTCGGACAGTTCGCTCTCCTCCTCGGAAACAAGAGAAGATTCCGCCTCGCCTTCCTCTTCGGAGGATTCGTCAGGCTCCTCGATGGATACATCCGGCTCGGGGGTGCTTTCGTATGATACTACTTGAGAAATTTCCGTCGGACGCTCACGGAAGAGCATCAAAGTGTATTCCTTTTCGCTTCCGTTCTCAGCACGGACGGTAATCACAAGAGTGTTCATCCCCTCTTCAAGCTCACCTTCCGTTGAAGAAAGGATCTCTGCGGCGGAATCGTTGCACACGCCGTTGATTTCATAAGAAGAATACTCGTTGGGAACCGTTGCGCTGTACAGCGCAGTGGAAGCAGAGAAGGAAGGGTTGAGCGTGGGCATAAATCCCGTCTCATCAGAATCCCCCGCAAAAACTTTGACACCAAGAGATTTGAGGGTGGCATCGTCGGACTTGGCATCCACGATTTTTACGGTATAGGAAACGTCGTTCACCGCTTCCTTACGCGATCCGTTCAGGATCTCGCCGGAGGTGAAGCTCACCGTGGTAGTGCTACCGATCTCGGCAGTATCCAACACGGTAAAGGTGATTTTCAGCATCTTGGTAACGGGCACGTTATGGGTAACCATAACAAATCCCGTATCGGAGTTATCGTAACACTCCTTAAACAGATCCCTGTTAACAGGCTCGACACCTTTAAGCTTCAAAACAGAAGAATCATAGGAAAGAATTCCCTGGCAACCGAAGGCACCGGAATCCATCGACAGACGAAGGGTAAAGGAATGGCCGGGTCGGACCTCTGTCTCGCCGGACAGTTTGGCAGTATAGCATACGCCAACCAGCCCTGTAACACAAGCGATAGGCACCAAAAGAACCAATGCCAAAAGCCACGCAAGGACTCTTCCCTTCACGATGCCGAAGATTTTGTTTTTCATAACATTACGATTCAAAACTAAGCACTTCCTCTATAGGTTGTCCGCCTCTATCGGCGTAAATACGCAAATGACAGGTTTCGGAATATTGGTAATTCCCTTTTTTGAAGGTGATGATCAAACCTTCCACTCGGAAGCTCCGCTCACCATTCTCGTTGACCACCACGGGCAACACGTAAGCACCGCCCACGGAATCGGTACCACGCAAGGAAATACCGGATACCTTCTGCAGGTAGGGAATCAAATTTTCAACAGCAACATAGGGGCTTCCCATTCGCTGGGCAAAGGCACTTAACACAAATTGATACAGCGCCTTGGGATTCTCGGGGATGCGATTCCCGAACTCGGAGCGGAAGCAACGGATCAAGCCGTTTTTAAGGTTTGATTTGGCCGTAGCAATCGCCATCTCGCAGTCGAGAACATAGTCTTCTTTTACCGGAATGCTCTTGCGCTTTGCGGTGCGCTTCCATTGGATCACCAACAAAAGGATCAGCAACAGCAAGATGCCTGCAATTACGCCGATAACGATCCAGGTATTGCGGTCAATGCGGGTCCAGAAGGGCGCTTTGGGCTCCTCGGAGGTTTCATCGGAGGTGGTCTCCTCGGAGGAGGTATCGGCAGAGGAAGTATCCTCGGAGGTTTCACTGGTGGTACCGATCATACCCCCGCTTTCCTCGGTAGAAATCTCCTCAGAGGTATCGCTTTCCTCGGGGAAGGATTCCTCCACGCTTTCGTCCTGTGAAGGTGTTTCCTCGGAAAACTCCGATTCTTCGGATTCATTCGGCTCTGAAGGCTCTTCAGAAGGTTCTTCGGAAGGCTCCTCGGAAATTTGAGGCGGCTCTTCGCGGACAAGCTTTATGGTATATTTCTTTTCGCTGCCATCCTCCGCCCGCACTGTGACGGTGATGGTGTTGGTTCCTTCTTTCAGCTCGCCCTTGGTTTTGGAAGTGATCTCCGCGGCGGAATTATTGCAGGAAGCTTTGATCTCGTAGCGAGTGTACTCGTTGGAAACAGTTGCGTTATACGTCGTGGTTTTACTTGAAAAAGTAGGATCTAATGCAATCTTCGTTCCGTTCTTATCTGAGCTACCTTCAAAAACGGTAACGGACATGGATTTCAGCTTTGCATCGGAGGATTTCTTTTTCACAATATTCACCGTGAAGGAAGAATCCTCAACTGACTCCATATCAAACTCGCTAATAATTTCTCCGCCCGTGAAGCGAACATCGGTGGAGGAACCGGGTTCGACACCGTCAAGTACGGTGAAGGTTACTTTTAGCACCTTAGTAACGGGTTCCGTATACGCGATCATTGCATAGTTGAAATCGTAGTCGTAATAGAGATCCTCTTCCAGATCACTGTCAGTGGACTCGATCTTGGTCAACTCCAAAACAGAAGCATCATACTCGAGATATCCCATATAGCCGGTAACTTCCGTATCAAAGGTCAGTCGCAAGGTAACAGTACCGCCGGGATAAGCCTGCGTATCACCGGAAACGACGCCCGTATAGCAAAAGCCTACCAAGGAAGTCGCGCATACAACCGGGATCAAAAGAATTACGGTCAAAAGGAGAGCAAAAATTCTATTTTTGAGGAAGCTATGGTTCAAAACTCAACACATCCTTTACGGGGTATTCTGTGGTTATTGGTCGTTCTCGGGCACAAAATTTACGCGGAACAGTTTGGTAAAATGGTGATCGCCAATGGAATAGGCGATTTTAATTAGAGACGTGCCGTTTACAGAAGAAATAGAAAAATCGGAGAGATTTTCCTGCAAGAGCTCGGCAGACGCTTCATCACCATAGGTCAGTTTTCCATTCGACAAGATCAGCTTTTTTCCGGTTTCGGGATAAGTTTCTTCGTCTTGCACCGTTACCTTTTCGTAAAAGATGACCTCTTCCAGCTCTTCAGTATCGGCAATTTCAAGATAAATATGCTGATCCGCAAAAAGCAATTTCAGCCGTTTGTTCAGCAGTTCGGCATCCTGAGATGCGGAAGCTCCGGCAAGGATCATATTGTTGGAATTGATGGAGAACATCAACAGCGTGAAGGCGGCAATGGCAACGATGGAGAGAATAGCAATGGCACTGATCAGCTCCATCAAACTAAAGCCTTTGTTATTATGCTTCATTGTTGCCCCCCCTCTACAGAAGGTTCGTACGGAACAAACTTTTCATCGGTAAAATGATATTTGCGCGAGGTGTTACCGCAAGTAACCGTGTAGACTTGCGCTTGAACGCTGACCGAAATCTTTTCAAACACCATGTTCTGCACTTTGGAAACATCATAGAAAGAAGAAAGCAAAGACGGCTCCGGAAAATCTGTGAATACAGTTTCGGAATTCACTATTTCAGTTTTCAATGCCTCGTTAACGATTTCGGCGAAGAGTTCAATCTCTGCAAGCTCTTCCCTGCTTTGCGTTTGGCGGATCGCATTCTTGTAGTGGTTAAAGGAAATGGCTACAACCCCTGCCAGAAGGATACTGCAGACAGCAAGAACCGTCACAACAGTGACGAGTCCTGCGCCGCGGTTTTGATTTTGCTTAAGCATACTTCAACAACCCCTTTCTGTGAACTGTCAGGGGGGAACCTGCTATGGAGTGGGTAAATACCAAATCGATGCGATAATATGCGCCCGCAACAACTTCAGTAACGGTAAACGTTCCGGAATAGCCGTTATACGAGACGGAAAACGCCTTAGGGAATTGATCTGTGTTCTCTTGAGATTGCTCCGCGAGTTCCTGAGGTTCCAGCATGGTCTCAAATAACGTTTTAGCTTCCTCAGCTCCATCGGGAGTTCTGCACAAGATTTCAATCTCTTCCAGCAGAAGCATCACGTCATCCGCGGCATCGTTCATGGCGGACAGATGTACAGCTTTGGCATCGGTTTTTGCCGCAAGAGCAAAGGAGGAGGCGATGGGAAGTGAGATGATGCCTAAAATGGCGACCGCCACCAGCAATTCCACAAAGCTAAAGCCTTTATTATGCTTCATACCCAACGTCTCCTTTCTGCAAGATTTTTTAAATAAATTAGCCGAGGATGGTATCCGTTCCGACCTGGATACCGGGGATCACGGGAGGTACGTATTCCTCCAACCCGGTCACGTAGTAACGGCGCAGGATCATGGTGCCTGTAACGTTCTTTGTCTGGGGATCATAGGCAATGGTCAGAGATACCAAGGACATGGGAGTGTCCTCCTTCTCTACCAAGTAGGTGATCAGCTCCTTAAACTTATCGTAAGGCAAGGAATAGCTGTAAGGGAAGGTCTTCTCGTTCAGCACCAGGGAGCCAACGGAGAAGATCTTGGAATCCGCACCGAAGGCGATCTGCATTTGTTTTTGTTCGGTAAGCCGCTCCAGGTCACGGATAAAGAGGATCTGATCCTCCTCAAGGATCTGACCGGGCATTTTCACAGATTCCTTCAATGCCTCGGTATCGGCCTTTACCTTTTCGGCCTCCTCGGCGTAATAGCCCTCTTGGGACAGGTTCCCTTTTGCGGTAGCGATGCGAAGCTCCAAGAGATCAATGTTCTTCTCGGCACGCTCCTTTTCCGCGACGGCGGGGAGATACATATTGTTGTAGCACAG
>JAEIGA010020653.1_pt1 | contig 10038 bp, 6 predicted proteins | sample 9270691 | NCBI WGS metagenome assembly JAEIGA01 (sample SAMN17057246, study PRJNA624740) | gut metagenome | biome: biome; isolation source: fecal sample | host: Bos grunniens | place: China: Xizang | collected 2019
ACGCTGGGATTCTGTATCCAAGGTTCCATACCTTGTGGATGGAAGCGGCACAATGGTGCTTTGCTACGATGACGCAGAGTCTTTGGCTCTCAAGGCAGAATATATAAAGGAGAAGGGCCTTCTTGGTGCCATGTACTGGAGCATCGAGGCCGACGACAAGGATTGGACTCTTTCCAAAGCCCTTGCTTCGCGCCTGCTGTCAGGCGACACTCCGCAGGAGCCTGAAAATCCGGAGGATGACGGTCTTCCTAGATACCAGGTGACCAATCAATATATGCAGGACTATATGGATCAGGTCACATATAATGTGGATTATAGGGACAAGACGACTACATATATCAGGAATTTCCCTGGCGGAGGACCTGGAGAGGCGGACATACCACCTTCAGTGATGCTTGAATGGGACCTCAATGGTTACTCCGGCAAGACCACTCTCAAGGTGTGGGATGACCAGTGGAGCCGCGAGTATTCGCTTTCTGCGGGAACTTCAAAGCAGGAGCTTCTGAACCTGGTTCCTAACACCAAGTATAATTATAAGGTCACCGCTAGCGATAACACAACTGTGGCGGAGGGTGCATTCAGGACTACAGGTTCTATCCATCAGGTTTATTTCTCACATAAGGTGCGCAATGCCCGCGATCTTGGAGGATGGAAGACTTTGGACGGAAAGACAGTGGCTTACCGCAAGCTTTACCGCGGTGGTGCTGTCAGAATCGACGACGCCGGAAAGGTTGAATGGAAAGCACTTGGCATCAAGGCGGATCTTGACCTTAGAGAGGAGGGCGCCGCTTCCAAGTCACCTGCGGGCAGCGATATTGACTTCATCTGTCCTGGCTTCCCACATGGATACAAAGGCATGATGACAACATATGCGAGCGGAGTGAAGGATTGCTTCTCTTTCATCGCTGAATGCCTCAGGAAAGACAAACCTGTATTCATTCACTGCTCCGCGGGCCGTGACCGTACCGGTACGATAGCCATGTTGACTCTCGGACTTCTCGGTGTCGCTGAGGGCGATCTCGGTAAGGACTATGAACTTACATATTTCTCTCCTGCGGACTGGAGTATGTCGGGAGAAGGAGCAAACCAATTCTATGACCATACCCGCAACGTCAGCACCTTCAGAGGCGCATGTGAGTACGTTTGGTCGTTCAAGGCTGCCACTTTCAAGGAAAACGTGGAGAAATATCTCCTGTCCATTGGTGTGAAACAGCAGGACATTGACGATATTCGCAGAATAATGCTGGAATAGTTGCCTAGCTTTATGAGTATTCGTTTACATTCAAAATAATCAATGACACTATGAAAAAGATCAACCTTATTTCTATTGCGGCTCTCGCGATGTTCGCCATCACATCATGCTGCAATGAGCCACAGGTAAAGAACGTAATCTATCTTATCGGTGACGGTATGGGATTCGGAGCGGTTTCTTCATTGCTCCTTACAGAAGATGAGCCGACAGGCTTCGAGATTGCCTCGCCGGTAATCGGCCTTTCAGAGACTTGCTCTGCAAACAATTATGTGACAGACTCCGCAGCAGGTGGTACTGCGCTTGCAACAGGTACACGCACAAACAACGGTTATGTGGGAGCGGATCCTGACGGAAACCAGCTTACAAGCGTCCTCAGAAAGGCTCAGACATATGGCATGAAGACTGGTATTGTAGTAAACACAACTCTCACAGAGGCAACTCCAGGTTCGTTCTACGGTGGTGTTGTAAGTCGCAAGATGGTGTTTGACATCGCAAAGCAGTTCACAGAGAGTGGGGTTGACGTGGCTATCGGTGGCGGTCTCGACCATTTCATCGCTCGTCCGGACTCATTGGACCTCACAGCTACCCTCATTGAGAAGGGTTATGATGTGTACCTCAACTGGGAGACTGTCCTCAACACAGAGTCTGACAAGTTCGTGGGTATCCTTCCGCTTTATGATCTCCACAGAAGAGAGGAGAACAACGGTACAGCAAGCGCTGCCGAGGGTCAGGAGGTTTGCCTTGCAGCTCAGATGGCAGCCATCAACGAGGATGTGAACGCAACTCACCTTTCAGAGCCTACAGTTTATCTTGAGAAGGCTACTGTAAAGGCGCTCGATGTGCTTTCGCGCAACACTCGCGATCATAAGAAAGGTTTCTTCCTTATGATCGAAAGTGCTATCATCGACGGTTATGGCCACAATAACGATGGTGAGGGTATGATCGTGGAGATGCAGGAGTTCAACCGTACTCTCCGCGCGATGATTGACTATGTTAACAATCACCCTGAGACTCTACTCGTTGTGACTGCAGACCACGAGACAGGTGGCACAGGCGTATATTACAATGGTCACAATCCTGGCAATGAGGGACCTCTCAGACTGAAATTCAGCACATCGGGTCACACTGGAACCGTAGTTCCGATCTTCGCATACGGTGCGGGAGCAGAGAACTTTGCAGGCGTGATGAAGAACACTGACATTCCAAAGAAGATTGACGCGCTTATCAGAAAGTAATATGAAAGTCAGGTTGTTTTCTGTATTGACAGCATTGTCGCTGTTTGTGACAATGCTGTCCGGATGTGCTGAAAAGACTCCGCAGAAGGAGTATGTGATCATCGCCTACGTGACTTCGTGGAAAGATGTTCCCGTAGATCCGACAGTGATGACTCACATCAACTATGCGTTCGGTCACGTGAATGATACCTTTGACGGTGTCAGGATCGACAATCAGCGCCGTCTGAGAAAGATAGTAGACCTTAAGTCCATAAATCCGGATCTCAAGGTAATGCTTTCTGTCGGCGGATGGGGCAGCGGCCGTTTCAGTGAGATGGCTTCTGACCATCTACGCAGAATGTCCTTTGCCAATGACTGTCTCAGGGTTGTCGAGGAGTTCGGTCTTGACGGAATCGATATCGACTGGGAGTATCCTACCAGTGATATGGCAGGAATCTCGGCATCTCCGGATGACCGGGAGAATTTCAATCTCCTGATGAGAGATCTTCGTGCCGTGCTTGGTGAGGATCGCCTTCTCACTCTTGCAAGCTCCGCATATGCCGAGTATATCGACTTCTGGGCTTGCGAGAAATATATCGACTTCGTCAACATCATGACCTATGATATGGCGAATGCTCCTTATCACCATGCCGCTCTTTATGCTTCAGATAACACAAAGGGCTGCTGTGAGGGTGCTGTCAAGGCTCATGTTGAGGCAGGAGTTCCGGTCGAGAAGCTCGTTCTGGGTGTACCTTTCTACGGAAGAGGTGGCACAACGATGCCACGATTCGTGGATTATAGAGAGATTGAGGCTTCGGAAGAGTTCGTGGAGATGTGGGACGAGGTAGCGCAGGCTCCTTATCTTGCAGACAAGGACGGCAACCTGGTGCTCGGATTCGACACGCCGAAGTCCCTGGCCCTGAAGTGTGACTACATCAAGGAGAATGGTCTTCTCGGTGTCATGTACTGGGAATATGCAGGAGACACTCCGGAGGGTGAACTCAGCACGGTCCTCGCAAAGGAAATGGGCATCATTGAATAATGATATATAGCAGACAACGTGCTCCCGAGCGGGAGCACGCTGTCTGTTATAAAACAAAAAAGCCGACCTTGTGCACAAGGACGACTGACATATGATTGAACCCCGTCGGGTGATGATTTTCAAAATTTAAGGTCATCCGAAGATGACCCTTAATTTTGTCTTGGAGCAGAAGACGAGGCTCGAACTCGCGACCCCAACCTTGGCAAGGTTGTGCTCTACCAACTGAGCTACTTCTGCATTTTGTTTCCCTCTCTTGTTGTTTGGGATTGCAAAGGTACGAACAAATTTTAAACTTCCAAACTTTTTTACGAAAATTTTCAAAAAAAGTGCAGAAAAATGCAAAGTTTCGCAAATTGCTCCCTTTAGTACGCAAAATATGCAGTGTTTTCTTGCCTCTTTCATCTATATTTGTAATATATAACCAAAATAATAACCCGATAATATGAAAAAGAATCTATTGCTTGCTGCAATTGCACTCGTTTTTGTTGCGACAAGCTGCTGCAACAGGCCGTCAATTGTATGGACCGAGGGTGAGAGAGACGCTGAGACTGGCCGTGCGACACACGTCATTACGGTACTCAATGCTCCCGAGGGAACCGATTGGACATTGTGGCTTACTTCCAACCATATCGATTCACGTGAGGTGGAAGGAACAGAGGGTGTCATCGAGCTGCACCACGGCTGCTGGTATAAGATGACTCCGACTGTCCGCAACGGAAAGGATCTTGTTGTCAAATATGTCGACCGCCCTCTTCAGCGTCACTGCTGGGCACCGGAGGGTTTTGTGCTTGAGAAAGGATCAAAGCAGGTTCCTCTCGAAGTGAAGTACGAGTTCCTTCCTTCGGAGAATATTTCTGATTTCCCTTACAATCATGTTCAGACTGAGGTTTGGGATATGGTGCCTTCTCTCAAGGAGGTCAAGACTGCAGAGGGTACAACTGTGGTTGATGCACTTCCTGAGGCGGTCATGGTAGAGGGACAGAAAGCAGGTTGGTATAAGATCACCCTCGATGGCACATGCAAGATCGAAGCGGCTGACGAAGACGGAGCATTCTATGCCAAGGTCACAATGGATAACCTCTTCAGAAACGTCGGCGGCAAGGAGATTCCTAACATGGTTATCGAGGACTGGCCGGATTTCGACTACAGAGGCATCATGCTCGACATCTCAAGAAACTTCACAAGCAAGGACAATATCCTCAAGCTCATTGACCTCCTCGCACACTATAAGGTGAGCGTGTTCCACCTCCATTTCGGTGATGACGAGGGCTGGAGACTCGAGATGCCGCAGTTCCCTGAACTCACTTCTTACGGAGCATACCACGCATTCCCTGTGAAGAACGAGGCCGGCGAGTATGTGGAGGAGGACTATCTTCTTCCTTCATACAACGGAAGCATCGATCCTAATGACATGACTTCCTCTGCAAACGGCCACCTTACCAAGGAGGACTATATCGAGATCATCAAGTACGCTTGGGAGCGTCGTATCGAGGTAATTCCTGAGTTCGACACTCCTGGTCACTCAAGAGCGGCCATCAAGGCTATGGAGGCTTATGCGAAGCGCACAGGTGACGAGAGCTGTCTCCTCAGCGAGAAGGAGGATGTGTCGGAGTACTGCTCGGTACAGTATTATAGAGACAACGCCATCAACGTGGCTCTCCCTTCTACATATAAGTTCATCGAGGTAGTATTCGACAACATCATCGCTTACCACAAAGAGGCAGGTGTACCTCTTCCGGCAATCCATGTAGGTGGTGACGAGGTTCCGCATGGTGCTTGGGTAGGCTCGCCGGCTTGCCAGAAGATCATGGCGGAGAGAGGTTGGGACAACATCGAGCTTCTCAAGTCATATTATATCGAGAATGTCCTCAGCATCGCAGAGCAGAGAGGCGTGAAGATTTCAGGATGGCAGGAGCTTGTGATGGACCTTGAGGACCACACTTACGAGAGAATGAAGAAGAGCCTTTACTCTATCAATTTCTGGCACACAGGTGACGGTCAGGAGGAATATCCTTACCACTATGCGAACGACGACGTTCCTGTGATCCTTTCGAACATGACCAATACATATGTTGATTTCGCATATACTCCTGACAAGACAGAGAGAGGTCTCTCATGGGGCGGCTTCGTGGACGAGCGTCGCAGTTTCTGCCTTCTCCCATACGATGTCTACCGTTCAGTGCGTTGGGATGACCGTGGAAGAATGCGTGACATCTCGAACCTTCCTGAGGGCAAGACAGAGCTGAAGAAGAAGGAGAACATAGTCGGTGTTCAGGCGCAGCTCTGGACTGAGACTGTAAGAAACTTCGACCATGTGACATCATATATCTTCCCTAAGGTCTGCGGTGTGTTCGAGAGAGCATGGAACGCAAGTCCTTCATGGGAGGGCACCCTCAAGGCTGATGATCCTGCATTCATGGCAGAGCTCGACAGATATTACAGCACTGTGGTTGACCACGAGATGCCTTACTATGAGGAACAGGGTGTAGCTTATCGCAAGAGAAAGAACTAACAGATAACAGGTAATCGAATTATGAGAAAGATATTTTTTGCAGCGTCTCTTTTCCTGGGATTGGCATATGTGTCAAATGCCCAGGTGCTTGACAGGGACAGGTCCAAGTATGCGGTGAACAATTTCGCAGAAGATGACAAGTACGTCATGTTGGAGCCTTATGAGACAGTTTCTGTCCAGGAGCCGAAAGGAAAGAAAGTGAAGAACATCATCTTCATGATCGGAGACGGAATGGGTCTTGAGCAGATCAGCGCCGCTTGGGTCTGCAACGGCGGAAAGCTCAATTTCGACAATTTCACAAATGTCGGCATACAGAGGACATATTCTGCAAACAAGCTCGTAACTGATTCTGCAGCTGCCGGTTCTGCTCTGGCTACTGGTCAGAAGACCAACAACGGCATGATTGCCATGAATCCTGATTCTGTTGCAGTGAAGACTCTTGCTGAAGAGGCTATGGAGAAAGGCAAGAGAGCCGGTGCTGCGGTTACATGCCGCGTGACCGACGCTACTCCTGCGGTGTTCTTCAGCCATACTTATTCTCGTAAGAACATGGATGACATTGCTGTTCAGATGACTGGCAGCGGTCTCTACTTCCTTTCAGGTGGCGGTACAAGGTATTGGAGCGGAAGAGAAGACGGTGTCGATCTTGTGGGACAGGCAGAGGCATTAGGCTATACATATGTAGAGACCAAGGAAGAGATGATGGCTGTAGAGGAGGGTCCCGTGATTGCCCTCATGGACGAGTATGAACTCAAGCCGGCCCTTGACCGTGGTGACATTCTTCCTTCTGCAGTGGAGAAGGCTCTCCAGGTTCTTGACAACAAGAAGGGATTCTTCCTCATGATCGAAGGTTCCATGATAGATGACGGCGGACATGACAACAAGGCCGGAATGACCATGGAAGAGCTTTTCGACTTTGACCGCACTCTCGGAATCGTGCTCGAGTGGGCTGCCAAGGACGGTGAGACTCTTGTTATTGTTACAGGTGACCATGCAACAGGTGGCATGACCCTTCTTAGCGGAAGTATTGAAGAGAAGAGAATCCGCGTGAACTATTCCACTACAGGTCACAACGGTATCGCCCTTCCTGTATTCGCATGGGGACCTCACTCAGAGGACTTCATCGGCATCTATGAGAACGCTGAGCTCTCTGACAAGATCAGAGCACTTATCAAATAACTGTGCGGCATGACACTAGGAATTGACCTTGGAGGAACAAATCTCTGTCTCGGACTCGTAGGCAATGGTAAAGTCATCAGCATGACTTCTGTTCCTTCGTTTGACCGTTCTTTTACATTAGAACAGACTTTGGAGTATCTGGCAGAGCGGATTTCTGCTGTATTTACCGAAGGAGTGGAAAAAATCGGCATCGGTGTACCGTCGGTTGTCGACGTGAACAAAGGCATCGTCTATGATGCGGCCAACATTCCCTCTTGGAAGGAAGTTCATCTCAAGGAGTTCCTCGAAGGACGTTTCGGTGTACCTGTACTCGTAAATAATGACGCGAACTGCTATGCAATGGGTGCGTATGGCCTTTATCCGGAGGATGCAAGGCCTGAAACCCTTGTGACCGTGACCCTTGGCACCGGTATGGGCATCGGCATCGTGGATCATGGCCGTCTCGTGTGCGGTGTGAACTGCGGAGCAGGTGAGCTTGGTTACCTTGACTATAACGGTGGCTGCCTGGAGGAGTTCTGCAGCAAGCAGTTCTTTGCAAAGTACAATGCTGACAGCTATGAACTCAGCAAGGCGGTGGCCGCTGGAGACGAAAATGCAAAGGCAATCTTTGATGAGTTCGGCGCTCATCTCGGCTATGCTGTGACACTGCTTATGTATGCATACGATCCTAGTCACATCGTGTTTGGCGGTGGAATCGCCAATGCAATGCCGCTTTTCCGCGAGTCGATGATCAAGACCGTGAAGAGCAAGTTTCCGTTCGCCGCAAATGTGGACAAGCTCCGATTCGATGTGCAGACAAGCGGAGAGACACCTATCATCGGAGCATCATTACTGTAAACAACTTAATTATATATATGAAAGCACTAAAAATGATTTTGGCTGCGTGTATGCTGAGCGCGTGCACCGGAGCTGTCTCCCTTCAGAACGGAGATGAAATACTGCTTGATTCCTGGAAGCTCAACCGCGAGGGAACATCGCAGGTATACGACGTGAAGGTACCTTCAACTGTAGCCGGCGCCCTTTATGAGCAGGGCTATTTCGGCGAGGATATCCTTAACGGTACAGGCTATTACGATGTGGATAAGAGCATCTTCGATGACGCATGGATCTATAAGACAACATTCAATGTTGACTTGGCTGAGGGCAAACGTTATGACCTTGTGTTCGACGGTCTCAACTACTATGCGGACATCACCCTCAACGGAACTCAGATCGCCGCTTCGGACACAACTTACGGCGTGTTCATCGTAAGAGAGTATGACGTGACCAAACTTCTCAAGGAGAAGAACACTCTCGAGGTCAAGATCAAGAGAGCGGTTTCACGCGACCTTAACATCGGTTTCGTTGACTGGAATCCAAGACCACTCGACGAGAGCATGGGTATAACACAGGGCGTGAAGCTTTGCGCTTCAGGTGCTGTGAGCGTACAGGATGTATTCGTGATCCCTAGCCTTGATACTGAAACATTTGCTGAGGCAAACCTCGAAGTTCGCGTCACTTTGAGAAACAACCAGGATGTTCCTGTGTCTGGCGACATCGTTCTCGAACTTCAGGATGCAGGCGTGTGCAAGGTTCCTTTCGACCTTCAGGCGGGCGAGGAAAAGATCGTGTCTGTAACTCCTGAGCAGGCTGCAAACCTCCATGTAGAGAATCCACGCGTATGGTGGACTTATGATCTCGGTACTCCTGAGCTCTATACTCTCAATGTTGCAGTCGAGACTGAAGGTGCTGTTTCGGACAAGTTCGATGTGAATTTCGGTATCCGTGAGATCACAAGCGCACTCAACGAGTATGGATACAGACAGTTTACGCTCAACGGAAAGGATATCCTCATCAAGGGTGCAGGCTGGACAGATGACATCTTCCTCCGTGACACACCGGAGACCATCGACCAGCAGCTTCACTATGTCATGGACATGAACATGAACTGCGTCCGTTTCGAGAACATCTGGGGTAAGGATGATCTCGTTTATGACCTCTGCGACCAGTATGGTCTCCTCGCTCTTGTGGGCTGGAGCTGTCAGTGGGAGTGGGAGAGCTATTGCGGTATCCCGGAGATCCACCATGTGGGATGTATCTATGAGCCAAAGGAAATCAACCTTGCTGTAAGATATTTCGAGGATCAGGTGATCAGACTCCATAATCACCCGGCTGTATTCGCATGGATGACAGGTTCTGACTGCGTTCCTATCTACGAACTCGAGAAGCAGTATCTTGATATCTTTGAGAAGTACGACTATCGTCCGTATATCAGCTCTGCAAAGAGCCTCAAGAGTGAGCTCACAGGATGGTCGGGCAGCAAGATGGCAGGCCCATACGAGTATGTTGCTCCGGATTACTGGTATTTCGACACAAAGTACGGTGGAGCATTCGGATTCAACACAGAGACAGGTATCGGTGCCAACATCCCACAGGCTGAGTCACTCCAGAAGATGATTCCTGCTGACCAGCTTTGGCCAATCACAGACGCATGGAACAAGCACTGTACTACATCTACGACAGCCATGAACAGCATGGATGTTCTGACAGATGTGATGAACAATGTGTACGGAGAGGCTGCTGACTTCAACGACTATGTCAGAAAGGGCCATGCCCTTGACTATGACGGAACACGTGCTATGTTCGAGGCGTTCCGCGTGAACACTCCTCTGACAACAGGTATCGTTCAGTGGATGCTCAACTCTGCTTGGCCGTCAATCTACTGGCAGCTTTACGACTACTACGGAGCGCCTGTGGCAGCTTACTACGGAACAAAGAAGGCATGTGAGCCTGTACAGCTCATCTATAACTATAAGGACAGCCACGTATACCTCGTGAACGAGGGCCTTTTCGCCGGTGA
>JAEIGA010020654.1_pt1 | contig 10038 bp, 10 predicted proteins | sample 9270691 | NCBI WGS metagenome assembly JAEIGA01 (sample SAMN17057246, study PRJNA624740) | gut metagenome | biome: biome; isolation source: fecal sample | host: Bos grunniens | place: China: Xizang | collected 2019
AACAAATAAATGTAAAAAAACTGCCCAAAAAAATGGGCAGTTTTCTGTTTTTATTCAACAATCGTACTGAGTTATAATAGTATTTTTTACTCTTTTAACCCTTACAGCCGCAGCCTCCACCTCTGCCGGAGTTCATTTCAGGCTTGTTATCTCCTCCTCTGAACTGAGATACGGGAAACGGCATAGTTCTGAAGAGCGCGCAAGGATTATCGTTGTTCGATGCAGGTGTGCATTCCTTATCAGGTACACTGTAATCGGTAGCCTGAATGAGAAGCTGTGCAGGTCTTACTATTCTGATTACTGAGAAAATTCCGAGCGAAACCTGTATTACAGGACCGGTTCCGTTTGTAACAAGCGCGCCGCCGAAAAGCTCTTCCACGGAAGAAGGTATCTCAATTAGATCATTGCATACGCATGCACAGGGACAGTTGCAATCGCTTACCTTTGTGCCAAGAACTATAGGCTCTACGGTTTCTGCTATTGCAACAGGATCGTTTCCTTCGCCTGTATTAGCACAGCAGGGAGTGCAAAATCCGCCATTGCCGGATTTAAAGGTTATTGCCCTGCCCTCTCCGCCGTAAAGAATGACATCCTTTTCTACAACGGCAAGGCCTTTTACGGTCTGACTCTTACCGCAGACGCAAACCTCAAACTCTATATCGATATAATAGCGAACTACTACCTGGAAGAATCCGTTATTGAACGGCACTTCACTGACATTAACCTCTGCGCAAAGTATGCTCGCCGAGCGTGTGCGAAGATTGGCAGAATTCTGAAGAACGGACTCGCCACACTGTGTAAGATAAACCTTTACATCCTCGAAACAATCCCTATCGCGGCAGCAGTCAAGCACGCGCATAGTGTCTATTACCGTTCCGCCGCCATTTCCGCAGAACGATGTATTTCTGTTTTCTTGCATTATTTATGACCATTCCTTATGCAATATTGCGGTATATAAGATATACCTGTTAGTATTGTATGCGGAGGTGTTGAATTTGCTAATCAGAAAGCTTAAATAACTGTATATAACTAAAAAAGGGGTTGCCGTCATGGGCAACCCCTTAAATGCTTATTTAATTAAACGTACGCCTTGATAACAGCGGAGCAATCCTCAACAGCGATCGAAGAGGTCATAACAAGATTGATATCCTTGGTCACCTTTTCGAGCTTGCCGAGCATTGTTTCAAAAGCGGCAACGTCGTTCCCGCAGATTTTAAGAGCGGAGTCAACGAAAATGTCGGTTATATCCGAGTTGGAAGCAAGAATACCCGCAATGAAGCCAAAGAGGGATTCTGCGTCGGTTATTGAGAAATAATCGGTGTCTATGAGTCTTGCCTTATATGTAACGTCGAGCTTAAGCTTATCGCCCTTCTCGATGCAAACAACATTTCCGTTTGAAGTGTTAGCGGCATTGTTTACCATTTCGATTAAGGTTTTGGTTTTTCCGGTGCCTTTTACGCCGATGAACAATTTGATCATATTGATGTCCTCCTGTGTTTTGAGATAATATATCTCTATGTATATATTACACTAAATTATTAAAAAATGCAAGTGGTTTATTTTATTTTTTGTTGTGAAAATAAATATTTGTAGAAAGTTCACAATTTAGTACCAGTTTATTTATTAGTTATTCTGGCTTCGAGTTCGGATTTCATATCCTCGTACCCCGGTTTTCCAAGCAAAGCGAACATATTTTTCTTATACGCCTCAACTCCGGGTTGGTCAAAAGGATTGACTCCGAGAATATATCCAGACATGGCGCAGGCAAACTCAAAGAAATAAATCATAGCACCAAGCGATGCGGCGGTTCTGTCCGGAATCTCTATGACAATGTTCGGTACGCCGCCGTCATTGTGCGCAAGGAGAGTCGCGGTCATAGCTGTCTTATTAACGTAATCGAGCTCACAGCCGGATATAAAATTAAGACCGTCAACGTTAGCGGGATCGTTGGGAATTACGAACTTAGCACCGCAGTCGCCAACCGATATAACTGTTTCGAAAAGAGTTCTCTGCCCCGCCTGAATGTACTGACCGAGAGAATGAAGATCGGTTGAGAAAATAACGGATGCAGGAAACAGGCCCTTACAGTCCTTGCCCGAGCTCTCGCCATACAGCTGCTTCCACCATTCGCTGAACATAAGCATATACGGCTCGTATCCTACGAGTATTTCGGTGGTTTTGCCCTTGCGTTTGAGAATATTTCTAAGTACTGCATATCTGAGCGCGGGATTTGTTTTTATATCGGGCGTTGAAAATGCCTCTTTTGCCTCACGGGCGCCCTGCATAAGCTCATCTATATCTATACCAGCGCATGCGATAGGAAGCAGGCCTACGGCTGTAAGAACCGAGTATCTGCCGCCGACGTCGTCGGGAACTACGAAGGTCTCATATCCCGCCTCGTCCGAAAACTTTTTGAGAGTTCCGCGAGCTTTATCGGTAGTAACATAAATCCTTTCTCTCGCGCCCTCCTCTCCATACTTTTCAACCAAAAGCGATTTGAAAACTCGGAACGCAATAGCCGGCTCTGTGGTTGTTCCGGATTTTGAAATGACGTTAATCGATATGTCCTTCCCCTCGCAGATGGATAAAAGCTCGGTAAGCGCCGTCGTTGAAATGTTGTTTCCGGCAAAATATATATCGGGGGTATCCTTCTTTAAATTATTGTAAAGAGGGCTCTTGACAAACTCTATTGCCGCACGCGCTCCGAGGTATGAACCTCCTATTCCTATTACTACCAGAATATCGGAGTTATTCTTAATCTTTTCGCTGGCGAGCTTTATTCTGTTAAACTCTTCTCTATCGTAATCAACGGGGAGATTAACCCAGCCGTGAAAATCGTTGCCCTGTCCAGCACCGCTCTTCAGCAAATCGTATGCTACGTTTGCAAAGGGCTGCATGTATTCTTCTTCATGCGGTGAGATGAAGCCGCCTAAAAATTTGTCATTTAAAGTAATTTTCATATCTTGTGGCCTTTCTGTTTTTATACATCATTATTTTAACATATTTTTGTGTGTTTTTCAATAGATTTTTAATCAAATTTTAACTTTTTATGTTCCCGTGAGAATTCTTTTTAGCATTCTCCAGAATAATTCAAAAAAGCTGATTTTTTCGACTGTGCTATCCGATACTATATCGCATTCGCCTATTTTCTCTCCGTTTAGCCTGTATACAATTTTCCCAATAGGCTCATCCTCTGCAACGGGAGCTGTTATATGCTCCGGTATTTCATATTCTGCCTCGATTTTTGTGCAGTTTTCTTTATTTACAACTATAGAGAAACCCTTTGAGTAGACCGGCACAAAATCAGCAGTGCCAGCATAGACCGGTATGTTTTCTACAAATTGTGATGGAAAATCACAGAGCGAAAAATTCGCAAATCCGTAATCCAACAGCTCTCTTGCCGCAGCATTTCTTTCGTCACGCGTTTCTGCGCCCATGATAACCGCCACCAGCTGCATATTACCGCGCTTTGCGGTTGTGCTTACGCAATACCCCGCTTTATCTGTAGAACCGGTCTTTAAACCGTTACAGCCGTCGTAATATCTGACCAACCTGTTAGTATTTGTGAGAGTGAATTCACCGTTTCTGATAGTATCCTGCCATATTGAGCTGTATTTAAGTATTATATCGTGCTTGATAAGCTCTCGTGACATAACCGCTATATCCTCGGCACAGCTGTAATGATTAAGAGTTGTATCGTCAAGCCCCGTAGTGTTCTCAAATGAGGTATTTTTTAGCCCCAGCTCACGAGCTCGCTCGTTCATTCTTTTTACAAATGCCGATTCACTGCCCGCCACAAGCTCTGCGAGAGCGACCGCGGCATCATTTGCGCTGGCGATTACCGTACATTTAATGAGCTCCTCTACGCTCATGCACTCTCCTTCTTCAAGAAATACCTGACTGCCTCCCATAGATGCAGCGTATTCGCTGATATATACCTTGTCATCAAGTTCAAATCTACCGTCCGCCAGAGCCTCCACAACAAGCAATAGTGTCATTATCTTTGTAACGGATGCGGGTGATGCCCCCTCCAGAGCATTATAGGAGTACAAGACGGTTCCGGTTTCAGCTTCCATAAGATATGCACCCCTCACGTTTAAATCCAAATCTTCCTCGCTTATTTTCATGTCGAAAGATGTGATTTTCACCTCCGCTGATGCAAAAATTGAGAACAAAGGAACAAATACAGTAAGAATACAAAGTGACAAAATAACAAATTTCTTCATACTAACCTCCCGATAGTTTTGATAAAATATATTCCCCTTTTCGTACGGTTATGAATTCCGGCTTTTTTAAATTTTTATATTTAACCTTGTATTCACAAATAAAATATGGTATTATATTTTTGTTAAAAAGTATTTCGGAGGTTTTTTTCTTGAAAGAAACAAATAAAAAGAAAAAATTCCAGTTGTTCGATCTTGGGCGCGACGGAAAAGGAATAAGCAAAAAAGCACCTTTAAAGGAATCGGGCCTGAAAAGATTTTTTCTTACATATAAAAACAATTTTGGCAAGCTCATATACGTGAATATGTATATGGTACTGGGAAATTTTCCGTTGATTTTCCTCATAGCCGTTTTATCGGGATACAGTAAAATATCCGCGTATCTTCCGCTAAGCGATCTGTTTCAGAACCTGTGCGGCACATTTATGATAGAGCCAACTACACCGTTCCAGATGTCGCTCTATGCGCTTGAGGGACTTCAGGACCACGTGCTTATAGACACGACAATATCCTACGTGCTCTACGGGCTTGGCGCGCTTACGCTCTTTACTTTTGGAGTCGTTAACGTTGGTACGGCTTACATTCTGCGCAATATCGCGAAGGGTGAGCCTATATTTATATGGGCGGATTTCTGGTATGCTATCAAGAGAAACTGGAAGCAAGCACTTCCCTTTGGTATAATAGACGGACTTGCTTCAGCACTATTGCTGTTCAATTTATACACGACAGCCGTCAGTGTCGGAAACTTCCTCACATCTATGATGTTCTGGGGAACGGTAGTATTGATGGTGCTATATTATTTTATGCGTCCGTACGTTTATATTCAGATGGTTACTTTTGATCTCTCGGTGTTCAAAATGCTCAAAAACTCTCTGATATTCGCGCTTCTCGGATTCAAAAGAAACTTTATGTCATTGCTCGGCACTCTCATATGCGTTGCCCTTGAGATAATGTTCTTTTTTGCTCTTGGAAGCTTGCTTGTACCGCTCGGCGTTGCGGCACCGCTAGCGATTTTGTTCTCAACGATGGCATATATGAAGGTATACGCTGCTTATTTCAAGATAAAGGAAATAATGATTGACCCGTATCTTGCTGAGCACCCCGAGCTTCTGGAAGGCCACGACGATGTAGAGGTTATTATGCGCGATGACGTAACCGAGCGTGAGAGGCTTGAGGAAATCAAAAAACGAAACAATATAACTAACTAATAACGCGTAAACGGTGGGAGAAAATTCTCCCACCGTTTTTGGTTTAAAGCAGCGGTTTAAATTTGGTTTTAGACGGAATTTCGCGCTGCTAGCTCGTCAAGCGTTCCAAATCTATAGCCCATACATTTCCACGCCGTAATCACTCTTTGCATGATTTTTGCGTTAGTTTCTGAGGTTGGGTGCAATAGGATTATTTCACCGTTATGAGTATTTTCAAGTATTTTTTTAATAGCCGCAACCTCGCCCGGCTGCTTTTCATTATCCCAATCCTCGTAAGCGAAGCTCCAAAATACCGTTTTGTATCCAAGCTCGTTCAGATGCGCAAGTGCTTCCCTTGAGTATTTACCGCGCGGGAAGCGGAAAAATTTCGACATCTCGACTCCAGAGACACTCTGACAAATTTCTTCAAGCGCGCCTAAATCCTCCTTAATTTGCTCCTTTGACGCTTCACTCAGATCCTTGTGGTTTTTTGTGTGATTGCAGATTAGATGCCCATCTTCCGCCATTCTACGAATTAGATCAGGATTTTTATAAATTAAATTATCAAGCACAAAAAATGCGGCAGAAACATCATTCTTTGATAGCACATCAAGTATTTTCTTGATATTTCCGTTTTCGTATCCCGCGTCAAAGGTAAGGTAAATGACTTTTTCTTCATCGACTACAGCTTTTTTATCAATATAAAAGCAGTCGTATTGTCCGAGCTCTTCTGCGCCTTGCGGGAAGCTTGGTGTTTTATTTCCGCCTCGTTTAATATACCAATCATAGCTATCTGCATAACTCACAATACTCAGCGAAAAGATGCTGATGAGAGCTGTAAAGAGCGCCGTTAATGAAAGTATTTTTTTATATTTATACATAATAATATCCTTTAAAAATCATAGTGAAGATATTATTTGCAGATTTCAATCTTTTATTAAATTTTTCTGTATCTGTTATATAAAAAAAGAACAGGCAACAAATGTTGCCTGCTCTCAAAAATTACTTATACTTACGCTTTCTGGCAGCCTCAGCCTTCTTCTTACGCTTTACGCTGGGCTTCTCATAATGCTCTCTTTTGCGAAGCTCGGACAAAATGCCGGACTTAACGCACTGTCTCTTGAAGCGACGAAGCGCATTGTCAAGAGTTTCATTTTCTTTTACTCTGATTTCAGCCATCTCTATTTCCCTCCCTTCGCTTTGCAAAGAGATATAATCTCAAAATTTTTACTACATAATTATAGAATATTTTATCTTGTTTGTCAAGATGTTTTTACGTTTTTTTAAAAAATAATTTTACAGCTGCAATTTCGCTGCCGTAAGGGTGTTTTTAAGGAGCATTGTGATGGTCATAGGGCCTACTCCTCCGGGCACGGGTGTGATCATAGAAGCGACCGGCGCTACCTCGTCAAATTTGACATCACCGGCAAGCTTTCCGTCGGGAAGTCTGTTGATACCCACATCGATAACTACGGCACCGGGCTTAACCATATCAGCGCGCAAAAACTCCGCCTTGCCTATAGCAACGACGAGTATATCGGCCCCGCGGGTTACATCAGCGAGGTTCTGTGTTCTGGAGTGACAGAGAGTTACCGTACCGTTTCTCTCTGTAAGGAGAAGCGCCATAGGCTTTCCGACGATATTGCTTCTTCCAACAACTGCACACTTTTTACCGGAAATCTCTACGTTGTAATGAAGAAGAAGCTCAATAATACCCGCCGGGGTACATGGAAGAAAATCGTAATCGCCTATAACTATTTTGCCAACGTTTTCGGGATGAAACGCATCTACATCCTTGAGAGGAGAGATTCTGTCTATCACATTTTTCTCGTTTATGTGCTTAGGGAGCGGAAGCTGAACAAGAATACCGTTCACCATAGGATCGGCGTTGAGCTCGTCAATTTTTGCGAGCAGATCCCTTTCGGAAAAATCCTCGGGGTATTCTATCTGATACGAAGTTATACCTACATCAAGACATGCCTTGTGCTTGTTTCTGACGTAAACGGCAGATGCGGGATCGTGTCCCACAACTATAACCGCAAGTCCGGGTGCGTGTCCGTGCTTTTCTTTAAAATCGGCAACCTCGCGCTTAATGTCTTCTCTTACTTTTTGTGAAACTATTTTACCGCTAATCAATTCTGCCATATTATTTGTCCTTACTTTTTGCTATTTTTTGATGTTTTGTTTTTTAATTTATAATAAAGAGGTGCCGTAGGCTTGCGAATTGCGAAGAATATCAAAGCCGCAGCCGCAAGTACAAAGATCACCGCTGCCAGAACCTGAGAGGTTCTGAATTCCCAGCCAAAAAGATTTGTATACAGGCTATCAGTACGAAGTCCTTCAATAAACATTCTGCCAAGTCCGTACCAACCAAATATGAGAAGGAACATCTGCCCGTCGTACTTTTTGTGCTTTGTAAGAAGAGCGGCTAGGGTAAAGCCTGCTATATTCCAAAGAGACTCGTACAGAAACGTCGGGTGAACGAAAACCATCTCTGCTGTCTGGAACGTAGAATATGTGTTGTGATTCTGAAGTCCCATTTTAATAAATATGTCGGTTTCGCCGCCAAAGGCTTCGCCGTTCATAAAATTACCCCATCTGCCTATTCCCTGAGCTAACAGTACACCGGGTGCTACGCAATCGGCGAAGGCGAAGAAATTGATTTTTTTAATCAAACAAATAACAAGCACCGTGATGCCGCCTGCTATAATTCCGCCGTAAATCGCAAGGCCTCCGCTTCTTATATCAATAATTTTCTCAAAAGTGTCAAAATCCTCAAGCTTTGTCATAACATAATATAAACGCGCTCCGACAACTCCAATCGGTATAGTAAACAACGCGAAATCTATTACATCATCGGCAGTAATACCGATCTGATTGGCTCTGAATATAGCATACGCGACCGCAGCAATCATTCCGCAGGTAATTATAAGCGCGTACCAGGCTATTTGAACACCAAAAATTTCAAACGCGACACTATTGACGGTAAATTCGCCGATTCCAAGTCCGGGAAAGGATATTTTTGAAATACCTAACATATTTTACCCCCTGTAAAGAATTCTGTTCATCATATCGAAAATTGTGATATTATCAAGTTTTTTTGCTATGTCGGAGCTGATACTGTCAAATATGTGGTGATAAACGCAGGCAGTTTTATCGCATTTCAATGAGCATTCCTCTGCGCTGTCGACACATCTGGCTATTGCGATAGGACCGTCGATAAGCTCTATAACCGATTTCAGCGTGATCTCATCGGGCGCCTTTGCGAGCTTGTATCCGCCCTTTGCGCCCTTATACGAGCTTATAATTTCGCCCTTAACGAGCTTATGTAGTATCTTCAAGGCAAATCGTTGGGTTACCGACGTCTGCTCTGAAATAGTTCCCGCATCGATTATATCGCCGTGCAAAGCCATAGTGGTTATTATACGCAAGGCATAATCCGATTCCTGTGTTATTCTCATCTTGCACCGCCTTTGGCGGGATAAATGCGCCGCATCTACCGCCACTTGTCATTTTATAATCAGCTTTTGCTTGCCCTGTATTTATCAAGAAGATTATGTATTTTCTTGGACTGATCAAGCAGGTGGCTTATAGTTCTGTCGTGATTAAGAGTATCTAAGATGTATGCAACATATTTGCACATGTTAACCTCAGTATACCACTCGCGCTTGAGAAGCTCAGGAGTTCTGTATATAAGGTTTGTTGTGAAAATCTGTGTTATTACTCCTTCCTCATACGCCTTGTCAAAGCTGTCAAGACCGTTGCAGAAAAGACCGAACGTTGCAAAGGTAAAGATGCGTTTTGCGCCCTTTGCCTTAAGCTGTCTGGCTACATCAATAACAGATTCGCCCGATGAAATCATATCGTCAACGATAATAACGTCCTTTCCCTTGACGTTTCTGCCGAGATATTCATGTGCGACTATAGGGTTTTTGCCGTTTACAATGATGGAATAATCTCGTCTCTTGTAGAACATACCGAGATCTATACCCATAACCGAAGAATAGTACATACATTTGCCCATACCGCCCTCGTCGGGTGAGATTATCATCGTTTTTTCGGGGTCTATGTCGACATTCGAGTACTTTCTCAGCATAGCCTTTATCATCTGATAAGTGGAGCGGACATCTTCAAATCCGTGAAGCGGAATTGCGTTCTGGACACGGGGATCGTGTGCATCGAAGGTGATGAGGTTAGTGATACCCATGGAAACCAGCTCCTGCAGGGCTAATGCGCAGTCAAGTGATTCTCTGCCGGTTCTCTTGTGCTGTCTGCCCTCGTATAGCATAGGCATAACCACGCTTATTCTACGCGCCTTACCGCCAATAGCACCGATTATGCGCTTGAGATCCTGAAAATGATCATCGGGACTCATGGGGACTGATTTACCGTACATATTATATGTAACTCCGTGATTGAACACATCGCATATAATGTATACATCGTTACCTCTTAGCGAATGGTGAATTGATCCCTTAGCCTCGCCGCTACCGAATCTCGGGCACGAAACGTCTACAAGAAACGTTCCGTCGTTGTCATGGCGGCGCCATTCCTTCAGATAAAAGTCAACCTGCTCCGCAAAATCCTCGCAGCCGCGCATTCCGATTACGCTTAATTCTCCGTATAAA
>JAEIGA010020655.1_pt1 | contig 10038 bp, 21 predicted proteins | sample 9270691 | NCBI WGS metagenome assembly JAEIGA01 (sample SAMN17057246, study PRJNA624740) | gut metagenome | biome: biome; isolation source: fecal sample | host: Bos grunniens | place: China: Xizang | collected 2019
CCAACTCGTTTTCAGCGATGTGTGAAATAGCCGCCAACCTTTTTGATATTCTACGTTTCTTTTTTCCAAACATCACCCCTGCACACCTTCTTTCAGTTTAGCTTCTGCTTCTTCTTTGGTGAAATACCACATCTTGCCCACAAATGGATATGTAATTGACATTGTTTTAAAATTATGTTTATCTTTCCACCAATGAATATTGAAGTGCCACTCTTTGCCGTTATATCCAATATAGACAACTTTCCATTTTCTCGGTTTGTTGTAGTGTATATCCCATATTTCTTGCCCAACCTTGTAAGGCGGCACAATTACACCGTTTGAAAGAAGAATATCTGCAAGTTCTTCTCTGTCTTCTTTTTCAACCAAAATATGGTCTTCCCCTAACAACTCCACCAATCTATCTTTCTGTTTATCGTTTGTCATTCTGTGCAACCTCCCTTACTCGGTCTAATATTTTCATAATCTTCCCATCGGTCAGCTTCGGCTCTCCGTTCATCAAGTAACTAATACAATCGTTAAGGCTTTTGTTACTTCTTACGATGCAAACAGGCACACCGCAAACAATGAGAACACTTTTCCACGATGAATTACATTCTTTTATCTTTACTGTTTTTATGTTGAAGTTATCGTTTGTCATCAGCTTTTACCTCCGTCATTTCTTTTACAAGGTTGTCGCCATCTGATGATATTTTCCAATAAACTCTTTTTGATGGTCCGATGTTTTCACATAACACCTTATCAAACCTCTTCCAAAACTCTTTTATTGCTTCGGATTTGGCTTTTACAAATTTCCAATCATAATTTTTGGTTATAGCGGCTAAAGCCTTATTCCTAATATTCAACCTCTCAATCTCTGCCTGTTGTCGATTGATTAGGTTAAGGGCATCTTTGCTTAAAGCATACATACAAGTTACCCCTTCGTTTTTCTTCGGACACTTTTCACACTTGAGCAATCCGTGAACAGAACAACACTCCAAAGCCTTTATAATATCGTTATCACTCATCCTCGCACACCTCCAAACATTCATCCCTATAAGGGCAATCATCACAACAGCAAGTGTCTTGGTATTTATATCTGTACCTCACACAATCCGAAATACACTCGCATACAATGGCTACAACAAAAACCAATGCTACCATTACCCAAAACATTACTTTACACCTCTTTCCGCATAAGCTCTTCTGAATTCATTTGCAGACTCTTCGTAGGCTCGCATGTCATATCTAAAGAAATCGTTCATAGCTCTGAGATACAAGTCATATATATGGTCATGTGGAGGCTTAAAGGCAAGCTCCATATCAACATCATCAGGATACCTATACTTAATCTTGTCTAATTCACCGAGCCATCTAACCTTTATGCTATCCGAGATATTCCCCGGAAGCTTAACTCTGTTAAGCACTTCTTTTATTGTGGGCATTCTTTCTTCGCCTTCTTTCGTTTTAATCCAAAATCCTTCGGCAGAGTATTGTTGTGAGCCATCACTTGAGCATCAGGATATCGTAAGTGGTAGTAATCCAATTCCTTGGCTAACTCATCCCAAGACATCGATGCCCATCGTTTGGAAGCAGGGGAGAGCTTGGCAATAGGTTTCGGTTTAGGAGAAACTTCTTCAATGCCATCATTCTTTTGATAAAGGTATTTTATTTTATCAGCTTTCAGCCTTCTCCTTATTTTCCTGACTTCAGTAGCTCTGTCTATCGTTTCCTTCGTGACAATCTCTCTGCACTCAGGACAGTACCAAGCATGGTTAGAAGGAGTCGGCTTTTCACCGCACCTTTTACAAAGTCTCATTGCTATACATCTCCCTTACCTCAAATAATTCATCGAAAGACTTTCCTGTTACTTCCATCATTTTCTTTATATGCTTGACTGTGAATCGTGACTCATATTCTCCTATTAAAAATCTCCTAATTGGAACAGAATGATAACCATGCCCTCCGAAAACCTTATGCTCAAACGATGTCAATGACTCATACTCATCATCTCTAAAATGCTCATAGAATCCCTTGTATATGATGGTATTAATATCAAAGCCTTTTCCTCTCATGCCTAAAAGCTTCTTGTCATACTTCGTCAGCTTTTCGTGAACACATTGCCGTGATACACCGAGTTCATCAGCTATCTGCTGATATGTAGCTCCATCCAATCTCATTTGCACCATCTGTCTGCAACTCAATTTTGTCATATCTTAGCATCCTCCTTTGCCCATTTAAGAATGGTCTTGTAATGGTTACCTACTGTAGCATTCTTCTCGATAATGAATGTAGCAAGCTTTTCCACATAGTAGTTAAATCCATCAAGACCAAGTTTTTCCAAGAGAGAATCTCTCTGCTCTTCTGTAAGAAGAACTACACCCTTACCAAGAGTACCACCCATATACTCAAATGTAGAGTTATCAACAGAGTTATCCACATTTTGCTCGTTGTTGTCGCAGTTTTCATCGTCTTCAGTTTCTACAACAACATCTACTCTATTCTTATCTTTTCTTATCTTATCTACTCTACTCTTATCTACCGAGCTAACATTAGCCTTACTGTTAGTTTTACAGTTAGCTTTACCATCAGGTTTCTCACCTTTTGAGATGAGTTTTTGCTTTGCTCGGTATTCCTGCATATACTTTTTCATATACTCTTTTTTACTTTCGATTTGGTCAAGATTTTGATGCTTTCCCCAATTCGGTATGGTTATAACACCATCAATCCTTTCAATCATTCCAAACTGTTCAAAAGTCTGTAAAGCAAGTTGTACTGTTGCTTCTTTTCTCCTAAAAATTGTCGCAAGCATTTGGTCGGTATATGCGATGCGTTCTCCCATTATAAAGACACCACTATTGTTTTGCTTCCCTGCAAGGCAAAGAAGTTTAAACCAAATTACTATAATCGAGTCAGCTTCCGGGAGGCTTTCAATCAACAAAATTTTATCATCATCAAAAACATCCGTTGTTATTTTAATCCACTTAACATCTGCCATCGTTCTTCTTATCCTCTCTTTCTATCGTAATCTTTAAAGTCAGGAACACTCCTAAATATCTTTATGTTATTGCACCATCGTTGCAAGAGTCTAACCTCTTCAGGAGCATTTGGTTTATCATATATCATCACATAAGGATTAAATCCCATATCTCTCAATGTGTATATCCTATAAAGGTTTTCCTCCATTGATGAGCCGAAATTAGTAAGGCAATATACTGTGCCGTAATGTCCATGTGGTTTATGTTTCGCCTTTGCCTTATAATTCTCAAAATAAGGCTTCAAATTATCTTTTGCATCATCCCAAGCAAAGTGTATGTTCTTTACTCTAATTTTGTTTATCAGGTCAATGTTCTCATCGTGTGTTAACCTTATGTCTAACCCTTGAGTAAAGTCTACATAAGCCTTGCTATCTACCAACTGCTGCAATAAATTCAAGTGTTCCCTACAAGCGAGAATGTTTGGGTCTAATAGCTTGATGTTTTTTTGCCCACTACGAAACTCTGAAAGGTCGGCAACTTTATATGACTTTCTTCCTTCCTTTTCTGCCACAATACAAAATTTGCAAGCTCTTGGGCATCCTCTTGTAAGATGCCCATAAGCAGTATCTTTTGTTAACTCAGGATAAATGCTATAATCAGGATGCATATGCTCTATTTCATAATTCAAAAACTCGTTGTACATTTCTATTCCATTTGAAAAGAAATGAGCATTCCCTATGTCAAGCCACACTCCATTGACATATACATATCCTATTCCATCTTTATCTCGTTTGAAGTAGCCTGTTCCACCTTTAATAATCTTATCTGCCATGGGAGTATAATCTATGTCATTACTGTATGTTTCATCAAACACTTTTGATTGATATACAATATCGTAGGGAAACAGAGGAATACACCAACTAACATTGTCACCTTTAGCTTTATGCCATGCAGATATTTTCATAAGGGCAAGGTTTGGAAAGTTATGCCCATCAACATCGATTAAACCTACATTCACCTTCTAAACCTCCTTTATCCTGATGCCGTGAATCCACAGCATTAATTTCCGTTTTATCACAAATTTCGCATAGGGCGCACTCGATGTGTCCCTGAAGCCTTTGGAATCCTCTACAATGGTCTTTCCGTTCTCCTCATAAACGAAGTCTGCGACATAATGTAATGATTGCTCTACGCATACCTTTTTGGTTTTAGGTTGGCCCTTCTTAGAGCCAACCTTATAAAATTCACCGGTTTCTACTTCTTCATAATGTGCAGGAATAAGTTCGTATCTCTTCTGCAATTCAAGGTTTGATATTTTCCCTGCTCTCTGCAACAGTTTCAGTTCGCAATACCTATTACCTTCTCTTATGCTTTGAAACTCAATGCCATCGATGGTAATGCTTCTGTTACCAAGCTTGTTATTCCGTCTGTTAATCCTCATATTTAGCCTCCAACATTCTGTATATCTCGCAGTTTTGGTATCTGTTGCAACAGAAGATTTCCGTGTGAAGGTCAAGGGCCTTTGGAGAGCTAAACCATAACTTAATGATTGAATCATCCGTTAGACCTTCGCACGATACTCCCTTCTTTGCAAGTTCCTTAAAGAATGGGCATTGGATGTCAACATCCTTGTATGTTGTAGCCATACTGCACCTCTATTCTATCCGCACCTTGGTTACGGCAATGGGGAAATCCTCGATTTCGCTCGCCCATAAACAAGAGCCTTTACCATTAATCTGCTCCCATAACAATGGGAAACCACCGATGCCATCAAACAATGATGCCAATGTTGCATCTCTCTCATATTGAGCAGATAGCCTTTTAATAATCCATTTCCACGGAGGAAGAGCAATTGAATTACCGAGAGCCTTGTACCTTACAGTATCAGAGGTTTTCTTTGTCTTTCCCTTGCTGTCGATATATTCGCCTATGTCTGTCCATCCGTCTTCATATCCTTGAAGTCTTTCGCACTCAAGAGGAGTAAGCCTTCGCACAATGTAGTGAGGTTTAGTTTCGACAAGATAGTTTCTCCTATCCGAGGTTAGTGAGTGACAAGGGTCACCTATCTGTGGATTTGTTTTGTTTAATGGATTTGTTATGTTCTCTCCGTTAAAAACTACTGCGTGTCTGTCCCTGACATTTAACGTGTAGGATGTGCCTTCCTTAAAACCACTACCATTGCATACCGATGTGTCGGCTTGGTCGATTTGATTTCCTTGTAGGCAGATAACAGGCTCTTCTTTCACAATCAGCACCTTCATTGGGTCATCCATACAGTTCAATGTCTTACACAGTTCTTTGTCCGGGCATACCGCATCGTTAACTTGTCCATTCCCAATACAGTATGCTGTACTATCTATAACAGCTAATTTGTTGTTTCCACTACTGTTCATTGATGCTGTGAGAGTGCCTGACACATCCTCATATATGTGACCGCCTTCTCTTGATGCTATTCCCGGCTCAAGAGCTATAACACCATTACAGAATCCTGCTCTTGTGCCTACACAAAGAGTGGTAGCCTTTTCTTCATAGCATCGTACATTTTCAGGGCGAAACCCTAATGGGAATCCGTATGTTTTTCCATCTCTATCATATACTCCAATGCATCCTTGAGCATCTGTGGGAGAACTTTTCCTCTCCGTTCTGCTCTCCGAAGAATCCCCTCGCAAGCTGTCTTTGACAAATAATATTTCTTGGGCGCATCCACCTCCAAAATCTGCGACAAGTGTGATTCTACGTCTTCTTTGGGGGACTCCCCAAAACTGTGCATCGAGTATTCGCCAAGCAATGCTCCGCCCATCTCCCACGATGCATCCGCTTGTTGTCCATTTGTTTTTTTGAGGCATAGGTATAACGGCATCTTTGTCGATAACTTTGGCTGTTTCTTCAAGGACGATTCTGAAATCTTCTCCTTTGTTTGAGGAGAAGGCTCCGGGGACATTTTCCCACACCATAAATCTTGGTCGAATAAACTCACCTGTTCTCCCACTTCGTGCATCTTTATCTCTCATCTCCTTAATTATTCGTATTTGTTCCATAAACAAGCCTGACCTCTCTCCGTCAAGACCTGCTCTTTTACCTGCGACAGACAAATCCTGACAAGGAGAGCCTCCTACTACACAATCTGTAATAGGGACATCATAGCCACTTATTTTGGTTATATCTCCGTAGTGTATCATCTCTCACTACCTCCTTTAGAAAGGGAGTTCATCATCCTGTCCCATAGGAGCAAATCCATCAGGCACAGGAAGGGGAGAGGCATCGTTGCTCTGTCCGTCTGCTTTCTTCTCAAGGAATATAACCTCGTTAGCTATAACCTCAAATGCCGTGCGATTCTTTCCGTCTACTTCGTATGGGCGAGTGGTCATTATTCCTGATATAGCTATGCGACTTCCTTTGTGGCAATAAGCACACAAATTCTCTGCTTGCTTGTTCCATACCACGATGGGAAGAAAGTCTGTTACATCCTTTGTAAATGGTCTCTTAACTGCAAGATTGAAGGAGCATACACTCTTTCCGCTATTGGTCTGCTTTAGCTCCAAGTCATTGCAGATGTTTCCGATAAGGTTTATGTTATTCATTCTGCTTCCTCCGTTTTCATTAAGTTTTTCAGCAAGCCACTAATGGCTCTTTCAACAGATATTGTTCTGCTATTGAGGCTTTGAATCGTTGCAACGATATCTGCTTTATCCTCGGAGTAGTAATAACCTTTATGGCAAGAGCAGATGGGAATACCTTCGCATCTTGCTTGGTTTATAGTCTTTCGAACATTAACCTCGCCCATATTGAAATATGCCGCTATTTGATGATTCATAACAGGCTTGTCCACCGAGCCATGGTTTCGAATGTAATCAACAACATCATACATTTGCTTCACCCTCCAATATCTCGCCTGAATCCGTATCAACATCGATATAATCAGCATCTTCGATTACTACTTCAGGCACTTCGTACATATCCTCGGAAATCTGTGTCTTGATAGCTCCATCCTGAACAACACCTCTTACGAAGTCACTCTTGAGAGGAGCATACTTGAGGCACTTCTTCAGCACGGTTTTCTTCGCCATCTCTTCAAAGTTTGTTGTCCACGGAGAATAGCTTGAAGAGTATGCCTTGCTATACTTCTTTGCGTGTTCCTTAACATCATCCATACTCATTACTTCATATCCGTAGCCGCCTGACTTCGTTTTGAACATTGCATATACCTTTACGGCATTGCCTCTGTCCTTGTCTGCAGGAACGTGTACAAGCTTTGCATCCAAGCCATATTCACATTCAAACTTATCATTCTCATAAACGATGTGTGCCTGAACAAGCTCAACCTCTCCGCTTCTGTATGCAAGGTCTATAAGGCCCTTGTAACCAAGCTGAAACTGTGCTTCAAGAACACCCTTGTTCTGATAAGGCAATATGTAAGCCTGTCCAAGAGGAGTGTTAACTTCCAAGCCTAACTGTGCTGATGCCATCATTGCACCGAGGAATGAATTAGGTGTACAACTACCGAGCTTCGGATTACTTGATATTGCCGTAAGCACCATGCGAGTGAATCTTTCAGGAGTCAGTACAGAAGGAAGTGCCTTTGCGATTTCGCCTTCCATAGACTTAATGTAAGTCTGCATTGTCTTCTTTTCACTTGTGTTTGCCACCTGATTGTTTACCTGAGTCTGAATTTTGTTAGCCATAATTTTTTTCTCCTTTTTATTTATATTTCGTGATATTTTCTTATACTTCCGTGATTTTTAAAGGTCTTTGTACTGATGTTTTATAGTAAGCCGATAAATCGATTCCCGGATTATCCTTTGCGAAAGCCTTATGGTCGAATGTAGTTCTTGTAAAGGAAGAATATGAAACCTTAAACTTATCACTCTCTCCCTTTGAGGCTTCGCCCATGAATACTTTGATTCTATTTGCGACCTCATCCTTCATCTTCTTATAGTCTTCTTCCAAAGATGCCAAGTGCTTGTACTGTTCCAAGTCACTCTCAAAAGCCATCAGGCTTACGGAAGTTCCGTTGGATTCGGCATATATAGTTTTAATGGTTTCGCTTGTGGAATCCGTTCCGTCTACCATAGGTGCATCTCCTGACTTCACATATTCCCAAAAGTCTGCCGTTGCCTTTACCATTGCCTCGATTTCTGCATCATCTACATATACCGATGCCTCGCACCATTCAGGCACTTCATCATTAAGAATCCTTGTCATCTGATATATCTTGATTCCCTTGCCGTAGATAAGCACAGCGAGATACCATCTCTCAAGCTCTGTTACCGCCAAATATGTAACACATTGAGCATAGAATCTGTCCGGGAATTCTCCGTTCTTATACTTCTTCGCATTCATCTCGGAAGTAAGCTTGCACTCGACACCTGCCTTCATACCAACAACTCTTCTGTCGATATTTGCGTGAAGGTGAGGATACTTATCATTTCTCCAAGTAGCACTATCTCTTCTTACTTCAAGACCTGATGCCTCGCTGAATCTTTCAGCTACGTAGTTTTCGAGGTCCGTTCCAAGTCTTGTCCACTCGTTTCCTTCAAAGGGAGGAAGCTTTCCTGTTTTCTCGGCAAAAATAGTGAATGGGGATGAGTATTCGTTCATACCGAGAACTGCACCTACGTCTGAGCCTCCTAAACTCTTTTTTCTCTCTTCCAACCACTCTTCGTGAGTCTTGGTTTTAATCTTAGTAATCATATTCTGTTTCTCCTTCTTTCAATTTCAAACTGAACAAGAGCCTTTTTTACTTCAGCTTCTCTTCTTGCATTTTCCTCTGCTGTGAGGATAGGCTTATGAATTCTTGCGATGTAGTTCTTTCCTTTTACTTCTGTAACCGTGTATTCCATCATTCATTTCCACAACCTTTCAGCATAGAATCGAGTACATCCATCGTAATGCCTGACTTGGCAAGCTCCTTACCTTTCTTCTCATATGAGCGAAGTGTATACAGATATTGCCGTCTTCGGTTACGGACATATTCTTCTTTCTTTGCAAGCTTTACCATATCCGAGTCCATAAGCCTCTCTATCTCTCGTTCCACTTGCTCATCCGTTAAATAATCTCTTCTTGCCATGTCATCACTCCTTAAATCATTCTGCAATCTTGCTCGATATCCACATCACAAGCAATATGGGAATGCTCCACAATACTGTTGACAACGGTGCACCTTCGCATAATCCGTCTGCTATGCCTCCGAGCATAAAGATTGAAATAACAAATAACAAACTACACAATTTCTTCATAAGTTTTCCTCCTTTACGGTGTCCTATAAGACACTCACTCGCCAAAAAAAATAGCTCTTGCTACATCCCAACCAACCACTTTTGCGACATTCTTTATTTCAGATAGTGAACATTCGCATTCATGGTTAATTCGTCTGTAGTACGCAGAAAGCTTAACTCCAAGCACATTTGCTCGCTGTTCAGGAGTTTTATACCCTGCTTTTTTCATTTCGTACTCAAACAAAATGGAGTCCATAAAAACCCTCCTCTCTATTTGTAAGTGTCCCAAAAGACACTTACATCGTAACACCATTTACTTTATTTGTCAACAACTTTTTTGTCTTTTACGAAACTTTTTTGGGAATTTGTGAGAAAATTGTTGCGTAAAAGACAAAAAAGTGATATGATACAGATAAATAGGAAAGGAGGTACAACAATATGGCAAGTAGTGATATGGCTCGCAGAATTAAAGAATTAAGGAATGCGAGGAATATGACTTTGGAAGATGTCGCAAAGATTGTTGGCGTTGGAAAAAGCACAGTAAGAAAATGGGAAACAGGGATGATTAAAAATATGCGAAGAGATAAAATTGCGGCTCTTGCAAAAGCTTTAGGCACTACCCCTGTTTCCTTAATGGGATGGATTGACGAAGAGGAAGATACAAAAAACGACCTCATTGCTGAAGTCGTTTTAAAGATGCGTTCCGACGATACATTTATGTCTGTAGTCGAAAACTTGTACAAGCTCGATAAGGATAAGTTAGAGACTATTAATCAAATGTTAAACACTCTTTTTAAGTAACTTGTAGATTAAGTCAAGGAGACTTATATCATTGCACTTGTTCAAGCAGAATGTAATGTTTCTGATAA
>JAEIGA010020656.1_pt1 | contig 10038 bp, 8 predicted proteins | sample 9270691 | NCBI WGS metagenome assembly JAEIGA01 (sample SAMN17057246, study PRJNA624740) | gut metagenome | biome: biome; isolation source: fecal sample | host: Bos grunniens | place: China: Xizang | collected 2019
CATCCCCGACGGCGTGGAAACACTTGGCGAGGATATGTTCAGAAGCTGCACCTCCTTGAAAACCATTGACCTGCCCAATAGTTTGGAAGTGATTGGAGAAGGCACATTTAACGATTGCGCCGCTCTGGTAAACATTACCATTCCCGGCAGGGTTACCCAAATCGGCAAGTGGGCGTTTTACGGCTGCGCAGCCTTGAAGAAGATCAAATTCCCTGCATCTTTGAAAGAGATCGGCGCTCGCGCGCTTGCAGGCTGTACATCTCTTGAAAAGATAAGCGTGGGCATTTTCGGCCGTGCTTATCGTGCTACGGAAGAAGCTCTGTTCACAAAGGATATGACAAAGCTGGTTGCATATGCCATCGGCCGTAAGGCAAGCGCATATACTGTGCCGGACGGTGTTACCCACATTGAAGAGTCCGCATTTTCCAATGCAAAACTGGAATCCATCACCCTCCCTGCCGGTCTGAAAGATCTGGGAGAATTTGCGTTCAACAACTGCTCGAAACTCAAGCGGATCAAATACAACGGCACAGTGGAAATGTATCGGAAAATCGATATAAAAAGCACCACCTTCTCTAAAGTGGGTACGAAAGAAATTCGTTGTGCCGACGGAACAGTAAAAATCTAAACACCCCATTTGCAATCATATATAACCCCGCTGCGTTTTTGACGCAGCGGGGTTAAATAATAAAACCGCCCCTGTACGGCAGCAATGTCATACAAGGGTGGTATTCTTATGCAAAAAACAGGGCAGTTATTCGGTGAATATACAGAAAAAGACCACCCGGTTGGGTGGTCTTTCTTTTTTGTGGACGATATAGGACTTGAAGCAATGACCTGACCCACTGCAAGCGGTTGCCAGCTTGACAAAAAAAGACAGCCACCCGAAAGTGACTGTCTATGGTGGACGATATAGGACTCGAACCAATGACCTGACCCACTGCAAGTGGATGCCAGCTTGACAAAAAAAGACAGCCACCCGAAAGTGACTGTCTATGGTGGACGATATAGGACTCGAACCTATGACCTTCCGCACGTCAAGCGGATGCTCTAGCCAGCTGAGCTAATCGTCCAAAGGCGAGTGTCATTATAACCAATAAAAGGGGGTTTGTCAACCCCCTTTTGCGGAAAATTTGAGAAATTATCGAGAAGATACGCCCTCTGCCTGTTCCACATGGGTTTCGGTGGGGTCTTCTGCCACATCTTCCTTGACCTCGGACAGCTCGATGGTCATCTCGCCCTTGGGGATCAGGAACCGGCGAATGGCAAACAAGCCTGCAATGCACAACACACTGGCTACATTGCTCCAAGGGTTGTCGTGACTAATAATGACCTGCCGGGCAATAGCCACGATCAGAACCTCCAATGTGTTGGCAGGTGTCATATCCAGCAGCATACGCACGAACTCCAGACCCACCACCAGGGTCAGAATGTTATGCAGATAGGTGTGGATGGTGGCGAAATAGCCGTCTACTGTGAACATCCGGTAAATTTCTATTCCCAGCATACCCACCAGCACCACAAGGGTGATAATGGCGATAATAAACTCCAAAAAATGCAGGATCTTGTGAATCCAATTGGCGTTCTTCTTTTTATGCATAGCATGACCTCCGTGGATGAATTTTCCTTATTATACACGAAAACTGCCGAAAAGGGAAGAAAAACTTAGAAATATTGCGCCATTTCTTTGGCGGTGGCATCCACTTCTTCTTTCAGTTCACGGGCGGACATCCGCAGCACACCGCTACGCAGAGACCCCAGCTGCACCAAACCGTCAGAGGTGGCCACCCGTACGGCATAATTCCTGCCGATCTGATCCACCAGGGCCTCGATATAGGCATCAGCGGTCTGATTTTCCTTGGTGTAGACCACCTGAATATTGTGAAATGATTCTTTTTCGCCGGGGTTGCCCTTAACTTTGTAGCCATCGAAAACGATTACCAGATAGCACTTTTTAAAGCCGGCATAGCTGGAAAGGATGTCGCACAGCCGTCGCCGGGCAGCGTCCAAATCGGACTTTGCCTGCACTGCCAGTTCCTCCCAGGCGAAAATGATATTGTAGCCGTCTACGATAATGGCGTTGTTCCGGGGTGGCCGGATGGTGACCTCCTCGGTGGCGGGACGGTTGTCTGGGGACCGGTACAAAGGCCGTTTCACCGGGCCGAATTCCCGGAGCATAATGGCCTCCAGCTCTTTATCATCCAGTCGGATATTCCGGGTGATGATGGTGGGTGCCTCCGGGGGCGTTTGCCGGTAGCCGCTTTCCAAATGCATATATTCGGCGACCTTGTCCCATTTCACCGTAAAGCCTGCGCCGTGGCTGCAGAATACGGAATCCGGGGTGTTTTCCAAATCCGCCTCCGGGTTGTATGCCGTCTGCGCCACCACAGTGTCGGTGTTGTGGCAGGGGGCATAGCCGTCCAAAGTTAGTTGCAGCTGGCCGGTACCCTGGGTGTAGGCGGCCACCTGGGTGGCGTAATCGCCGATCTCCGATGCAGGTACAAGGCCGGTGATGGTACTGTTTTCTCCGTCGGCCTCCGGTCCGTCGAAACTGCCGGACATGGCCCGGATATCGGTGATGGCCCGACCGATTTGGGCAGTGGGAACGGTCAGTGTAAACCGATACCAAGGCTCCAGCAGCACCGATTCTGCCTGCATCAATCCCTGCCGTACCGCCCGATATGTGGCCTGACGGAAATCACCGCCCTCGGTGTGCTTCAAATGGGCCTTGCCCACCAGCAGTGTCAGCTTCATATCGGTGATGGGCGCGCCCACCAGTACGCCTTTGTGCTGCTTTTCACCCAGGTGGGAGATAATCAGCCGCTGATATTGCATATCCAGCACATCGGCAGAGCAGACAGTGTCAAACACCAATCCGCTGCCCCGGGGGAGCGGCTCCAGCAGGATATGGGCTTCCGCATAGTGGCGCAAAGGTTCAAAGTGTCCCACGCCCTCCACAGGTGCGGCGATGGTTTCTTTATAGTAAATACGGGGGTCATCCAAAGTGACTTCCAAATCAAACCGCTCCGCAATCACACTGCGCAGCACCTCGATTTGCACCTTGCCCATAATTTGCAGGTGGATCTGCTTCAAGCTATCGTCCCATACCAGGTGCAGCTGGGGGTCTTCCTCCTCCAATTGCCGCAGCTTGGGCATAGCGGTCATGGGGTCGCAACCGGCAGGCAGCTGCAGCCGGTAGGTCATAACCGGCTCCAACAGGGGTGTATCGGCAGAGGCTTGCTGCCCCAAACCCTGTCCTGCGCAGGTTTCCGACAGGCCGGTAACGGCGCAGATCTGCCCGGCAGAAATCTCCTCTGCAGCCGTGAACTTTTCACCGGAATACAGTCGCAGCTGCAAGACTTTTTCTGTCAGGCTGTCGCCTTTTTGGTTTACATAATTTATGGACTCGCGCACCCGAAGCTTGCCGCCGGTGACCTTCAGCCAGGTCAGACGGTTGCCTTGGGGATCCCGGGATATCTTATAGACCCGGGCGCCGAAGGTGTCGGGATAGTGGGGGACAGGGGCGTATTTGTCCAAAATCTCCAGCAGCCGATCCACGCCCTCCAGCTTCAAACCGGAGCCGAAACAACAGGGAAACAATACCCGTTTGGCAATCATATCCTGTATGGCGGTGTCGGTTACCGCGCCGGTTTCCAGGTAACTCTCCAGCACGGCCTCATCGCACATAGCGGCAGCTTCCGCAATTTGTTCATCATCGGCGGTGAAATCCACACAACCGGAAGAGAGCATCTGCTGCAGTTGACATAAAACTGCTTTCTTGCCTTTGCCGGGCAGGTCCATTTTGCTGATAAACAGAACGGTGGGTACCCTGTACCGGGCCAAAAGCTCCCACAAAGTCCGGGTGTGGGCCTGGACGCCGTCCACACCGCTGATGACCAGTACTGCGCAATCCAGCACCGGCAATACCCGCTCTGCTTCTGGGGAGAAATCCACATGGCCGGGGGTGTCCAAAAGGGTGATGACCCGGTGTGGTGTTTCCATCAGCGCCTGCTTGGAGAAGATGGTGATTCCCCGGCTGCGTTCAATATCGTGGGTATCCAGGAAGGCATCCCGGTGATCCACCCGTCCCAGTGTCCTGCGGGTACCGCTTTCGTAGAGCAGCGCCTCGGAGAGGGTAGTCTTGCCTGCGTCTACATGGGCAAGCAATCCGACGGAACAGAAATGCTTTTTCGGTTGTACAGACAAGAAAAATCCCCCTTTTTTTGTCAAGTAAAATCATTATAACACATATCGCTGTATTTCGTCGATAGAAAAATCCGAATTTCCGCAAATCAATTGACACAACAAAGGATTTGTGGTATGCTTTACAGAGTTAATTAGAATAAGAGAGGTATGTGCAAAAATGCGCATACTCAGGTTATAAGGAAGAACAAAATGAACAGATTTATCGACATCCATACCCATATTTTACCGGGGGTAGATGACGGTGCCGCTGATATGGAGGAAGCTTGCCGTTTGGTGCGTATGGCCCAACAGGACGGCACGAAGGCGTTATTCCTGACCCCCCATTATCGGGGCGATTATAAGAATTATTGCGCTGATCGGCTACGGGAGATATTTTTGCAGCTGCAGGAGCAGGTGGCCCGGGAAATGCCGGATATGCAATTATATTTGGGTACAGAGATTCGCTACGACAGTGATACACCGGAAAAAATGCTGCAAGGCAGGATCTTACCTATGGCCGACAGTGAATTTGCCTTACTGGAATTCAGCACGCAGGCAATGAAATCGCAAATCTTGATGGCAGTGATGGAAATGGTGCGCTATGGCTTCACGCCCATCGTTGCCCACGCAGAGCGGTGTGAAACTTTCTGCACCAATCCTGCGCTGGTCGATGAGGTGCGGCACTTAGGCGCCTACATCCAGATCAATGCCGACAGTATTATGGGCGCCCACGGTTTTGCCGTGAAGCGGTTTGCCCGTAAGCTGCTGAAGGAGCGGAAGGCGGACTTCGTGGCTACCGATGCCCACGATGGCCGAAAGCGCCCCCCGTTGCTGAACAAGTGTTATTTGCGTGTGTGTAAACTGTGTGGGGAAGAATATGCTGCCCAGGTCTTTTGGGAAAATGCCCACATCATCACCCGGAAAAAATCGAAATAAAGGAGAAAAATATGGAACAGCAGGAAAAACAGATCGAGATCGATCTGATGGGTCTACTGAATTATTTGAAAAAGCGGATCGTGATTATTCTGGCTGCAGTGCTGGTGTTTGCGGTGCTGGGTCTTCTGTACAGCGCCCTGTGTATCGAGCCCACTTATGTGGCTGAGACCCGGCTGTATGTGTTGAACCGTTCCAGCACCACCAGTGTGCAAGGCTCTGACTATCAGATTTCTACCTATATGCTGCAGGACTATCAGATTTTGATTACCGGCAAAAATGTTACCAAGGAAGTAATCAACCAGCTGAATCTGCAAATGTCTCCCGAAGGATTAAGCGGCAAGATCTCTGTCACGGCCCCGAAAGATACCCGTGTGCTGCAGATCAATGTGACCGATACAGATCCCGAACTGGCAGCAGCCATTGCCAACAAGGTCTGCGAAGTGGCGATTGCGGAGTTGAAGCGCCTGACGGATGCCAATGCAGTACATCAGGTCTATGCAGCGGAAGTGCCGATGTACCCCAGCAATATCAGTGTAAAAAAAGTTGTGAGCCTGGCAGCAATCCTGGGCCTGGTAATAGCTGTTGGCGTGTTTACCGTGGTGTTTATTTTGGATGATTCCATCCGCAACGAAGAGGATGTGGAGCGTTACCTCGGTTTGGGTGTTTTGGGCGTGATTCCGGATAGTGGGGAGATCGACACAACCACAATAGAAAGACCGACCGCCGATGCGAAGGGGGTTAAAAAGTGAAAGACAGAGCTTTGGATAAGATTGCAGTGCAGCGCTATGTGGCGAAAAACTTCCAGCTTGCGGAGGCGATCAAGACACTGCGGACCAATTTGATGTTCAGCGGCGCGGATGTGAAGGCCGTAGCCGTCACCAGTTTTATGGCTTCGGAGGGTAAGTCCACCATTTCCTTTCAGCTGGCAGCTTCCCTGGCGCAGGCCGGTAAACGGGTGCTGCTGCTGGATGCGGATTTGCGCAAGAGCAATTTGGTCAATCGCCTGAAGATCAAGACGAAGGTGGAGGGCCTGAGCCATTACCTGTCCGGTATGGCAAATGTCAATGATTTGCTGTACGAAACCGATCTGCCGGGTATGTATATTATGTGTGCCGGCACCTATGTACCCAATGCTGCGGAACTGCTGGGCAGTGCCGGATTCGGCAGCCTGATTACAGCGGTGAAGGATGTATTTGACTATGTGATCGTGGATGCTGCGCCTTTGGGTCAGGTTATTGACTGCGCAGTCATCGCCCCCGTGCTGGACGGTGTGCTGATGGTAGTGGATGTTACCAAAAACAGTTATAAAATGGAGCGCCGGGTCAAGGCGCAGCTGGAAAAGTCCGGAGCAAGAATTCTCGGCGTGGTGCTGAACCGGGTGGATATTAAGGACCGGGGCGGCTACTACGGAAAGATCTACGGATATCACAATAATCAGATTCCGGAAAAAAATCGGAAACAATAAACCATAAACAGGCATCACTTTTTCAAGTGATGCCTGTTTTTTAATGTGTAAATTTAGCAGCGGCAGCCAAAAGGGCCTGCTTTTCGTTGGGTAGGATTTCGTCCTGCACCTGCTCCAGCAGCCACTGTAAGCACCTGCCCATTTCCGGACCGGGCGCGAAGCCGGCGGCCAACAAATCGGCGCCGGTTACCTGCAAATCGCGAATGGTCAGGCAGGCGCTTTCCGATTCGATTTCCGCCAGAAGTGTGCGAACGGCGCTGGATTTTTCTTTGTCCTTGCTGGTCAGGTCTGCTTCCTGTAAGGCCAATAGCTGATAAACCGCCTCTGTGCCGTATTTTCCCAAGCGCCGACGAAGAAGTTTCTTGTCCGGCTCCAGAGGGGTCATGTGCTGGGCAATCAATAAACACACCCGCTCCCGCAGGGCCGTGGGTGCTTTTAATGTCAGGAGGGTCTGTTCAGCCAGTTTTGCGCTGATCTCTGCGTGGCCGTAAAAATGACCGATACCCTTTTCATCCGTGGAGAAACATTCCGGTTTGCCGCAATCGTGCAATAGCGCCGCCCACCGCACCGCCAAGTCAGCCGGTGTTGCTTCCACCACCTGGGCGGTGTGGGTATATACATCGTGCTTGTGGTGGGGATTATGCTGGGCAAAGCCTACACAGGGCGCCAGCGCTGGTACCGCCTGCACCAAAACAGGGGCGTAGACTACCAAATCCCGGGCGGTCACCAAGGGCAGGAGTTTACATAATTCGTCAAACACCCGTTCCCGGGCCAGCTGGTCCATGGAAGGCGCCAAGCTTTCCATCGCCTGCAGAGTACATTCCTCCGGGGTCAGATCGAACCGCACAGCAAACCGCACACCCCGCAAAATCCGCAGGGCATCTTCGGTAAATCGCTTTTTGGCGTCACCCACTGTTCGCAAAATCTTGTTTTGCAGATCCTCTTGCCCACCAAAGGGGTCAATGTATCCCGATCGGGGATTATAGGCCATGGCATTGACGGTAAAATCCCGCCGTGCCAGATCTTCTTGCAGGTGGGGGACAAATTTCACCCAATCCGGATGCCGTCCATCCTGATAGCCACCCTCGGTACGGAAGGTGGTGACCTCAATGACCTCTTTGCCGATCACCACGCCGATGGTGCCGTGCTTTTCACCGCTACGCACCAGGGTGTATCCGGGAAAGAGCCGGGCGGTTTCTGCCGGCAGGGCGTTGGTGCAAAGGTCGTAATCGTGGGGAATTTTCCCCAGCAGGGAATCCCGGACACAACCGCCCACGGCATAGGCTTCAAATCCGGCTTGCTCCAGGGTTTCCAGGCAGAGCCGGGCAGCATCAGACAGTTTCATAGGCATCACCGATAGTATCTGTGGGGAAGGACGCAGAAGTCCGTTGCCAGCCAAAGGGTAGCGGACAGATAGAACAACCAATCCTTTCCGGGCAGACACATCAGGCAGCTGAACAGAGCGATTTGTCCAAAGAACAGATATTTCCGGTAATCACCGGACATGGCATCGGCTTCCGCCCGGTAATAGCCGGTCAGCAGCAGGAACAAGGAACCCAGCAGGGGGAACAGATAGGCTTGTACCTGCGGCTCAGTGCCCCAGTCCCGGCAAACCGCCAGGATTCGAAATAGCAAAAACAGCACCAACATTACGTGGGCCAGGCAATTGGGTCGCAGACCGATCAGCCGGCAGTAGGCCGCATAAAGCAGTGCGACGGCGCTGAGAATACCCAAAACAGGTACCAGTGGGCGCAGAATGCCGGTGGCGGAGACGGTAAAGGCAGAAATGCCCATGCCGATACCGCCCAGTGCCGTGCCGATGGCAGCCAGCCGGGAAGGGGGGAAACGCCGCCGGTAGGCGCTGGATGTTGCAGCTTGCCGCAAAGCCAAAAAACTGATACCTGCGGTCAGCAGCAGAAGCAGCAGGGAAAGGATGCCGGCAATATGATGTTGCGGCAGCAGACCGCCCTTATCCGCAGAGGATAACAGCCAGCACCGCAGAGGCAGACTCACAGAGCCTGTCAATAGGGCAACCCAAGGGAATAAACCCGATTGGGAGTGATGATTCATAAATGTGCCTCCTCGCTGGGAAAGAAAACTCTTGTTTTTTATTATAACAAGTATTTCCCTGGATTTCTACCCCTGTTTTAGGAAAATTATACTTGTTTCCGGCCATATTTACAGGTATAATAAAGAAAACTCCCATACAAAAAAAGGAAGTGACGACAGGTGCGTTATGTGATATTGCTTATGAGCCTGGTTTTGGCGGTGGCGATCTGCTTTGCGGCGGGCGGTTTTCCCAGCATTACCTGGCTTTGGCTGCTGCCCATAGGATTTGCAGGCAGCTTTTTGGCCATTGCTCTGGTGATTTTTTTGACCCTTTGGATCTCCTGCAAGTTGGTTGATACGGCCAAGGCGCAGGAGAAAGACAGTCCCTATTACCGGCGTTTGACATACTTTATAACCGATGTGGCGCTGTGGATTCTGCGGATGCGTGTCCATACCAAAGGTTTGGAGCAGACACCGAAAACAGGTCGGTTTTTGCTGGTGTGCAACCATATCAACGACTTAGACCCGGTGCTGCTGCTGAATATGTTCAAAAAGAGCCAGCTGGCATTCATTTCCAAACGGGAGAATGACCAGAAACCTTTTGTGGGCGAGCTGATGCATAAGATCATGTGCCAGCTCATCAACCGGGAAAATGACCGGGAGGCCCTGAAAACCATTATTAACTGTATTAAGCTTCTCCAGGAGGACGAAGTGTCCATTGCGGTTTTCCCGGAGGGGTATACCAGTATGGACGGCCTGCTGCACCCCTTCCGCAGCGGTGTGTTCAAGATCGCCCAAAAGGCGAAAGTGCCAATCGTGGTCTGCACGGTGCAAAACACCAATAAAGTTTTCAAGAATATCAAGACATTGACCCCCACGGATATCCACCTGCACCTGCTGAAAGTGATCCAGCCGGAGGAATTTGCCGGTATTACCACCGTGGAGTTGGGCAATCGTATTCATGCAATGATGGCCGAAGATCTCGGCCCAGCGTTGGTTTTGAAAGAAAACCCTTGATTTTGGCGGATTTTTCCGATATAATATTAGGTAAATTTTAAAAGCGGAGGAAAGAAAAATGAAAAACAGCGAAAAGACTTTGGATATGATCGTAACCCTGTGTAAAAACAGAGGTTATGTATATGCCGGCTCTGAAATTTACGGCGGTCTGGCCAACTCCTGGGACTACGGCCCTCTGGGTGTGGAGTTTAAGAACAATGTGAAAAAGGCCTGGATCAAGAAGTTCGTCCAGGAGTCCGACTATAATGTGGGCCTGGATGCCGCCATCATTATGAACCCCACCACTTGGGTGACCACCGGCCACGTGGGTTCTTTCTCTGATCCCCTGGTGGACTGCAAGGGCTGCGGCGCCCGTCACCGCGCTGACAAGCTGATCGAAGAGTCCG
>JAEIGA010020658.1_pt1 | contig 10037 bp, 20 predicted proteins | sample 9270691 | NCBI WGS metagenome assembly JAEIGA01 (sample SAMN17057246, study PRJNA624740) | gut metagenome | biome: biome; isolation source: fecal sample | host: Bos grunniens | place: China: Xizang | collected 2019
ATTTGACCGCTTTTAATAAACGTTTTATCGTCGGGAATACCGTGAACAACTATATCGTCTATCGAAGCACATATGCTTGCAGGATACCCGCCGTAGCCTAAAAACGATGGGGTCGCGCCACACGATTTAATATAATCGTACGCAATATCGTTTAATTGTTTGGTAGTCATGCCGTCTTTTATGGTTTTACCAATTAGATCTAATACGTTTTTGGTTATTTCCCCACTTTCTTTCATTAACGAAATTTCTGCGGGTGTCTTTAGCGTAATCATATCCCCAAAGCCTCTTTTATGCTTTGTTTAACACTTTCGATATCAGCATTTCCGTCAATGTTTACTATCTTACCTTGTTCAGTGTAATAGTTAACTAGCGGAAAAGTTGATTGCATATAAACGGACAAACGTGTTTTTACGGTTTCTTTCGTATCGTCCTTTCTAGTAACAAGCGTTGCTCCACAATTTGGACAGGTACTACTTTCACCTATGTAATCTACGTGGAAGGTATTGCCACAGCTTTGGCAACTACGCCTTCCCGTGATTCTTTTTTCGATTAATTCAAAATCAACTTCTATATTGATAACTTTATCAGGAGCAGAAAATTCGTTAAGCGCGGTGGCTTGAAACAAATTCCTTGGAAATCCGTCTAGCAAATAACCGTTTTTACAGTCGGGTTGCGACAGTCTATCTTTTACTAGTTGAACGGTCAAGTCGTCAGGACATAGATTCCCTGCATCCATTATTTCTTTTACTTTTAAACCTAATGGAGTACCGTTTTTCATGTTTTCCCTGAAAATATCGCCCGTAGAGATATGTGGAATATTTAATTTTTCAGAGATGTACCCTGCTTGCGTGCCTTTACCACTTCCGGGTGCACCCAACAATACGAGTTTCATTGAAGTTATTTCAAAAATCCTTTATAATTCTTCATCATTATTTGTGATTGAAGAGCTTGTTCGAATTCTAATGCTACCGATACTATAATCAATAATCCGGTTGCACTGAATACGTTCATTAATCCTTCGCCACCTATTCCCTTAAATATCGCCGACGGAATAAGTGCCAATAACGCCAAGAAGATTGCGCCGAATAAAGTCATACGTTTAGACACTCTTCTCAAGTAGTCTGCCGTCGGCTTACCAGGACGCGTACCGGGGATAAAACCGCCGTTTTGTTGTATGCTCTTACTGATATCGTCTGGATTGAATTGAATTGAGTTGTAGAAATATGAGAATGCTAATATTAATAGACAAAGCACTACCATATATACCCAACTGCCCGTTCCCATGTTTTCAGTATACCAGTTAGATTGAACGCCTAATAGGTTGATTATTAGGTCTGGGAAACTTAAAATTGAGAACGCAAAAATCAAGGGCATAACGCCTGACGCATTGATTTTAATTGGAATGTGAGTGGATTGACCACCGTACATTTTTCTACCTTTAACTTGTTTTGCGTATTGCACAGAAATCTTTCTCTCCGCAGAGTTTACGTATACGATTGCACCGAAAATTATTATGGTTGCTACTACGAAACCTACGATTACCCAAACCGAAGTATCGTTCCAGTTGGTGAAAAGGTTGATAATAGAAGTACCAGCAGTTGCTAGTATACCTGCGAAAATTAATAGTGAAATACCGTTAGAAATACCGTAGTCGGTTATTCTTTCGCCTATCCACATAGTAAGGGTTGCGCCCGAAGTATAAACGATTACTAAGAATATATAGCTTAGTACGTTGGCAAAACCTTCGTTGCCAAATATTCTTTCCGTTTTAACTGAACCGCTAAATCCTACTAGGATACCTATTGCTTGCGCTACTGCAAGTACTAAGGTTAAAATTCTGGTGTAAGTGTTAATTCTTCTTTTACCTTCTTCACCTTGTTTAGAAAGTCTTTCTAAAGCAGGGATACCTACCGATAAAAGTTGAATAATAATTGATGCGTTGATATAAGGACCTATACCCATTGCAAAAAACGTACCGTATTGCAACGCTCCGCCTGATACCGCGCTCATTACCTGCAAGAAATTGTATTCTTGCAAGCCCGCAAACATATCTACGCCCGGCACAGGGATGTAGCATCCTAATCTATATACGAATAATAACGCAATAGTAATAAGAATTTTCTTTCTTACTTCCTTTATCTTAAACGCATTTACTATCGTTTGAAACATCTTTGCCTCCCTTAATCTGGGTTTAATCACTTTCAGCCGTTTCAATTTTTACATTAAAACGGCAAAAAGTATTCATTATATTTGTTCTGCAACTCCGCCAGCCTTTTCAATAGCTTCTTTAGCAGATGCCGAGAAAGCGTTTGCTTTAACGGTGATTGCCTTAGACAACTGTCCGTTACCTAAAACTTTTAGTCCTGCACTGCCTTTTACCACTTTAATTAGACCTTGTTCGTTAAGCGTGTTTACGTCGATTACCGAACCTGCTTCAAAATTTTCTAAAACAGAAAGGTTTACTATGCTGTAAACTTTTTTGAAATGGTTGTTGAAACCACGTTTCGGTATTCTTCTAATTAACGGCATTTGTCCACCTTCAAATCCAGGACGAACACCACCACCGCTTCTTGCCCATTGACCTTTGTGGCCTTTACCACTAGTCTTGCCAAGTCCAGAACCGATACCTCTACCAAGTCTCTTCTTTGCGGTTGTTGCTCCCTCTGCGGGGCATAACGTATCTATTCTCATTGTTTTTACTCCTTATTATACGTTTTCAACACTCACGAGATATTTAACCTTTGCTATCATTCCCATGATGCAGGGGTTTGCTTCGTGAATCTTGAAAGAGCGAATCTTTTTAAGACCTAACGCTTCTACGATTTTTTTGTGTTGCGGTAATGCAGCTATCGTGCTCTTTACAAGCGTTACTTTTATTTTGTTAACTTCGGTTTTCTTTGCCTTTGCCATAAAAGTACCCTCCTTAACCGTTGATTTCTTCTACGGTTTTGCCACGTATTGCAGCGATTTGTTCCGCAGTTCTAAGAGCTTTCAATCCTTCCATAGATGCTTTTACGCAGTTGATGGGGTTGTTAGTTCCGTGTGATTTCGTTCTTATGTTCTTGATACCTACTGCTTCCATTACCGCACGTACGGGGCCACCTGCTATAACACCGGTACCTTCTTCAGCCGGCATCATTAATACGAAGCCTCTACCGAATTTACCCAATACTTCGTGGGGAATACTCGTGCCTAATAGCGATACTTTGAACATATTTTTCTTTGCTCTTGCCGTTGCCTTATCGATTGCTTCGGGTACTTCTTTTGCTTTACCCATTGCGCATCCGATCTTTCCTGCGCCGTCACCTACTACTACAAGCGCGGAAAATCTCATGTTTCTACCACCTTTTACAGTCTTAGTTACGCGGTTAACTGCTATAAGCTTTTTAATTAATCCGTCGTTTTCTTCGGCTCTTCTGGGTGCTCTATTATTATCTCTTGCCATAATTTTTTCTCCTTGATTTTTTAGCTTAGAATTCCAAGCCACCTTTCCTTGCGCCGTCTGCTAAGCTCGACACACGTCCGGTGTAAAGATATCCGCCTCTATCAAATACGATTGCAGTTATCCCTTTCGACTTTGCCTTCTTTGCAAGTAATTCGCCTACTGCGAACGCTTGCGCCTTTTTGTCTTTGCCTTCTAAAGTTCCTTTGATTTCTTTATCAAGCGTGGACGCCGTAACCAAGGTGTTTCCTTTAACGTCGTCGATAATTTGCGCATAAATGTTGGTTAAGCTTCTATATACGCAAAGTCTGGGCATTTCTGCAGTGCCTTTTACTTTGCCTCTTACCCTTTTATGTCTTTTTAATCTGTCTTTGTTTTTATTGATTTTCGTAATCATGTTTAACTCCTGTTTAATAACTTTTCGCACTATTTAGTGCACTCAGCAGATACGCCCGATTATCAGCGTATCCACTAAAAGCCCTTTAAATCTTAGCCTTTTGAGCCTGATGCCTTACCTACCTTTCTTTCGATTACTTCATCGCTGTAACGAATTCCGTAGCCGTGATAGGGTTCGGGTTCTCTTATTCCACGAATCATCGCTGAATAGTGGCCAACCTTTTCTTTGCTTATGCCTTTTACGATAATTTCGGTTTGAGAAGGACATTCTAGCGTTATACCATCAATTTCAACAACTTCTACAGGGTGGCTGAAACCTACGTTCAAAACGAGTTTATTGCCTTGTTTTGCTACCTTCCAACCTACGCCGTTTACGATTAAGTTTTTTTGGAAACCTTCGGTTACGCCCTTAATCATGTTAGCGCAAAGTGCTCTATATAAGCCGTGTTTAGCCTTCGTGGGACCTAAATCGTTTGCTCTGGTGAAAACTACTTCGTTGCCTTGTACCGTTAAAGTAATAAGCGGATCGTAATTTTGAGTTAAGGTGCCTTTCGGTCCTTTAACCGTGATCACGTTGTTTGATGCTTCTACCGTTACGCCGGCAGGAATTGCTATGTGTGCATTACCTATTCTTGACATATTCCTTTCCTCCTACCAAACGTATGCTAATACTTCGCCACCTTGGTGGTTCATCTTAGCTTCTTTACCGGTCATTATTCCTTTTGAAGTAGATAATATTGCTATACCTAATCCTCCGAGTACTTGGGGAACTTCATCAGTTCCTACGTATACTCTTAGTCCCGGTTTACTTACTCTCTTTAAGCCGGAAATTACTTTCTTGTTTCCGTCGTATTTAAGAGTGATTACTATTGTGCCTTGTACGCCTTCAACAAACTTAACGTCGCTAACGTATCCTTCTTTAAGAAGAATATTTGCTATTGCTTTTTTAGTGTTTGATGCAGGTATTTCTACAGTTTCGTGCTTAGCGTTAAGAGCATTTCTTATTCTCGTAAGCATATCTGCAATAACGTCTGTCATTTCTATTTTCCTCCTTTACCAACTTGCCTTTTTTACACCGGGAATTTCACCCTTGTATGCCAAGTTCCTAAAGCATATACGGCAGATACCGTATTTACGGAGAACAGCGTGCGGACGACCGCAAATGCTACATCTGGTGTAAGCTCTCGTTGAATATTTAGCAGGTCTTTGCTGCTTGTTTATCATCGCTTTTTTTGCCATTTCTCTTACTCCTTATTACTTGGTTGCGAAGGGCATTCCGAGTAACGCTAATAGTTCTCTTGCCTCTTCGTCTGTGTTTGCAGTGGTTGTAAAACAAAGGTCGAATCCTCTGATCTTTTCTACTTGGTCGTATGAAATTTCAGGGAATATCAATTGTTCTTTTACGCCCATCGAATAGTTGCCTCTACCATCGAAAGATTTTTTCGATACGCCACGGAAGTCTCTTACTCTGGGAAGACCAACCGATACGAATTTGTCAAAAAATTCGTACATTCTCGTTCCACGTAAGGTTACTTTCATGCCTACGCCTTGTCCTTCTCTGATTTTGAAGTTTGCTACCGACTTCTTAGCCAAAGTTAATACAGGTTTTTGACCTGCGATAAGCTTTAATTCTTCTTGTGCTTGTTGTACGCTCTTGCTATTATCCTTTACGTCGCCAAGACCTGAGTTGATAGTGATTTTAACTAGCTTAGGTACTTGGTTTACGTTTTTATAGTTAAATTTCTTAACTAATGCGGGTACAACTTCTTTAACGTACGCTTCTTTAATTCTATTCGGAGTTTTTATTTCTGCCATCTTTATTTACCTCCGTTAGTTTTGCTCTGCGGTTGCTTCCGCAGTTGCTTTTTTGGTTTTTCTCTTGGTCGCTTTCTTTACTTCTTTTGCTTCTTTGGTTGCGTCGAGAACTGCTCCGCATTTTTTACAAACACGTGCTTTTTTGTCCCCTTCGATTTTGTATGCTACTCTAGTTGCTTTGTTGCAAACGGGGCATACTACCATTACGTTTGAAGCATCGATTGCGCCGGGTTTTTCTTGAATTGAACTAACTTCTTGGGCAGTTCTTGCCTTTTTATGTTTCTTTTGAACGTTAATTCCTTCAACTACTACTTTGTTAGCCTTGGGAAGAGCCGCCGTAACTTTTGCAGTCTTTCCCGCGTCTTTACCCGTTATAACTAAAACTGTGTCGTTCTTTTTAACTTTCATAGTCATTCTCCTTATAACACTTCGGGTGCGAGAGAGATTATACGCATATAGTCTTTATCTCTTAATTCCCTTGCTATCGGCCCAAAAATACGAGTACCTTTAGGTTGTTTTTGAGCGTCGATTATTACTGCTGCGTTTTCATCAAATCTTACGTAAGTACCGTCGTTTCTTCTAACGCCACTCGTAGATCTAACGATAACTGCCTTTACTACGTCGCCTTTCTTAACTGCGCCACCTGGGGTTGCAGTCTTTACGCTGGCTACGATTACATCACCGATATTTCCGCTTCTTCTGAAAGAGCCACCTAATACCTTGATGCACATCAATTCCTTTGCGCCGGAATTGTCTGCTGATTTCAATCTTGAAAATGGTTGTATCATGTATTACTGCCTCCTTACTTAGCTTTTTCGATTATTTCGGCTACTCTCCAGTTCTTATCTTTAGATAACTTTCTAGTTTCTACGATACGAACCTTATCGCCGATTCCGCAGGTGTTCTGCTCGTCGTGTGCTTTGAACTTATGAGTCTTTTTAATGGTCTTTTTGTATAAGGGGTGTTTAGCTCTTTCTTCAATAGCTACAACTACCGTTTTATCCATTTTGTCGGAAACTACTAGACCAACTCTTTCTTTTCTTAAATTTCTTTCCATATTCTAATCTCCTACGCCTTAGCCTGTAATTCCTTTTCTCTCAAAATGGTCTTTACCTTTGCAATATCTTTCTTGCATGCTTTGAGTGATGCGGGATTTTCTAACTGACCGATTGCGTGACGGAAACGAAGGTTAAACAACTCTTCGGAGAGTTCTTTAAGTTTCGTGTTCAATTCGTCTACTGTTAATTCGTGAAGTTCTTTCGTTCTCATTAACCTTCACCGCCTTCTTCTTTAATTTCTTCGGCAACTGCTTCTCTCTTAACAAACTTGCACTTTACGGGAAGTTTGTGACCTGCAAGACGCATTGCTTCTTTTGCTACTTCTTCAGATACACCGGCCATTTCGAACATTACTCTGCCCGGTTTAACTACTGCTACCCAGAACTCTACTGAACCTTTACCGCTACCCATACGGCTATCGGCAGGTTTTTTGGTTACCGGTTTGTGCGGGAATATGTCTATCCATACTTGTCCGCCACGTTTGATAAATCTAGTCATAGCAACACGGGCTGCTTCTATTTGGTTAGATTTAATCCAGCCGGGTTCGGTCGCTACTAACCCGTATTCGCCGTATGCTATCTTGTTGCCCTTGTTGCATTTGCCTGCCATCGTGCCACGGTGAACTCTTCTTCTTTTTACTCTTTTAGGCATTAACATAATTACGCTTCGCCTCCTTCAGCCATTTTCTTCTTGGGAGCACCGATAACTTCGCCTTTGTATATCCAGCATTTAACGCCGATTACACCAAAGGTGGTGTGCGCTTCCGCAAAGCCGTATTCTATATCTGCTCTTAAGGTTTGTAGCGGAATTGAACCTTCGTGATAGTTTTCACTTCTTGCTATTTCAGCGCCGTCTAATCTTCCGCTTACGGTTATTTTAACACCCTTAACACCACTTCTCATAGATCTTGAAATAGATTGTTTCATAGCTCTTCTAAAAGAAGCACGTTTTTCAAGTTGAGAAGCTACGCTTTCAGCTACTAGTTGAGCGTCTGCATCAGGTTTCTTAACTTCAGATATATTGATTGATACTTGTTTGTCTTTACAAATCTTATTAACGGTCTTTTTAATGATTTCGATTTCACTACCTTGTTTACCGATCAATACGCCCGGTCTTGCCGTGTAAATTGTGATGGTAAGTTTAGAAGCCGCTCTTTCAATAGCAATTTTAGAAATTGCTGCTTGATAGTATTTCTTTTTAAGCGCAGTACGGATATCGTAATCTTCTTTAATGTTTAATGCAAAATCTTTTTTGTCTGCAAACCATTGTGCATCCCAATCTTTGATTATGCCCACTCTTAAACCGTGTGGATTAACTTTTTGTCCCATATCCTACCTCCTACGCCTTTGCATCCAGCACTACCGTTATGTGACTGGTACGTTTCAATATTCTGTACGCTCTGCCTTTCGATACCGGTCTTACTCTCTTTAAGGTAGGACCTTGATCAGCAAAACATGCGGCTACGAACAAATTGTCTTTGCTCATACCTAAATTGTTTTCTGCGTTTGCTCCTGCAGACATGAGAACTTTCTTTATAGGTTCAGAAGCCGATTTTGGAGTGTTTTCCAAAATTGCAACTGCTTCTCTATAACCTTTACCCCTGATGATGTCTAAAACGATTCTTACTTTGTAAGGTGAAATTCTTACGTGTTTCGCAATCGCTCTGGGGCGTCTGTCTTTATTTTCCGCTATTCTTGCGGTTTTTTCTTTCATATTTTTAGCCATTTTAACGCCTCCTATCTAGCACCCGTAGATTTTTCCGAACCAGCGTGCCCTTTGAACGTTCTGGTGGGCGCAAATTCACCTAATTTACATCCTACCATATCTTCAGTGCAGTATACCGGAACGTGTTTCCTTCCGTCGTACACAGCAATCGTGTGACCTACCATTTGCGGGAATATCGTGGACGACCTTGACCATGTTTTTAATACTTTCTTTTCGTTCTTTTCGTTCAATTCTTCTATTCTCTTTAAGAGTTTAGGTTCTACGTAAGGACCTTTTTTAACACTTCTACTCATTGTCGTCTCCTTAATTTATCCTTGTTATGATAAGCTTATTAGAAGCCTTCTTATGCTTTCTGGTCTTGTAACCGAGAGCAGGTTTACCCCAAGGAGTAACAGGCCCCGGCATACCAACGGGTGATTTGCCTTCGCCACCACCGTGAGGGTGATCACACGGGTTCATTACTACACCACGTACTGAAGGACGAATACCAAAGTGTCTGGTTTTACCAGCTTTACCTATTCTGATAATTTCGTGCTCTAAGTTACCTACTTGACCACTGGTTGCTTTACAAGGTGCTAATATATATCTCATTTCGCCACTGGGCATCTTCAAAGTAACGTACTTTTCGTCTCTTGCCATGATTTGCGCGCTCATGCCCGCCGATCTTGCAATTTGACCACCTTTACCCGGTTGCATTTCGATATTGTGTACCATCGTACCTACGGGAATATCTTTAAGTTGAAGAGCGTTACCTGATTTGATATCTGCAGTTGGACCACTCATAACTTTATCGCCTACTTTCATACCTACGGGAGCAAGGATATAGCTCTCTACGCCGTCTGCATACACCAAGAGTGCGATGTGCGCGCTACGGTTAGGATCGTATTGAATGCTCTTTACCGTTGCGGGAATATCGTCGCGCGTTCTCTTGAAGTCGATGATACGATATTTTCTACGGTTACCACCGCCGATGTGTCTCGTGGTGATTCTACCCGTATTGTTACGACCGCCGCTGTGACGTTGATCGTGCAACAAGGATTTTTCGGGCTTATCACCCGTCAATTCGTCGTAAGCGGATACCGTTACGAAACGGCGTGCCGCAGACGTGGGTTTATAAGATTTGACTGCCATTTTTTATTCCTCCTGCGCTTATGCCAACGAATTGAAGAATTCGATGGGCTTGCTGTCCTCTTGCAAGGTCACGATCGCTTTTTTACGATCGGGGGTGTAGCCTTCGTTTCTGCCCATTCTCTTGAGCTTGCCTTTGCAAGTTACGGTGTTGACGCTTGCTACTTTTACGCCGAAAAGCTTTTCAACCGCCACTTTAATTTCCGTCTTGTTAGCATCTTTCTTTACGAAGAACGCATATCTCTTGTCTGCGATTCCGTCGTAGCCCTTTTCCGTAAGAACGGGTTTCAAAATGATATCTTCTGCAAACATTATGCGTGAACCTCCTGGAATTTCTCAACCGCCGCTTTCGTCATAACGATCTTCGCGTTCACAACGACTTCGTAGGTGCTAAGTTGCGCCAAAGGAAGGGTGTGAAGTTTAGGAAGGTTTGCCGCTGCGCGGATCACGTTCACGTCGTCGTTATCCATTAC
>JAEIGA010020659.1_pt1 | contig 10037 bp, 8 predicted proteins | sample 9270691 | NCBI WGS metagenome assembly JAEIGA01 (sample SAMN17057246, study PRJNA624740) | gut metagenome | biome: biome; isolation source: fecal sample | host: Bos grunniens | place: China: Xizang | collected 2019
ATCGCCATTCCCGATATCAAGAGCGTTGGTGTGAAGGACGAGAGCCGCTACGAAGGCTGGCCTGCCATCATCCGCGCCGTCAACACCAAGGACGCTATGACCGCTACCATCGAGGAGATCCCTTATCCTGTCCTCCACAAGATCGTTGCCCGTATCACCGCCGAGGTAGAGGGCATCAACCGCGTTCTGTTCGACCTGACTCCCAAGCCCACCGGCACCATCGAGTGGGAATAATATCTATATCAAAGAACAAACCAAATCATTCCCAAAGGAACAATTTTGGCTATTCTCTAACCAATAAAAATATGCCTTCTGCGTTTATTCGCAGAGGGCATTTTTTATACTTATCCCCACTCAATAGTGCCGGTAGGCTTGGGTATCAGACTAAACGGACAACTTTTTATATATGCCGCTATAGGAACACTTTGGCTCATTCAATGACACCATCAAAATATGCCTCAAATAGAAAACGACTTACTATGTGTCGGTATTTATTGAATTGTTGACTTTCTATGTTCAAAGCATTATAATAAAGAACAAAAATAGGGGGGATTTTTAATGAATTTTATTTTGAACCTTGTTGTTACAATTGGAATTACTGTTCTGCTAAAAAAAGCGGCTTTTTTACAAAACGCAAATGCGAGAGGCAAGAAGTTAATTGTAAGTGGCATATGGGTTAGATTTGCATTAAAAAGTTTCGGGTCGTTTCTTTGGTCTATCTCAGACATTTTTGAGGGTGGAGAAGATATACCTAGATATTTTGGATATTTTATTGATGATTTTTCGCCCATTGGAACTTGCTTGGCAATCATAGGTATAATTTTGTGTGTCGGTCCGATTGTTGTTAAAAATACCAACAAACTACTTGAAAACAAGGAATTACGCGATGGCGAAAGTATCTTGTTTAATAGTAAATCCCAACTTGAAATTAAGGTTAAAGATATTTGCAAAAAGGCCGTAAAATTTGGTAGTATAGCGATTGCTGTTTTGAGCATTTATAATGCAATTGACGAAGTTTGTTATGGATTTAAAAATTTTGACAGCCGATACGATGATGTAAGTGACATATATTATATCATCAATAATATTCCCTACGCGATAGTTGATGTTATGACTATCATAGCGGTATTGATTTTGCTAACTACCTTGGTGTGTTTGTTTGTAAGAAATGAATTAACCGTAACCAATAAACGCATCTATGGTTTAGCAAATTTTGGCAAAAAATTTGACATAGATTTCGAAAAACTTACCAGTATTGATGCCAAAGGTGATAAAGGTGTGGTTATCGGCATGGGTCTAAGCAGTATAAACCTTTGGTCAATTGAAAACAGCCAAGAGGCAATTGCTCTGATCAAACCGAATGTTAAAAAGGTTGAAGAACAAACGATTGTTAAAGAGGTTGAAGAACAAACGATTATTAAAGAAGGTGAAAAAGCTATGATTGCAATAAATCCATTATTAAAGCAAATGTATCGTAAATTATCAAGCGTTGCAATTCTTGGCGTTGTTACATTTGGAATTTATCAACTTGTTTGGATTTATAAAATGACAAAGGCTTTGAATCTTGTAGATGATAAAGAGCAAAGAAACCCAACAAATAAATTGTTGTTATGTTTGTTTGTTCCTATGTATATTATATGGTGGTTCTATAAGAGCACCGCTGCTGTTAAAAAGTTGGAAAGTGTAGCAGGAATTAAATCTGATATTGGTGTTTTGTGCCCTGTATTTGCGTTGCTTTGTCCGTTAATTGCAATGGTAATGCTACAGGATAGCTTAAACAAAATTATTGAATAAAGCTTGAAGTTAAAAAAACTGCCACAATTTGCGCAGATGGTACAATAGCCCCTATGGGAATTTTTCGTTCTACTTAATGTAATACCGATCCAAAACCGGCTTGGGAGTTCGCTCTCAAGCCGGTTTCTTGTATATAAAATGACGCAAAGCCCTTGTAAACCCAAATCCGCATTGCTATAATAAAGCAAAAGATAAACAAGGAGGCAACTTCTATGGATAAACTGTATGCAGGTGTGGGCAGAACGGTGATTACTCCGGAGCTGGGCTGCCACTTGGCCGGCTATGCCAACAATGTATTTGCAACTGAGGTGCTGGATGATTTGACCGCTGCTGCGTTGGTGCTCCGCGGCGGCGAAAAGACCGTGGTGCTGATTTCCTGGACCCTGTGCAGTATGGATGCGGCCCTGGTAGCAGATATGCGCAACGGCATCCGCGCCCGTCACCCGGAGGTGGCAGCAGAGGATATTATCGTCACTGCGGTCCATACCCATTCCGGCCCCAGCACCTTTGACTCTCCCGGTTGGGGCAGCAAAGATCATCACTATTGCGATACGATTTTGATTCCTCAAACCGTCAAAGCGGTGGATGCAGCATTCAAAGATCTGCGCCCTGCCCAAATGGGCATCAACACCACCGAAAGCAAGGTAGGCATCAACCGTCGGCAGTTCGGCCCGGATGGACAGGTGGGTCTTGGACAGAACCCCTGGGGACAGATGGATCCTACCATGACCGTGATCGCCTTCCGTGGCGAAGACGGCACACCCATTGCCAACATCGTCCATTACGGCTGTCACAATACCGCCATTGGCAGAACCGGCCATGTCAGCCGGGACTGGTGTGGTATTATGATCGACTGGCTGGATAAGGAATCCGGCGCTACGACCTTGTTCTTCAACGGTTGTGCCGGCGATGTAGGCCCCCGCCTGACCAATGGCAAAACCACCGGCAGCGGCAACCTGGGCTATATGAAGCAGATTGGCAATTTGGCAGCTTTGGATGCAGTCCGTGCTTACCAGGGCATCAAAGAATACCGTACTGTAACGCTGAGAACTATCGCAGGTGAAATCCATCTGCCCTATGCCCCTGTGATCTCCCTGGAGGAAGCACAGGCCGGCCTGGATGCATATATGAAAGCCGACGAGGGTGAGAGTGTGACCTTCCGTATGCGTGATTTCTACCAGAAGATTATCGATGCCCATAAAAACGGTCTGCCCACAGAAACGGAGAGAGTCAGCCCTGTCACTTTGGTGAAGCTGGGTGATCTGGTGCTGGTGCCTCTGGGTTACGAGATGTTCTCTGAAATTGGTCTGCGTCTGCGGAACTACAGTCCCTTTCAGCACACCCTGGCCGTTAGCTATTCCAATGACCGCCTGGGCTATTTCCCCTCCCGTGACCAGGTGATCCGTGGCGGCTACGAGGTGCTGATGTCCAGAACCACGGGTGTTCTGAACATCACCGACGATGCCGACGACTACCTGATTCAGGATGTCCTGCGCCTGCTGGAAAAATTCTAAAATAAAAACCGCCTTGGTTTTCCAAGGCGGTTTTCTTATTTCTTAGCAACGATAATGGGTTGATAGAATCCGGAATCTTCGGGGAAGAGCCAGGTAACTTCCTTGCAGCCGCAATTTACAAACAGTGTTGTCAGTTCCTCACGGCGGGTGGCCCGGTATTCGCAGGCAAACTTGCTGACGGCGCAGGTTTCACCATCGTCAATGATATACTGAATCAGCCTGTAATGGTCACCCTCCCAATTCCAGGTCTGAAAGGACACGCGCTGGCCGTCCTGGGTCTTGTGAATGTAAGGGGGAGAGTAGGGGGGCTTGGTTTCCAGCAGAGCGTCATAATCCCGGATGCTGCCCACGAAAATGCCACCGTCTTTTAATTGCCCCACAATACTACCCACGGCTTCTGCCAAATCTTCCGCAGAAAGCATATGGGGGAGCGCATTGTCCATGGCAATCACAATTTCGAAGGGTTCTTGAAAGGTATCGGATAGGACGCGAAAATCCGCATTTTCAAAACAGATATTTACATCCGCTGCTCTTTTCTTTGCTTCGGCAAGCGCTCCGTCGCTGATGTCGGAGGCGGTTACATCATAGCCCAGTCGGGCAAGACCGATGGCCTGGGTGCCGATGCCGCAGGCGCAGTCAAGAATGTGGGCAGAGCGGACAAATCCGTTGGCTGTAAAGAGCTTATCCAAAAGCGCAGCCTGCTCCCGGGTGGTTGCCTGCCAATCCATAAACAGTTTATCGTATTGGGGTGCCAAATTGTCATAAAAGGTCTGTGTGATATGCATAAGAATCACTCCTTTTCGTTCATAGTTGCGCCAAAAATCCGTCTGCATCGGTGCGTGTGGTGAATCTGTATATGTTTTTCTCCGAATGTGTTTCCAATAATACAAGAATTTGCGGCCGGCTTTCGGTGTGGAACTTCTTGATAAATTCTATAAATTCAGCATCTTCTTCCGTTTCCACCCAGGGCATATCACTGCGGACTGTTCCCTGCCTTTGCCGGATACCCTCCAGGCAAAGTTCGAGGGAATAATCCAAAAAAATAACCGTATCGCACGCCTGCATACGCCGTTCCATGGTGGAGGCGTAATTGCCGTCAATGATCCACCGGCTCTGTTGCATTGCTTTTTCCAATCGCTCCAAAAATACGGCCTTTTCCACCGTGGTTTTGTCCTTGTTCCAAAACAGCATATCCAAATGGACAAGGGGTATGCCGGTAATTTGGTGCAGCGCCCGGGAAAAGGTGCTTTTTCCGCTGCCGGGGCAGCCGATCACAATGATTCTCTCCATATATCCTGACCTGCGATTTCTCAGTTTATATCATTATAACATATCGCCTGGAAAAATGAAAGAGAACCTTTCTTTTTCAAAGGATTTGTGGTATGATGTTCGGGTAAAATACAGTTTTAGGGGCGTAAACTATGGAAAAAATTATCAATATAACCAACGATGCGCTATATAGCTATGTGCTGATTATCCTGTTGGTGCTGAGCGGTATTTATTTCACCGTCCGGACCCGCTTTGCCCAGTTCCGGCTCTTGGGCCAGCAGTTCAAGGCGGTCACCGAAAAGACTGACAAAAACGGCGTTTCTTCTTTCCAGGCGCTGATGGTGTCCACTGCATCCCGGGTAGGCACCGGCAATATCATCGGCGTGGCCACGGCTTTGTGCGTGGGCGGCTTTGGCAGTGTGTTCTGGATGTGGGTCATCGCTATCATCGGCGCAGCTTCCGCGTTTGTGGAAAGCACCCTGGCTCAGCTCTACAAAAAGCGCGGCAAGGACGGCTGTTACGGCGGCCCGGCCTATTATATTGAAGCCGCTACCAAGCGCAGAGCTTTGGCGGTGATCTTCTCTGTATTCTTGATCCTCACCTACGGCTTCGGCTTTAATATGCTGGCCTCCTACAATTTGCAGGCAACCTTTTCCTCTTACAGCTTCTACGATGCAAGTATCACCCCCTGGATCATCGGCTTTGCGGTAGCGGTGCTGGTGGGCTACTGCCTGATTGGCGGCGGCAAGCGGATCGTATCCGTCACCAGCTTTTTAGTACCTATTATGGGCGGTCTGTATATCTTGGTCGCCCTGGTGTTGTCCCTCATCAACGCAAAGGCCCTGCCGGAGATATTCAAGCAGATCTTCACCCAGGCCTTTGATTTCAAGGCGATCTTTGGCGGATTCAGCGGCTCCTGTGTGATGTACGGCATTAAGCGTGGCCTGTTCTCCAATGAGGCCGGCGTAGGCTCTGCGCCCAACGCATCTGCCTCTGCCGATGTGTCCCACCCGGCAAAGCAGGGGCTGGTGCAGGTGCTTTCCGTGTTTATCGATACCATTTTGGTATGCAGCGCCACGGCCTTTATGTGTATGACCTCCGGTGTCACTCCTCCCACCGACAGCAACCAGGCTGCCGCCTATGTGCAGGAGGCCCTTAGTGCCACTTTGGGCAAGGCCGGTCCTGTCTTTATTACGGTGTCTATGATCCTGTTTGCCTTTACTACTTTGCTGGGCAACTTGTTCTATGTGGATAAGACCATCAATTATCTGTTGGGCAAAGAGCCAACTAAGGCCGTGCGGAACACCTATTATGTGATCGCTTCTTTGCTGATCTTTGTGGGCGCTGGCCTCAGCGCAGACCTGCTTTGGGGCATTGCGGATATTACTATGGGTGGTATGACGCTTATCAACATGCCGATCATCATTTACCTTGGTAAGTATGCTTTCCGCATTCTGAAGGATTACGAAAAACGGATAAAAAACGGCGACGAGATGACCTTCAAAGCAGCAGACATCGACCTTCCCCACGAAACCGATTACTGGAACTGATAAAAATCCCTCTGTCTTTTGACAGAGGGATTTTATATAGGTAAAAGGCTATATTTTGACCGGGGTTCCCGAGGCTTTTTCTATTTTATATCGGTGAGGTTTTTCGGTAAAATAGAGTGCAGGTGGGGGCGTTCGGCAACATAGGCATCCATACTTTGCAGCAGCGCTTCGATCACTTTCTCCTCCGGATAGGTGTTAAGGATCAATGCGCTGCAAGTCCGGTGCATGGGTCCCGGTGCTACCTGACGGGTGGTCAGCTTGTCCGGGTGGGCAGCTACCATCTGCAGCGCCACATTGGAAAGCACAAAGCCCCAGCACCGGGGGTCTGTCAGATAGGTGTGGACAGAGAGCATACTGCTGGCGGTGAAAAAGGGTTTTGTTTCTCCAAAGCCCTGGATATTCCGCCAATCCTGCAGCAGGTGATTGCCATAGCCCTCGTGAACGATCTCAAAAGCCGGGTCCAATTCCTCCGGCGCTAAAAGTCGGTCGGGCAGGGGCGTATCAATGGGGCAGAGAATGGCGTAATGCTCCTGAAAAAGCGGGATTTCCGCAATGTGCTTCGGCTTTGCGTCGGGAAATGCGGGGGCGTCGTAGCAGATGGCCACATCAAAGGTATGATCCGCCATCGCCTGTTCCATATCCTTGATTTCAAGGGTGCTTAACCGGATTTCCACATCCGGCACAGCGCGCATAAGCTTTTGAATCAAATGGCAGACGATGTACTGATGGCTCACCACACTGGCAGCCAAACGCAAAGTGCCGTGCTGATGCTCTTTGATGAATTGGTTAAATCGCTGGTCCAACTCTGCATACTGCCGGGCCAGGTGGAGAAATTCCACGCCCGCCGGAGTCAGGACGATCTCCCGTTTTCCTTTCGCCCGGATTACCAGCTGCACACCCATCGCTTGCTCCAGCTGATGCAGGCAGGCAGACACGGTGGGCTGGGCGTAGTGGAGGGCAGCAGCGGCAGCGGAGATGCTATTATGCTTGGCAATGGCCAAGAAAACCTTGATTTCCTGTTGCTTCATAAGTTACTCCATTTTTCTATATTTATAGGTCAATTATAGGATGCTGAAATCCTGTTGTCAATAAATACATTTTGAGGTGAAATTATGTCAGAAACAACCCTTTTGAGTATTGCCGGCTTTTTGACCATTGCGGTGATCCTCCTGCTATTGAACCGGAAGTGGACCTCCCCTTATGTGGCCATTTCCATGGTACCCATTCTGGCCTGTATTGCCATCGGCAAGGGCGCATTTTTGGGTGAGTACATTTTAAGCGGTATCAATTCTATATCCCAGACCGGTGTGATGTTCATTTTTTCCGTGGCGTTCTTCGGAATTATCAGTGAAACCGGCGCTTTTGACCCCTTTGTAAACAAGATCATCAAGGCCACCAAGGGTGACCCGGTGCGACTGATGCTGGGCGTGTTCCTCTTTGCGTCCATCGTCCATCTGGACGGCTCCGGTGTGGTGACCTGCCTGCTGGTTGTGCCGCCCATGCTGCCCATTTTTAAGCGGCTGCATATGCACAATACCTCCTTTGGTATTGCCCTGGGTCTGGGTGCCGGCCTGATGAACGCCATTCCCTGGGGCGGCCCTACCATGCGAGCTGCTACGGTCTTGGAAATGGATGTGATGAAGCTGTGGATCCCCTTTATCCCCACCCAGGTGTTCGGTATGGTGGTGGCCATGGTGATCTGCGTGCTGGTGGGCCGTCAGGAGAAAAAACGCCTGATCGCAGAGGGGATTTTGTCGGAAAATGCCCGGCTGAATATGGACGAGTTTGCCCCGCAGTACACCGAGGAGCAGCTAAAAATGCGCCGTCCCAAGCTGATTTGGGTCAACTGGATTTTGATCATTGCCGTGATTGCCATGCTCATCAGCAGCATTGTGAAGCCCGTAATCGCCTTTATGATCGGCACTGCGGTGGCGCTGATTATCAACTACCACAATCCTGCCGACCAGCGGAAATTGCTGGAGGATAAGGGCAAGGATGCCATCGGCCTGACCTGCATTATTTTCGCTGCCGGTGTGCTGATGGGCATTATGGGCAAATCCGGTATGTCGGCCGCTATGGCAACCACTTTGGTCAGCTTGCTCCCTGCGGCCATTGCAAAATTTATGGCGCCCATTATCGGTGTACTGACCGTTCCGCTGTCCATTCTCTTTGACGCAGACTCCTATTACTACGGCATTATGCCCATTCTCATTGACACCGCAGAGGCCATGGGTACCAGCGGTATTGACATCGCCCGGGCCTCTATGATCGGTCAGATGACCGTTGGTTGGCCCACCAGCCCCATGGTGGGAACATTCTTCCTGTTCACCGGCATGTTGGATTTGGACATCGGTGCCTGGCAGAAATACTGTCTGAAATACTTTATTTTGGTTACCATCGCAATGACCGCCTTCGCCTGTCTGACCGGCTTGTTTGCATTCTGAAAAAAACCCTGAAACCGCTTGGTTTCCGGGATTTTTTATAGTAATAAGCCAGAGATGTTTTTCTGCTGGAGGACTTCTTTGAGGGATTCCAGAAAGTAAACGATGGGTTTGGAGTTCCGGGCGGCCCGGCGGCACAGTATGTACAACATCCGGTCGGGGATGGCAAAATCTGTCTTGCAGACCCGCAGTTCCGGGTCATTTTGCAGGGCGTCGGCCACACTTTGTGGCACAATGGCCCAGGCCTGGGGCATAGCGGTAAAAAGCTTGATCTGACTCATCAACTCCAAACGAACCTGGGGTTCGGCGGTGGCGCCAAAGGTGCTTTTGTGCCACTGCTGCAAGTCCTGGGACCAGAAAGAATAGACCTCGTGGGCAGGGGACAGGTCAGTCAAAGACACCGGGTCCGGATAGTCGGATTTAGCAGAGCATAAAAATACCATAGGCTCAGACAGGAAGGGAATGGTGGTGATCTGTTCAGTGCTGCCGCTTAAGGTGGAAAAGGCAATGTCCAATTCGTCCCGGGTGATGGCTTTTCTGGCTTCAGCGGTGGAAATGTCCATAATTTCCAACCGAATGTCCGGCCAGCGGTTGGAGAAATGGGCATACACCGGAGGCAGCAAATAGCTGCCGATACTATTCAGGGAGGATACCCGCAAGACCCCGTCTGACATAGCCGGGTGGCATACCGCCTGCATTTGGACTTCCAATTCCTGATACTGTTGGGCCAAGGGCAAAAACCGTTGCCCGGCAGCGGTCAATGACAGATTCCGACTGCCCTTGTTCCGGTCAAACAATGTACATCCCAGCTCCCGTTCCAAAGTGCGCAGACGGGTGCTGAGGGAGGATTGGTTGATATAAAGGGCTTCTGCAGCCTTCGTAATGCTGCCTTCCCGGTAAACGGCAAGGAAAGCATCGATTTCCAAGCTGGTCATAGCATAGCCTCCAAATATTGAATACACTCAATATTATATACCAAAAAACAACGCTTTACAACCCCCAATTTTGGGATTATGATAAGATGAAAAATCCTGTTGGAGGGAAGATTTATGAAAAACAAAACCGCCCTGGCGGTGCTTTGCGCAGCCCTGGGCAATATTATTTGGGGTGTCAGTTTTCCCCTGATTACCATAGGCTCCAAGATGGTTTCCCAGACCTATATTATGCTGGGGCACCGGTTTGCCCTTTCTACAATCGTAATGCTCTTTATGATGCTTTTCGGCAAGAAAAAGCTATCTTTCAAGGGTAAAAACTGGAAGCCTGTTGTGCTGCTTTTGCTGATGCAGCTGGCTTATTATTTGTTTGAAACCTACGGCATTTTGTACACAAACTCCACCATTTCCGGTCTGGTGCTGGCGGTGGTGCCTGTGGTGACCATCGGTACCGGCGCACTGTTTTTGAAGGAGTACCCCACCCGCCGGCAGGCACTGTTTTGTATTATGCCGGTGGCCGGCGTGATTATCATTTCC
>JAEIGA010020660.1_pt1 | contig 10037 bp, 16 predicted proteins | sample 9270691 | NCBI WGS metagenome assembly JAEIGA01 (sample SAMN17057246, study PRJNA624740) | gut metagenome | biome: biome; isolation source: fecal sample | host: Bos grunniens | place: China: Xizang | collected 2019
TTCTTTAATCTCTCTATGAAGAACTCTAATACATCTATTGTAATTTCTTCCATTTCGTGAGAAGAATGTTCCATAGGCGAAGATGAAATATAAAAGGACGGTTACAATGATTGTCGCCTTGACAATGATTATCTGTTCTACCGTGAACTCGGAAACGTAGGTGTCGTACAAGTCCACCATCTGCGGAAGAATCGGTAACGCACAAGCGAGTCTATGCCACACGCAAAAACGCAACATCCACGAATAGACAAGGTGCGCCACGACCACAAGCGGGGAGATGAAACACATGTAGTTTACGGCGGTGAGCATCGTCACGTTCGACGAGAAGAACGCGAGTGAGAAAACCACTAAAAACAGTAGGTTATAGATGAACGGAGCAAGTTGGACGGCAAGCACTATCCGAACTTGCGAATCTATAATCCTATTTAGAGGAAGACGAGACGGTTCTGGTTCCACCCTTTCCATTCGTGTAAGTCATCGGCATCACTTTCGGAGGAACAATCTTCACGGGTTTCGTGACCGGAAGTTTCGTGTAAGAGATTTGACTTGGAGTAATCATAGTTGTTTACGATTTTAGTGATTATAATAGTTTTCCAAACAAGGAAAGCAACGGCTTTCGGAATATCCAACCGAGGCAAGCCGCCAATCCCGCGAGAAGCCACCAAAACGAGCCTATACGGGCCTTTTGCCACCACGACAAGGGTTTCTCTACCTTGACCTCTTTAACCTCTTGTACGGTCACGGAATCGCGTACCACACGGATGCTATCACGCCATCGGTCCTTGTAGATGTAGCGGTCGCGGAATCGGTCGATGTATACCGTGTCGCCCTTCATCCATTCCCTCACATAGACGGAATCACGATGGAAGATGGAGTCGCGGTGATGGACGGTCGTGGTGTCGTGCTGATAGACCACCTTCTCAACTATCTTCGGGGAGCAAGAGGGGAGGCAAGGAAGAAGAATAAGTAGAAGTAGAATAGTGTATCGTACATTGGAAAGAACCGTATATGAAAGTAGCGGCCTCCCCCGATTGCTCCGATGGTGGCATCCCGCCAGCACTATGTCGTTGTGATTGTCCATCCTTCCATTCCGATGTTAGTGGTTGCAAACGCATAGGCGAGAGCATAGTCCTCATACGGGCCGTATGCTTGCTCTGATTGCGTGATTACCCAGTAGTTCTTCTCGTCGCTCATACGATTTCGATTGTGATTTCTTCGCCCTTATCGTAGGCGGATTTCATCAACTTGTAAATCTTCTTGAAGGTTTCCTTACTCTCGGTTAGTTGCCCGACCTTGGTATTTTTTCCGCAAAGTAAACACCCTGCACTGTCGAGTGCGGAATTTCCGGGATGGATAAGAATCCCTTCAAATCCGGGGACATTCAAGAGGCGAGGCATCTTGCCTTGACATAGTTTCCAATACCAAGCAACGGCGGAATACTTCGGCGAGGTGATATTCATCGCCACCTTGTAAGTACCCTTTGGAATGGCTGTCTCTTTTGCGACCTTCCGGCTCTTGATATAGTCGAGGCTATCCGTTTGCTTCAACCCACGGTCGGCATCCTCCAAAGAATTGCAGTAGAAAATACCGTCGATGTACAAGCGACCGATTACATAGGTTGCCTTGGGCCACCTTCTTTCCACGCGGATTTTCATTTCTTCCCTCCTTTCTTCTTCTTGGAAGTAAACTGCCCCTTGGCGTTCCGTCCCTGCTTGGCTGGTTTGAGAACATCATCGAAGGTTACGTCATCCGTTACGATGCCAATCTTGTTGCCAATCCAACGACCTACATAGACAAGCACCGCCTTGAGGAACGCGAGCAACGAGAACTCAATATCCTTCGTGCAGAGGTAGTTTCCGATGATTGAGCCGATTTCGTTGACGTACACCAGACCGAGTGTCGCCCATTGAATCCACTCCTTCTTGAAGGCAACGGTCATGGACGATGCGATGATAATCCAGCATGAAAATTCAAAAATTTTACCTACCGTTCCACGGAGGGACTTCGAGAAGGTAACTCGGTCATCGGGGCGTTTATATTTCTGGTAGCGGTGTCTCGCGGCCTTGATGCCGAAATGCAAATCAAGCATCACCAAGACCAACGCGGGCAAGGCGAAGGGAATCATAGTAAGCACGGTCTTTTGCAAAACGGCCACGGTCACGGCGGCTACACCGCCTTCCACAACTGTGCTGGCCGTAGTCTCAATGTCTGGCATCGTTTTCATAATTAAGTCTATTTAATCACCAACAAGGCGATGTTACCCACCACCCAATAGGCGAAGTTGTGATACCATTTTGGCTCATAATCAAGGTCAAGGTCTGCGGTCTTGTCACGCTTGATTCCGAGGGAATAGGCCCAATTATGCGCGGCCCATTCCCTCTTTATGTTTGCGTCACTACGAAACCACAAGCGACACGACGGGTGCAAGTTGCGAATCTTGTTCAGTTCCCGGTCGAAATCCGCCTTGAAAACAAAACAAGAATCAATTAACTTAACCCGGTCTCCGAAAATTCTGTACTTCATCTAATCAAGGCTCTGGTCTTTCGGGTCAACCTTGTCGTCGTACTTGATGTGCCACGCCAGCGGAGCGAGAATGTAGGCGAAGGTCTCGAAGATGGCGCAGATGGGGAAGTACATCACGACCCACTTGGCAATCTCGGCGAACAGGCTTTCTTCCACGACCTTCCCGAAAAGGAGGCCGATGATGAGCATGGCGACCGCGACAACGACCGCAGTCCAAATCATAAATCTTTTGCAAAAGGTTCTCTTGTCCATAGTAGTATTATTTTGAGGTTAATGGTCTATAATCCTTGTTCGTACCGCCGCCAGAAGGCCAGCATCTCAATATAAACGATAGGGATGTTAGTCAACTCAACGCCGTAAGATGTGGTAATATCCGCACGGAGATTCGGGTCTTGCGTGTCGTAGTGGTGCTGGTTTGATGAAAGAGACGAATTAAACAAACGGAGTTCCGCAATCTGCCCGGCGTTAATGAGCATCCGATACAATAACTTTGATGTGTATTTTGGAGGACAGGTCGTGTCTTGGTTACATCCAAACAATTTAACCGGGCATTTTGTATGCAGATGATAGGTTTCCCACAACTCAACACGAGCATCATCTTGAGAACGATAACAATCTATAACTTCTTCTTTGCCTTCGTCGGACACGGGGATGTCGGACACTTGACCGAGCACTGGATTGTTTTTTATCAGTTTATCCCAATTAGCAAGGAACAGGGCTTTATCGTCGCTCGTGTAAGTGCCATCACCGAAGGTGTAACCTTCCGGAATGTCGAATCCACAATGCGTTGCCCAGAAAGACTTCCTTGTCCGCGAGAATTGCCCCGCCGCCGTTGACCACGGGACATTGGGGCAAGCAGCGATGACCGGGATAGGACATTGGGAACGCATCAAGGCAAATGTCATACCTCCACCCATAGAACGGCCACCGAGGAATACCCCGTCACGACGGATGTTATAGAACTCAATCGCCCACTTATAAGCGGCCACATAGCAATCCATAGCCTGCGGGATGCAGAAGTGTTCGTTTGTGTTGTCAAACGGATTCCCTTCAATGTCCATAACCGCATAACCTTCGGATAGCCAATACAAGGGTTCCAAGTCCTGTGCGTTGAAACGGGTTGCGTCGTCGGCATAATTGACGGCGGCCCCATGACAATAGATAATCATCCTCGTTGGTTTACCAGTATTGGTGTATTTTGAAGGCAAGCAAATAATTCCGTAGTCTGTAAGTATTTGCGAAGCGTCCTGAACGGAGTTAGTCACCTCGTCGCAACAAGTCGGGTCGGTCACGCAGACGGAGACCGCTATTTGTTGATAACCGTTATCGCTTGTTCTCACATTAAAAACATCCCAATCCTCTGGAAACTTCCCTTCCACTTTCAGGGTTGATTTCGCGTCCCCCGTAAAAGAAGTATCCACCGACATCCTTACCTTAATGTATGCCGTATTTGAGTTTGATAGGACGTATGTGGCTTTCGTCCCACCGGTGACTTCCCCAATATCGGTTCTGCTTAAATAGTTAAAGTCGGTGTCGTACTCGTATATAGCAAGACGGCGTGTCGCGCCCGGAGTCAACGCGATGTTTTTGTCACGGACTGCGATGAATCTGGGAGTAGAATATGCACCTGTTTCATAATAAGTCGCTGATGGTTTCCCCTTGTTATTCGAGCTGGCCGTACTCGGCATATAATAAATCATGGACGGATAAATAGCACGTTCCGATACGCCACCAGTTCTTAACAAGTCATCAATTTCCGGGATTTTCTTGCTAAACTCACCGAGCGAGTAAGCGTTTATAACATAGAATGACCCGACATAACTTGGAAAACATGTAAAACACGCATATACTGCCCCTTCCGGAACATCGAGAATTGTATCGACCAAACCCGCAGAAGATGCGCCTCCTATTGCAGTTTGCCCACTAATATATGTTTTTTCCGAGTCATAGAACGCCATCCCATAAGTAGGGGATGAACCAGTACCGCGAAGGCGCGAATATCGTATCCTCGTAATTCCAGTCAGTTCAACATAGTCTGAAAGATTTCTTGAAGTATCGGAGGTGTTTCTGGCTCCAGTTTCAGCGGTAACTGAACCGGGTTTCCATTGAAGCAACAGTATTCCTTCGTCTTCTCTACTTTTACCATAAAGTTCATTTAATGAGTCTGGCATTCCAATGATACGAACGAGCGATTGTGGCAGATTTTGTCTGCCACTACCCCCGCTCGTTGAGCCAGCGGAAACATACAAGAATCGACAAGTCTCCGGGATGGTGATTTCTTCGCTGTCCCCGGCAGATATAGAAAACCTATCTGTCCCAGATACAAGTGGGACAGTCCCACCGCTTGTTGGGGCATCACTTGAGGTCAAGAAAGCAAGAATGGCGTCATAATCCTGGTTTGCAATAACCTTGTACGTCTCTCCGACAGCAACCCCTATCAATGTGTGCTTGTAATCCGTTGAGGTGGTCCATTTTTTAGAGGAACCAATAGCCCTATCTCTATAAGTCAAGAAAGAGAAGTCAATGGAAATTAGTTCATTATTTAATTGCTCAAGTTTATTCCCTATGACTACGCCCTGTTCAGCCGCCAACGCGCTATCTGCCCCACCAGTTTTGAGGTCATTGATGATACCGATGCTTGACGGAAGTTGCCCGCCAGTACCATAAGGATATACAGTTTTGTTTGCCATAGTTGTTCTTTATGCTACGGGGCCAGCAGAAAACTCCGTCCCCGTGAGTGATTTAACAAATACCTCGTTGCTTATATCATAAAATCCAACCGCATCGTCGGAATCTCTTTGTGCCGGGATATAATTCAATATGCTTGTACCCGACTTTTTGATTTCAAAGGAATAGATACGAAGCCCGGCATCTCTTTCGTTCGGTGCAGTAGCATTACTATTTCCAAGTACGATATTATCCGTATTATTTGTATAACTATCGGATGCAACGGAAGTCGTAACTCCGTCCAATATCGCCCTTGTGCTATTCACTGAAAGAGTGTGTTGCACATTGTTGTAAGACATTCCAGCCACCCGTTGCGTCCGGTTAAGACCGCCCGCAACAATTAGTTCGTCCTTGTGGTTTGAATTATTCAGCATCGCCCGGTTACACCTGTGGTCGGCATCATTATGGTTTCCATATATGTAAGCATACTCGACCCAATTATTCATTGAGAACTTAACAACGATGTCAAGGTCTGTTGCGCCAGCGATTCCGGTATCTATAAATGCCCGACTATCTGTTGCAACATATTGCAGTTCCGTGTACCCGGCGGGAAGAATCGGTGTCGGTGTCGGCGGAGTGGGGCCGCTACCACCCTTCTGGAACACAAGGTTGCTTCCCAAGTAGGCTTTGCCTATTGAGTTGCTACCGAGGTAGATTTTACCGATGCTATTTGACCCTAATTTAATCATAGACTATGAATTAGAAGCGGTTAGAGAGCCAGAATCAGCGGAATTACCAAAAAACTTTTGGCCCTCGACATACCAGAATCCAGCCTGCCCTCCATAAGTGCAAGGGCGAAAAGTTGCTACGGGGGTGAACGCGGTCAATGCGGAATACGACGTGGCGTTTTGGGCCGAACTATCATAAACATAAAATGTCGCCATCCGCCCCGAATAACTGTTTGTAGAAGCACCAAAACGCAGTGAAGTCGTAGGATACCCGCTTCCTTTTGTGATTGTATAACTGTTACTTCCGAAGCCAAACCGTTTCGGTGTTAGGAAGAAGTTGAACTCGTTATTGCTCCAAGCATAAGTTCTGTTTCCGCCGATATTGCTTGATGAACCAAAATAAATCGCCCATCTTCTACCTGATGCTGCCGTTGTTGTACTTGTATATTGGACCAAGATAAGGTCAGGACTGCTTCCAGCACCAAAAATTCGTTGCATTCCGGCTTGTTCGGTTTCGTGTCCGAGTTGAGTGGAGAAAGACGCGAGACTCGGCAGAACGTAGTCAGTCTGTATATATGCGGGTCTTGTGAAATACAAGTAGTCATAGAATATCGGTTCAAGTATGCCCGGTTCTTGGCTTACCGTCAAGACTTGCGAAATCCCGCCCGTCGAAAAGGTCACACTTTGGGAACGGCTCGACGCGCTTGCGTTTGCATCGGAGGAGACCAAAACGGTCTGGTTCCCCTCCAATGCGTCGCAAGTGAGATAAATCTTGTCGCCGGAGCCGTCGCCCCAAGGTATTTCCGTAACCGCCATAGATTAGGAGATAGTCCAGTTGGTGTTGGAGGTAACGGTGACGGACTGTGCAGGAGTACCAGCAGCCGGGATGGTGATGGTGTTCGGGCTGATGGTGAGGTAAGCATCGCCAGCGGCCTGCGTGATGGTGCAAGTGACGGCGGCGGAAGAACCGCTATTCGGAGTCACCGTCAACTGCGAGGTGAGTGCGCTTACACTTGTGTTCTCCGCGATGTTCGAGAACGTGATGGAGAAGGCGTATTGTTGGGCCGCACCGGGGTCGCCCGTGATAGCCGTTCCGTTGTTCGTGGAAACGGAGTTCGCGGTGTAGGTCGAAGGAAGCACCAAGCCGATGCCATTCGTTCCCGTGAGGGCGAATGTCAACTTGGACGAGTTGGAAGTACCAGTAATCGTCAAAGTGCCACCAGACTTTCCAACGGCGGCGGTCGTGTCATCGAAACTCACGAACTCGGTCTTTCCTGATTGGATAATCGTCAAGGTCTTGCTTTCAACGCCGGATGCGGCGAAGGTAGCGGTTGTTTGTCTCGCCTCGCGCCCGGTGTGTGCGGATGCAGACCACGATACGGTATCGTTCCCGTTACCGCTCGTCTTGTTTGGGTTAGCCCATGATGCGTATGCCATAGTCTTTCTATTGTTTTAGTTAGTCAACATTCCATCTTGTGTTGGAGTAAACATCGTTCTGCGCCGACCAATCGGTGAACACCCAGATAATCTCCGGGTTGATTTCAAGGTACGGCGGGACGATGCCCGTGGAGCAGATGAGCGAGAAGCGACAAGTCATTCCTCCGACCCGCTCCATGCTTGCTTCCATACCGCCAATCCTTGTGGCCGAAGCGTCCATACCGCCGACACGGGTAGCCGAGCAAGAGATTCCTCCCACCCGTTCCGCGCCAACGGTCAAGCCTCCGAGCCTTGTGTATGTGACGGTCAAGCAACCCATCTTACACTCGCTTTACATTCACCAAGTCCATGAGATAGACCTCCGTTCTCAATCCGTCCGGGAAGTCCGTGTCGGGGACATAGGCGGTCACAACCGCCTGAATCATTCCGCTTCCGAACTCCGCAGAGTCGAAGCACACATAGAAGTTGTCCTCTCCGTCGCGGGCAAGGTCGGCCTTCTCGAAGACCTTCTGCTTCGACCCGCGCTTGATGGTTACGGTGAAGTCATCGTCCACCATAGAGAACCCGCCCGCCTCAATCTCGATGCGGAATTTCAGTTCAGTTCCTACAAATGCTCCTTCCATAGTCGTTATGAGGTTTCAAGGATTAGGTAAAGGGTATCGCTCTCCGGGGAAGCGGGCATTTGGCTCTCGCTTGTCAGATACTCGTACTTCGGATATTGGGGGTGGTTGTGGTTTAGGTCAATCGTGATTGTGTCACCATTCGTGAGGGTGATTACCACCGTCCCGTCTTGTTGCGATGCGATGGATTGGAAGCCGACACCTTGCGGCCCACGGAACTCGCCCGCGTCTTGGTATTTGCCATCCTTCGTGTCGCCGCCCGTCCCGACATATAGGTACAGATGAGTGCCTACGAGATAACCGAGGGTCGGTTGTCCGGGGTCGGGGAGGTTTGCTATGGAGTCAACGACCACATACCCTTCGAGGGACGCGCCACCTCCGCTTCCGGTAGTAGCCGCCTCGTTGATAGCCGCTACAAGGCTCGTCTTGTCCTCGGTCTCCAAGTTATTGAGGTCTCCTATGGACGCGACCTTGTTCTTCTCCGCCGTGGTGTAGTCGTTCGTGGACAAACCCTTCCCCGTCACCTTGTCAACCTTGTTCGCAAGTGCGTTCTCGGCGTTTCCAATCCTTGTGTTTAGGCCGGAGACAGCGGAGTTCACATAAGCCTTATCCGCAAGTTTGTTGGACGTGGTGGCTTCGGAGGGTATCTTCGCCTCGACCCCGTTCACCCGGCTACTCAACGAAGACACGGATGCGGTGTCGGCCTTGGTCTCCAAGTCGGCTTCCGCTTGGTTCATCCGGGACTTCAACGCCGCGATGTCCGCCGTGTTGGTGGCCACTTGGGAGACGCGGGTGTCTATGGTCGAGCCGGAGTGTATGCTTGGATAGTCGTTTACTGCCATAGCGTTATTCGATTATTCCGCACTCTTGTAGGAATGCGAGTTGTTCAAGTGTCACGTCCTCGGAAAAGTCCATTATAGCCTCGGATTTTGCCGGGGATAGGTCAATCTCCACTTGTGCGGAGAAAAGGTCTATAATCGCCTTATTTGCGTCTTTCTCGGCCTCCAAGTAGTCATCGTGTCCAACGACGGGTTCGTTCTTGTCCCGGAAGGCTTGCACCTTTGGGAGTTCGTCGGCCCAATCCTCTTGGAACTTGCGGACAATCTCGTCTTTCTCGGCCTCGGCCTCCTTCACGACCTTTCGTAGCGCGAGGTAGTCTTTGAGCAAGATGGCCTTGGCTTCCTTGTCGGCTACGCGGCTCAACTTGATGCCGCAGAGCATCCCAGCGGCGGCGTTTATTTCGGCGATTGCGAGTTTCATAATTGGAGTCCTCCGTTGTCCTTTACTTCTTTTTCGGTGGCCTTCGCCCAGCGGTAGATGACGTATCCGTTCGCGGCGAATAGCAACCCGGCGATGATGGAAAGGGTGACTCCCGGTCTGGAGTTCCACACGGTCGCGCAAGTCGCAATCGTAGCGAACAAGTAGATGGCCATAGCCGAAACGCGGAAAAAGAGATTGATTGATTTCATATTAAGGCACATAAAGTTGGAAAGTTCTCGTAGATGTATTTGTCACGATACCGTCCGTGGTATTGACGCGGACTTCAACGGTGTAGGTCGTGGGTTGGTAGTGTAATATCCCAAATTCAAGGATGGTGTATGTCGGGCCGACCAACGCAGGTTGAGCCGTGCTACCGCTAACGGTATGCGGGTCGGTGTCGGCAGAGGAGCCGTCAAGCGTGGTACTCACCGTTGCGGTAAAGTTCCCATCCCCGGCGGCGGTTCCCGACCAAGACAGCAAGATATAGATAAGCCCGGTGCTCTCGTTGTAGGTCACGCCCGTTGCATAGACCGTGATGCCGTTCGTCCATTCGACGAGGGTCAGGTCGATGCCGACCGCGCCCGGAAGCGGGACGGGGGTTCTGGTTGCGACTAACGCATCCGAGCATTTTATCCAATAGGCATCAAGGTCTTGCGTTCCGGTCGAGTCAATGGTGATGCCGTTCGACACACCGGAACGGACCAAGATAATCGTGGCGGTGAGTCCGGATTGCGGGCCGACCCACGGGGGGTCGGTGCTTTCCAAAGCCCCATAGACGGGTTTGTTCGTGTTCGCTATCCAA
>JAEIGA010020661.1_pt1 | contig 10037 bp, 15 predicted proteins | sample 9270691 | NCBI WGS metagenome assembly JAEIGA01 (sample SAMN17057246, study PRJNA624740) | gut metagenome | biome: biome; isolation source: fecal sample | host: Bos grunniens | place: China: Xizang | collected 2019
CAGAAGTGCAGGGAACGGACGTGATCTACCGTGTCAGCATCCCTGTATGGGGAAAACTCAGCGATCAGTCGCGGAAAAGTCTCGGAAAACTCATAGAGACCGCCGATGTGCACAAGAACACCGTGGATTCGATCTACGCCCGGCATACGTTTGTTTTGAAAAACGTCCTGTCCGTCAGGGCGGAGCCGGTATGAGCTACGATTATACGGTCTTCTCGCCGGACGGCGCGCCGATCCTGCATACCGCCGTCGAGAAACTGCGCTATCCCCCGCCGGTCGAGGCGCAGATGCTTTCCCTCGGCTATAAGATCACGATAAACGGCAAGCGGCTGACGAAGAAGGAAGCCGCCGAAAGAAACAGCAAAACTCCCCGACGCCGCGCATGACGCCGGGGAGTTCTCTTTTTGCCCTCAGTCTGTGATCGTGATGTTCTTGTCCTGAAAGACGCGCAGAAGGATCTCGGAAGCGGAGTAGATAAGGGCTGTCGCTCCTGCCGCCGTCTCGTAGTTCTCTACGATCCACTCCCGCGCCGGGGAATACGGCTGTCCAATTCCCCTGCCGTCGGTAAGGTCGCTGTCGCACGATTCGAACATTTCGGTCATGCCTCCGGTCAGCCGCGCGATACCGGCAAGCATCTGCTCGGCGTCGTTCTTGTTCATCTGTACAGAAAATTCGTTGGTGCTGCTCATTGTGATACCTCCTTAAATTCTTATGCCCGCTGCGGCCAGAAGGTCTAGCTGGGCTTGTTTCTTTCGTTGCGCTTCTTCCTCTGTCTGCTTGGTGTAGTCGTAGAAGCTCGGCTCCCCTTCTTCTACATAAGCTGAAGCTAAGATAGAGCTGCTGCTTATTTCTTCTTTGAATGTAGATGAAGATGATTCTGTAGGTGTAGGTGTAGGTGTAGATGTAGGTGGTGTTGTAGTTGTTGTTGGTTGCGTTCGTTGACGTTCGTCACGTTCGTTATCGGTCGATATCGAACGTTTCCAGTCTTCAAAATTCAGCGGCTCACGCCCAGCGGACTTCTCAACCCCGCAATATCTTGAATATCTCCTGGAAACAGATATATCTGCATACCGTTCTGCGTCTCGATCAATCTCGGATTGTATTAGGCTCCATGCGAGTTTGTAGCCGCCCTTGAAATCTGGCAAAACTCCATGTTGTGCGTAGTCCATTGCAGCTCGGAAGAACGCGGCGCATATCTCGTCGCTCTCGTTCTTTATGTCCTCCCATTTATCGAAGTAAAACATGACGCCCGGTCTCTCTTTCATTGTAGCACCGCCTTATACACACATTTTGGTTTTGTTCGCACACACATTTTGTCGCTTCCCATCTTTTCCGCGTAGTGTAATACCGAAAGCGATCGGAGTAAAATTCCTTTCTGTCTATCGACGGTTTGTATTATAGCATAGATAGTCGTATCTATCAATCGTGAATATGAACAAATGTACGACTATAGATATGTGTAATATGTATATAGCCGTATATAAACACTTGTTATATAATGTCTGCAAAGGTGGTGAGATCATGAATGTAAAGAAGTCCGGTTATCGCGGTTTTACGGACGCGCAAGCAAAGGCCCATAAGAAGTACATGGAGAACTTTGTCGAGATCAAAGTCCGCATGACGCCGGAGAAACGGCAGGCTGTCAAGGATTATGCTGCCGGTCGCGGGGAGAGTACGTCGGGATTTATAAACCGCGCCATCGACGAGACGATGGAGAACGACAAGAAAGGAGAATAGAAATGAGAAAACTGCTTGCGCTCGCAATGTGCGCGGTGATGGTCTTTGCTTTGTGCTCGTGTGGTACCGGGAATAGCAATGAAATTGTAGTGTCTGAGCCGTATGAGCCGTCAAACACGGACGTAACGCCTACGCCAGTCCAAACGTCGCGAAGTGATAAGGTCGAGAAGATGAACGGAACATGGCGGGATGAAGTCTATCGTGAGGGTTCGCAGAGCATACAGTTCGAGGTCATCATCGACACGGCTGCCGGTACGGTAAGCATCAACTCCATAACCGAGAATGCCCGTACCGTCATGTCAAACGCTATGCCGATCACTGAATACGGCGAGGATTACATTTCCGCAGGTGGGTATGTATTCAAGTATCTGGACGGTGATGTGCTTGACGTAAACTCCGCTCTTTTCACAAATCCGCCGCTTACCCGCTATTCGGATGGAACGGAAAATGACGCTTTTGGCGTAGATCCGAATGACTATAAATCAACCAGCCGCCCCTCCTACCTGTCCGAAGACGAAAAAGCTGCTCTCTGGGCGCTCGCAGAAAAGGCCGTGAAGAACGAGTTGAAAGCCCCGTCTACGGCGCAGTTCCCGGCGTCCTACGGCAGCGACGGGGTATCGTTCGGGAAAACTGGTGATACTTACTATGTGGAATCCTATGTGGACGCGCAAAACGAGCTTGGTGCCGTCGTTCGCGTGGATTTCATGGTAACGGCTCACCTGGCCGGGATCACAATGGTCTTGGATGACTGTATGATATTTGAATAATCCTCGCCGCGCCTGTCGTTTTCGATGGGCGCGGCGTAGTTCTATAGCAGACAGATGAAATGTGTGTGCAAACACAGAAAAGGAGCCGAATATGAACACCATGCGAGATTACAAGCACGCCGTCCGCGTGTATCTGACGAACGGACGGGCGGACGGTCTTTCCGACGTGACGCTGAAAAACTATGCCGACCATCTGGCCGCCTACGCCCGCTTCTGCGAGGAAAACGATTTCTCCCCCGCCGATCCCGCCGCGCCGATGGGATGGAAGGTCCTCCTGCACGACGCCGGTTTGAAGCCGTCCACGATCTCCGTGTACCTCCGTGACGTGCGGTGCTTTTTTTCCTGGGCCGTCCAGTCCCCCGTCTGCCGCATCGACGCGAACCCCGTCGTTTCCAGCACGATCCCCAAAGTAAAGCGCAACCCCTACGACAAACTGCTCTCCGAGGATGACATTCTTTCTGTGATGGGCGGGAAAAAGCTGGACGAATACCGCAGCACTCCCATGTGGCCCCGCAATCACGCGATGGCGGTCCTTCTGGTCGAGTCCGCTGTCCGCGCTTCCGAGCTTTGCGCGATCACCCCCGCCGACATTGACTGGAATTTGAACATCATCCACATCCCGAACGGAAAGGGCGGAAAGTCTCGTTACGTCGCGTTCCCGCCCCTCGCGCAGAAAGCGGTGGAGGACTATCTGGACGCCGGTATCCGTCCCTCGGGTCTGGACGATGAAGAACCGCTTTTCGGCTGTGTGTCCGCGCAGAACCCGGAGTGGCACGGCATGACCCGCTTTCAGGTCTCCGAGATCGTGAACCGCCACGTCCGGTCCATTACGGGCCGCGCCGACATCCGCGCCCACGCCCTGCGCCACGCCTCCGCCTCCGCGATGCTCATGCTCGGCGTACCTAAGGAACAGATACAGTCCGTCCTCGGTCATTCCAGCATCCAGACGACGGAGCGGTATATCGGCCTTCTTCGCCCCCAGGCCGCCGCCGTCGGCACGGCGGACTTCTTCTCGGAAATGGAGCGGCGTTCCGTTGTCCGGGAGGTAGGATAAGGACAACTCCGATATGCCGGGAAATGTATAGAAAGAACAGGACGGAAAACTCCGTCCTGTTCTTATGTTTTGGTTTCAGTCGCCGAAAGCCGCCGCCCAGGTCTTGTTTCCCACGACGCCGTCCCATTCTTTGGCATCGTTCGGGAACGCCTTTTTCTGAAAGCGGACCGTCGCCTGTTTGGTTGCCTTTCCAAAATCTCCGTCGCACCCGAGAGCGTTGCCTCCGTCGTCGGTGCATTCGTAGGCGTTGAGGATGCCCTGCCAGCATTTGACTTCCGGTCCGGCGTTGCCCTTGGAAAGCTCGTGCTGCTTCCCATAGCAAAGGGGTCCGTACTGCTCCTTCGTGGCCGGGTCAACGTCTCCCTTCGGAAGATTGAGCTTGACATATCCATAGATATACGAGGATTTGAGGTCATAGGAGCGGAGCCGCGCCATGTTGGAGCTGTTGCCCTCAACCGTATAGACATATGTATTGTCCACGGCGTAAACAAGTCCCGTGTGATTGCGGGACGTGCCGTTGTCGGTGAAAATGATAACGTCACCAAAGCAAGGCGTGTAGTCCGTCCTGTCGCCGCGTCCGCGTTTCCAGCGGCTGTACCATCCCCAGAACTTGTGCTCGTCGTCTGCGGCCTCCCAGAGCTGGTTGCAGGCCGTATAGGGCCATACGCCCCACATGGCTTTCTTCGCGGCGGCTTTGTCCTTTCCGCAAGCCTTGTATACAGCATTGGAAATAAACATTGCACACCACGCGCCGGGGTTCACCCCGCAGAGCTGTCCGAAATACGTCCAGTTCGCGGAGCCGGGGTTGGTTCCAAAGTTTTCCAGTGTGTCCGTCAGATACTGCGCAGCGCCCGTGGCTTTCTCGCGGTAGCCTCCGTTGGTGGTGTACCATTTGGCTTCTTTGATTACGTCAGCCAGCGTGTTCATCTTTCTTTACCTCCGGCATCCCTGCAAGCACGGATTTAAGAATGGAAATCACGGACGCAACCGCAACGACGGACAGAATGTGAAGCCAGCTCACTTCCTCAACGCCAACGCCCACGGGGATCATGGCAAGCGCCGTTTCTGCCGCCGTCCATCCGGCACGTTTGAGGGCCGCAATAATCTTTTCTTTCATTGTTTTTTTACCTCCGTTTTTCTGCCCGGGACGGTCAAATCCGCCCCAGTCCGTATTGATTTAAAGTGTCCTTTAACCGACTTGAACTCCAAACCACGGAAGTACCGTAACAAGCACAGCCCCGATAATCGCAATTATAAACCAAATTCTCACAAATACTGAATCATCCATAATTGCCTCCATTAACTGACTTAAAGTGTTATATTCTTGCGATAAAAGGAATATATCCCCTCGCAATTCTCAAATAGCCTTCCTTGTTCGGGTGAGTTCCGTCTGCCGTATAAATAGCCCTTAATTCACTTGCATTTGCTTGTACGGGGTCAGAAAATCCAATGGACGGAACATCATTAGGTTTCATGGCTTCAATATAAGGTACTCCGTACTTATTGCAAATACTCTTGAGCAGCTCACACATTTGCGTCTTGTAAGTACCACTTGACGAAACGTCAAAATATGGAATGATAACACCAATCTTCTCAATGGGATTCGTAACAGTAAAGTAATTTAGTACAAAATTCCATGCTCCGCCCCATGTTTTGGTGCTTGCAGAATTTATGTCCCCAATAAATTCAGTTTTGCACTGGTTTGCGGATGGGATTGTTACTTTTTCTTCCTCGGTTAATTGTGAGTAGTATTTCCCATACTGAGCCATAGCATAATCGTCGCGAATTGATTGATACCCATACGCATAATCATTCCACCCAAACCATATGGTCAACACGTCAGTATCATTTGGAACAAGCAAATATCTTTCTACGGCAAAGCCGTTCTTGCTTACACCATCAACGGAAACATCGGCCATTGTTCGACCACTAAGCCCTATATTAAGATAAGTCATATTGTAATGTTCTTTTGCTAAAAAGCCGTAAGTGTGCCTTTGGCTGGGGTCTAATGCTTGTTCTTCTGTAATTCCTAAACCTTCCGTTATACTGTCTCCAGACGTTACAAGTTTCAGTCCGTACAATTCATTAAGCGTGACATATCTATGATATGCAGGTATTCCTTTCTTCACCACGGCATCAACAGAATGCAAACCACTATTAACCGCAAGATAAGTGATTCCCGTTGGAATTTCAATTTCATAATCAACGGCGTGTTGCCATGACCCTTGGTCAGTAGTAGGCCACCACGAAGAAATTGTATCAGCGTCAGTATAAAGGCCGTATAATGGTGCTGTTCTATAATCTGCCGTAATGTAATATATATCCCCCGCAACTACGGGTATCATGTAAATATCATATTGATCTGCGGACTGAACCTCTCCCCATCTGTCAAGGTAGCTGCCTGCAATTTTGGTTACTTGCGTGAGGTCTATCGTTTGTTTGGTATACGTTACTTTCAATGAAGCATCTACTGTTGCATCATTTGCCGTTTTGGTATCACTTAAAGCGCTCTTTAAATCCGAAACGTCCCCTGCCAGACTGACCTCCGAAACGTGTGCGGAGTTCCAAGGCCCAGCCGTGTGAGCCGACGCGAAGCGATACAACGCGCCCTTATAGGTGCAGTAGTCTCCGACGGCATAGCTTGTCGATGTGCTGAACTCCGCCGCCATTGGCGGCGCTTTGTATTGCACCGTTCCGCCGCTCGTTACGGCGTTTATGTACTCAAATGTTTCTGCCATAGTCTTATCTCCTTATTACGCTCCGTTTGTCATATACGAAATGTTGAATGGTATGCTTGTTCCGTAGGCGATGGCTCCGTTCAACGGTTTGATCCAGATCCCTCCGGGGTCGCTGCCGTAGGTGCTGTTGATCTTAACGACACACAGGATGTTCGTCTCGGTAAGAATCGTCGTGTAGACATCTCTCACAGGTCTTGCCGTTGTCGGAATATAACCAAGCAACCCCCACGACCCGGAACTCAGATCATCGATATAAACGCGCTCGTCGTTCGTCAGCCAGCAGCTCCCGCCGCATTTGTATAGCCAAGGCCCTCCGTTGTAAAAAGCAGTGGCGGAAGTGAGGGAGGTCGTTTCAGGCGTTGGCCCTGCCTGCACCCATTTGCTATAGGTAAAAGTTCCGCTTCCATCGCTGGATAGGTTGCGAAACCATTCCGTTGTGTCTTCGAGATAAATCACACGCTGCCGAATGTAGCGCCATTCTCCCGGCCCGTCCCTGTGCTGCCCGTTGGCGTTTTCCACATCCAGGATGAACGCTTCGCCGCTTCGCGGCGCGTTGCTGACCGTATAGGTGGCGTCCCGTAGGGCGTAGCATCCGACATACTTGTATGTGTCGCTGTTGAGGTCCGCGCCGTTCTGGATCTCCTTCCTCGCCCCCAGCAGCCGCACGTTCGCTGTATCACCCGTGACAATGAGGCTCCCGGCTTTCGTCTCGCCGGTAACGTCGATGGACTGGAAATAACCGGTCGTCGCTCCGGGAAGCGCGCCTACGGCGTTTGTCCATCCCCTTCCCTGCTCTGTGGCGACGGCGGTCGAAAGGTCGTCGCTCATCCACTCCACCAGAACGCTGTTTTGGTTCGTCAGCAGGTCCACGCCGGACCCGGCGCGGTAAGGGATCGTTATGCGCCGGTCCGTGTCCTCCCCGTCGTATACAGTGACCGTCTGATTCGCCGTGTCTACGGAATAGACGTTCATCTTCTTCTGTCGCACGGCGGAGTTTGTTTTTTCCCGGATTAGCTGTTCGATTTTCGGGCGAATCGCGTCCCATACGGCCAGAGCGCCGGATGCTCCTTCGTTCATTTCGATCGCTCCCTTACGCGGATTACTTCGATCTTTTCGCTCAGCTCGGCTTGCAGCCGTTCCAGCAGCTCACTCTCCTTCTCCGCCCAATACACAGCCTCGATCTCTATACCGTTTTTTCGCAGCGTAGCGATGTAGGGCCGCGTAAAAATGTTCTGTCGATACATCCGTTTTCCTCTCTTATTCGTCGTCGGATACGTTGTATTTTTGCTTGTTCAGGTTGATGATGTCCACGGTCAGGGTGTCGCCGTTGACTTCCATGCCATCCGTAGCGTCGGTAATACTGGATAGCCCGTTTACAGACAGCTCGGCGTCCACGGGTTCCTGGTTCGAGGCAAGCATCCAGGATAGAATCACTCTCGTGCGCAGGTCTACCAGGAAAGGAAAGGTCCATGCCCCCGGAGGCGTCTCCTGCCATGTTTCGCTTCGGGCGCTGAATACATAGATCGTCGATGTGTCCATTTCCGCGAGTATTGCGCCGTCCGGTATGCCGTCGGAAGGTTTTTGGTCTGTCGAAAGGCAAAACCCTGTCTCCCGAAGATTGTTGAATGATACCATTTTGTTTTCCCCTCCGCTTCTTCCTCAGCTTGTCGTCCATTCCATCCACGCGGAGCTGTCGGCATCAAACAAATAGATTTTCCCTGTGTCCATTTCAAGCATCATGTCGCCGTTTCTCACGCCGTTCGTCGGCTTAGCATCGCTCGAAAGGCATACGCCGATTCCCTCGTTGTTCGTAAAAGAAACCATGGTTTTCCCCTCCTTCTTTTGAATTACGTTAAAGCATAGTCGTCTATGCTCGTTGCGTTGATCGTCATATTCCCGGTCTGGGCCAGCGGTCTGGTGAATCCGGTAACAAGATGCCTCTCTACGGGAGATCCCGATTTGTCCGTGCGACGTATCGTGACAAGTTTGTTTTCCTGTATGTGGAATATCTGGCTAGACTCGATCGTGACGCTCTTTTTAAGGATGCAGTTACGTTTGAGCTGCCACGCCGCAAGGTCTTCGCATTGCCGGTTCGTTGCGTATCCGGCCCCGCGCATTCGGCGCGTCCGCCGTCCGAGAGCGCCGTATATGCTCAGGTCGCTTAATCGGTTCTCGTTTTTTGCCTCGCCGTATGGCTGTAGGTTGTTTGTCTGCGGTTCTCCCTGCACGATGATGTGGTTGTAAACCTGGCTGTTCATCACCGTGTAGGTCTGACCCAAAAGCTGGGCCTCCGTCGGCGTGAAATCCCAAAGGACTTCCTTGTCGCGGTCTTCGAGATCGTCCTGCGAAGGGTCAAGGCGCAGCCGTCCCGTTGGGTCGTATCCGATCACGCCGACAAGCATATCGTTCAGTCCGAGGATGATGTCGGCGTATGTACCTCCGTCGGAGTCTACCCGCAGCGTATAGGGACTGTTCACAAGCGGTTCGTTCTGCCCTGTGGATGGAACATACTGCGTTTTCCCGTTGTAGTAGGAGGTAAAGACCGGAGGAATGTTGTCCACGGGAAATCCGTTTCCGCGTCCAAGCGCAAGCACGGAGGCGATGGCAGAAAAAACATTCGTCCCCATTGGAACTTCGTAGATGCCGTCAAGATTTCCAAACAGCGTCCCGTCAAGATAGGACCATTTATCCACAAGATTCAGCGTCGCCGTCTTTTCGCCGGGGTTCCATGTCTCGTTCGGATCTTTGATGCCAAAAACGCCCTGGGGAACGTAAAACTCCGTTCCGTCCGGCAGTATCAGTCCTTCGCTCAGTCGGATGTTTTTTCCGAACCACAGCTTGTTCACGTTGTAGCTGTATTCCTCGTCGATGTTGGAAAGCACAACGCTTGCCGTCCTCCGCGTCCCGTTTTGCAGGTTGCAGGTGATGTGTCCGTCTTGGAGCAGCGCGCCGCTCCGTATTCCCGTAGCGGAGTTCCCGACGGTGTGCGAAACCGTGCCGTCCGGGTTCAGAAATTCCAGTTTTGCGATCTTTGTAAAATTCTCTTTCAGCGCTTGCAGATAAGCCAGGAAAAGAGTCTGGTAGCTAGCCACGTCGCTTCACCGCCTTTACAGAGGCCACGCCGCGTCCGTCGGGACGGATATAACGGAGATACCTGCGGCGTCTCCCGTTTCCACCCAGGCAAGAGTGACGGTGTACGGCTGTTCGCGGTATCGGTCTCCGACCTGCATTGTCGTCGCCGCCGACGTGTCCACCATCCATCTTGCCCCCTTGCGGTTCCGCAAAAACTTCGTGTCCGTAGAAGCGCCGAGAGCAAAGATTGCCTCCGCTTGCGCCTCGCTGTCAATGTAGGCGTTTTCCTCGTAATCAACTTTTCCGATGTATGCCGTCAGACTCCCGGATCGGTAGTTTGCCGTAACGCCCTGTCTCGTTGGGTATCGCGTGAAATTCGGAAGAATTGACGGTACGTTGTTGTTGGACATCGCGCTTGTTTCGAGGTTCAGCCCGAAACGGTGATCTCCTGTCATGTGGTAGAAGCCGTCCTCTTCTTTTTTCGCGCTTGTCAGTATCCAGTCCCAGGAGCACGGCGAAACGCTGTTGGATGCGGCCGCCATAGCAAAGCTTGTGTTTCCTGCTCCGTCGTCGTAGGAGTAGTAGATGGTATAGGTATAGCTCTTGCCGGGAACGATGCCGTAGTCCAGGACTTTCCCGATAACGCCGAGTCCGTATTGGCCCGTTTTGG
>JAEIGA010020662.1_pt1 | contig 10037 bp, 7 predicted proteins | sample 9270691 | NCBI WGS metagenome assembly JAEIGA01 (sample SAMN17057246, study PRJNA624740) | gut metagenome | biome: biome; isolation source: fecal sample | host: Bos grunniens | place: China: Xizang | collected 2019
GGGCTGGTAGCCATATTATCGCGCAAGTAGTCGAAACCGAATTCATTATTGGTACCGAAAGTAATATCCGCCAAATAAGCACGGCGACGGGCATCCGAGTTAGGCTGGTGCTTGTCAATACAATCTACACTCAGACCATGGAACTGATAAAGAGGTCCCATCCACTCGGAGTCACGCTTGGCCAAATAATCATTCACGGTTACTACGTGTACCCCATTACCGGTCAATGCATTCAAGAATACAGGCAAGGTAGCTACCAATGTCTTACCTTCACCCGTTGCCATTTCGGCAATCTTGCCTTTATGCAATACCGTACCACCGAAGAGCTGTACATCGTAATGTACCATCGCCCAAGTCATTTCATTACCACCGGCTATCCAATGGTTCTGCCAAATGGCCTTATCGCCTTCGATACGAACAAAGTCCTTGCCTTGTGCAGCCAGCAAACGGTCGAATTCTGTAGCTGTCACTTCAATTTCTTCGTTCTCTGTAAAACGGCGGGCTGTATCTTTCACAATGGCAAAAGCTTGTGGATGCACTTCATCCAATGCCTTTTCGTATTTATCCAATACGTCTTTCTCCAACTTGTCTATTTGCGCAAAAATAGGTTCACGCTTTTCAATATCGGTTGCTTCTACCGTTGCTTTCAGTTCTTCAATCTTCTTGCATTCTTCTGCAGCAGAAGCCTTGATATACTTCTTCAATTCTTCGGTACGTGCACGAAGTTCATCATTGCTCAACTTGGAAATTTCCGGATATATATCCTTCACTCGGTCAACCCACGGCTTGATTTCTTTCATGTCGCGAGTGGCTTTATTACCGAAAAGCTTTCCAATAAATTCATTAAATCCCATTGTATATTATTTTATTATTTTTCAAAATTAGACATTTGAAGTGCAAAGATACAATAAAATGCTGATTTATTTGCACTTCTATACTCATATTATTTTATAACGTCCGTCAAAGGCGGTAAAACAGCCGCATTGGGCGCTCTGATTCGCATGAAATGCGCTATAGTTGACGCTATATTGCCAATCTTAACCGGTGCATGTATCACATCGGGCTTTACATTCCAGCCCATGAAAAACAGAGGAACGGATGAATATGCATTCCTCACCACTTTAGTATCCAAAGAATGGTCACGAACGATACTCCATCCCGGCAGAACTTCAATCCACAAATCTCCCGAACAGGCCGAATTGTAGCGATTCTTGATCATGCCTATCTCCGGAGTCCAGGAGCCTAATTGCAAACGTTGCGACGAATATACATCCTTCACACCACTGAACTGAACCAAAAATTCAGAAGAGCGGTTCAATATTTCCGGCAAATTCAGCTGTTTCTGCTCTATCAGTTTATGATTCAAGTATATTTCTTGTTCAGTATACGCTTCGACATACTGCCCCTCGCCATAGATGGCTGCCAGATACATATTCAGCAAAGCTGCACAACGCTTTATATGAAATTCTCCGGTAGGAATCCGATATTCGGAAGGATCGATAGGCTCTGCATCCGTATATCCGGTGGATGTCACGAAAAACAACGTATTTTCCAAACCCACCTTCCGGTCGACCATATCCAACAGTTCGGCCAACGAATTATCCAAACGGACATACACATCCTGCATTTCCATAGGTAATTCGACTGCCGGTTTATGCTCATAATTACCTGCATAATAAGCAAGAGCCAACAAATCCGGTACAAAATCACGTCCTACGTCCGTGCCATTCAAGCAAGCATTGACCAAACGGTTCACTTCATCATTTACATAAGGACTGGTCTTGAACTTACGGTATTTTTGTCTGCGTTCATCATCAAAATTATGCTTGAACGTAACTTGTTTGGTTTCCGACGTAAGATATTTATAGGAGGTAACCGGCAAATAAGGCCCCCACTCCATGCCACCTATACGGAAGTCAAGGCCATGACGGTCGTTATACGTAGATGCCCATTTGGGAAAGTTGCCATAATAGGTGCTTCCACTCCACTTACCTGTTTCATCATTCAACCAGAAAGCTCCTTTGGAAGCATGACCTCCCGCCAGCACCGCCATCTCTCGTGCAGGCGCTATGGAATAGACTTCGGACACGCTCTGAGTGGCAATCATCGCTTCATCCGACAAATTGGAAACTTTCAACCGCACAGGAGAAGTGGATTCCGACGTATAAACGCCCATGTACTCCTTATCATCCACACAGTTGATGACACGTAACGTATTACGGTCCAACCACGTATCACCTACTATTCCATTTACGTAAGGATTGGATCCTGTATAGATAGAGGCTACCGCCGACGATTTGTCTACATTGATAAATTCATATTCGGCATTCCGATATATACGTCCTTCCTTCCACAACCGTTTGAATCCGCGTTCACCAAACATGGGAGAAAAAGCCTCCACATAATCCATCCGAAGCTGATCAATAGTAAGCCCTATCACCAGTTTAGGCACAACAGGCGCATCCTGAGCCTGAAGACCAGACAAGGCTATCAATGTAAGCAGTGAACTCAGCAAATGTCCTTTCATTTGAAACTTTTTTTATAATAGACCAACAAATGTCCGACCGAGCATACCAACATAGATAAAGCGAAAGGCAGTACAACCAGATTGACCTTTTGTGGTAGGAACGGTATGGACAAGATAAAAACAACCAGACAAATTGCATTTATCCAATGATAAACATCCTTTTTATGCTTTACGGCCTTATATATCATAACCGGCAAGTAAAACAAAGGAAGGGGATTGAAAAGCACAAGCATCCAATTCGTATCGACCGTAGGGTGTACGGAGAAAAAGAAAAGGAACCCGATGATACACCCTCCTATTCCTTGGATTCCAAACAGGAAGAGATCCCATAACCAACTACTTTTTCCTGTTTTATAACTCCAAAGAGCCACCCCACAAGTAAGACAAAGAAGAATCCATGCACAAGTCAAAGGACTTACAGGAAAGCCCGCAGACAGTTCTTCTTCCTCCACATCGACCACCGTCTCTATCTCTTGAACAAAAGGAGCGATGGAATCACCTCGATGAATAGTCGCTTCCTTTGCATATTCCAACAAGAAAAAAGGAGCAAACATTTGTTTACGTTCATCAATGGGAACATCCGCAGCAGCGCCCAAACAAAGATCAATACCCAATTCACTCCACTCGCTTCCTGCTGTATACAAATGAATGATATCCCGGTAAGAAAAAGGCTCTTTACAAGCAGGAAAACATAGTTTTCCGGTCAAGCACTCTTCAATCTTATCGCGGGCTCTCGTCGTACAGTTATCATAAAAATAATTATACCTATAAATGCGGTTAGCCGGATGATAATTTTCATCCAGCAAACGGACAAGTTCCCATTTCTCATCTTCAGTCAGATTCAATGTTTGCTGGTACACCGAAGAACCCCGCATGGCATATTCCACTTCGAAATCCTTATAACGAACCACTCCCAATTGATAGTCAGTCTTTCCCATCAGGAAACGCATCACAAAATTAGGTGTATGGAAACTGAACATTCCATAATTAAAGACCAAATCCTGTTTACGGGTGAAATTTTCGTAACGTATGGCCGTATGTCCAAACAATGCATAAATTTCCTCACCCGGAGCACAAGTAAGCAAACTTAGCCGGATGCTATCGGTCTTAATATCCTCCGCACGTAAAGAAGGAAGACACCCCAGGAGCAATAGCCAAAATATCCATTTCCTCATATATATAATAAGGTATATACTATCATAAACAATGTTCAAGCTACAAAAGTACACCTAAATTTAATTTATTCCGCATAAAAACCATTTTTTATGCCCGTTCCTATTGATTTTTTGCGTTACTTTGCACCGCGAAAATAAAAAAGCAGTGAATTTAATCATTGATATAGGAAATTCCGTAGCCAAAACTGCCATCTTCAATGAAAGGGAATTGCTGGAGGTTCACCACAGTTCCAACCAATCATTGGAGGGTTTGTCTATGCTCATCCACAAATATTCCATTGAAAAGGGCATTATCGCATCGGTCATTACTTTAAGCGATACCATCCGGAAACAATTGGAAGAATTGCCGTTCCCTATCATTGAAATGAATCATCAGACTCCAGTTCCCATCACCAATCTTTACGAAACACCGCAAACATTGGGCATGGACCGATTGGCCGCTGCAGTTGGAGCCAATGAACTGAAACCGGAGAACGATATTCTGATCATTGATGCCGGGACTTGCATTACATACGACTTTCTGGATAAGGAAGGCAACTATCACGGAGGAAGTATTTCACCTGGAATGAAAATGAGATTCAAAGCACTCCACATTTTCACGGACAAGCTTCCGGAAATATCTCCCGAAGGAGATAATCCGGTTTATGGTCAAACAACAGAAACAGCCATCCGATCGGGTGTAATTCATGGGATTGAGTACGAAATAAGTGGCTATATCGGGCAACTTCAAAAGAATTATCCCGAACTTTTGGTTTTTTTAACGGGTGGAGACGAATTTTCTTTTGATACCAAATTAAAAAGTGTCATCTTTGCAGATAGATTTTTAGTACTGAAAGGTTTAAACAGAATATTGGAATATAATGATCAAGTATAGCAGATTGATTAGTGCGTGTCTGATGGTGATGATAGCGATAGTAGTGACCGCACAAGCGCCCACCAATTCACCTTATACACGCTATGGTTTCGGACAATTGTCCGAACAGAATTTCGGGAGCAATCAAGCCATGGGTGGAATTGGTTATGGTTTGAGAAATGGACTTCAAGTAAACGCATCGAACCCTGCATCTTACTCTGCAGTAGACTCTTTGACGTTTATTTTTGATGCCGGTATATCCCTTCAGAATACAAACTTCACAGAAGGTGACGTCAAGACAAATGCCAAAAACTCCAGTGTAGACTATATAGCGATGCACTTCCGTTTGGCAAAGGGTTTTGGCTTGGCTGCCGGTTTTCTGCCCTATTCAACCGTAGGCTACAACATGAGCAACACTTCCGCCATACAAGGCAGCGAAGACGAATATGGCAACAAGACCTATCAGACACTATCCTATAACGGAGAAGGAGGCCTGCAACAGGTATTCATCGGATTGGGATATAATGTATTCCACAATCTGTCTGTCGGTGCAAACGTTTCTTATCTCTATGGAGACATTTCCCGAAGTACCACAACCGTACTCAGTAATTCGAACGCATTCAGCAGTGCATTGACCAACAAAATTGAAGTAAGCGATTACAAGTTGGATCTCGGTGTACAATATACCCATCAGTTGAAGGACAAGCATGTAGTGAATGTAGGCGCAGTCTATTCCTACGGCCACGACTTGAATGCTACCGGATATAAATTCATAGAGAAATATTCGGGCAGTTCCGTTGCCACCCAATCCATCGATACCATTAAGAATGCATTTGCCATTCCACATACATTCGGTTTAGGTGCTACCTATGTATATAATAACAAGCTTACTGTAGGAATTGATTATACGTTACAGAAGTGGGCGGATGTAAAATTCAACAACGAAAAAGGTCTCCTGACCAATAGAAACAAGATTGCAATTGGTGCCGAATACCTTCCCAACGAACTTAGCAACAACTTCTTGAACAGAATACGTTATCGAGTGGGAGCGCATTATTCAACCCCTTATGCCAAGATTAAGAATAAGGAAGGGCAATTGGTTGACGGCAATAAAGAATATGGCGTAAGTTTCGGTTTCGGTTTGCCCCTCTATAAGACGAAGTCCATACTGAACATCTCCGGACAATATGTCAAGGTTAGTCCGAAGCTGAAGGGTATGCTGGAAGAAAATTATTTAAGAATCAACATCGGCCTGACATTCAACGAACGTTGGTTCATGAAGTGGAAAGTAGATTAATCATAACTATCTAATTTATATACGATGAAAATGAAGATGACAACCATGCTGTTAGCTCTTTCATTGAGTACAGCAGCCTTCGCTCAAAAAGGCGTGGAAGACGGATCAAGATTTGGTCATGGTCAAGACAGTTTGAACTGCTTGAAGAACATCAGTATTTATACTGAGTATGTAAAAACAAACAATTTCAAGGATGCTTATGAACCTTGGAAGGCTGTTTTCACTGAAGCTCCATTGGCTCAGATGACAACTTATGTAAACGGTGCGAAGATTCTTCGTGGTTTGATTGCCACCGAAAAAGACGGTGCAAAACAGAAGCAATACTTCGAAGAATTGCTGAAGGTACACGATCAACGTATCCAATATTTGGATGGCTTGAACAACTTGGTAAGAAACAAAGTGACTAAAGGTGACATCTTAGCAGCCAAAGCTCACGATTTCTATTCATTCATGGCTTTGAATCCGGACGTCAATGCAGTTTATGCCATCTTCAAAGAAGCCGTTGATTTGGAAAAGCAAAACTTGCCTTATTATATCATGCAGGAATTTGCTGACATTTCCGGCCAAAAGATCAAGAGTGATGAAACTCACAAGGAACAGTTCATCCAGGATTACATCACAATTGCAGGCTATGCAAACGAAGCCTATAAAGCTGCTGTAAAGGAAAAGGCTAAGGAACAATACAAGATGGCTAAGGACAATATTGATGCTCACTTCATCAATAGTGGTGTAGCTACTTGCGACAACCTGCAAGCTATCTATGCTCCTAAGGTAGAAGAAAACAAGACTAACATCGAATACTTAAAGTCTGTAATCACTGTTATGCAGAAATTGGGTTGCAAAGAATCAGAAGCATACTTTGCAGCATCTGAATATGCACACGCTATCGAACCGACCGCTGCTACAGCATTCGGTTGTGGTGTAATGTTCTACAAGAAGGGTGATATCGACAAGAGTATCGAATACATCGACAATGCTTTGGCTTTGGAAGAAGATCCTCTTCAAAAAGCAGACTATAGCTTGACAGCTGCACAAATCCTCTTCTCAAAGAAACAATTGAGCAAAGCAAAACAATATGCACGTAAGTCTATTGAATTCAATGGTGAAAAGGGTGCTCCTTACATCCTCATCGCTCAAATGTATGCTACAAGCCCTAACTGGAGCGAAGAACCAGCATTGAACAAGTGTACTTATTTTGCGGTTATCGACAAGTTGCAAAGAGCTAAGAGTGTAGATCCAAGCGTTACAGAACAAGCTAACGAACTTATCAGCACATATTCACGTTATACTCCGAAAGATGAAGACTTGTTCTTTATCGGTATCAAGAAAGGTGATGCTGTAACTATCGGCGGTTGGATTGGTGAAACCACTACTGTAAGATAATTATGTTCACAACGAAAGAAGTTGGTAAACATATTCATACCCCAAACATAACAGCTGCATTTTGTGCAGCTGTTATGTTTGTTTTTTTGATAAGTTGCTCCGGGAAAAACAAGAACCTGGCAGCAGCCATTACAGAAAGAGACTCCCTACCAAGTATGAAATCATTGGGAGTAACGACTCTTATTTCGGACTCCGGCATTACCCGCTACAAAATCATTACCGAAGAATGGACCGTATTCGACAAAAAGAATCCGCCCTATTGGGCATTTGAGAAAGGTGTTTACCTGGAAAAATTCGACACGCTTTTCCGCATTGAAGCCAGTATCCAAGCGGACACAGCCTATTATTACGAGAAAAAGAAATTATGGGAACTTCGAAGCAATGTGAACATCCGCAACCTGAGCGGTGACAAATTCGAGACCCAACAACTGTTCTGGGATGAAAAGGATAAGAAAATCTATTCCGACAAGTACATCCGCATCGAACAAGAAGACAAAACCATTTCCGGATATGGATTTGAATCCAATCAGGAACTGACTGAATACCAAATACGCAATACAACTGGGATATTTACCGTTGAAGATGCAGGGATGAATACGACCGCAACCGCTCCTAAGGACAGTACCGCGACCGACAGTATCCTTCCTCCTAACAGGATTCAACCTATCCGCAAACGTTGACCATCATGAATATCATCGTACAGATTCTTATTACAATGGCTTTCTCGGCGTTCTTTTCGGGCATGGAAATAGCTTTTGTATCTTCCAACAAGCTCCGATTTGAGATGGACCGCAACGAGCAAAGCCTCACTTCACGCATATTATCCATCTTTTTCCGCAAACCGAACGACTTCATTTCTACCATGTTGGTAGGCAACAATATCGCTCTGGTCATTTACGGTATACTGATGGCCGAACTGATAGAACAACGTTTATTGTCCAATTGGATTGACAATGAATTTCTTTTGGTATTGATACAGACAATCATTTCAACCCTCATCATATTGGTTACCGGTGAATTCATGCCCAAAACATTATTCAAGATCAATCCGAATTTCACATTAAACCTGTTTGCATTCCCTGCCTTCATCTGTTATATACTTTTATACCCCATCAGCAAGTTTGCTTCAGCATGTTCAGGCATCATCCTCCGGTTGACCGGAACAAAGGTCAATAAGGAAGTCAGTGAAAAGGCGTTCACCAAAGTCGACCTTGATTATTTCATCCAAAGCAGCATCGAAGATTCTACCGATGAACAGGAAATTGACACTGAAGTCAAGATTTTTCAGAACGCATTGGACTTTTCGAATATCAAGATACGCGACTGCATGGTTCCTCGAACCGAAATTGTTTCGATTGAATACGGCAGTCCTCTTGAAGATTTGAAATTACGCTTCATAGAAAGCGGAATCAGTAAAATATTAGTCTACAAAGAAAGTATAGACAACATCGTAGGGTATATCCATTCCTCCGAAATGTTCCGCAAACATACCAATTGGACAGAAGGCATCCGCCAACTTCCATTTGTACCCGAGACAATGAATGCCAACAAACTGATGCAATTGTTCATGCAACAGAAAAAATCCATCGCAGTGGTAGTGGATGAATTTGGAGGTACAGCCGGAATCGTCGCATTGGAGGATTTGGTAGAAGAAATATTCGGAGAGATTGAGGACGAACATGATACCACATCCTACGTAGCCAAACAGACAGGAGATGGAGAATATGTATTTTCCGGTCGCTTGGATATAGAAAAAGCCAACGAACTGTTCCCTATCGATTTGCCCGAGAGTGACGAATATCAGACCATAGGTGGTCTTATCTTGCACGAATACCAACGTTTCCCCAAAGTGAATGAAACGATAACAATTGACGAGTTTCAATTCAAGATTATCAAGGTTACAGCGACAAAAATAGAACTTGTCAAACTAAAAGTGAAGGAATAAGCATTTTTTTTCACAATAAAATAGATTGGATGCCGCATTTTTTGTATCTTCGTGCGCTAAAATTGGAAAATAAAAAAATAACAAATAAAAATTAAGTTAAAAAAATGGCAACATTACAGAAAATCAGAAGTCATGGCCCCTTGTTGGTCATTGTGATTGGTCTTGCCCTTTTTGCTTTTGTAGCAGGTGACGCCTGGAAAGCTATCCAGCCTCATCAAGGCAGACAAGACGTAGGTGAAATCAATGGTGAAGCAGTTTCAGCTGAAGATTATCAGAATCTGTTGGATGAATACACCGAAGTTCTTAAAATGTCTCAAAACGTATCGGCTCTGAACGACGATCAATTGACATACGCTAAGGACTATGTATGGCAGAACTTGGTAAACAACAAGTTGATTGAAGCTGAAGCTGAAAAGTTAGGTCTTACAGTTAGCAATGCCGAAATTCAGGCTGTAATTGCAGAAGGCACACATCCTTTGTTGGCAAGAACTCCGTTCAATAATCCTCAAACCGGTGCATTCGATCAGGACATGTTGAAAATGTTCTTGGCTGAATACGCTAATATGGCTAACATGCAGCTTCCTGCACAATATGTAGAAAGCTATCAGATGACAGCTAAGTTCTGGAACTTCATTGAAAAAGGATTGAAGCAATCTATTTTGGCTGAAAAGTATCAAAATCTTTTGGCTAATTCTTTGATTTCGAACCCTGTTTCTGCTGAAGATGCATTCAATGCCCGCACACAACAGACCAACGTATTGATGGCTGCTGTTCCTTATACTTCGGTTACAGACTCAACTATCACCGTATCCAGCGATGAAATCAAGGCTTTGTACAAAGAAAAGAAGGAAACTTAC
>JAEIGA010020663.1_pt1 | contig 10037 bp, 8 predicted proteins | sample 9270691 | NCBI WGS metagenome assembly JAEIGA01 (sample SAMN17057246, study PRJNA624740) | gut metagenome | biome: biome; isolation source: fecal sample | host: Bos grunniens | place: China: Xizang | collected 2019
ATGGAAGACAGTAACCCGCCTTCGGGGAGAAAGAGACATTTCAGATTTTTTGCAGGGATGCGCGGTAGCGTGAATGAAGAGCAGTCTACCGAGCAGGAGATCATCTCCATGGTAGAAGAAGGTCATGAAAAGGGAGAGCTTCAGGAAAGCGAAGCGCAGATGATCCATAACATCTTTGCGTTCGACGAGAAAGAAGCCAGAGACATCATGACACATCGGAAGAACATCGTCGCTGTTGATGGTGCGCTTTCGCTTGAAGAAGTGTTGGAGTTTGTACAGGATAAGGAGTATTCCAGATTCCCTGTATTCCAGGAGACCATTGACAATATCACAGGGGTGATCCATATCAAGGATCTTTTGCGTCTGACGATCCGTAATGTCAACATGGACCAACCGGTCTCTACGATCCCTGGCGTTGTCAGAAAGATCCCGTTTATTCCGGAAACACGACACATCGATACACTGTTTCGGAATATGCAGGCAAAGAAAACGCATATGGCAGTCGTGATCGATGAGTATGGTCAGACGGCGGGGCTGATCACGATCGAGGATATCTTAGAGGAGATCGTCGGAGATATCCTGGATGAATATGATAAAGAGGAAGAGCAGATCATCCCGCAGCGTGACGGCAGCTTCATTATGACCGGAGAGGCGGATATGGATGAGGTCTGCAAGACACTTGAGATTCACGACGAAGAGCTCGAAGACTTTGATACGTTAAACGGCTTCCTGGTCTCGAAAATCGATAAGATCCCTGCGGAAGGAGAAAACTATGCGATCTCAGCATACGGATATTCTTTCCAGGTAATGCAGGTTCTCGATAAAATGATCGGGTCAGTGCGTGTCCGCCGTCTGCCGGATAAGAGTGGAGAGGATACGGAAATCTTGTCAGGAGACAGGAATTTATGATATGATAATATTTCGGTAGCTGTTCGGAATGCGACCGGGCAGCAGATCGGCATTATTATTTATAACGGGAGGTTTGTTCGATTATGTCAGGACATTCAAAATTTTCAAACATTAAACATAAAAAAGAAAAGAACGATGCTGCAAAGGGAAAGATCTTTACGATCATCGGTCGAGAGATCGCCGTAGCAGTAAAGGAAGGCGGACCGGATCCGGAAAACAACAGCAAGCTGCGTGACGTCATTGCAAAAGCAAAGGCGAACAATATGCCGAATGATACGATCAACCGCGGCATCAAAAAGGCAGCAGGAGATACGGGATCGGTCAATTATGAAACGGTAACCTATGAAGGCTATGGACCGAACGGAACCGCGATCATCGTAAAAGCGCTGACGGATAACAAGAACAGAACCGCAGCAAATGTGCGCAATGCATTTACCAAAGGATATGGCAACATCGGAACACAGGGATGTGTCTCTTATATGTTTGATGAGAAAGGCCAGATCCTGATCGACCGTGAAGAATATGACGGTGACCCGGATGAACTGATGATGCAGGCACTGGATGCCGGCGCAGAGGATTTTGTAGAAGAGGAAGACAGCTTTGAGATCATCACGGATCCGGCATCGTTTAGTGCCGTACGCGAGGAACTCGAGGCAGCGGAAATCCCGATGGCAAATGCTGAGGTGACCATGATTCCGCAGACGTATGTAACACTGACAGCAGAGGAAGACATCAACCACATGAACAAGATTTTGGATTTACTGGAGGAAGATGATGATGTGCAGCAAGTCTACCACAACTGGGATGAGTAAAAAAGTTTTATTTGCAGCTTCTGAATGTGTACCGTTTATTAAGACCGGCGGTCTTGCTGATGTATGCGGAGCTCTGCCGAAATGGTTCCGCAAGGATGACTGGGATGTAAGGGTTGTGATTCCGAATTACACCTGTATTCCGGATCATTTCCGTAATGAGTTTCAGTATGTGACACATTTCTATATGCATATGGGACCGGCACTGCCGGATAAGTATGTCGGTATTCTGGAATATGAGTACGAAGGCATCCATTATTATTTCATCGATAATATGGAGTACTTTGATTCACCGACACCGTATGGGAACATCCGCTTTGATGTAGAGAAATTCTGCTATTTCAGTAAGGCAGTGCTTTCCATGCTGCCACTGGTTGGATTCCAGCCGGACTTGATCCATTGCCATGACTGGGAGACAGGTCTGATCCCGGTTTATCTGAAGAACGAATTCCAGGGTGACATGTTCTTCTGGGGCATGAAGACGATCATGACGATCCACAACCTCCGCTTCCAGGGTGTTTGGGATATTGAAACGGTACAGTCGATCAGCGGCCTTCCGGAAAGTCTGTTTACGCCGGATAAGCTGGAATACAAAAAAGACGCAAATATGTTAAAGGGCGGACTGGTCTATGCGGATTACATCACGACAGTCAGTGAGACGTATGCCAATGAGATTCAGATGCCGTACTATGGAGAAGGCCTGGATGGTCTTTTGAATGCGCGCCGTCTGGACATGCAGGGAATCGTCAACGGGATCGATTACAGCATCTATGATCCGATGACAGATCCGCAGGTTCGTTATCATTATGACGTGCACAATTTCCGCCGTCAGAAACCGCTGAACAAAGAGCGTCTTCAGGAAGAGCTTGGTCTGACTGTCGATAAGAAGAAATTTATGATCGCGCTGGTATCCCGTCTGACAGATCAGAAGGGACTGGATCTTGTCAATCACGTGATCGAAGGAATTTCCGATGAGTTTACCCAGTTTGTAGTTGTCGGAACAGGTGAAAACCGTTATGAGGATGCATTCCGTTATTTTGCCGGGAAGCATCCGGAGCGGATCTCTGCGAATATCTGTTACAATGACGAGCTGGTACACAGACTGCTTGCCGCGTCCGATGCATTCCTGGTTCCGTCCCAGTTTGAACCATGCGGTCTGACACAGATGATGGCCTGCCGCTACGGTTCTCTGCCGATCGTCAGAGAGACAGGCGGATTACGGGATACGGTTAAGCCGTATAATGAATATGAGAATTCCGGAAATGGATTTTCCTTTACAAACTATAATGCACATGAGATGCTTGCGATCATCAATTACGCAAAGCAGGTGTATTTTGAGAAGAAACGTGATTGGAACCGTATCGTAGAACGAGCCATGAGTATTGATTTCTCGTGGAAGGTTTCCGCAAACCGTTATGAAGGCCTGTACCGCTATCTGCTTGGCATGACGGATTAAATCATAAACGGAGAGAGATATGTCTTTAGCACACGCAATATTCATGGGCCTGATCCAGGGACTGACGGAGTTTCTTCCGGTCAGCAGCTCAGGACACCTGGCATTGTTTAAGATCCTGTTCCATGTTAATACGGACAACGGGATCCTGTTTGATGTACTTTTGCACATTGCAACACTGATCGCGGTTGTCATCGTTTATTACAAGGATGTATTTAAGCTGATCAAGGAATTTGTCCTGATGATCCGTGATCTAATCCATAACATTATGGTGATGGCGGGGAAACGCAGCCATCCGGACAGAAAGCCGCGCAAGATCATTACGACTGCTTACAGAAAATTTGTCGCGATGATCGTTGTATCGACGATCCCGACCGGTATCATCGGTTTTGCGATCAAGGATTTTGTGGAACGTTCCGAGACATCTTTGCTGGTGCCCGGAATCTGCCTGATCATCACGGCAGCGGTTCTGTTCTTAAGCGATCTCGCTCCGGATGGAAGAAAGGGCCCCAAAACCGCATCTTATCCGAATGCGGTGATCATCGGTATCGTACAGGGACTTGCAACGCTTCCCGGAATCTCACGTTCCGGTTCAACGATCGCAACATCCGTATTCCTGGGATTTGACCGCAGGTTTGCAGTAAAGTATTCTTTTATCCTTTCCATACCGGCGATTCTCGGCGCACTGGTACTTCAGTTAAAAGACCTTGGTGAATATACGGTTACAGGGTCAGATGGCGTCAGCTATGTGGTCGGCATGATCGTTGCGGCCGTTGTAGGATATATCGCGATCAAATGGATGCTTAAGATCGTACGAAATAAGAAGTTTAAATATTTTTCCATATACTGTCTGATCATAGGAGTCATTTCTCTGATCGGGTATGCAGTGATGTAGGGAGAGTGTATGGCTTCCACAAAACGTAAACCGACAACAAAAAAAACGAGTGGACAACGGAAGTCTTCTGCCCGGAAGACTTCCGCTTCGCATGCAAAAAAGTCGACACGAAGCACATCCGCATCCCGCAGCACGGCAAAAAAGAAGCAGACACGCCAGCAGATTGATTTTCCATGGACAAGCGAACTGATCCTGTTTGCGGTCCTTGCGATCTGTATCCTGATCTTTATCGGGAATCTCGGAATGGGTGGCGTGGTTGGCACCTTTTTCAGGACGATCCTGTTTGGACTGGTCGGTGTCCTTTCATGGGTATTTCCGATCTGGCTGTTTTTTGCCTGTGCATTTTTGATCTCAAATAAGAATTCGGCAGGAGAAGAGAGCGCACGCAGGAACATGAAGCTGATTGCGGCGCTTCTGCTCCTTATTTTTATATGTACATTTGCGCATCTGGTCTGCTTCTTCGACCAGCCGATGAAGATCGGTGAGATCTTTAAAACCTGCGGACAGAATCATGCGGGCGGCGGCATTGTCGGCGGCATTATCGGAAAGGCATTCTTAAAGGCATTCGGAACGGCTGGTTCGTTTATCCTGACGGTGATCATTCTGCTGGTGTCTGTCATGCTTTTGACGGAAAAAGAGTTTTTCGGCAACATCAGCAAAAAAGCCGGTCCTGCATTGACACAGATGCGAAGCAACCGTGCGGAACGCAGGACGGAGCAGAAAGCGTTTGAAGAACGCCGCGCAAGAGAATTGAAAAAAGAAGAAGAAAAATATGAGCGTGGTGATTATACGCCGCAAAAAGAACGACGCACATCGCATAAGCAAAGCGGGGTAACGCTGGATACGCTCTTATTTGACCCGGAGAAAGCTTCGGCCAATGTCCCGGATGAACCGGAAAGAAAGGTATATCCGCCGCCAAAGATCAATATCGCGGATGATGTACCGGCGTCAGAGGATAAGCCGTTTTCCGATGAGACAACATTTGCAGATATCCTGATGCCGACAGTCGGACCAAAGGCCGAACCTGTCAAAAAGCAGAAGGCTACAGCTGCTGCCGCGCCGGAGACGGATATGACACTGGATGCCTCCTATGCGGATCTCGCGCCGGAAGCGGAGGGCGAAGGTGCACAGGAGGAGAAGCAGGCCAGAAGACGGTCTGTGAAGAACCCGGTTTCTTCAGCAGAGGACAACGAGAAGGTTTCTCAGGAGATCGCTGCGGCAAGTGCACCGGTCAAAAAATATATATTCCCGACGACACGTCATCTGGCGCGTCCGGATCAGAACGCGGCCGGAGATTCCAGAAAGCACCTGGAGGAGATGTCAGCCCGTCTGCAGATGACCCTGACCAATTTTGGCGTAGACGCAAGGGTGACCAATGTTACCTGCGGGCCGTCAGTTACCCGGTATGAGATTCAGCCTGAGATGGGCGTAAAGGTAAGCAAGATCACAAATCTTGCGGATGATATCAAACTGAATCTGGCTGTTTCCGATATCCGGATCGAAGCACCGATCCCCGGAAAAGCGGCCATCGGTATCGAAGTGCCGAATAAGAAAAATGTCACGGTTTCATTCCGCGAGTTAATAGAATCTGAAGAGTTTGCCGCACAGAAATCACGTCTGACGTTCTGTGCAGGAAAAGACATCGGCGGAAAGATCATCCTGGCCGACATTGCGAAAATGCCGCATGTGCTGATCGCAGGCGCAACAGGATCCGGTAAGTCTGTGTGCATCAACACGATCATCATGAGTGTTTTGTATAAGGCAAAACCGGAAGAAGTGCGGATGATCATGATCGATCCGAAGGTGGTCGAGCTGTCAATCTATAACGGTATTCCGCATCTGCTCCTTCCGGTCGTGACAGATCCGAAAAAGGCTGCCGGCGCATTGAACTGGGCAGTTGCCGAGATGACAGACCGCTATCGCAAGTTTGCGGAATATCAGGTGAAGGATATTAAAGCATTTAACCAGAAGGTGGATGCCATCAAGGATATCCCCGGAGAAAAGCCGGAGCGCATGCCGCAGATTCTGATCATCGTCGATGAGCTTGCGGATCTGATGATGGTAGCGCCGGGAGATGTCGAAGGCGCGATCTGCCGTCTGGCACAGCTGGCGCGTGCAGCCGGGATTCATCTTGTCATTGCGACACAGCGGCCGTCTGTTAATGTTATTACAGGCCTGATCAAGGCAAATATGCCTTCGAGGATCGCGTTTGCGGTGACATCCGGTGTGGATTCGAGAACCATTCTGGACATGGTCGGCGCCGAGAAGCTGCTTGGAAAGGGTGATATGCTTTTCTACCCGCAGGATTACCAGAAGCCTCTGCGCGTACAGGGCGCATTCATTTCTGAAAAAGAGATCAATGAGGTGGTTAAGGAAATCTGTGAGAAAAACGGAAGCACCGAATACGGCACGGCGATCCAGGAACAGATGGAAAAAGCGGCCGGCGGCAATGCGGGCGGTTCCGGGACACCGGGCAAGGAGCGCGATGTTTACTTTGACAAGGCCGGACGTTTTGTTATAGAAAAAGAAAAGGGATCCATTGGTATGCTGCAGCGGATGTTTAAGATCGGCTTTAACAGAGCGGCAAGGATCATGGATCAGCTTGAAGAAGCAGGTGTGGTCGGACCGGAAGAGGGGACAAAGCCACGCCAGGTACTGATGAGTGCAGAAGAATTTGAGGCATATCTGTCAGAGATTGAATAATGCCCGGAAGAAGAGGTATAATTGTACACGAGGGAAGAGATTAACCATAAAGTGCAAAGCAGGAAACGCAAGAGAAGACGGATCACGACGGTCTGTGTGATTCTTGTCGCAATGGTCGTTGCAGCCGTGATCATTGTTTCAACTGCCAGAAACCATTCAGAAAGCTATATGCTCAGGCAGGCGAACAAATACTATGCGGCGCATGATTATGATGAGGCCATCGAATATCTGGACAAGATCCTTGCGCTGAATCCGGACAGCACGGATGCGCTGCTTTTGTCTGCAAAGATCAATTATTCGATCAAGGATCTGGATCAGGCAGAGTCAGCAGCTCTGCGTTATCTGGAACTGGTACCAAACAGTACGGACGGATACCGGGTCCTGCTGCAGGTTTATACGGCACAGGACCGATATGATGAGATCCTTGCCAAGAGTAAGGATGTGACGGATAAAAAAGTCCTGGCGGTGTTTGATGAATTCATGACAGAAAAGCCTTCTGCAAATATGGCGGGCGGTTCCTATGATGATGTGCCGGAGATCATTTTGTCGAGTGCGGATGCCGGAGACATCTACTATACGCTGGACGGATCGGAACCGACGACTGACAGCGATCTGTTTGATAAGGAAGAGCCGATCGTGATCGAAGAGGAAGGAGAAACCGTTCTTTCTGCGATCTGTGTAGATGCGAAAGGCCGACAGAGCCGTGTTATGACAGAGACCTATGACGTAACACTGCCGGATGCTTCCGCGCCGGTCGTTTCCCCGGCAGGCGGCGAGTTCAGCGAGGAAACGTATATTCACGTTACCGCAGAAGATGATGCGACGATCTATTATGACTGGGATGAGGAACCTGAAGTTGGCGGAGAAGAGTATTACGGCTCGATCCGCGTACGGGAAGGCAATCATGTCCTTCAGGTGATCGCGGTCAACAAATACGGAAAACCGAGTGATGTCGTAAAGTACAACTTTATCTATTATCCGCCGGCACCGCCGGAGCCGGAACCGGAACAGACGACGACTGAAGAGGTACAGACAGAAGAAACAGCGCAGAGTACAGAGAACTCTGAGTCATCACAGAATTAAGCTTACATCAACAGGAGGATGCGTATGAAACGAGTTTTGCTGAAGCTAAGCGGCGAGGCGCTTGCAGGAGAGAAAAAGACAGGGTTTGACGAAGCGACCTGTCTGGAAGTGGCCCGTCAGGTGAAAGAGCTGACTGAAAAAGGGATTGAAGTCGGGATCGTGATCGGCGGCGGCAATTTCTGGAGAGGGCGTACCAGCGAGACGATCGACCGTACAAAGGCAGATCAGATCGGTATGCTGGCAACGGTCATGAACTGCATTTATGTTTCCGATATTTTCCGATATGCGGGAATGGAAACCGAAGTGATGACACCGTTTGCATGTGGCAGTTTTACAACACTTTTTTCAAAAGATAAAGCAATGGCAGCCTTGAAAAAGGGCGCGGTCGTCTTCTTTGCAGGCGGCACGGGACATCCGTATTTCTCGACGGATACAGCGACCCTTCTGCGTGCGATCGAGATCGAGGCAGACGTGATCCTTTTGGCAAAGGCTGTTGACGGTGTCTATGACAGTGATCCGAAGGTCAATCCGGATGCAGTCCGCTATGATGTTGTAAGCATCGACGAAGTCATTGAGAAAAAGCTTGCGGTTGTGGATCTGACAGCATCGATCCTGGCGATGGAAAACCATATGCCGATGTATGTATTTGCGCTGCAGGATCAAGACAGTATTATAAAAGCTGCCAGCGGCAGCTTTGCGGGAACCAAAGTAACAGTTTAGGTAACAGGAGGAAAGCATCATGAATGAAAGACTTGAGCAGTATGATGTAAAAATGGGAAAAACATACAGCAACCTGATCGCAGAGTTCGGCTCGATCCGTGCCGGAAGAGCCAATCCGCGTGTTCTTGATCAGATTCGTGTAGATTACTATGGAACACCGACACCGATCCAGCAGGTAGCAAACGTTTCCGTGCCGGAGGCAAGAGCAATTCTGATTCAGCCTTGGGAGAAGAACATGCTTAAGGTGATCGAAAAAGCAATTCAGGTTTCTGATCTTGGCATCAACCCGGTAAATGATGGCAATTCGATCCGACTGGTCTTCCCGGAACTGACAGAGGAACGCAGAAAAGATCTTTCAAAAGATGTCAGAAAAAAAGGGGAAGAGGCAAAAGTTGCAATGCGTAACATCCGAAGAGACGCAGATAAGAGCTTCAAAAAACTGACAAAAGAAGAAGATATGTCAGAAGATGCAGTAAAAGATCTGCAGGATGAGCTTCAGAAGCTGACAGACCGTCATATCAAGGAAGTGGATGAAGCGGTTGCTAAGAAGATCGATGAGGTTATGACTGTATAGGCAGGAACGCTTATGGGAGATTATTCCGGACTGAAAATACCAAAGCACGTTTCCATTATCATGGACGGAAACGGACGCTGGGCAAAGGCATTGGGAAAACCGCGTACCTATGGACACAAGGTAGGTGCTGAGAACCTGGTTCAGCTGGTTGAAGATGCGGACGAGATCGGGATCAAATATCTGACCGTTTATGCATTTTCGACAGAGAACTGGAACCGGCCTGATATGGAAGTAAAGACCCTGATGCGTCTGTTCCGAATCTATCTGAAGATCTGCTATCAGAAAGCGATGAAGAACCATTCCAGGATCCGCCTGATCGGTGATTTTTCAAAGCTGGATCCTGATCTTCAGGAGATGATCCGCGTGCTGGAGCATGACACAAAGGATTTTGAGGGGATCAATTTTACGATCGCCTTAAACTACGGCAGTCGTGATGAGATGCTGCGCGGCATGAAAAAAATGCTTTCCGACTGCAAAGAAGGGCGCATTAGCGAGGACGATCTGGATGAAGCGCTGTTTTCATCCTATCTTGATACGTCCGACATACCGGACCCGGATCTGATGATCCGGACAAGCGGAGAGGAGCGGCTTTCCAACTGGATGATGTGGCAGCATGCATACAGTGAGTTTTATTTTACGGATACGGCCTGGCCGGATTTTCATAAGGAAGAGCTGCTGGAAGCAGTAAAGGCCTATACGCTTCGTGACAGAAGATATGGCAAGGTCAGCAGCGGGGAGGAACCAAATGTTTAAGACGCGTTTGATCAGCGGTGTAATTTTAGTGGCACTCGCGCTATTGTTTATTATTATTGGCGGCAATCTGCTGCTGGTTGTTTCGGCGATCCTTTCGGTGATCGGATTGTTTGAACTGTATCGTGTTTTCCGGATTGA
>JAEIGA010020664.1_pt1 | contig 10037 bp, 10 predicted proteins | sample 9270691 | NCBI WGS metagenome assembly JAEIGA01 (sample SAMN17057246, study PRJNA624740) | gut metagenome | biome: biome; isolation source: fecal sample | host: Bos grunniens | place: China: Xizang | collected 2019
GGGAAGGAGTTTACGTTTATCGTAGCCCAGCCTATACCTGCGAGAATAAATATCGGATACATTATAAATTCGGGGGTGTCAAAGCTTATAAAGTTACCGATAAGAAAGGCTGTAGCGAGCATCGTGATACCGAAAAGTATAGTTTTTCTTCTGCCTATTTTCGAGGCTACGATACCGACGGGAATATACGCAACGACAGCAGCTGCCTGAGCTATGATAAGAGTGAAGTTGAAGTCGAAAAAGAGAACGTTCGTTGCGTATACCGAGTATTTACTAGTTATTGAGTTATATCCGATATACCAGAGAGCGACAGATGCGAGTATAAGGAAAAGAGATTTCAGCTCGCCTCTTGAAAGAGGACGCTTCTCTCCCTCATCTGTGACAGGCGCTTCTTCAAGACCGAGCCTCTTTGTATCCTCTTCCATTTCAGCCGCCCACTTGCGCTCCTTGACGGTAGTAATGAATACGGCAAGACCGCCGACCATAATACCGCACACCGCAAGAACGTACCACGTGTACTGCATATATTTGTTGCCCGAGGTGTTGAAAATCATACCGAGGACAAGCACGAGTATACCGCCGGCAGTTCCCATAAGGTTTATAATTGCGTTACCCTTTGAACGAAGCGGCTTGACGGTTACGTCGGGCATAAGCGCAACCGCAGGAGAGCGGAAGGTCGCCATTGCGATAAGAACGAGAAGAAGGACGCCTATAAATCCAATAAGAGGCCAGATATTTGAGAGCGTAATTTCAAGGGTATCGGCTATTATTGCGTCTATCATCTTGTTTGCGGTATCGACAAGAGACTGTGCTGCCTCAAGAGCCATAGCGTTGCCCGCCTTGCCCGCTTCCTTGAGATTTTCGTTTGCGCTTTTAAGAAGGTCTGCAGCGTATGCGTATCTCTCGTTTATACCCGAATCCAGAATAGCTGAAAGCTGAACGGTATCAATAAGAGTTAAAGTAATAAACGCAAGAACCGCTGCAACCGTACCTACTACGATAAACGGAGTTCGCTTGCCGTATCTTGTCATAATCTTATCAGATAGCGCTCCGAAAAGAGGGAGCATAAATACAGCGAGTATGTTGTCCACAGACATAACCACGCCCGAAACCGACTGAGGCAGACCGAAGTGGTTAGTTAGGATAAGCGGAACTATCGCATCGTACGCCTGCCAGAAGGCGCTGATAAGAAAGAACGCAAATCCTACGAAAATCGTTCTTTTGTAATTAAGCTTCATAAATAAACATTCTTCGCCTGTTTTTATAGACGCGCATCGGCGAGATTGCGCTGAATATATTTTACCATATATTAGACGGTTTGTCAAATTATTATACACAAGCGCCGCATATATAATTTAACATTCAAAAAGTACGCCAAAATTTTAATGTTAAAATATAAAAAAAGGGGGTTTTTCGTGTAGCAGCAAAATGAGCGAAAAAAGCTCTTCGCACAGCCAAAAAACAAACAAAAAAAGCTCTTCGCACAGCAGCAAAAAAAACGAAAAAAGCTCTTCGCACAGCAGCAAAAACAAACGAAAAAGCTCTTCGCACAGCCAAAAAACAAACAAAAAACAGCTCTTCACACAGCAGAAAACGGTGTATGCGGCTTTTGTTTTATTGACAAAATACGCTCGATTTTGCTCTGTAAAAAGCTGTCTTTTATAGATTATCTTTGTCATTTTTGGGGAATTTTGACTATATTTATTTACATTTAGTCCGATTTATTATATTCTTGTTGCAATTATTTGAATTTCTTTATTATATCCTTCGTTTTTTCTATAATCACTCCGCTGAGCGCTCCCGTGACAAATCCAGAAGCGGTTCCCGATATAAGAAGCGGCGCAATATAGTAAAGCACCCCCATGCTCTCCATAACGGCTGCCGCCGCTGCAACCTGAGCTACGTTATGAAATACAGCGCCGACAACGCTGACGCCGACTATAGAATTTTTACCGATTTTCATCGCGCAAATCATAACAACGAACGAAAGCAACGCGCCCGACGCGCTGTAAATAAGAGATACGGCACTTCCGAAAAGGAGTGCTGAAAGGGCAACTCTGACAGCCGAAATGAATGCCGCGCTCTTTTTGTCAAGAGTATAAAGAGCGAGAAGCGTAACCGAGTTTGCAAGTCCTACCTTTACGCCCGGCACGGGTACTATCGGCGGAATAAGATTTTCAAGATAAGACAGCGCAAGCGCGAGAGCGACAAGCACCGAAATAAAGGCTATACTGCGAGTATTTTTACTGCTTTTTTTCACGGTGTCACTATCTCCTCTCCGCCGTTTACTACAACGTGCAGCTTATTTGGAAGACACACTATTCTCTCGCCCGAGCGCGAAATTTTTCTCATATGCTCGCACAGCTTATCGGGGCAGTCGGAATTTATAAGATACGCCTCTCCGTTCTCAATAACGAGCGTGCTTTTACCGCCGCATATATCGTACTCTCCGTTTATCGAGAGAGAATATTCTCCCTCTAGCTCACCGCCTACCGTGACGGACACGGAAACTCCAGCGCTCTCGGTAAGCTCTAAAATAAAATAAACGGAAAGGCCTGCGAGCAAAAACAGCAAGACCACAAATAAATCAGCAATATATTTTCTGATATTGCTACGCTTGTAAGCTTGCATTTTACTCTTACCTTTCCGTTTAGTTTAATTTGTGATTTTGCCGAAAATATGCGTTACCGTCAATTTTGGTAAAGACTTGCATCACTTGAAATTGAACAGCACAGCATCACTTGAAATTTATTCAAAATGCGCGCCGCAGATAAAGTTACCAAGGTGTATACACTTCACGGGACATACGTCGTGGCAAGCACCGCAGCCGGTACACTTGGAGTAGTCGATAGTCGCGAGATTTCCCTCAACCTTGATAGCTCCCTCAGGACAGGTCTTCTCGCATTTTCCGCAAGCGATACAGCCGACCTTACATACAGCTCTTACCTGAGCGCCTTTGTTGTGGCTTGAGCATTTAACTACGACACGGCTCGTGTCTTCTATAAGATGAATGATGTTATTCGGGCAGGTCTTTACACACAGACCGCAGCCGATGCATCTGCGGGGGTCTATCTCGGCAACGTTGCGCTTATCGTCTATGCAGATAGCGTTTCTCGGACAAACCTTAACGCAGTCACCGTAGCCGAGGCAGGCAAAGGTGCAAAATCTATCTCCGCCGAAGCTCATATTAGCCGCCGCACAGCTTGAGATGCCCTCATATTCGTACTTCTTCTCCTCAGGAGAGCAAGCTCCGTTGCAGGCAACGTATGCAACCTGCTCCACAACCTCGGATGCTGAAAGACCGAGTATCTCGGCAACTCTCTTTGCGACTCCGTCACCGCCGGGAATACACAGCGAGGGATTGTCACACTCACCCTCACCAAGAGCCTTTGCGTAACCGTCACAGCCCGAATATCCGCAAGCACCGCAGTTTACACCGGGTAAGGTGTCACGCACGGCACTTACCTTCTCGTTTTCCTTAACTCCGAAAAATGCGAAGAAAACGACGAGCAGCACCGCAAGAACGAGTGCTATTGCAAAAAGTACTAAAATTGGTACTAAAACTTCCATATAAAAACCTCCTTACACACCGAGAAGATTCTCAAGTACTCCGGAAAAGCCGAAGAAAGCAAGAGAAACTATTGATGCAGCTATCAGAGTTATGGGAAGCCCTTGTATTGATTTAGGTGAGGGACAGTTCTCAATTCTTGAGCGCACGCCTGCGAAAAGAACCATTGCCAAAAGGAATCCAAGTCCTACGCCAAGGGACGAGAATATTGATTCCACAAAGCCGTATCCGTCGGTGATATTGTTTATCGCTACACCGAGAACGGCGCAGTTTGTAGTGATAAGAGGAAGATATACTCCGAGCGATTTATAAAGCGCGGGAATAAACCTTTTCAGTATTATCTCAACAAGCTGAACAAGCGCCGCAATAACCAAAATGAAAACTATTGTTTGCAAATAACCCAAATTTGCGGGATTTAATATATATTCCTGTATAGGCCAGGTTGCCGCGGTTGCAAACAGCATAACGAATATAACCGCAATTCCCATACCCGATGCCTGATCGAATTTTTTGGAAACTCCGAGGAACGGGCATATGCCGAGGAATCTCTGCAAAACGTAGTTGTTTACGAAAACTCCGGTAAGCAGAATATAAATTAAAATTTTAAAATCCATCACTCTGCCTCCTTGTTTTCATTTACGCTTTTGATTTCCTCTGCGGTATCCGAAACAAGCTCCGCGTTTTCAGAGCAGGATACCTTACCGCAAAGCGAGGCTGACGGACAGCCGGCGCAGGAGAAGCTTTTGCGCTTTTCCTCTCCCTTTTTCGGTCCTATTTTATTAACTACCGCAATAAGAATACCGAATACCAAAAATCCTCCGGGCGCCTTAGTCAAAATCGGGATTGTGTAATCCGAAAGGAACGGAATTTCAATACCTGCAAAGCTTCCCGCGCCGAACACCTCGCGTATAGTTGCCATAGCGAGAAGAGCTAAGAGAAATCCAAGTCCCATACCGACACCGTCGAGAAGCGAGTCTACTACGTTATTTTTTCTCGCGAACATTTCGGCTCTGCCGAGAATGATACAGTTTACTACTATAAGAGCAAGATATACGCCCATCATCTCGTATAGCTCGGGAAGATATGCGTTCATCAGAAGCTGAACTACCGTAACGAATCCTGCAATAACGACTATATAACAGGGTATTCTTACCGTGTCGGGAATTATATTACGGAGTGCTGAAATAACAACATTTGAACAAGCGAGAACTATCGTTGCTGCAATGCCCATAGAAAGCGCCGCTATAACGCTGCCGGTCTGTGCAAGAGTCGGACAGGTTCCCAGCACAAGCACGAGAACGGGGTTCTCGGCAATTAAACCTTTAAGGAGAATAGAAAGCTTAGAATTTTTCATATTTCCCTCCTTATCGTTTTTCCGCGCCGGTATCCGCTGAATTTTCACGGTTACCCTTGCGCTTTATTTTGAAGTATACTACCGCGCCGAGTGCCGCAATAGCTAATACGCAAACCGCTATAATAGCTATTACACTGTACACGGGGGTGGGGTAAAGGACTTCAAGAGCGGCTCTTAGAGCATTCTCAAAATTGTTTGAGGTGTTTGTCGCTGTGGTTATAAGCTCAACTCTGTTAAGAGATGATGCGTTCTTTCCAACGAAGCTCGCAATATATCTTTCAGCCGCTTCGCTATTCAAAAACTCCTCTGTAGAGAGCGGAGGCTTCGGCTGTGTTGTGCCGTCGTATCCAACCTCCCAGTAGAGCATTTTAACGCCTGTGATGTTACCTCTTGCATCAACCGTTACGACACCCTCGGTTTCAAGAGGACGCCACTCGGTTCTCGTTGCTATATGAATAGCGCATCCGCCCTCAGCCCTCTCAAATACCGCCTTGACGGTTGCGGGCGCGCCGGATATTTCGCCCTTTGTGTATTTACCGGGCATAAGAGAATTTGCTATCTGAATAATCTCGTCATCGGTGGTGGTTGTTACGCCGCCGGGGATTTCGGTATTATCCTCTGTATCAAGAGGCGTCTCGTATCCGAGAGCAACGAACGCGTCGTATACGGCGCTCGCTATATATCCCGATGTCTTCGTAGCACCCGAAACGGTATCAAGTCCAAGTATTTCAGAGCCGCTTTTACCGCTGAAGCCCGCAACGTAATCATTTACAAGCTGTCCTTTTCCGTGAGATTCATTCTCACCCGTAATTACAGCGCTAGTTACCTTTCCGTCATCGTCAATTCCTGCGGTAATATAAATTTTATCTGCGTATCCCTGCTTTTCAAGAGTTACGACGTGACCGCCGCTTATTCTGTCCTTGTAAATCGCAGTTACAGTTTCCGGAACGCCGTCCATAATAGAAATGTCGAGCTGCTCAAAATCTCCTCCCGGCATAACAGACGAGAGAGATTCGTTGATTTTGCGCTGCGCCTCGGCTTCAATAACCGGCGCGCTTATCATATTTACAACAGCCAAGGTTGCGGCTATTACAATACATATAACCGAAAGCACTATGACAGGTTTTAAGTTTTCTTTATTAAAAATTTTCTTTACATTCACGACTTTTTACCTCCGAGGGGAGATTTAGCAGTCCATTTTTCGATATATGGCGAAAGAATATTCATAAACAATATAGCAAACGATACACCCTCAGGATAGGTACCGAAAAATCTTATAAGAACCGTTATGATTCCGCATCCAACAGCGAATATCATCTTACCCGCGCGTGTTATGGGAGTGCTTACGTAGTCGGTTATCATAAATACCGATGCAAACAAAAGACCGCCCGCTAGCACGTGATAAAGAGCTATAGTCGGGTCGTTCGTGATGATAAGAGCGAGAACGAATACCGTAAGAACGTAGATTAAGGGTGTTTCAAAATGTATAACCCTTCTCGCTACAAGATATATAAATCCTACGAGGATTGCCGCGCCGCACACCTCGCCGATAGCGCCTGCGCGAATACCAAAGAACATATCTGAAAGCGAAGGAAGTCCTACGATATCCTCAGCGCCCATAAGCTCAAGCGGAGTTGCAGAGGATACGGCATCCATAACCTTTACGGCAGCTCCGCCGCCAACGGTTGACGAAAAGCACATCAGCATAAAAATTCTGCCTGTTACCGCAGGGTTTGCGAAATTGCAGCCAAGTCCGCCAAAAAGGCACTTTGCAACTATAATAGCAAACACGCTTCCCAGAACACACTGCCATACCGGCGTATCGGCGCGGAGATTGAGAGCCAGAATAAATCCCGTTACAACTGCCGAAAGGTCGGTTACGGTTTGTTCCTTTTTAACTATAATATTGTAAATAAATTCGCTGAGAACCGAAGCCAGAACACAGCTCACAATAACGATAAGCGACTGCAAGCCGAATATCACAACGCCCGCTATCGCCGTGGGAAGAAGCGCTATGATAACGTCGAGCATTATTCTCGACGTTGATGAGGATGAATGAATATGAGGTGAGGAGGAAACTGTCAGCTTATTCATTTTTTCTCTCCTTTTTTCTTTGCCTGCTGAGTACGCAGGTCGATTTTAGCCAGTCTGTTATTCTCTACGAGAGGTCTGAGAGAAGGGCATACGAACGAGCAGCAGCCGCACTCTATGCAGAGATTTATCTTCGCCTCAGTTAGTCTGTCGGCTCTTTCGCTCTCGTCCTCTACCTTCATAGCTCTCGCATAAAGGGTGGGATTAAGTCCTATCGGGCAGGCGCTTACACATCTGCCGCAGTGAATACAGGGTCTCTGCTTTTTTTCCGCAGTGTCCTTTTTGCTAAGAACGGTTATCGCGTTGGTGTTCTTCATAATGGGATAGTCGAGCGAGAATACCGCAACACCCATCATCGGACCGCCGTAAAGCACCTTGTAGGGCTCTTCTGAAAGTCCGCCCGCAAACTCTATAATATCCTCAATACGAGTTCCTATCGGAGCAATAATATTTTGAGGATTTTTTACAGGAGAGCCGTCAAGGGTTACGCACTTTTCAACAAGCGGCATTCCGCTCTCACAGTACTTTGAAAGAAACGCTGCCGTCGTCACGTTCATAACAAGACAGCCAACGTCCGCGGGAAGCTTGCCCTCGGGAATCGCTCTGCCGGTTGTGTTGTATATAAGAATTTTCTCAGCGCCCTGGGGATACGTCGAGGGCAGCGCCACAACGCGAACCGCGCCGTTGTCCGAGAAAAGCTCACGCATTTTTTCAATGCACGCGCGCTTGTTATCCTCTATACCTATTATAACCTCGTCGGCACTGATATATTTTAGAAGAAGCTCCACACCGCTCTTTACGTATTCAGAGTCGTAAAGCATAGTCTGAGTATCGCTCGTTATATACGGCTCGCACTCGGCGGCGTTTATTATTATCTTTTTGATAAGTCCGCGCTTCTGTGCCTCAAGCTTTACAGCAGTGGGAAATCCCGCGCCTCCAAGTCCTACAAGTCCTGATTCTCTTGCGGCAAGTATAAGTCCGTCTATATCCGATATTTCGGGAGGTGCAATATTCGGGTCGGGTGTCATCTCTCCGTCCGACTCTATGAGAATAGCCATAGAGGAGCGTCCGTTTGATGAAAGATGAGGTCCTATCTTCTTAACAGTACCCGACACCGACGAATGAACGGGTGAGCTTACGGCTCCCTGAGCCTCGGCTATTTTCGTTCCGACGAAAACCTTATCTCCTACCTTGACAATCGGCTCTGCGGGCGCGCCTATATGCTGTGAGGTAGGTATTAAGACCTCACTTTTAGGCGCCATTCTCAAGGGCTTTTTGTCCGCTGTGTTTTTTCTATGCGGTACGTGAACCTTACCAAGCATAAAAAGTGACATATATTTCTCCTTTTATCCTACCCTTTTGGGCGGGTTTTTCTTGAATTTCGGGGACTTTGATTGTTTTTTTTTTGACAATGTCCCTAAAGCGACAAGCTGTCCGTATTTGGTAAACTCACCAAGTACGGACAACCTGTTATACTAATATTTAATTTGTCGCGGGGAAGTGAGTTATATTATTTTACACAGTTATAGAATAAATATCACTTGCTCCGTAAATAAATCGGAATTTTTCGGATTTTTATTTAAGCGCCTTATTTTTGAAGAGCTTAAATCCGATTTCTAATGTATATTCTACCACAAAACCTGCTTTTTGTCAACACTTTTCATTTTATTGTTTAAACATACGTTTCGTTCTATTGTTTAAACACAATTAAAAAATATTGCTTTTATGTTATCTGAAAAGGCGGAAGGCTTCTAAGCTTATATTGTAATTTTTCATAAGCTCCTGAAACTTTGGGTCGCTCATAACGCCGTATACAACGTAAATCATAACTGAGCTGAAAACTATGCCGAAAATGGAAACTATAATAGACGCAACGGAAAGTCCGTCAAAATAGCCGAGTGTCTTTCTTGAAACTATAACGCACACGATAGAGAAAATACCGCATACGAGCCCAAGCCAATATACGCAGCAGCAAAGCACGGAAATTATGGAAAGCACGAGCGCCGCTACAGACCAAGCTCTCGTTTTATGAACCTCTCTCGGAGTGACGGAAATATCACCGGCTTCACGCGGTGCATCGTTTAAATTATTATATTCGCTCATATTTTTCCCCTTTCCAAAAAGCATATATTCATTCTAACATAAAAAGTGCAAATAATCAATATTATTATTGAATTTTGTTATATTTTGTGATAAAATATTTTTAAATCTACTCGGAAATTTATTTTTTAGATATTTTTGTTTTTTATCCTAAAGAAAGGTGGGGGGTTTATTTGCGTTTTATTTCTAAGCTGTCTTACAGAAAACGGGCGGCATTTCTTCTTATAGCAGTAAACGCTCTTATTTTTTTACTTTCCGCATCCTACGCATATCTCGTATATAAAGCGGCAGGCGAGGAAGTAATAAAGTGTGCTTTCAAGAGGATTTTTCACATTTACTGCCCCGGCTGCGGCGGCTCAAGAGCGCTGCTTTACTTATTCACACTCGATTTTATCCGCGCATTTTTTGCATTTCCGCCGATATACGTCCTTTTATTCTTTCTCATCTATCTCGATATAAGGGCTATTTTATCAATAGTGAAGAATGAGAAAAGGTATTTTTCTGAATTTAATCTTAATATACTTATCGTTATCCCTGCATTTATTCTGCTTAACTTCTTAGTAAGAAATGTTTTTCTTTGTGCTTTTGAGTACGATTTTCTCGGGGATATTATTAAGCGTTAAAAAACAATAAATAAAATATAAATCACCCACTGGAGTGAACTCCGTACGGAGCATTCACACTGTTGGGTTTTTTATTTTTTAATTGATTTTATGGAAGTATATTTTCATAAAAAGCGCAAATATTAACGCTAAGGACACTTTTTGACAATAATTATTTACAAAATTGGAGTAAAAAATGAAAAAATCTGAGAAACTTGAACTTATAAATAAGCACTCTCCAAGCACAGCCTGTGTAAAAAACTTTTGCCTTGCGTTTATTTTCGGAGCCGTTATATGCGGTCTTGGAGAGGGGCTTATAAAC
>JAEIGA010020665.1_pt1 | contig 10037 bp, 10 predicted proteins | sample 9270691 | NCBI WGS metagenome assembly JAEIGA01 (sample SAMN17057246, study PRJNA624740) | gut metagenome | biome: biome; isolation source: fecal sample | host: Bos grunniens | place: China: Xizang | collected 2019
AAGTTTTTATTTACTTATGAATATGATTGTAATGAAAAAATAACTGAATTAGAAATTGGAGATAAAAAAATAAGTTGCACAAATGACCATAAAATATATGCAATTAAAGAAAAAGATTTTAACAATGGAATAAGAGAACCAAAATGGTATTCAGCATCAGAATTGGTTGAGGGAGATTATATTTGTGAATTAGACGATTAAAGTGAACTTAAAAGTTCACTTTAATTTTATAGGAGGTATTTATGAGAATTTGTATAGACTTTGATCATGTGCTAGTAGAAACTTCTAAAGCTATATTAAAAACTTATAATGATAAATTTAATGATAATATTGAATATAATGAGGAACATCAGTGGGATTTAACTGGATTAGTTCCAGATGAATATAGAAAATGGATTTTAGATAGTTTTGATAATAGTGAACAAATATATAGAAATATGAAACCAATAAAAGATGCAGTAGAAATATTAAGTGAATTATCTAAAGAACATAGATTAGTAATAGTTACTCAGCACTCTGGAATTGGTATGTATTATAAAGAAAAAGTTATAAAAGATTTGTTTCCATTTTGTGATATTGCATTTATAAGTGGATCAGATAAATCAGTTACTTGTGGTGATATTTTTATAGATGATAGGCCTGAGTGTTTAAATAGTGTTAAAGGGAATTATAAATATGTATGGTGTTTTGGAATATATAATTGGAATAAAACTTGGAATGGAGTTAGAGTAAACAGTTGGAAAGAAATAAAAAATAAAATAAATGAAATTATGTAGGGGGGGGTTTTATAAACCTCCGTTTATTTTTTTATATAAACAATATATAATAAAAATAAAAAGGAGAGGAGAGAATAGATATGAAAATAAGAAAAGCTGTAATACCTGCAGCTGGTTTAGGTACTAGATTCTTACCAGCTACAAAAGCTCAACCAAAAGAAATGCTTCCAATAGTAGATAAACCTACACTTCAATATATAATAGAAGAATGCATTGAATCAGGAATAGAAGAAATATTAATAATTACTGGTAGAAATAAAAAAAGTATTGAAGATCATTTTGATAGAAGTATAGAATTAGAAATGGAATTAGAAAAATCGGGAAAACAAGAAATGTTAAAAATGGTAAAAAATATTTCCAATATGGTAAATATATATTTTATAAGACAAAAAGAACCTAAAGGATTAGGTCATGCAATACATTGTGCAAGAACATTTGTTGGAAATGAACCATTTGCAATTTTATTGGGTGATGATATAGTTTATAATGAAAAAAAACCTTGTTTAAAACAAATGTTAGAATGCTATGGGGAATATAAAACATCAATACTAGGAGTACAAAAAGTTCCTAGAGAAAATATAAATAAATATGGAATAGTAGAAACAAAGCATATAGAAGATAGAGTATATAAAGTTAAAGGATTAATGGAAAAACCAAATATAGATCAAACAAATTCTGATATAGCAATACTTGGAAGATATATAGTTACTCCTAAAATTTTTGAAATATTAGAAAATTTAGAACCAGGAAAAGGTGGAGAAATACAATTAACCGATGCATTATTAAAACTTTCAAAAGAAGAAGCAATATATGCATATATTTTTGAAGGTAAAAGATATGATGTTGGAGATAAGTTGGGATTTTTACAAGCCACTGTTGAATATGCTTTAAGAAGAGACGAATTAAAAAATGATTTTTTAAAATATTTAAAAGAAATTATTAAAGAATAATTTAATAAATATTAAATATCTGTTTATAAACCTGTATAAAAAATATATAATATATATTATAATATAGGGGGAGGAATTATATGAAATTTAAACAAATAACAAAGAAAAGTGTTAAAGAATATAATGGCAAAGTTTACGATTTATGTATAGATAATAGTCATAGTTATAATATTGAAAATCTAATTGTTCATAATTCTGGTGCTGGTTCAATTATTAATTATGCATTAGGAATTACTAAAGTAGATCCATTAAAATACGATTTAATTTTTGAGCGTTTTCTTAATCCAGATAGAGGACATATGCCTGATATAGATTCAGATTTTTGTATTGAAAAAGGTCCTCAATTATTTAAATATTTAAATGAAAAATATGGTAAAGAAAATTGTTGTAATATAATGACATTTGGAAGATTACAAACAAAAGCTGTAATTAAAGATATAGCAAAGGTATTAGATATACCATATGAAGAAGTTAATGCATTTACTGGTCAATTACCATCTGGACCAGGAGTTGATATGTCTATAGATGTAATAACAACCGATCCACAATATTGTAATTTACCATTTGTAAAAAAATATCCAGAATTATTTAAACACGCAAAAATATTAGAAGGGTCTCCACGACATGTTTCACAACATGCTGCTGGTATAGCTATAACTCCAAAACCGGTTCATGAAATAGCACCAGTATATTATGGTAAAGAAATTGAACTTGGCGGAGGAGAAGTTTTTAAAGGAAATCGTTCACAAGTAGAAAAAGAACAATGTGAAAGTTTAGGCATAATCAAGTTAGATTTATTAAAATTAAAGAACGTAACAGAATTGGATAAAGAAATAAAAGAAATAAATCAAATATATGGAATAAATTTGAAATTAGAGGATATACCATTAGATGATAAATTAACATGGCAAGCATTTCAAAAATGTAATACATTAGGAGTATTTCAATTTGCCTCTCCAGTAGCGATGCCAGTTTTGAAGAAAATGCAATGTAGTAATATGGAAGAATTAGCCGCAGCTAATTCATTTATTAGACCAGGTACTGGTGGTTTAGACGATTATGTCGCTGGTAAGAAAAACCCAAAAACAATTAAACAATTAGATTCAAGATTAATGAAATGGTTAAATTCAACCTATGGAGCATTGGTATTTCAGGAACAAGTTATGGGACTTATATCAGAATTAATGGGAATATCATTTGGACAAGCTGATATTTATAGAAGAGCCTTAGAAAAAATGCATAAGCCTGCAAATAAAGCAAAAGTTGAATATTTTAATGAAAATGTAACTAAATTAGCAATAGAAAGAGGATTCAAACAAGAAGAAGCAGAATATATAAGAAAATTAATATACGATAACTGTGGTTATTTATTTAACAAAAGTCATGCTGTTTGTTATTCATATATTTCATATTACACAGCTTATATGAAAGTTCATTATCCATTAATATTTCACAAAACAATGTTAAATGGCAACTTAGACAATTTATTGGAATTTATGGAAATAGCTAGAGAAGATAATGTAATTTTAAATCCGCCGCATGTAAGTTATTCTCAATATCACACAATAATAGAAAATAATGATGAGAAAAAATTAAGAATAGGGTTTAATACATTAAACGGAGTTGGAGATAAGGCATTAGAATCAATAAAATTATATCAGCCATATGCAAATATAAATGAATTTTTTATAAAAAATAATGGTAGAGCAGTTAATAAAAAAGTAGTAGATGCTTTAATAAAATCGGGTTCATTTGATAATTTAGGAATAAAAATAGATAAAGATATGATAAATATACAAGTATTAATAGATGCTGGATTAAAAGTTGAAAATGAAGAAGTATTTTTAGATAGAAAACAATTAGAAAAATGGTATGAACAATTTCAAGTTATATCAAAACAAAAGAGTATTATAAATTATGAAGTTCCATTTGGAAAAATTAAAAATAAATATGTAATTAAATATGATTTAGTGCAAGAAAATAATCAAACAGTTGTAATACCAGAAACAATATTAAAAAATATAGAAATAGATATTACTGATTGTGTTAAAACAAGAAAAAAACCAAAGGGAAATTTAAAAGAAATGATGACTAATATAAAAATAGACCCATTTACAATGCCATTTTTAAATGCATTAAAAGAAATAAGTAGTATTAATACAAATAATTTAAATATATATTTAGAAGAAATAAAAGATAATGGTTTTTCATTTGTACCACATCCATTAAGTAAATTTATAAATGGTATAACTAATTTTAAAGATGCAAAAGATGGAGATGAGTGTACTGAAGCAGGTATAATTACGGGATTATATGCAAAGAAAACTAAAACCAATAAAAATTATTATTGGTTAATGATTAGAACACCTAGAGAGGAAGTAAGAGTAACAATATGGGATAATCAATATACAAAATATAAAAATATTATAAAGAAAAATAATATTGTTAAAATAAAAGGTGTTAAGGGATACGGGAGTTTATCTTGTGATAAGATAGCTGAAGTTAAAAATTTTTAGTAATTAAAGGATATTCAAAAAATATTTGAATATCCTTTTTATTTTTTGTTTATTTTGTCTAAAAGTTTGTATATATTAAATTAAAAATATTGAAGGGATGGAATCATATATGGCACAAATAAAGTGGAAAGGTGATATTGAAAATAGAAGAATAGAATTAAAAGAAGCTGGAATGGGACCAACAGCAATAGCAAATATATTATCTAAAGAATTTAATATGCCTATTACAATAGATATGGTCAATGGAAGAAATAAAACTTTAATGAAAAATAAAATAGGAATTTTTAGTAAAAAGCAAAAAAATATTGAAATAAATAATAAAAATGAAGATAAATTAGAATTTTTCACTGAAGAAGATTGCGCTGAGTCTGAAAGGTTTTTATATAGTGGAGAAATAAAAAATCAATTAAATTCTATATATAATTTATTAAATGATGGTAAATCTAAAAAAATATTATCAATATCAGATTTACATTCACCGTATATGGATATAAGAAAAATAGATAAAGTAATAAGAGATAATTTAGATTGTGAATATTGTATAATAAATGGTGATTTATTAGATATGGAGTCTATGAGTTCATTTGATAAGATGACTGAAATTGATATAACTAAAGAGTTTGAACAAGTTAATAAATTATTATTAGTATTAAATAAGCAATTTAAAAAAACTATTATAGTTGGAGGCAATCATGACTATACTAGGTTTGCAAGATATATAATGAAAAATATAAAGCCAAGTTTGCGTTCGTTTGCTTTTGATAGATTAAATCCATTAAAATATATAACTGAAAAATATGAGAATATTGAAGTAATAAATCATAATACATTAGAAATTGGAGATGTAATATTTAAACATCCAAATAAGTATTGTGGCGGTGAAATGAAAACAATAGTGAATGAATATTATAATATGTGTGCAAATAGAGAAGATTTGCCTAATCCAAATTTTAGGTCAATAATAATAGGACATACTCATATGGCTGGAGAATATTATTATAATGGAGTTAAATTAATAGAACAAGGTTGTTTATGTCATAAAATGGATTATAGATTTTTAGAACCAACTAAAAAGAGTTGGACTTCTGGTTACGCAATTATAAATATTGATGAAAATTATAAAGTTGATTTAAATAAAACTAAATTTATTTATTTAGAAAATTAAATATAAAAATACAACTTTAAAAATTATTTTATAAAAGAGGTAATAATAATGAAAAAAATATCGAGATTAAGAAGAAGAGTTTTATTAGCTGAAAAATCTATGGAAGAAATTCAGCAATTAGTATCTACAAAAGATCAATTACCTTATGAGGAATTGGTAGAATTACGTAAAGAAATGGTACAAATGATGAAAAACGAATACAGGGATCAAGAAAGAAAAAATGCTCTTCAAATGGCAGCTAAAGAATTTTATCAAGAAATAAAAAATAGAGATCAATTTAGTGATGATCCAAATTTTGAAAAACAACGTAATCAAGAACAAAATCCAAATTCTGGATTAAGTGATGGTAAAAAACCTTTAACAAAGAAAGAAAAAGAATATGTAAGAGGTGTTAGATCTCACAATGTTGATTGGTCTCCTTGCGGTTATGAACCAGAAAATGCTGCAAGATTATGTGGAGTATATATTGTTCAAGCTCCAACTGGAAAAACTTATGTAGGTATGTCTGATAAAAATTGTTTAAATGAAACTTTACTTAGAACTTTAGATGCAATAAGTATAGGAGAAATTCAAAATAAACAATTAACAGAAGATTGGAAACAATATGGAGAATCAGCATTTAAAATACAAGTACTTCAAGTGTTTGAACAACCTGGCCAAGCAAAAGCAGCAAAAGAATCAGTAAAACAAGATATATTAAGTCAAGGATATGAATTATATAATTTAAAATAAGCGAACAATAAGTTCGCTTTTTTTATTTTCCCCCAATAAAGTTATTTCTTATTTATATTTATATAATAAGAGGTGATTAAATTGGTTAAATCAAAAAAAGAACAAAAAGAAAATATTGTATTAAAAGAAGAATATACGTTATTATGCATAGATCCGTCATATAAACAATCTGGTATAGCTGTGTTAAAAATTACAAATCCAAATAAAGATCAAATTCCAAATATAAATAATAAATTAGTAGAAATATTAGATTATAAAATAATACCAAATGATAGTAAAAATATAGGAAAATCTTTAATGAATGTTGAATATCAAATAACTGAGTACATAAAAAAATATAATCCAAATTATTGTACGATAGAACAATGTTTCGTTAGTAGCAATAGATTAACCGCTCAAAGATTATCCCAAGTTCATGGTGTATTGTTATTAACATTATCTAAATTCAATATTCCTGATTTTTATTATTCCGTTATGACTGCTAAATCACAAACTTTGGGTGGTGTTAAATTAAAAAAAGAAGATGGAACAAAAAAAACCGGAAATGAATTAAAAAAAGAAGTTGCTGATAAAATAATAGAAATATTTAATAAGCCTCAATTGAAAAAAGAACCATCAGATATAACTGATGCTATATCAATAGGCGTTACATTTATAAAATTGGGCGGAAATAAAAAATAGTTAATTTTATCTTTATTATTATATATATTAAATTATATTAAAAATATAGGAGATGTAATTATGATTAATAAAGATGAATTATACAATATAGAAAAAGAATCTATAGAAAGTGTCACTAATAAACAATTAGAAAAATTAGAAAAGAAAATGATTGAAGATAAATTAAATAGTAAGCAATATTGCGAATATTTTATTGAATATGATGAAAAAATATCAAAAATAGCTAAAAAACAAGTAATGAAAAATATGTCTGATGAATTAAGTAATGCTGGATATAATTTTAAAGTTTATGATAATTTAATGTTAGTATTTATAGGCGATAATGAATTACAAGAAGTAGAATTAGATGCCTATGCTTCAATGGTTAAATTAAATAAAAAAACTAAACAATATTCAATTTTATTAAAAAATAAAGTCAAAAAAGTTATTAATAAATGTAAAGATCATTTTGATAAAGTAGAAGAAATGGTAGAAGATAAATTAGAAAATAAAGAAGAAGATAATTAGAAAGAGGTAATATATATTGGATATAAATATGATTGTGGCTGTAGATAAAAATTTAGGAATAGGATTTAAAAATAAATTATTAAAATCCATTCCTGAAGATTTAAAAAGATTTAAACAATTAACAAGTGGTTCAGTCGTAATAATGGGATATAACACCTATTTATCTTTACCCAAAAAACCATTGCCAAATAGAATAAATATAGTTTTATTTGATAAAAAAATAGAATTAGATGGTTGTGTTGTTGTGAATTCAAAAGAGGAAGCATTATTAATTGCAAAAACATATAATATTCCAATATTTATTATTGGCGGTGGAAGTATATACAGGCAATTTTTAAATGAAACAGATAAATTATTTTTAACATTAATAGATGGAGAATTTGAAGCAGATACGTTTTTTCCAAATTTTTATAATGATTTTGAAGAAATCAATAGAGAATCGCATATTGAACAAGGGTATACATTTATAGATTATAAAAGGAAGTAATTTTTTACTTCCTTTTTTGTTTATAGCTTTTAATTGAATGTATATAATATAATAAAGTAGAACGGATGGAGGTAAAATGAATGAAAATAGTTACTTTTGCGGATTTACATTTAGGAGTTTCTTCTTATGGATATATAGATCCAAATACTGGATTAAATACTAGAGTTTTAAATGCTTTATCTTCATTTGACAAAATGATAGATTATTGTATAGATAATGAAGTTAAATATGTTATATTTGCTGGAGATATGTTTAAAAATAATTTACCAACTCCAACATTACAAAAAGAATTAAATTTAAGAATAAAAAAAGGAATAGATAATGGAATAGTATTTTATATGCAAGATGGAAATCATGATGTTTCACCAATAATTACAGCAAAATCTGCGATGGATCCATTTAATACATTAGGAATACAAAATGTAAAACATACAAGATTTGAAGCAGAGTTTTTTATTGAAGATATAAGAGTATTAATGTTACCAACTTATTGTAATCAAGAAGAAGTTGAAAATATATTAAAAAAATATAATGATAATATAAAAACAATAGTTGTTGGTCACAATACTATATTAGGTGCAAAATTAAATGATTGGTTAATAGAGACTAATGAATCCGCTATTGATGGAAAAATATTTAAACAAAAAAATATAATTTCAGTAGTGTTAGGACATTTACACAAACATCAAGTTTTAGATACAAATCCATTAATATATTATACAGGATCTTTACAAAGAATAGATTTTAATGAGGAAAATCAACCTAAAGGCTTTGTTGAATTAAATATTAATAATAATATTGTTAATTATAGATTTATTGAAATTGAATCTCAAGAATTTAAAACTATTAAATTAGATTTAACAAATATAGATAACGAAATGGAGTTTATTCAAAATTATATAGATAAAGAATATATTGAAAATAAAATAGTTAGATTACAATTACAAGTAAAAAAAGATAATAATATAAATGATGGAGTATTATTAACTCAATTAAAGGATAAAAATGTAAGACATATAGCATATATAAATAAAAATTTTAATAGACAAGAACTTATACGCGATGAAGAATTTGATGAATTAATATCTGAACAGCAAGCTTTAAAAAAATATTTTGATAATTTCACAAATAAAGATGAACTAATTACTATAGGATTAGAAATGATAAATAAATTGAAAAATGATGGCTTAATTTAATAGATGGAGGAATAATTATGGATATAGAAAATAATTTATTTATTTATTATGGTGTTAAAATAGGTAAATCTGATTTCGAAAGATTGAGCAATAAAAATGGTATGGCTGGATTTTATGGAAAAATATTACAACGAGGATTAAGATATAGGGAATGTGGCGATAGAAATACAACGTGGGAATATGTTGTGGGTGTAGAGATTTATTGGAATTATGATAAAAATATAACAGAATTAGAATATAGAGAAGATGGAAATATTTATGTAGATGGAAAAATGTTAAAAATAAATAATGAATCTGAAGTAAGAGAAAAATTATTAGATTTAGATTTACAAGCTATGCCTAAATATTGTGTATTTAATTGTTGGAGGGAAAAAGATGATAATCAAAAAAATAATAGTAAATAATTATGCTAGTTATAAACATGAAGTTATTGAGTTTGATAAATTAGGCAATAGTCCATATTTATTATGTGGGAATAATGGATCTGGCAAAACAACAATAATTGAAATGATAACAACAGTGTTATTTAATAGATGTAGAGGGGTGGACCAAAAAGGAACAGGTATGGATGAATTAATCCATACTGGTTGTGATAGTTTTAAAATAGAATTAGAATTCATATTAAATAATATTAATTATATAATAATTAGAGAAAGAAATAGAAAATCACAAAAATTAAAATTATTTATAAATGGAGAAGATAAGAGTGGAAAATTAATGGAAACTCAGCAAATGATAAATAATATAATTAAATTAGATTATGATTCATTTATGGACACGGTGATTATAGCGCAAGGGCAATCAGCTTCATTTATGAATAAACCCCCGATAGAAAGAAAAAAAGTCATAGCACAAATATTAGATTTAAATAAATATGATATTTTAGAAAATTATACAAAAGACGTTAAGAAAGATTTAAAATCAATATTAACTATTCAAGATAATGAAATTAATGAATTATTTAATATAATTAAAAATAAAGAAAAATATCTTATTGAAATAACATCTTTACAAAATGATATAATTG
>JAEIGA010020666.1_pt1 | contig 10036 bp, 7 predicted proteins | sample 9270691 | NCBI WGS metagenome assembly JAEIGA01 (sample SAMN17057246, study PRJNA624740) | gut metagenome | biome: biome; isolation source: fecal sample | host: Bos grunniens | place: China: Xizang | collected 2019
AACGGCGGGCTATACTATGTCGACGGGGAAGAGACAAGGGTTTGTAACTATGAGACAACCGCAAGTCTTGCTTATCAGTTCGGAATAGGCGTGATGGTTGCCGACAGGTTAAGTATAGGATTGCATTATTACGCATTAGGCTCTCGGAAAGTAAAGTGTGAAGCAAGTTTTGAGGAGATTTACGAAAACGAAGACGACTATTTCGAAAAGGTAAACCTTACTTTCGGAAGCATAAACCCTGCAATGTTTACCGTCAGATTGGGTTATCATTTTTAGAAAGCAATGAAAAACGTTTCTGCCTTTGCATCTTTTTTTGCGGAAGTTTTGTTTGGCATAACCGATTATTGATTAACTTTGCAGGCATGAAAATAAGACTAACGAAAGAATTTTGTTTCGAGGCGTCGCATGCTTTGAATAATTATGACGGTCTTTGTAAGAATATACACGGACATTCTTACAAGTTGTTTGTTACTGTTTTGGGAGAGCCGAATGCAGATATGGATAATCCGAAGTTTGGTATGGTGATGGATTTTGGAGACTTGAAAAGAATTGTTCAAAGACATATAATAGATATATATGATCATGCGTTGGTCTTAAACAAGGATAATGCTTTTGTTGCTTATGCCGAGAAAATGGATACGAAGCTTGTGCTGACGGATTATCAACCTACTTGTGAGAATATGCTGGTTGATTTTGCCAAGATAATAGGTGCGGAACTTCCTGCGGGCATTTGCTTGAAGAGATTAAGGTTGCACGAAACTGCCACTTCCTATGCAGAATGGTATGCCGAGGATAATGTTTAATGATTCTTTGTTTGTATGAATTCGGATAAGTTTCAATTTCCGCAAGTTGCCAAATGGGTAATTTCTATCCTCTCTTTGGGTCTGATTTTCTTCCTTATATGGTATTTCAGGTTTATTGTGGTTTGCATTCTCTTGGCTTTGATTCTTGCTTTTATGGGTGCACCGGTTCAAGATTTCCTTTCGAAAATAAGATTTAGGAATTTCGGACTTGGAAAGACTATGACGACAACTTTAACCTTATTGTTGTTTGTCGGAATCTTTGCTTTGTTGGTTTATTTCGTCGTTCCGATGCTTGTGTCTCAAGCAATGACGTTTGCAAATCTTGATGTGTATAAAATTGCTGACTATTACGCTGAGCCAATTAAAAAGATTGAAATGTTTTTATACGAATATCAGATAATGCCTTCGGATACTAATTTGGAGAAGTTGGTATCTGCTAAGATTATGGGAGCGTTTGATATAATGAAACTTACAAATATGGCTGACAGTATAGTGAATTTTGCAAGCAATTTCTTGATGGGTACTTTCATTGTTTTGTTTCTGACTTTCTTTTTCTTGAAAGATAAAGGTTTGGTCGGCAGATTCATAGACTCAATCACGCCTGATACTTATTTAGATGAGGTAAACAAAATAATAAGTTCTTCAAGGGTTTTGATAAGTCGTTATTTTATCGGCATATTTTGTGAAATTATATGTATGATTACTCTTTTGAGTATTGGTTTTTATCTTGTCGGTTTGCCGAATGTACTTTTGATTGCCTGTGTTTGCGGAGTTATGGTGATATTGCCTTATTTGGGAGTGTTGATTGGCGGAGGCATTGGATTGGTTATTTGTTTGACTACCTATTTAAGTGTAGATGCTTCTTTGGATATTGTTCCTATAATACTAAAGTTTGTAGCCGTGTTCTCGGCTGTAAAGTTGATAGATGACTTTGTGCTGCAACCGTTGATTTATTCGAAGAGTGTGAAGGCCCATCCTTTGGAAGTGTTTCTTGTAATCTTGATGGCAGGAGAGTTAGGTGGCGTTATAGGAATGATTTTGGCTATTCCGGTTTACACATTATTCAGAATAATTGCCAAAGAGTTCTTCATAAAATGGAAGTTCATTAAGAAAATCACTGCAAATCTGGAATAAAAGGTTGAAATTTCTGTTTAGGAAAAAAGGATTCCGCTTTTGTGAGTCTTAAAATTGTGAACAGAGTACGTCTATTCTGTGTTCTAATATGGAAATTACATAGATGATATATGGAAACAAAGACTTGTTTTTGATGGTACGTTGATGACATAGGTTTTTGTTTTGTTGTAAAGAAAAATGCCTTTGTTTGATTTTTTTTTGTACTTTTGCCGAAATAATTTTGTGTGGAACTAAATTTTTAAGTTATGTCTATAAACAAAAAAACGCACGAACTTAAACAGAAGATGCAGGTTGTGCTCCAAGGAGGTGGAGAAAAAGCTGTTGAAAAGCAAAAAGCAACCGGTAAATTGACGGCTCGAGAAAGAATAGTAGAGCTTTTGGATGAGGGTTCTTTTCATGAATACGATTTGTTTATTCAACACTCAGGAAGAGATTTTGATATGGATAAAAAGATCCTTCCGGGGGATGGTGTTGTTACAGGAACCGGTACAATAAATGGTTATCCTGTTTGTATATATGCACAAGACTTCACCGTTGCAGGAGGTTCGCTCGGATATATGCATGCAAAGAAGATTTGCAAAATCATGGATCATGCAATGAAGTTAAAGACTCCGATTATCGGAATCAATGATTCAGGTGGTGCGAGAATACAAGAGGGTGTTAATGCTTTATCTGGTTATGGTGAAATCTTCTATCGTAACACTATGGCTTCGGGAGTAATCCCTCAAATCTCGGTTATATTGGGACCTTGTGCAGGAGGAGCAGTTTATTCTCCGGCTTTGACAGACTTTGTCTTTGTTGTGGATAAAATTTCTAAGATGTTCATCACAGGACCTGATGTAATAAAAACCGTACTTGGTGAAGAAATTTCTCAAGAAGACTTAGGAGGAGCAAGAGTTCACGCAGAGATTTCGGGTAATGCTCATTTCTTTGCAGAGAGTGAACAAGAATGTTTCGATCAAATAAAGAGTTTGTTTACTTATATTCCATGGAATAACGACAAAAAGGCAGAATCATTCTCTCCAAAGAAACCTCGTGCAAAGGAATACAAGATCAGTTCTGTCTTCCCTTCAGATCCGGCAACTCCATACGATGTAAGAAATATTATAAGAAGCATTGTGGATAATTCAGACTTCTTAGAAGTGCAGGAATTGTTTGCTCCTAATATCGTGATCGGCTTTGCGAGAATAAACGGAGATACAGTCGGTTTCGTGGCTAACCAACCTATTGCTTTGGCAGGAGTCTTGGATTGTAACTCTTCTGATAAGGCTGCAAGATTCATAAGATTCTGTGATGCGTTTAATATACCTCTTGTAACGTTAGAAGATTTGCCGGGATATCTTCCTGGAATTGATCAAGAGCATGCAGGGGTTATTCGTCACGGAGCAAAGGTTCTTTATGCTTATTCAGAAGCAACAGTTCCAAAAATCACGGTTATACTTCGTAAGGCTTACGGAGGCGGATACATAGCAATGTGTTCTAATCACTTGAAAGCCGATTTTGTTTTTGCATGGCCTACAGCAGAAATTGCCGTTATGGGACCTGAAGGAGCTGCAAACATAATCTTCAGAAGTGAAATAATGAAATCCGAAGACCCTGAAAAGACTCGTAAGGAAAAAATCGAAGAATACAAGCAGAAATTCGCAAATCCTTATGTGGCAGCTTCGTATGGTTATGTCGATGCGATTATTCAACCAAATGAAACAAGGGACTATCTTGTTCATGCTTTGGAAGTATGTAAAAATAAGGTACAAGAAAATCCGAGAAAGAAACACGGACTTCCTCCGTTCTAATTTGCTCGGGAGCTGTCTTGAATATGAGAAAGACAGATTTGTAACCGAAAAAATATTAACATAAATAGATTATTTAGACATGGGAGATAACAGCAGTAATTCAAAGACACAATATCGCCAACTTTATGTGAAAGTTGCACCGGGCGAAATCTACGCATTTATTCCGGGAACTATCGTAAAGGTTTTTGTAAAAGAAGGCGAGAAAGTAAAAAAAGGAGACGTTTTGTGTACATTGCATGCGATGAAAATGGATAATCGTTTGTGTGCTCCAATAGATGGTGAGGTAAAAGCTGTCAATATAGAAGCAGGACAAAACGTAAGCAAAAACGATGTGTTGATTGAAATAGTTTAGATAAACATTTGTTTTGTTTGAAAGCGAAAGGATCGATTGCTTGTTGTAATCGGTCCTTTTCTTTTTTTTGTTTGCAGCGAGGTATGTCTTGATTTTGCTTTATTGAATCTTCGTTTCGTTTTACTGAATCTTTGTTTTGATTTTTTCTTTCTTTGTTTTGGTAAATCGTTTCTTCGTTTCATACAGCCGAAAGGTGGAGTCTATAGACTGAAATGCTGTTTTGGTTTTGGAAAACGGCTTTTCGGCGGTACAATATGCATTTCGGTAAATCGTATCTTTGATTCAGGATGATTCTTTTTTGCGTTTATCTTTGCGAATATTGACTGCGGTTTGTTGTAACTTTAAGCGAGAAAAATACGTTATTATTAAAGTAAATTCAAAATAAAATTCCTAAAAATAATGTAAACAAAAGAAATTTTGTACCTTTGTACACTATATTTTAGGGCGTGAAGTATTGGAGTGATTCTTAAGCTCCTGAAATTCAGTTTTATAATAATAAGAAGAAAAAGAAATAACAATTAAGGTTATATGCGAAATATGAAACTTAAAGGATTGATATTCCTATTGTTGATGGCAATCAGTGCGACAACGTTCGCACAAAAGAGAAGCCTGACAGAACTTGCAGATGAGGCGTTTGAGTCTAAACAATATGTAACTGCGATTGATTTGTACAAAAAGGCTTATACCAAAGTCAAAGGCAACAGGCAGGAAAAGAATAGGATAATGTTTCAGCAGGCAGAGTGTTATCGATTGATGGATGATAAGACTTTGGCAATTAAAACATATCAACGTCTTGTCAAAGCGAAGTATTATACGGTTCAACCGAAGATATTTTTGTATATGGCAGACTTTCAAAAGTTTTATAGTGAATGGGATGCAGCCGAATACAACTATAAGGAATATTTGAAGTTGGTTCCGAACGATGAATTGGCAAAGCGACGATTGGAATCCATAGCTTTGGCGAAGAAATGGATGAATAATCCGACTCGACATCAAGTTAAGGAAGAAAAGAATGTGAATACTGAATGGAATGAGTGGGCACCGCGTTTTCTTGGTCAAGATGAAAAAACAAATATCACCTTTACATCTTCACGTCCTGATGAAGAAGAGGGAGAAAGAGACGTTTGGACGGGTGAATACTTCTCAAACATCTACACAACCATCAAAGGCTCTGACCGAACTCTTGCAGAACCGTCGATAATCTCTATTCAACAAATCAATACCGAAGCAAACGAAGGTGAGCTTGTGATGGTAACTGGAGCAAAAACTCAAAGGGTTTATTTCTCTCGTTGTAATATCAAAAAGAATAAACAACTTAGTTGTGCGATATATACAAACAAGCCTGTGGAAGACAAAAAAGGCAAGAAGACAAATCAAAAGAAGGACGATAAAAAAGATGATAAAGGAGAAGGAAATCAAGACGCATTTGTTATGATTGACTTAGGGGATACTGCTTATAACTACTTCCACCCTGCTATTTCGGCTGATGAGCTTACTCTTTATTTTTCTTCAGACCGTCCCGGAGGAGAAGGTGATTATGACTTGTGGAAAGCAACGAGAAACTCTGTAGAAGAACCGTTTGGAAACATAACCAATCTTGGTAAACAAATAAATACAGAAGGTAAAGAAGAGTTCCCGACTTTGCGTTCGGATACAAGAATGTACTATTCTTCGGATGGATTGCCAGGATTGGGTGGTTTCGACTTGTTCTACACGGAATTGAAAGGTGAAGAATGGTCAGAACCACAAAATCTTATGTATCCGATAAACTCTCCTTACGATGAGGTTGGTATTGTCTATAATTTTGTTGAAGAAGAAACGATTGCTGCAGAGGAAAGCGGTTATTTCTCATCTAACAGAGAAGGCGGAACAGGTGGAGACGATATTTACTCGTTTTATAGAGCACCATTGTTGTTCTCTTTGAGCGGAAGAGTTAGAGATGATAAGTCAATGCAAGCTATAGAGGGCGCAAAAGTAAAATTGATTGGCGATGACAATTCTACTTTGGAGACAAGAACCAACAGAAAAGGTGAATATGCTTTTTCAACCGAGCAGATAAAATACAATGTCAATTATAAGATTCAGGTTTCTCAAATAGACTATTTCAATACAGAAGGAAAAGAATCTACGGTTGGTCTTACAACAAGCAAGGATCTTGTTCATGATTTTCGTCTTACTCCAATACCTAAAGAGCCTGTTGTATTGCCTGAAATAAGATACGACCTTGCTAAATGGGAATTAAAAGACCAATATCAAGACTCTTTGTCTGATTTGCTTGTTATTTTGGTAAACAATCCTACTTATGTGATAGAGTTGGCTTCTCATACTGATTCAAGACCGTTTTTGAGAGTAACAAATGATACATTAAGCCAAAGAAGAGCAGAGAGTGTTGTAGAGTTTTTGTGTGCAAGAGGTATAGAAAGAGAAAGATTGATTCCAAAAGGTTATGGGGATAGAATACCAAGAACGCTTCGCAATAATTGTGAGGTGGAAATCAATGGTAAAGTATATCAATTTGAAAAGGGTATAACAATAACCGATGACTATATCGCAAAATTGAGAACTAAAAACGAGAAAGAAGCAGCTCATCAACTCAATAGAAGAACTGAATTTAGGATATTGAGAACAGATTATGTGCCTCAAGCAGTCAGAGATAGTTTGGAGGATGCGGCATTGAAGGCTCCTATAGTTGATATGGTGAAAGGAAAAATCCCGCCTCCATCAAAAGAAGTGCCTATCGTTTATACAGACAACCATATCAAAATAACGATGATTGATGGTAATAAAGCTCAGTTGTACATAATCCTAAACGGTAGAGCGGTGCCTTGTATTTATGATGAGAGATATAAAGATGCGGCAGTATTGGATTGGGATCTTGCGATGGATTTCTTATTGACTGGAAGAATAACTAAGGATGACTTTAAGGATAGAGATAAGGCTTTCGACGAAGATGGTAATATTTTGGATAATTCTGTTCTTATCTTTAAGGATGCTTATATTGGCAAGTATTTCGCTGATAAATATGAAGTTATCGTGAGAAAAGGAATGAAGTACAATATGATTGTCAATAAAAACGGATTGAAAGATTTCGGAACATTTACATTCTCGCGGGCAAGAGGAGAGATAATTTTCGAATAGTTTTTCATTTCAGAGATACAATTCAATGAAAATAAACGATGCGAGGAGTAAATCTTCGCATCGTTTTCTTTTTTCTTGATTTTATGGTTTTAAGACTTGATTTTGTTAGACTCAAATCAAGTCTTTTTATTATCTTTGCAGATTCAAATATATCAATAAATAGGAATAGAAACATGGAGAGAAAAGTCAGAGTTAGATTTGCCCCAAGTCCAACCGGTCCTTTGCACATAGGTGGTGTTAGAACGGCATTGTATAACTACTTGTTTGCCAAAAAGCAAGGCGGAGATTTTATTTTGAGAATAGAAGATACCGACCAAACTCGTTTTGTTGAAGGTGCGGAAGATTATATTGTTGAAGCATTTCGTTGGTTAGGTATAAAATTTGACGAAGGTGTCGGAATAGGTGGAGAATTTGGACCGTATAAACAATCTGAAAGAAAAGATATTTATAAATCTTATGCTTTGGAATTGGTAGAAAAAGGAATGGCTTATTACGCTTTTGACACTCCTGAAGAATTAGAAGAAAAGAGAAAAGAGGCTGAAAGAGAAAAGAAAACATTTCAATATGACTGCAAGACAAGACAAGGTTTGAGAAATTCATTGTCTCTTAGCGAGGTGGAAACTCAAGAATTGATTGCATCAGGAATGCCTTATGTTATAAGATTCCGTTTCCCTGAAGATGAGATGATTGAATTTGACGACTTGATTCGTGGACATGTGAAGATGAATTCTTCGCTTTTGGACGATAAAGTTTTGTATAAGTCAGACGGAATGCCGACATACCACTTGGCAAACATAGTTGATGACCATTTAATGGAGATTTCGCATGTCATAAGAGGTGAAGAATGGTTGCCTTCTTGCCCTTTGCATGTAATGCTTTATAGAGCCTTTGGTTGGGAATCAACAATGCCTCAATTCGCTCACCTACCTTTGCTTTTGAAACCAGAAGGCAGTGGAAAGCTATCCAAGAGAGACGGCGACAGATTAGGATTCCCTGTATTCCCATTGCAATGGTTGGATCCTAAAACAAAAGAAACATCTTCCGGTTACAGAGAAAGTGGATATTTACCGCAAGCTGTAGTGAATATGTTGGCGTTGTTGGGTTGGAATCCGGGAACAGAACAAGAGATATTCTCGTTAGAGGAATTGGTAGAGGTATTCTCTATAGATAGAATCAGCAAACATGGTGCCAGATTTGATTTGGAAAAAGCTAAATGGTTCAATCATCAATATCTTCAAAAGCTTGATAATGCTTCTTTGACTGAAGTATTTCTACAAGACTTGAAACAAAGAGGAATAGAATGCGATTTTGCTAAGGCAGAAACAATAGTCGGTCTGATAAAAGAAAGATGTTCCTTTGCGAAAGAACTTTGGGATAATGGAGATTATTTCTTTGTTGCACCGGAGTCTTATGCTGAGAAAGCATTAAAGAAACGTTGGAAAGAAGGAACAAGTGAGAGAATGACAACTATTGCTTCTCTGTTGAGGGATATAGAAAACGATAATTGGGCTCAAAAAGCTGAGGATTTCTTGATGGAATATATCAAAACAAATGAACTAAACATGGGACAGATAATGAATTCCATCAGATTGGCTGTTGTAGGCGACACAAGGGGTTGCAGTATGTTGGATATTTTTGCGGTTTTAGGAAAAGAAGAATCTTTGAGAAGAATCAGTGTTGCTGCGGATAGAATAAATCTTTAGTCTAAACAACGATGTCGGAACACATTAACAGTGTTTGTATATTGGGAACGGGAAACGTGGCGTGGCATTATGAGCGACGTTTCAAAGAGAGAGGATTTTCGTGTGTTAATATCTCTGCAAGGAATGATGTGTCTTGTTGTATAGATGCAGATTTGGTTATAATCGCAGTGAAAGATGAGGCGATAGAAGAAGTTGTGAATAAACTAAAAGGAATGAAAGGTATTTTGGTTCATACTTCTGGGTTTATGTCAACAGATTGCCTTGCTGTGGCTACAGAGAATTATGGCAGTTTATATCCTTTGCAGAGTCTGAAAAAAAACAAGGAAACCGATTTTGATAAAGTTACGTTATGCACCTACGGAAATAATGAAAGGGTTCGAGCATTGCTTGGAAGTGTTGCAAAAGAGTTGTCATCCGTTACTTGTGAATTATCCGACAAACAAAGAAAAAGTCTGCATATAGCGGCTGTTTTCTGTAATAATTTTACGAATCATTTGTTTGGGATAGCAAGAAGTATATTGGAAAAAGAGAAAATTCCGTTCGATATATTGTTTCCGCTTATTGATATGACGATTGATAAAGTCAAACAATTTAATCCGTTCGATGTACAAACAGGTCCGGCGGTGAGAAATGAGAAAGAAATCATGCGGCAGCATAAAGAAATGCTTGGAAAAGATGAGCGCGAGATATACGAATTGCTAAGTAACAAAATAATATCTTATCATAGTAAAGAGAAATAAGACATTATGAAAAGGATTGTAGTATTGACAGGAGCTGGAATCAGTGCAGAGAGTGGGATACAAACGTTTCGTGATTCTGATGGTTTGTGGGAAAATCACAGAGTTGAAGATGTTGCTACCTATGATGCGTGGTTGCGGAATCCATCCTTGGTAAGAGAGTTTTATAATCAAAGAAGAAAGGCTGTTTTTGAAGCTTTGCCGAACGAAGGACATAAACAATTGGTCAGATTGGAAGAATCGTTCCATGTTGATGTTGTAACCCAAAATATAGATGACTTACACGAGAGAGCAGGAAGTAAAAATGTTCTTCACCTTCACGGAGAGGTTAAGAAACTTGTAAGTGAAAGTGATCCGAATGAACTAATCGATCTGC
>JAEIGA010020667.1_pt1 | contig 10036 bp, 6 predicted proteins | sample 9270691 | NCBI WGS metagenome assembly JAEIGA01 (sample SAMN17057246, study PRJNA624740) | gut metagenome | biome: biome; isolation source: fecal sample | host: Bos grunniens | place: China: Xizang | collected 2019
CATCCCAACTGAGCCACTTGCGATCGGAGAAAGTGAACTCTAACTTGTTGCGGTATTCGTATATTTCTTGGCTACCGAGGATAGGAGATATCTCTGGTAACTCCACTTTGCCGATGCGTGTGAGGTTATCGGTTATCTGCTGCTGTTTGTAGCGCAATTGCTCCTCATAGGGTAGGATCTGCCATTTACAGCCACCACACTCGCCATAGTGCTTACAACGTGGTTCACAGCGCACTGGCGAAGGTTTTACGATACGTTCTACACGACCTTCCATAAAAGAGTGCTTCTTACGGGTAACTTGTATGTCTACAATATCTCCTGGAACGCAATAGGGTACAAAGAGTACCATATCGTCAATACGAGTTAACGCTTTGCCTTCAGCAGCAACACTAGTGATTTCTATGTTCTCTAAAAGAGGTAGATTCTTCTTTTTCTTCATATTTTGATTATATCTTCAACCTTCAACATTTAACTTTCATCACTTATTCAACAACCAATCAATACTGTTACCATACAATGTATCAAAATCCTTAGAACTTTCTAGCATGAATGCCCAGCATAGAGTTTTACCTTTTCGGTCTTTGGTGCCATCATATGCCACTGCTGCGTTCATGTTGGTATCACCGTAGGTAGCAATACCTATACCACCATTGGTTGGCAAAATGCATTCTGGATTTTCGGTATGTATGCGTTCCTCGTTTGGTGATACATTGAATTGATATTTACCTGTTTCTAATTGACGGTTGTTCACACGTACGCTACCATTTTTAGATCCATGATCGCAGCGATAGGTACAGTGTAGTTGTTTTTTAGCGAAACTCTTTTCTGAATCGCTCTTCATATCGCTGGCGAAATGCGCACCTGATATCAACAGACGACCTTTCGATTTGAGATACGCAGTCAATATCGTTTGCAATTTAGGTGTAAAACATTGGAACGAAGTGTCTGTACCTAGAATAGTGGTTTTTTGCTTACCCATAATCAAATCGACTGCATCGTAACCCACGATAGTGTCTATGGCGTAAGCATTTGCACTGATATATGAGTAACCTTTTTCTGCCAATATTCGACCATGGGCCATTGGATAGTCAAACGTATTACCCATTGTTAGTGTAGCTTGTTGGTCGCAGTAGCATGAACCCCATCCACATTCGTCATCATTGATCCATTGGTGTTGGATGGTGTGATCATATTGCTCTCCAATGAACGATATATCTTTGCCATAGCCCACACCATGACTTTGTGATACGATACCAGCGTATGTCTTACCCTCATAGTACTCTGGGCCACTCACTCGAGTAAATGCATTCAGAATGAGGATATTACCTTTCTCTTTTGGTGCGATATATGCTGAGAGTGTTTCACTAGGTAGACTGACACCACCATCATTACCTGCTTGAACACGAATGTCGTAGCGTACACCTTCATCGGCACGGAAACTATACGATGTATTCTCTATACGTACACCATTGTCCCAATCACCGTTGTCGGTACGTGTATACACAACGTAGTAGGTAGGTTGTGCTGTAGGTTCTAGTGAATCTTCAGTAGGATTCCAACTAACCGATATGGTGTTCTTGTCGCGTTCCATACGCATACCGTGTACTGGCAGTGGTTGAACGACGTATGGAGTGTTGTATTGTTCGTGAATGAATCGTAGCATACCCTTGTAGATAGCTCTGGAGATTACGAAACGAACACGTGGATCGAGACCATATTGCATGTCATAGAAGTTCTGGTGAGACAATAATTCCAACAACACTGCAGGCACTAAAGGATAACGTGATTCAGCATAAGAGGAGTTTTGCAACTGACGTCTTCTCCAATGTGGTGCGTACAACGCACGCATGTCATCCACAATCTGTGTTTGCACATAATCACCATAGTCGCGAGCCACTTGGCGGGTTACTCCTGTTGGATAATTCTTGCTTCTATCATTGTCAAAATCTGTGTAAATCATGAGCGAACCAATCATCGAACCATCGTACTTGGTACCAGCATCGGTGTGGAATGACAAACTTAAATGCAAAGGCACTTGTAGTCCTGGTTGAGTTGGGTTGGCAGCACTACCGCCTGCTAGATAATTCACCCACCTTCCGCGACTGCAATAATCATCTGTATAGTCATTGCGGCTGCTTGTGTAGTTGTATACACTATCTGGTATACCTGCATATTGCAACCAATAGCGAGATGCTTCCAAATAGCGGGCTATACCACTTGTTTCTGCCAATTGTTGATTGATTCGCAATTCAGCTGAGTCAATCTGGATAGTTTCTAACTTCACTTTCTTAGAGGATGGGGTGTTTTCGATAGCATTAGGTTGTGGATAACGAGCTACACTACCCATACCGCCACCAAACTTGACAGCATCAGCCGTTACAATCTCGTATTTGTCACCCGAAGATGCCAAACTCACGTAGTTGTTTGCACTATCTTCGTCAAAAGCAAAGGTGCCGAGGTACACCCAAGTACTTCCTCCCATCTGCTGATTAACCAAGAACTCGGTCTTTTGTCCTTTGTGAACCACCGTATACTTGGCTTGGTTGGTGCTATTCATCACGCGTTTGTAGGATACATATACCGCATATTCGCCTGAAGGCAATGATGGGGTGTAACGTATCTCGCCCTTGAGACCTGATTCTGCTATGCTGTATTGACCTTTTACAAAAGGATTCTCGCCTTCTAGCAATGGTTCTGTAGGTGTCGCCCAACCTTTGCCATCAGCTACTATAAAAGCCTTATTGGTCACTGTTGCTTCGCTGTCATCTATCACTTGTTCTACCTCTTGGGTGTCGCGTTCACGAGGTTGAACCACTACAGCACCTGCATTCTCAAGCATAGGCACCAAAAATGGCATCGTGTATGAGGATGTATATAGGTCTTCTACTGTGGTCCACAATTTGGCACGCTGCCATAACCACGATTGTCGTTGCTGATTATAGTAACGACCATGGCTGCCCCATAAAGCAATATGTTTACCCGATAAACCTTTTTCTGTTGTATAAGGAGCAGATTGATTTCTTACCCAAGCAATACCCTCTGGCAATACATATTTGTCACTATCAGGACGTGAACGATGCATACTAGTTATCAGAGAATCCAACTCCACATCACTCGTATAGATTTCCACATTGCCATTGGTCGTGTCAAGTACCATTTGACTAATCATCGTTCGCATGCTTGATACTTCATCCTGACTCAATGAGACATGACTTAGCGAGGCATTGGTATAAACTTTAATGTTGTTACCATCAACTCTCACGTTGGTGACTTGGACGGGAGCGATATGCGCATGTGAGAGTACGATTTGTGTCAAAGTGTCTCCTATGGCTTGTTTGTCAATACCAAAAGTAGACGTAGTACATAAAATTACGGATAATGTTAGAAAAATAATTCGTTTCATCTAAATACCTCTGTTTTGTTGTTTTTTTTGAATTTGTTGGAGACAAAGTGTAATTCTTTGCAAAGGTACAACAAAAAATGCACATACGCAAGAAAAGTGAGAAATTATTTTAAAAATGATAGATTTTATCTATCTCATATCCATCGCATAGCCAAAGCGGCGTTCGAAAGTATAGTAAAGTGCGTTCATTACGGTGACCTCTAAGTACAACAAAAAATGCCCTCTAAGTATTGTAGTGTCAATTATTAAGAATGTCGAATGTAAATAATCATTCTTTCTGGGATATTGTAATGACTAGTATCACTGCTATCAGCCTGTTATGATTGAACTTATTATAAATTTATTTATAACTGTTTTCAATATATATTATATATCTTCAATCATAAAGAGATTATTATAGACGTTTTATGTCTCTTAAAAACACTGCGTTTTTTTAAGATTCTTTTAATGAATATACCAAGATAATCTGGTTGTAAATAAGACAAAAAATACAAAAATTTGCATATGTCAAAAAAAAGTTGTACCTTTGCGTCGTAATATGCGTATCTATGCGCGAAATCGTATGGTTGTGCGCGTAAAATACCCCAAAATTATGAAGGAAATAGTAATCAGAACCCAAGTAACCTCTTGTCAGCAACAAGAACTTCCTCTAGAGTTGTATAACTTAGTAGAAGTAGCTAAGCAAAAGACGCAAGATGCCTATTGTCCATATTCTCATTATCATGTCGGTGCTGCCGCATTGCTAGCCGATGGACAAATCTTGACTGGTGCTAATCAAGAGAATGCTGCATACCCTAGCGGTCTGTGTGCGGAACGCACTACGCTCTTTGCTGCCAATGCAAATAATCCCCACACACCAGTTGATGTCTTAGCAATTGCATGTTATACCGATGGACATTTCACCGAAGATCCTGCTAGTCCTTGCGGCGCATGCAGACAGGTTATGCTTGAAACGGAGCACCGCTTTGGTAAACCTATGAAAGTGGTACTCTATGGCGCTAGAGAATGCTATGTCTTTGAATCAGCCAAAGATCTACTTCCTGTTTGTTTTACAAGCGAAAATCTAGAGTAAACATACCAATAACAAACCAATGAGAGGGATAAAAAAAATAGATATATACTTGCTCAAGCAATTTCTTGGGCTACTTCTCATTACATTTGTTATTTGTATACTAATCCTTCTTCTGCAGTTCGTTTGGTTGCACGTGAGGGATCTGGTTGGAAAAGGAGTTGAAGTCTCTGTCCTTGCTGAATTCTTTATCTATGCAGTCGTGTCGGTGGTTCCACTAGCTTTGCCTTTGGCCATTCTCCTCGCATCGCTGATGACTTTTGGTAATCTGGGTGAGAAATTCGAACTGATAGCTATGAAGGCGGCTGGTATCAGTCTTTTCCGGATCATACAACCTTTGGCTATAACGATTTTTATCATCAGTCTAGGAGCTTTCTATTTCTCCAATTATGTTTTGCCGAAAGCGCAAGTCAAATTATGGGCTTTGGTCTTTTCCTTGAAACAAAAATCGCCTGAAATGGAAATCCCTGTTGCTGAGTTCTATGATGGAATAGATGGCTACAATTTCTTTGTAAGGAACAAGAATTACCAATCGGGTATGCTATACGATTTGATGATCTACGACTACTCGGATGGATTCAAGAACACCAAGGTTATGCTAGCAGATTCTGGAAAAATCTATTTTACACAAGATAACAAGAATCTATTGCTTGAACTCCACTCTGGTGAGTCCTTCGAGAACTTAAATAGAAGAGAACATCAGAACGCTGTTTCCGAAAAGAATATCCCTTATCGAAGAGAAACTTTCGCGCACAAAAAACTGCTCATAGACATCGACATGGATTTCGATCGCTACGCGGAGGAGTCCCTCTCTGATCAGCATGTCTCTAAGAATGTCGAAGAGTTGATTCAGTCCATTGACTCGGTTGAAGTGCTAGGACACCAGCGCAGTCGCGAGCAGAGTGATGTCATCATCACTAAACACTACTTCGGCCGCGAGCGCGTACAAGAGCGCAATGTGGACATGTGGGAAGGATCCAAGGAAATGTATGAGCAATACAATATCGATTCTCTCTATGCTTATTTCACGGAGGAAGAGTGCTATCGAGCTGCCTCGGCTGCCTTAGACAAAGGGCGCGAAATGAAAGATAAAGTGGATTATAATGCCCTTATGCTGGATGAATATCAACGATACATACGAAAACATGAAATAGAATTGTATCGCAAGTTCACGCTGGCTGCAGCTTGTCTAATCTTCTTCTTTATAGGTGCACCACTAGGCGCCATAACACGCAAAGGTGGATTGGGAGCTCCTGTGGTTATCTCGGTGGTCATGTTCCTTATATATTATATCATCGATAATACTGGATATAAGATGGCTCGTGAAGCTTTGTGGCCATGTTGGGCTGGCATGTGGCTGAGTACCTTCGTCCTGGTACCAATAGGCGTCTTCCTAACCTATAAAGCGGCCAAAGATTCCGCTCTCTTCAACCCAGATGCATGGGTGAAAGTCTTCAAAATTATCTTTAGACCATTCAAATTACTCATCCGTGCTATCAAAAAGATAGTTCGCAAAAAACATCGTACTAACTGTATAGACAAATAATATAAACTATGAATACAATAGAACAAGCGATCGAGGATATTCGTGACGGCAAATTCGTTATTGTGGTAGATGATGAAGATCGTGAGAACGAAGGTGATTTTATCATCGCGGCCGAGAAGATCACTCCTGAGAAAGTCAATTTTATGCTCCAACATGGTCGTGGGGTACTCTGTGTGCCATTGCCTGAGAGCCGTTGCGCACAATTGGACTTGGTGCATCAAGTCTCCAACAATACCTCCATGCTAGGTACACCTTTTACCGTGACTGTTGATAAACTAGAGGGATGTTCCACTGGTGTCAGCGCAGAAGATCGTGCGGCTACTATCCGCGCCTTAGCTGATCCTGCATCCAAACCAGAGACCTTTGGTCGCCCTGGTCATATCAATCCGCTCTATGCACAAGAGAAAGGTGTGCTCAAACGTGCAGGACATACCGAAGCAGCGGTAGATCTAGCTCGTCTAGCGGGTCTACAACCAGTAGCTGCTCTCATTGAGATTATGAACGAAGATGGCACCATGGCCCGTATGCCTGACCTAGAAATCGTTGCTCAGAAATATGGATTAAGCCTTGTTTCTATCAAAGACCTTATCGCCTATCGTATGAGCCATGAAACATCGGTTGCTGACAATCAATCGCCTGTTGCCAATCTCCTCGTAGAGCGTGGTGAGACAGTTTCGCTACCTACAGCCTATGGCGAGTTCATGCTTACACCTTTCCGTCAACTCAACAATGGTTTGGAGCATGTGGTTTTGGTCAAAGGCGAGTGGAAGGACGATGAACCTATCTTGTGCCGCGTCCACTCTTCTTGTATGACTGGCGACATTTTTGGCTCCATGCGTTGCGAATGTGGAGAACAATTGCACAAGGCCATGCAAATGGTCAACGAGGCGGGCAAAGGTATTATTGTCTATCTCAATCAAGAGGGTAGGGGCATCGGCCTGATGAATAAGATACGAGCATACAAACTTCAAGAACAAGGCGAGGATACCGTAGAAGCTAACATCCATCTAGGCTTCCGTCCTGACGAACGTGACTATGGAGTCGGTGCACAAATCCTACAACAAATGGGTGCATCCAAGCTTCGCTTGATGACCAACAATCCCGTTAAAAGAGTTGGTCTTGAGAGTTTTGGCATAGAAATTGTAGAGAATATTGCAATAGAGATAGCTCCCAATCCTTATAACCAACGTTATATGAGGACTAAGAAGGAGAAAATGCATCACAATTTAAATTTAGTGTAACATGAAAACGAAATGGATTCTTTTAGTTGTTAGCATCATGTGCACCACATGGATGTTACATGCAGATGAGACTATCACAGTTACTGCAACATCTTCTGACATCTCAGAAAACTTAAATCTCAAAACAGTTGCTACCCTTTTCGGACAAGCTAAGGATCTTGAGGAGTTCGAGTCTATGATCAATAACCCGGATTCAGCTTTCTCCAACTTGGACTTGAATGGTGATGGCGATGTGGATTATCTACGAGTGATTGAGACTGCTGACGGCAACAAACATCTTGTTGTGATCCAAGCTGTACTTGCGAAGGATGTTTATCAAGATGTAGCTTCCATCTTCGTTGAGAAAGATGAGGCCACACAGTCGGTTACGGTTCAAGTCATTGGTGATGAGTATATCTATGGAACTAACTATATCATCGAGCCTGTCTATATCTACAGACCACTTATCTACGATTGGTTCTGGAGTACTGCATGGGTATGCTGGCATTCGCCATACTATTGGGACTATTGGCCAACATGGTGGAGACCATACCACTACATCGATCCATACTTGTATTGGGATCGTTGCCATTGGCACCACTATCATTACCCAATCTGCACCTATCATACAGTGCATCATCCACACCATCACTTCCACCACATGCATCATGGGGTGAAGAGAAACGATTATGCTATTCGCCATCCTGAGCGTTCGTTTGCTACACGCAATGCGTCACGCAACATCACCAACGCACGCTCTATAGAGCAATCTAGACGTGCTGAATTGCGTCAAACAACCGATGCTACTCGTTCGCGCGTTAGCGGAGGAACTACTGCTACTCGTCAATCTACTTCTGTAGCGGGTGCTACACGCAACAATACCTATGGTAGTTCTAATGTTCGCACTAGTTCTACTAGCAGAACTCAACGTGCAGCTACTACCACTACCAACACTAGATCGACATCAGTTAGTACTACTTCTACCACTAGAGCTAACACTACTGCTACATCGCCATCACGTAGTACTTCTACCTCTGTGACACGTTCGTCTAGCACTACACCTACACGTTCTAGCAGTACTACTGTTCGCACTACTAGTACTACACCTACACGCTCTAGCAGTACTAGTGTTCGCACTACCAGCACTACGCCTACACGTTCTAGTACTCCTAGCGTTCGTTCAACCACTACTACTACTCGTTCTAGTAGCTCGTATACGCCTTCGTCTACACGCTCATCTTCATCTTCTACGATGCGTTCCACTGGCGGTGGTTCTACCATGCGCTCTTCAGGTGGAAGCATGCGGACAACTTCTTCCGGAGGTTCACGCACAAGATAAGCGTTTGGCACGATATTTGATTACAATAAAGTGTAGCATCCCCATGCTGCACTTTATTTTTATTCACCGGTTCACCGCTTCACTGCCTAACCGTTTAACCTATAAAACCAAACAACTATGATTAAATTTCGTTTTGAGCTCCCACAGTTGGGATACCAACTTGGAGATTTGGCTCCTATGATGAGCCAAGAGACTGTTTCTCTGCACTATGATCGTCATTTCCGAACCTATCTTGACAATCTCAATCGTTTGCTTGAGGGTTCTATTTATGAGGGACTATCCTTGCCGGATATTGTTTGCAAGGCTCCGATAGGTCCATTGTCTAATAATGCCGGGCAGGTCTATAACCATCAACTATTTTTTGAGCAGTTTGTTCCTACTAAGCATGCCAAGTTGCCTTCTGGTGAGTTCCTTTTCATGGTTGAGCAATCTTTTGGGTCTTTTGATCGTTTGTTGCAATTGTTGGAGAAGGAGGCTATGTCTTTCTTTGGTTCGGGTTGGACTTTCCTTGTTGTCAATGCCGATGGTGAAATGAAGGTCATGTCTTTATCCAATGGTGATACTCCTTTGCGTTATGGTATGACGCCATTGCTAGCGATAGATCTTTGGGAGCATGCTTATTATTTGGATTATCAGAACCGCAAAAAAGACTATATTCGCAATCTATTTCTTATTATTAATTGGAATGTTGTATCATCTCGATTACCCTAAGAATCTATCACCTAAAAAGGGAATGGTGAACCGGTTGTCTTGCTACCAAAAGCTGCGTTATTGGCTATTTGGATGCAAGATACCTTGGAATGTTAAATAATTTTAATTTTTTATTAAAGTTTGGCATGGTTTTTGTAAATAAATTTTTAGATATCTTTGATTTAGGTGTCAAAAATTAAGTATAACCTTTTAATAAATAATCACGATGAACAAAAAATTTATTTGCCCAATTTGCGGCTATGTACACGAAGGTGCACCAGCTCCAGAGCGTTGCCCACAATGCAAACAAGTAGTAACATGGAAAGAGGTTGATGAGTCAGCTGGTATCGCATTTGCATGCGAGCACATCATCGGCGTTGCTAAAGATACAGACGAGGAGATGATCAAGGACCTTAATGCTCACTTCATGGGTGAGGCTACTGAGGTTGGTATGTATTTGGCTATGTCTCGCCAAGCAGACCGTGAGGGTTATCCAGAGATCGCTGAGGCTTTCAAACGTTATGCTTGGGAGGAGGCTGAGCACTGCTCTAAGTTCGCTGAGTTGCTCGGTGAGGTTGTTTGGAGCACCAAGGAGAACCTCGAGAAGCGTATGATGGCTGAGGCTGGTGCTTGCGACGATAAGTTGCGTATTGCTAAGCGTGCTAAAGCTATGGACTGGGATGCTATCCACGACACTGTTCATGAGATGGCTAAGGACGAGGCTCGTCACGGCAAAGGTTTCGAGGGCTTGTACAACCGTTATTTCAAG
>JAEIGA010020668.1_pt1 | contig 10036 bp, 5 predicted proteins | sample 9270691 | NCBI WGS metagenome assembly JAEIGA01 (sample SAMN17057246, study PRJNA624740) | gut metagenome | biome: biome; isolation source: fecal sample | host: Bos grunniens | place: China: Xizang | collected 2019
GAGTCTTGCTCAGTTCCTTTTTGTGGCAGATGGCACACTCCATCATTTCGTCTTCTGACAAATATTCAAGTTTTGCTTTGCAGATCAAACATTCTTCGTGCATACACACCACCTCACTTTTATTCATTATACCACACTGCTTTTTTGATGTAAATATTTTTAGAAACGAATGGGTCCTAAATGGACACAAGCAGAGGGATGCTCCTCGGCACCGCCGCCAAGATGTTCACCATCGCCGGCCCGGTTAACATTTATGGCGTTTCTACATCCGCTCGCAAGAAAGGCTTAACCCATCGGTTAAGCCTTTCTTTTGATGATAAATTAGTATCCAACCCGTTCCACGGTATAACCGGCCTGCTGCAGAGCGTTGACCAAACCGGTGTTTTCGTCCAGCAGATGGGCAAGGCCTACCGCATAGAAAATCACCTGGTCACTTTCCAAATATTCAATGGCGGTTTCCAACATGCCTTTGTTACGGTCGGTGTCCATTTTCTTATAATACTCTTCGAACAGAGGCTTCTGCTTGGCGATCTCCTCCGGGGTCATATCTGTCACATCCCATTGCAGGGCAATGGCTTCCCGGAGAACAGCTTCGTCACCGGCGCACCATTTTTCGTACAGATCCATAGTCTTTTCCCAATACTCCCGGGAGCTCGTTTCCAGAGCGGACTCCAATTGCAGGATCTGCAGATCGAGAGAAAAACCGGAGAGCATTTTAAGTTGCTCCTTTGCAGATTCAATTTCCAAAATTTCTTTGTCCTGCTCCTTTGCCCACGCAATCAAGCGCTCTTCTACACCTTGATCACTGTGGAGCAGATAACCTTGACGAAGGTAAAAATTGTTAAGACTTTCTGACCACAAAAACGGCCTTGCGTGAGGCATACTTTCGTTATATCCGCCTGCTGCCTTCAAATACTTGCAGGCCTTCTCATAGTCATCCTCCAAACGCCATTTCACCTGGGTATAGGTATCAGAGTAGAAATACATATTGTATACTTCAAGAGCTAACTGGTCGTCTTTCTTCAACTGTTCCTCAAAGAGCTCGTTGTTGCATTCAATAGCCAGGGCATCGGATTCGTTGAATGCGTTGTGAATGGCCTCCGGCAGGTAAGCCGTCCGCTCGTCGCCTACATGGATGGTGCCAAACAGATACATCTGTTGGCCGTCCTTGCCGGTGACCTTGTAGAACAGGGGAGTGGCCTTGGTTTCCGGTTCTTTTTCCGGCAGGTTTTTGCCTGTAATCTCGCGGTAAGCGCCCTGGGAGGGGGTGGTGATGGATTGGTTAAACTCTTCCGTCAGGGAATAGTTTTTGCCCTGAATATAATGAAGCCCTTCGTAGGAATAGCCGTTGGCAATGGGCAGGCCGGTATATTTATCCACGGATAAGTAGCCGGTAGCGGATTTCGTGCTGTACCTTTCAGCCAAATTCATCAGGAAAGCGGGGTCGTTCCAAAGTTGGGTGGATATGGTGTTTTGCAATGTGTTGCCGAAATTCTCGTTAAACTTGAATTCCATCAGATAGGCAAATCCTGTGTCGGTTACGGAAACTTCCGTCCAGTAATCCGGATTTGCCACATCCAGTGTTATATACTCACCGATATTTTCCCGGATCTCTTTCCAGGTAATTTTGCTGTTGGTGGTGGGCAAACCGTTGTCACCGGAGGTGGTGGTCAGCTTGCCGTCTTTGTACACCTCTTCCTGGGTGACCGAATTCGCTTGCTGGGTGGAGTAATTCACATAGGAAACATTAGATTCCACCTTGGCGATGGTTTTATCCTTGTGACCGTAGAGATTGGTCTGCGTGGATTCGTTTTGCAGATATCCGGCTGCTTCGCTGGCAATGCTGTCCTCGCCACTGAAGGTCAGACTGTCTGCCTGCTTCATTTTGGCAACGGTGGCAACACTGGTGCGCAGAGCGTCGGCATACTGGATGGGAATGTAGACACCCTTGTCATCAGGCGCGGAAACGGTCTGAGGGGTATCCAGGGGCTTGGATTCCACAGTCAGCTTCACATGGGCCGGGCCGTGCTGATAGGTGACGGTGTATTCCATCTTGGTAAGTTTACCCTCTGTGCTTACCTTGGCAGAGCCGGAAGCATCCACCAGTGTAGCTTCCTGGGGCAGCGCCCAACTCTCTGCAGTTGTGGGCTGGGTGAAGCGGATGACTGTGCCCGTGTCGGTGGTCTCCTGGGCAGCATTGCCGTAAAGGGCGGCATCCAGCAGGATCACCGGGGTATACCGCTTGGCGGTGTCCGCCTGGGGCACAGTGCTCTGATAACGGTGCATATCCTTCAAAGAGGTGTAAAGCGTATCCTTGTGCCAGATTTCTTTATAGGAGATGGGATCTGCCTGGTTCTCATCATCAGTGTCTTCGGTGTCGTGCACACTGAACAAAAGAGATTCTTCCAGCACGATAATCGCGTCCTCAGTCCCGGTACCCTGATAGGTCAGACGGCGGGTGGACTGCTCAGAAAAATCATCGCCGTCTACTGTGGTGACGGTGGTGACCCGCTGTTCCAGCGTAATATGGGAAGCGCTGCTCAGAGGGGAAATTGCTTGGGTGTAAACCTCCTTGGCCACCGCAGACTGATTGACGGTGGATTCGGGATCCTTGTTGCGTTTGCAGCCTGCCATAGAAAGCAGCATCGCAATGCACAAAAGCACAGCCAATAATTTCTTCATGAATCTCATCTCCTTATAAATTTTCGAGATAGGTCGATATGTTAAACCCAACTTCAAAATATCACAAAAACCCAGTAGTGTCAATGCTTTTTCGCCGCACACGCAGTAATTTGAAAAAAGAAAAAATTGTTGACTCAAACACATTTACTTTTGTTTAAAGCTATGATAAAATACATAAATGTGGGCATGTAAAAAACTTTTTGCATGCCCACATTTTGTATCAACGGCTATTGGCCACCTTTGGGTGTTGCACAGATACCCCGGATCGTCAACTCTACATTTTGTGGGGTTGCAATTGAGATATGCCTGTGCTATCATTTTGGTATCGTGCGAAAAGGGGTGTTTTCATGAAGAAAAATGCGATTATTTACGGCGATATCACCGGCGGTGTGCAAAAAAAAGCCGTGGAGGTCCTGAGTCGGATCCTGATGGATCATGCCGACCAATACCCGGTCTGTTTCCAATTTGAAACCGGCGCGGACTATTCCGCATTCCGGTGCTTTTACATCGGCACCAAGGTGAATAATGCCTATATTGCCCAAAATTCCCCGTTGCACCTGACCAAACCGGAGGAGTACGGTATCTCTGTCCAAAACGATACCGTCATCATCGAGGGCTTTGACGATGCAGGCGTCCTATACGGTTGCGTGGATTTTTATAACAAGTACATAATCAATTGCGAATATGACGACCCGGAGAAAAACCGCGGCGCAGGCCATTACTGGCGCAATATTTTTGAAAACACCCTCACGGACTTTACTTGCACCTCTGCTCCTGCTGTCCGTAGCCGCGGCATCTGGACCTGGGGCCATGTGATCTACGATTACCGCAGTTTTATCGACAATATGGTAAAGCTGAAAATGAATACCATCATCATTTGGAACGATTTCGTCCCTGTGAATGCACAGGAAATGATCGAATACGCCCACAATTGTGCCATCCGGGTAATCTGGGGCTTTTCCTGGGGTTGGGATAACGGCTGCCAAAAGCTGTCACTGAAGACCCTTGGGGACCAGACCCAAAACATTTTCAATAAATTCAAAAGGGAATTTGCCGGGCTGCCCATTGATGGCATCTATTTCCAATCCATCACCGAGGTAAATACGGAAACCATCGACGGCGTACCGGTGGCCGATGCGGTGACGGATTTTGTCAACAACACCGCCAAACTGTTCTTTGAAAAGGACCCCAACCTGGAATTGCAGTTCGGTCTCCACGCCACCTCTGTGAAAAACCGCCTGGATGTGATCAAACGGGTGGACAAGCGGATCCGCATTGTTTGGGAAGACTGCGGCGCATTCCCGTTCTCCTACATTCCCCAGGAAGTGGAGAACTTCGCCGAAACCAAGGACTTGGTTGCCAATATCGTCCATTTGCGGGGTGCGGAGGACAGATTCGGGGTGGTCACCAAGAGTTTTACCACCTTGGATTGGTCCTGCTTCACCCACCTGGACGGCCCTGTTTATGTGGGAACTGCCTCGGAGCGCCTGCAGGCAAACAGAATCCAGCGGAAAGAGAAGGACTGGCGCTACTTCCAGGCCTACTGGATGGGTAACGGCGCGAAGGCCTTGGAAATGGTCAAGGCTATGGCCGATGCCAAACAGGGCGACCTGGTCATTACCGCCCTGGTGGAAGACGGAATGTTTGAGAAAAACCGGATGTATCCTGTGGCGTTGTATTCTGAAATGCTGTGGGATTGCAATGCTGATTTCAGCGACCTGCTCAGCGCGGTTGCTCTGCGGGACGATGTAACATTTGCGTAAAGGGAGATACCTATGAATTTCAAAAAGGACTTACAGGATAATATCCTGCCCTTTTGGCTGGGCAGCGCCATTGACTATGAAAACGGTGGCATTTATACCCAGCTGGACAAAGCGGGCAATATTTACGGCACGGATAAAAGTGTGTGGTTTCAGGGCCGCGCCCTGTGGGTATTCGCCAAAGCCTACAATGTAATCGAGAAAAAACCGGAATATTTAAAAGCCGCGCAGTGTATCTACAGTTTCCTGCCCAAATGCACCGATACCGACGGCAGAATGTTCTTTACTGTCACCGCCGACGGCCGGGAGCTGCAGAAGAGAAGATACTATTTCTCCGAAACCTTTGCTGCCATCGGCTGCGCCGAATATTACAGGGCTACCGGCGATAAAAAGGTGCTGGCGGATGCGGAAAAATATTTTGATGTGGCTTACGAATGCTTCACCGGCGTTCGTAAGAATCCGCCCAAGATCAATCCGGAAAACAGCCAAATGAAGGCCCTTTCCCCGGTGATGATTATGCTTTCCACCGCCCAGACTATGCGCGCCGCCTGTGAGAAGAACCGGGAAAAGTACGATAAAATCGCTGCTGATTGCTTGAATGAGATTTTGAACGGTGGTTTCCTCACCGACCGGGGACTTTTGGAAAGTGTGTCCTTAGAGGGCAAATTTGTGGATAGCCCCTCCGGCCGCATCGTCAATCCGGGACATTCTTTGGAGGCTGCCTGGTTTGTGCTGCTGGAAGGTATTCTGACCAATAACGAAGCAGCGATCGCCGCCGGCAAGAAAATTATGGATATCACCCTGCCCTTGGGCTGGGATCAAAAACACGGTGGTATCATCGCGTTCCGGGATATCAACGGCCAGCCTCCGGTGCAGCTGGAATGGGATATGAAGCTCTGGTGGCCCCAGTGCGAAACACTGATCGCCCTGCGCCTGGCATACCGGTTATTCGGTGAGGAACAGTATCGTATACGGTACGAAGAACTGCTGGGCTACTGCGAAAAATACTTTGTCGATGCCGAGGACGGCGAGTGGTACGGCTATCTGCATTACGACAACACCGTTTCCACCACCCTCAAGGGCAATATCTTCAAAGGCCCATTCCACATTCCCAGACTGTATATGATTATGTCCGTCCTGGACGAAGACGGTTGTATCGACAGATACGCCCGGTAATAACAAAAAGGCTTGACCCATTGGGTCAAGCTTTTTTGTATTTAATCAGCACGGATCTCCATAATTCTTGCAGAGCGGTCGCCCCAGGTGCTGTGTACATTGACGCGGATTTTCTCGGCGACAACGGGGGAGAAGGTATGGTTGCGCTTGCGCATGAAGTTTTCGGTTATATCCGCAACACAGATCCACTTAACCCCGTCAAAAACCTCTACGGCATAATCCTTCACACAGGTGGGAACGCCGGGCGTCTTGCTGCCTGCGTGCCAGCAAGTGCCGGGATTGGTCATATCCGTATCAAAGACAATGCTGACGGTGTTGATTTCTGCCTTTTCTTTGAAAGTCAGTTCCAGCCATTGAGGCAGCGCTTCCTTGGGATCGGACACCCATTCATACCGCTTTGCGTCCAAGATTCGGGAATGACCATTCACAACATTCTCCGGGCTGCAATCTGCAATTTCTACCATAGGCTCTTTATGGGTCAGCCGGTAGGTCCAGGCAGAACTGATTTTCCAGCTACCGTCGGGGGTTCTGTGACCGGCCTGCTGATAGAAAGAACGGTTTTGGGCAGAACGCCAGCTGATTCCCCCAGCCGCATCCAGCCAAATGCGCATATAACACCGGTCGATCAGCGCATTTTTGGGAATGGGAATGAAAATCGGCACCTTGACCCAATATTCGCCATTGGCAGGCACGACCCCTTGTGCGGTGAAAATTTCCTTTTGTTCTGCAAAGCTATCCATACTGTGTCCCTGGGTATAGGCGTGCATGGTAACTGTTGCAGGCGTATCTTTGGCGTTGTGGAGCTTTACCCAAAGGGCGTGAATATCGCCGTGGCTGCTTTCCACGCAGTAATTCATAATGCGGTCGGTGTCCAGGGGCAGCAATTCACCGTCCACACCCTGCATAGTCTGAAAAATCTCGTCGGTCTTGACAGAAGAAGCCGTGGCGGTAGCGGTGAGACAGGGATCGTTTTTATCCTCGTTTTGGAAACCGGGAATAAACTGATCGTCCCGGATCAGCGTCTGTTGCAACTGCTCGATATGCTGCTGCCCAACCTGCCGGGGTGTTTTGCCCAGTTGTACGCACATCGCCGCCGCCGTACCCACCGCCTGGCCAAAGGTGGCAATGGTGTTTTCTACACGCACCGTACCCAGCGCCACATGGGAAACGCTGATGTTCCGTCCTGCAAACAGGAGATTGTCGATGTTGGCAGAATACAGGCAGCGGAAGGGGATTGTAGGAATCGGCACATGGAGCGCGCAGTACATAGGTCCTTTCTCGCCGGAATAGAGTCCCTCCGGGTGATGGACATCCAAATGCCAGCCGGCATAGGAAACCGCATCCGGGAAAGGCTCTGTCCGGAAACAGTCGTCCTGGGTCAGCACATAGTCGCCAATAAGCCGCCGGGATTCTCTGCGGCCGTTGAAAATGCTGGTAAAGCGGAACAGAAGATTCCGGGCCTTTTCTTTTCCGGACCAATGATTTTTGATGTGGTCGTAATAGCCGAGAATAGCCATTAAAAGGGCATCTCTGGCTTCCTCGCCGTCCCACATATCGTCGTAAACATTGGGCGCTTCCAGCCACCAGTACATACTGCCGCCGTTGCCGGTGATATTCCGGCCGAAAGCCTTGTCATCGGTGGGTAGGGCAGGCACCCAGGCGGGGGCGTGGTATTCCACAGGCGTTTCAGACTTACAGTAGAAAGGTCGATTGCCGGACTTGATACAACCGCTCATAGTGAGCATATCTGCCATTTCCGGGGCCAAAAATTCATTGTGCTGCCAGGCTGCTTCCCGGCCGTAGCGGTACTTTGCGCCGGCGTAGTAGCCCAGCCAGGAATCACCGGTGCAATCAATAAAAATCTTTGCCGCAAACCGCGTCCGGGTCAGATCGTTCATATTTCTTGCAACAACACCCCGGATTTTTGCGGCGTTTTCCATCTCTGCCTGACAGACATGCATATTGCACAACACCGTCAGATTGGGCTCTGCTGCGGTAAGCCGCTCCATTGCCCGGGTCCAATCCCCCTGGAAAGAGGGGTCACGGTCCCGGAGTCTGCGGATCTCCTCGGCAATACCGCCCTCCCGGGCATTGATGTGGGCAACTTCGGCACCGTCCATGGTAATACCCACTTCGCTGCTTGCGTTGCCGCCCAGCATGGGCCGGTTTTGCAGCAGCAGGGTCTTCATACCTTTTCTCGCGCTGGCAATGGCAGCCGGCACACCGCCGGGGCCGCCGCCCACCACGATCACATCGTATGTACCGCCCGGGGCAATCTCGTTGGACAGGCCCTTGATTCTTGCCCGCTCCGCGTAGATCCAGTCCAATTCCCGGGAGGGAACACAGTCAAAATCGTTGGTCAGCAGGATAGCGGCGCAGCGGCCGAAATAGCCGGTCAAATCGCGGAGGGCCAGGGTGTGCTGACCTGCGTTCAGCTCCACATCTCCGGCGATCTCCCACAGCCACTTGTCCGAGGGTATTTTGCCCAGCACATTGCCGGTATCTTTTCCATCTACCAAGACAGAAAACTGTCCCGGATCGTGGGGACGGAGCCAGTTCCGATCCCGTACCCACACCCGGTATCGTCCTGCCTCCGGCACGGTCACATCCACCGTTGCGTCCTCCACCGGCACACCGGGCATATCTGCCGCAATCAGATACCCGGAACCCATCAGGTGTACAAATTGGGTATCCAATTTCCAACCGCCCTTATTCACAAATTCAGCGGCATCGATCCAAATTTCCACAGGCTTCATAACGATGTTCCTTTCAGGCTTTATATGCTTCTATTATAATGGCGGCGCAGGAAAAATTGTTGGAAAAAGGAATTCGGAATTTGCACAAAAGAAACATTTATGCTACAATAAAGAAAATGATTGTGCAAAGAGGTCGATAAAGTGGATTATGCAACCCTCAGCAGCTTGATATATGCCATGGAAAAAGGTACAAAAATACATATTATGGTGGCCTTTCTCAATAAGTGCGGCAACCGGAAAACCAAGTGCGACTACGACCAAACTGTTCACAGCAGTCCGGTGTGCAGAACCATTAAAAAGTCTCCTGACGAAATGGCAGCCTGCTACCGCTGCCGTATGACGGTGCAGAAGGCGGTAATCCGTCACAGAAAACCGATGGCAGGCTTTTGCACCAACGGTGTGTATGAATATTGCCGGCCGGTAGTCCACAACGATCGGGTGATCTGTGTGATCTTCATCGGCAACATTCTGATGGATTCTGAGGAACAACGGAGGAAACTTACCGCCCGGGTGGACGCAGAACTGCTGGAAACCATGGAGCAGCATTTCTCTCTGGCTGATTGCGTTGCAACGGCGGATATTCTGGAAAGCTATATCCACTTTCTCTTTGACCGCTACGGCATCGAGAATAAGACCTTTGACCCCTTGGTGGAGAATATCAAAAGCTACCTCCGGGAGAATCAGGCCTACGAAATTTCTGTGGAAGAATTGGCGGCAGCCTTCAATTATTCCCCCAAATATTTAGGCCGGCTTTTTAAATCCAGAACCGGTTATACCGTCAAGGAATACTGTAACCGCCTGAAAGTCCGCCAGGCAGAAAAAATGCTGACGGAAACGGATTTGAGCATTGACCAAATCGCCACCCAGACTGGCTTTAACAGCGTGACCTATTTTGACCGGGTCTTCCGTAATATCACCGGCACATCCCCTCAGCAATATCGAAAGGGGTGAAATGATGTACAAAACTGCAAACGATTATTACAAGGAAAAATTTGGCTGCAAGGTTTATAAATTGTCCTTAGACGGCGGCTTTACCTGTCCAAACCGGGATGGCCGTGTTTCCACCGGCGGTTGCATTTTTTGCTCTGCTTTAGGCGGTGGCGAATTTGCCGAACACGGTGCTGATATACTTACCCAACTGGAAAACGCAAAAAAGCGGGTAGCGGCAAAAATCAAAGACGGAAAATACATCGCCTATTTCCAGTCCTTTACCAACACCTATGCCCCCACAGACCGGCTGAAAAAACTGTTTTATGAAGCCATCGCCCCGGATTACATCGTGGGTTTGAATATTGCCACCCGGCCGGATTGCCTGCCCGACGAAACGATACAACTACTAAAAGAACTGAACCGAATCAAGCCCGTAACCGTAGAATTGGGCCTGCAAACATCCAATGATACCGTAGCAGATTACATTAACCGCGGCTACCCAACGGCTGTCTATGCCGATGCGGTATCCCGTCTGAAAACGGCGGGTTTGGAAGTCATTACGCACATAATTATCGGTCTGCCCGGGGATGACCCGGTTGCCACTACGGATTTTGCCGTAAAATGCGGCACCGATGGCGTCAAGTTCCACTTGCTGCACATCCTCCAAAATACGCGCCTGGCAGAGGAATATGCAGCCGGCAGGGTAGAGGCGCTAACCATGGAGAAATATGC
>JAEIGA010020669.1_pt1 | contig 10036 bp, 9 predicted proteins | sample 9270691 | NCBI WGS metagenome assembly JAEIGA01 (sample SAMN17057246, study PRJNA624740) | gut metagenome | biome: biome; isolation source: fecal sample | host: Bos grunniens | place: China: Xizang | collected 2019
AAAACTAAAATCAATAAGGGCTTCCGCTAATGAAGGTCTTTCTTTTATAAGTTTATTGTAAAAATCTTTACCAACCTTATTGATAACATTATCTTTATGATGTTTAATATCCATAACTAAAATATCAAAGGCTTTCTGTAATGAAATTTCAGTATTTAAATTAATTTCATAAGTTCCAGTCTGATTCGTATGTCCAAATGCAATGGTAGGTATTCCTTTTGAATCGTAATAAGTTTTTAAAGCTGCTCTGAATTTCCCTTTAACAACTCTACCTTCGGTAAAAATTAAAAATTTTATAAAATTTTCTGAAACACCAGCCTGTATTGCGGCTTTTGATATGTATTCTGCGTAGTCTTCAGGTATATATTTATCAAATAATTTCTGTAAATAAGGATCGTTATCAGTTTTATTAATTTTATTTGTTTTATTAGTCTTTGTTACCTTAGAATCCTTCTCTGGCTTCGCATTAAAATTAATTCTTAATAATGTTTCATTATTTTTATTTTCTACCAATCTTATTACTTCATAATCAGTAGTAAAGTCTTGTCTAACAGAAAATTTACTATTATAACCTTTTAATTTATTATACATATTAATATCCTCATTTGATAAAATAATTTTATTTCCTTTTTTACCATCATCGTCATGTAAATTGGCTATTTTTAATAATAATTCATATTTTTCTGGTGAAAGATCTGCTTTTTCTGAAGATTCAGTTTTATTATTTCTCCCATAAAAAATACTAATGTTATTATTCTTAGATTCTATGGTAATATTACCATTTTTCTTACCATTGCCATCTGGTCCATAATTTGTAATACAACAATCGCCATCGATATAAATTGTTTTCTCTTTTTTCTTATCGTTGGCTTTTCCTGCGTAATTATTAGTAATTTTGAGTTCAACAAGGTTTGGCATTTCTCTCTCCAATTATAATATATATAATATATATAAGTATCGCTATCACAAAAAAATGTCCGTTTTTTTGTGACTTTTTGCAGCCTCACTGTCACAAAAAAATCTCCGTTTTTTTGCAACATGTTATTTGGCAAGCACGCCTTAACATCGAACTTTCAATCAAGCGTTACTTCTAGATTCAAAGCTAAAAGTTCTAAAGCTTTTTTATATGCTAAAATATTTCTATGAAGCAACTCAAAGATTTTGAACCTCAAATTCGGAAATGTTCTAAATGTGGAATCTGTCAAGCAAATTGTCCAATTTACGAGATTACAGGCAATGATTGCACCGTTTCGCGTGGACAATTCGCAATGCTTGAAGGATATTTAAATGGAAAATTTGAGCTAACTAAGACCATAAATCATTATCTAGACCTATGTCTTAAATGTGGAGCTTGTGTAAATTCTTGTCCTAGTGGAATAAATGCCGTCGATATCCTAATTTCAGCAAAAGCTGAATATTCAAAAAAACACCCACTAGAAAAGTTTAAGACTTTTATACAAAAATATTTTGTATTTGGATTAATTCCCAATTTAATTAGAATTTTTACAAGAACGACAAAATCAAAGGTTTTTGAGAAAAAAATTTTATATTTTGGCGGATGCGCAAGCAAGCTAAAAGGCGACAACGCTATTATAAAAATATTAAACTCTTTGAATATCGAAGTTATAAACCCTCAATTTAATTGTTGCGGAATCCCTTATTTTACAAGAGGTGACTTAGATGAGTTTAATAATTCTATAAAGAATTATCTCGAAATAATTAAAAAATACGATATCACCGAAGTTATAACAACTTGCGCCAGTTGCGAAAAATCACTTAATGATTATTTGAAATGGGTTGATAAAAATACTTCGGACGAAGATATTAATTTATTAAAAAAAGTAAAAGTGAAAAATATATATAAATATTTACACGAAAATGAGTGTAAATTAAAGCTAAGTAATAAACTAAAAGTAACCTATCATAAGCCTTGTAATATAAATAATTTCAATGATATCGAATGGGTTTTAAACAGTATTGAAAACTTAGAATACATTGAAATGGATGACTTCGATAAATGCTGTGGCCTTAACGGCTTATCAAAGATTAAGGATTATAAAATTATGCTGAATATCTTTAAATCAAAGATAAAAAATATCCAAAAATCAAAAGCAAATATTGTGACAACGTCCTGTCTAGGATGTGAATTAGCTCTGAAATCCTATTCTTTTGGAAAATATAAGGTAATGGATTTAATCGAATTTATCTCGAAATACGTTTCAGAAAAATAATCTAATTAATAATCATTAACAAACACTTGTCAGTAATTTATTTTGCTGGCAATATATTAATATGACAGTTTCGTATTCAAATAAATCAAAAAAGAATAATAACACAGAGCTTTCTGAAATGATGCCTCAAAACATTGATGCAGAAGAAGCTATTTTAGGCGCAATTTTAGTAAGCCCAGTTTGTATGAACAAGATTGTAGAGCATTTACGCCCCGAATCGTTTTATAAGCCAGCCCATAGATATGTTTATGAAGCTATGTTACAGTTATATAACGGTGAAGACAAGATAGATATAGTATCAGTTTCCGATGTTTTGAATATCAATCAAAAGCTCGAGCTTGTTGGCGGTCGCGCTTTTATAAATGATTTGAGCTATAAAACTATTACAACAACAAACGTAGAATACTATGCAAAAATTGTTCAAGAAAAAGCAATTAAGCGCTCGCTAATCAACGCTGGGTCAGAAATTATTAGCACAGGCTATGATTTAAACCCAATAGAAGAATCTTTAGAAGTTGCAGAAAAATTGATTTTTGATATTGCTTCGCAAAAAGCTTCTCAAGCTCTTTCTCCGATTAAGGATTTAGTCTATGATACTTATGCAAAAATCGAAGAAAGGTATCAAAACAAAGATAAACTAACAGGTACTCCGACAGCATTTTATGATTTAGATGCGATGACAAATGGACTTCAAAAATCAGATTTAATCATTCTCGCTGCCCGTCCAGCGATGGGTAAAACTTCTTTTGCGTTGAATATAGCGCAAAACGTAGCGCTCAAAGCAAATGTGCCAGTTGCGATATTTTCTTTAGAAATGTCAAAAGAACAGCTGGTTCAAAGGCTTCTTTGTTCTGAAGCAGAAGTGGATACACAAAGACTTAAAACTGGTAATATGCAAACAAAAGACTGGGAAAAATTAGCAGTTGCAATGGATGCATTCTCGCAAGCACCTATTTATATTGATGATACAGCGGGTTGCACAATTACAGACTTGCGAGCAAAATGTCGTCGACTTGCAATGGCTGAAAAAAATCTTGGCTTAATCGTAATTGACTATTTACAACTTATTGAAGGAACAGGTCGCGAAGATCGTATGCAACAGATTTCAAGCATTTCAAGAGGCTTAAAAATCCTAGCAAAAGAATTGAATGTTCCAATTATTTCTTTATCACAGCTTTCTCGTGCGGTAGAAGGTAGAACAGATAAGCGCCCAATGCTTTCGGACTTGAGAGAGTCTGGTTCTATTGAGCAAGATGCTGATATCGTAATGTTTATCTATCGTGATGAATATTATAAAAATGCAGAGTCAGATGAGGATGAAGCCGAAAAAGCTGCAAACAAGGGCGAAGCTGAAATCATTATTGCAAAGCACAGAAATGGACCAGTTGGAACTGTTAAGTTGTTATTTCAAGGAAATATTACGAAGTTCAAAAATCCTATTAAAACGGACGTTTTCTAGAGGCCTAGAATAAATAAACCTGCAAATTTAGAAGAGTTTTGCTTAATGGTGTTAGCAAATAAATAAAATTGAGAGGAAGGGGGCTATGACATATTTAGAGATTTTTCTTTTAGCTTTAGCTCTTTCCATTGACGCTTGTGTTGTATCTTTTTCTTATGGATTAACTTTTAATCAAAACCGTCTAAAAAATGCACTTTCATTAGCTTTATTTACAGGATTATTTCAAGGAATAATGCCTTGTCTGGGATATTTTTTAACATCGTTTGTAAAATCTTATATCTCAGCTTTTGCAAACTTAATCATCTTCGTTATTTTCTTATTTTTGGGTCTAAAATTTATCAAAGAAGCTTTTGAAGAGAAGAAAAAGCCGTTATGTATTGGATTTACTTGCCTTTTGCTAATTGGAATTGCAACAAGTATTGATGCTTTCTCTGCGGGAATATCGCTCGCGCTTTATAATAATAATATTTTTAAATCTGCATTATTAATCACTTTTATTACTTTTATAAATTCAATATTAGGCTTTTCGCTTGGAGGAAGATTAAAAGATTTGCCAACAAAACCTCTTGAAATATTTGCGGGAATGCTATTAATCGGATTGGGAATCAAAGCATATTTTTAATTCAATAAGTGAGTTTTATACAACTCTCTTATTGCGTATGATTTTTGGTTATGGTAAAATTCTTATACGAAAGGGGTTTATATGCTAGTATCTGCGATTTCATTTTATAATTCGCAAACTGTTTCTAATCTTGGAACAAAGATTAAGGATGTAAATGCATTCAGCGAGGATAAACCTAGTCCGTCCCCTACAATAAAGAATGATGATAACAAGCAAGATGATGTTTTTGAAATAATTAATGAATGGAAAAACTTTTGTCATCAGCAGATTAAACAGGGCAAATTTGATATAATTGTATAATATATGAAAATTCTTGATAAAAATTTTAAAGATATATCTAATGTCTCATTAATACTTGGATTTTTTGATGGAGTTCATGCTGGACATCGTGAGGTTATTAAAAATACTCCTAATAATGAAAAAGTGCTTGTTACGTTTTCAAAATCTCCTGCGGAATTTTTTGGAAGAGAATTTCGTTATATATATTCTAGGGAAAATAATTATAATCTAATTGAAAAACTCGGTATTGATTATATTTATGAACAAGATTTTTCAGAAATTGTATCTAATTCAGCAGATGAATATCTTCAATTTCTTATTAAAAAATTTTCGCCTATTTCTATAACAACAGGCTTTAATCATACTTTTGGCGCTAATAGACTAGGAAATCCTGATTTTATAAAAAATTATACTAAAAACTTTGAATATTTTTGCACTCCCGCAACAAAAATAAATGGCGAAACTGTTAGTTCAACAAGGATTAAAGAACTTCTTAGTCTTGGTAATATAAAAAAAGCAAATGAGTTCCTTATCGATAATTTCACCATTGAATCATCAGTAATAAAAGGAGCGCAGTTAGGCCGAAATTTAGGATTCCCAACTGCAAACCTTAAATACCCAAAAAACATTATTAAAATTCCGTATGGAGTTTATAAAGTAAAAGTCTTTGATAAGCCAGCTGTTATGAATTGGGGAATAAAGCCGACGATTGGCTCCGATGAAATAATTGAAGTCCATATTCCGAATTTTACAGAGGATTTATATAATAAAGAATTACAAATAGAAATAATTTCGAAAATAAGAGACGAAAAAAAGTTTTCTAATTTAGATGATTTAAAAGAACAAATTAAAAAGGATGTTGAAGAATGCTTAAAGTAGTAATCGTAGGCTATGGTGAAATGTTCACTAATCTTATAGCTGCTTCGCTGGATGCAAATTGTAATATCGTTGGAGTTTTTAGAAAAGATTCCTTGAAGTATTCACCGTTTATGAAAAAAATTAAAGATATCTTAAATCCATCTATAGAATATAGCTATATAAAGAGCTATAATCTACCTGAAATAAATGCAAGAGGCGTTAATACGCCTGAATTCAGAAAAGAGATTTTAAAATTAAACCCTGATATTATTTTAATCGGCTCTTGGGGTGAAAAATTTGAGAAAGCAACTTATGATATTCCCAAAATAGCGACTATAAACGCACATCCTTCTTTGCTCCCAAAATATAGAGGACCGAATCCTTATTTTTGGACTATAAAGAACCAAGAGCAAGTAAGTGGAGTAACATTCCATCTAGTTGACGAAAAATTTGATAATGGCGCAATTCTTTCGCAAGAAGAAATTAAAATATACCCTTCAGATACAGGAGAAAGCTTGAAAAGAAGAACTGTTCTTACAGCTCGTGGAGTAGCTTGTGAACTCTTAAAAAATCTAAGCGAGGATATAATAATCCCACTTCAACAATCTGAAGAGAAATCAAGTTATTACTCTTATCCCGATGATTTAGAGTTGGATTTTAAAAAATCTGCAGATGAAAATTATGCATTAATTAGAGCTATTCACCCTTGGGGCGAAGCTTATTTCTGTCATAATATAACCCCATTAGCTCCAAATCCGCATAAAATAATTATTGAAGAAAATAAAACAGAGTTTACTGAAGCTGGAGTAATTGTAGAATCCGATTATAAAACAAAAACAATAGCAATCCTTTGTGGTGATAATAAAATATTAAAAATGATTGATGTTAACCTTTATAAAAAATACGATAGAATGTTTACAAAAAACTACATTTCATCTGAGATCAAAGTGGGAGATTTGATTTTTTAATAGCTCGTTACCGTTATTATTCTATTGCCTATCTTCTCTCCTTCGGGAGAGGGTGCAAATGCATGAGCGGAGCAAATTACAGCTGTGGGGAGGGGGTGGTTTTTTAGTTGAATAGCCGAATAGTTCGTTACGGTTATAGTTTTGCAGTCATTCTGTTCTTAACACGGAATCCATTAATGTTGGTTTAATTGAAGCGTAGATGTGCGATTTGAGCATAAAAAAAATTATGCAACACAATTGGTATTGTGTTGCATATATTAGTAAAGTTTTTTTGCTCAAAAAAATTGCTTTTTACGAGGTTTTTTGTTAAGAAATCGTTACATTTACATCTTCCCCTCTCCTTCGGGAGAAGGCGCAAATGTATGAGCGGAGCGAATTACAGTTGTGGGTGAGGGTTGAATTAAAAAGCCCTCACTTGGATTTCTAAATTCGTCTTTGACTCATTAAGAAATCCTTTTCTCTCCCATAGGAGAGAGGAATTTTGAAATCTTTGTTGTTTAAAAATCAATTTAAATTTCCCCCCGAAATAAGCACGCAGAGTTGCTTTCAATACATTTACCCCTATGCAACACAATACCAATTATGTTGCATAAGGAAAAAAGTATTACACGAAGAAAAAGGAGAAAAATTTATGGTATCAAAAATTCCACCTCTAACAGTTGGCATGTCAACAAAAGAAGCAATCGAATTAGTTAAAGCTGACAAAACATTGAAAAAAGAGCTAAAAGATACTGTCATTTTTAATTTAAAAGTAGATGCATCTGGAACTATAGATGATACAGTAGAACTTCAAAGGCTTCGAATGATTATGAATGGCGAAAAAAATACAGTACAGCGCTTAAATATTAAAGAAGGTACAGAAGACTGGAAAACAGGTTCTAACAAGCATGGGTCTGAGATATATTATCATGAAGATGGTGTTTATATAAGCTATTGGACTCCGAAAGGTAAAGAAACAGAAAGAACACTTGGATTCGACGGCAGTCCTAATCTCTATAAATTAGATAAGGATGGTAAGATAGTAGCCAAAGAGATTAATGAATATCGTTTTCTTAGACCTTTTTCTAAAAAAGAATCTATAGTAGACGCGCCTTATGATGGAGTTCCTGATAAAAAATTTGAATACGATACAAAAGGAAAAGTTGTTGCAGAATGGAATCTAGATTCTGACGGAGATTGGATTAAAGCAAAAAAATAAATTTATAGTTAATAACTAAACTAGGTCTAAGGTTTTATATCTTAGACCTAGTTTTATGTTATTTTCAACTTTATAGAGTTATTAATTTCAATCAGACAGAGTGTTTGAGATTTTTTTATTAGAATTAACCTATTGAGGAGAATTTTACAGACTGTAACAATTTTTCAAATTTCTTGCAAAAAAATCTTGAATCAGTATAATTTAGAATGAATAGTGTATTACACAATAAATAAGAGGAAAAAGAAATGAGTACATTTGAAAAAGTAAAAAAAGTTGTTGTAGATCAATTAAGCTGCGATGAAGCTTTAGTAACTCCAGAAGCTAGCTTTACAGCTGATTTAGGAGCAGATTCTTTGGATACAGTTGAATTAGTTATGGCTTTCGAAGAAGAATTTGGTTGCGAAATTCCTGATGAAGAAGCTGAAAAAATCCAAACAGTTCAAGATGCAGTTAACTACATCGAAGCACACTCATAATTAGAATTGTAATGTTTTAATTTATAAGAGGGTGAGAGTTATTATATCTTTTGCCCTCTTATTTTATAAAAATAGTTTTTTGTTTCACTGATTTTGTTTCAGGATCTTGCGAGAATCCATTTTTGAGGCTTAAGGTGGCAAGGTTTTGAAATAAGTTCAGTACGAGATTTATTTAAAAGAGGAAATAAATATGACAAAAAGAAGAGTAGTAATTACAGGTTTGGGAGCAGTTACTCCAGTTGGTATCGGAGTAAATAAATTTTGGAACTCTCTACTTGAAGGAAAAAGTGGTATTTCTACAATTGAAAATATGCCGTTAGAAGGGCATACCGTGACAATTGCTGGTGAGATTAAAAACGAAGATTTTAATGTAGAAGATTATATGGATTCAAAATTAGCAAAAAGAATGGACAGATTCTGTCAATTTGCAATGGTTGCTGCAGACGAAGCTATTGCAGATTCTGGAATTGATGAAGCTAACATTGATCCATATAGAATTGGTGTTATTGTTTCTTCTGCTGCAGGTGGTTTCAAAACTACAGAAAAAAGCCACACAGCTATGTTAGAAAAAGGACCAACTAAATGTTCTCCATTTACAGTTCCAATGCTTATTGTAGACATGCCTTCTGGTCATATCTCAATGAAACATGGTTATAAAGGACTTAATAAAGTTGTTGTTTCAGCTTGTGCTACAGGTTCACATTCTGTTGGTGATGCTTTTAGAAGTATTCAATATGGAGATGCTGATGTAATTGTTGCAGGTGGTTGTGAAGCTACAATTACAACTCTTGGTATTGGTGCATTTACTGCAGCAAGAACACTTTCTAAGAGAAATGATGAGCCAACTAAAGCTTCAAGACCATATGACAAAGACAGAGATGGTTTTGTTATGGGTGAAGGTGCTGGGGTTTTAGTTCTTGAAGAATATGAACATGCTAAAGCTCGTGGTGCTAAGATTTATGCAGAAATCGTTGGTTATGGTCAAACTGCTGATGCTCATGATATGGTTGCTCCAGATCCAGAAGGTAAAGGTGCATTAAAATCTATGGAATTAGCTCTTGCTGATGCGAATCTAAAACCTGCTGATATTGATTATGTAAACCCACATGGAACAAGTACTGGCTTAGGTGATATTGCAGAATCTCAAGCTATTGCTCAATTATTTGGTGATAAAGAAACTAATACAAACTTAGTTGTAAGCTCTACTAAATCTATGCATGGTCACATGCTTGGTGCTACAGGTGCTGTAGAAGCGATAGTTTGTGTAAAAACTATCACTGATGGAAAAGTTGCACCTACAATTAACCTTGATAATCAAGACGAACATGTTGCTAATTTGGACTATGTGCCACATAAAGCTAGAGATAAAAAAGTTAATGCAGCTCTTTCTAATTCTTTTGGCTTTGGTGGTCACAATGCAACTTTAGTATTCAAAGCTGTTTAAAATTAATTCTTTTATTTATAAAAAAGATATCTTTTATAGAATTGAAACCTTAAAACTAGACAATACAAAAAGTTAGTTTTAGGGTTTCAATTTATTTATATTAAATTTTGTAAAATTTAGCTGTATAACTAGCAAAAAATTCAAAAAAAATGTTTTTGGTTAAAAGAAAATGTGAAAGGAGTGTTTTTATGGTGAATAGTGTCTATAGTATTAATTCTAATAACTTTTCTTATCAGGTAGCTAATGGTAAAAGAGCTTTTAAAGCAAAAGAAACTCCTGATAAAGAACCTCCAATTTTTGATTCTGTGAATTTTATGAGTAAAACTAAAGAAAAAGATAGTTATAAAGCTTATTCTTGCAAAGACGCTGATATGCTTAAATATGATTTAGAATATAGTAAGCCAGGATTTTTTAAAGGTAAGTATGAAATCAATGGCGATGATGTTGAGTTAGAAGTAAAAAATAAATTTGGTGGAGTTCAAAATGTATTCGGTGAAGCCT
>JAEIGA010020670.1_pt1 | contig 10036 bp, 6 predicted proteins | sample 9270691 | NCBI WGS metagenome assembly JAEIGA01 (sample SAMN17057246, study PRJNA624740) | gut metagenome | biome: biome; isolation source: fecal sample | host: Bos grunniens | place: China: Xizang | collected 2019
CCACAATCCCCGTCGGGAAATGGGTAATACGCACCGCGGAAGCTACCTTGTTGACGTTTTGACCGCCTGCCCCGCCCGAATGGAAAATATCGATACGAATATCCTTGTCGTTGATTACCACTTCCACTTCCTCTGCCTCGGGAAGCACGGCAACAGTCGCCGCCGAAGTATGAATTCTACCCTGTGTCTCGGTAGCAGGTACGCGTTGAACGCGGTGAACGCCGCTTTCATACTTCAATAATTTATACGCGCCCGCCCCCGTCACGTTGTAGATGGCTTCCTTGACGCCGCCCAGCTCCGTCGCATTGACGTCGATTTCTTCCACACGGAGTTTATGCGCCGCGCAATAATTTTGATACATACGGCAAAGCTCACCCGCAAACAAAGCCGCCTCTTCGCCGCCCGTTCCCGCACGGATTTCCAAAATACAGCTACGCTCGTCATTTTTGTCTTTGGGCAACAGCAGAATTTTCAATTCGTTTAATAGAGCGGCAAGCCGTTCCTTACAATCATACCCCTCGTCCAGGAGCATCTTTTTCATTTCGGCGTCCGTTTCCGTTTCCGCAAGCGCGAACGCGTCCGTCATTTGACGCTGCGTGTCGAGATATTCGTTGTATTTTTCCACCGTCTCGGTGAGGTCGAATTGCTCTTTCGAATACTTCTGCCAAGTACCCATGTCCGCGATGACTTCACTATCCGCAAGTTTTTCGGACAAAAATTCATACCGCTTTTTGATATCGTCCAACTTCTTTAACATACCGCGCGCCTCCCTATTTTTTTATAAACGCCCGAATACAATCGGGCGTAAAATTTTAGAAAATAATCTTAACGTACCGTTCAATACCGTTAAAATCTTTTGCAATCATGGTGTAATATTTGCCTTGGAACAGCTTGACGACGTCTTGCGCTTCGCCCTCGCCCACTTCCATAATCAACATACCGCCGCGCGCGATATGCTTAGGCGCTTCCTCCGCGATACGACGATAAATATCCAAACCGTCCGCACCGCCGTCCAACGCCAAATGCGGCTCAAAATCCTTCACTTCCCGTTGCAGCGTAGCAATCGTTGCCGTCGGGATATAAGGGGGATTGCTCACGACAACGTCGTATTTTCCGCGCACTTTCGCAAACAAATCCGATTGCACAAACTTAATATTCGCGCCGTTCAGCTCGGCATTTTCCTGCGCAAGCGCCAAAGCCCCTTCGCTGATATCCACCGCCGCAATTTTGTTTTTATAGCCCCGTTTTTTGAGTTCACCCTCAACGGCAATCGCAATCGCGCCGCTGCCCGTGCACATATCCAAAACGCTTTGTCCGTCCTCAACGGCGTTTACGACCATCATCACCATTTCTTCCGTTTCAGGACGAGGAATCAACACTCGTTCGTCCACTTTAATGGTATAGCCGCAAAAATCCGTATCTCCGATAATATACCAAAGCGGCCGCCCCGTCAAACGCTCGTCCGCGATACGGATAATTTCCTTCGCCTGCGCCACCTTCAAAATACGCTCCGCAGTTGCCACTTCGCTCTTTTTCATCTTCAAAGACAAAGCAAAAATCCATTCCGCCTCGTCCTCGTCAATACCGTTATCCGCAAACCGTTTCTTCGTATTCTTCAACAAAGCGGACATCTTGCCTTGGGTTGCAAATACCTTTTCAGGAATGGTCGGGTCAGCATCCATTGCCAACACCATTTTAAACGCAGCAATCGCGCACTCAATCATGCCGTCCTCAGGTTCCCGCGTGGTAATGCGTTGCAACAATAAGCCAGGCGCTTTGAAAATCAAAAAGAATTTCCCGTCCGCCTTCGCCAAAAGGCGCAACACTTCGTACGAAACGCCCGCCACGATAGGCAACATCAATACCTTGCAAACCAAACGGATAATTTTATCATACTTATCTGTACCCGTGTATAAGCCCCAGCTCGCCAACGCCACGTTGACCAGCGAGAATACCAAAATACTCACGACCATAACGATAAAGAGGAAGGTCGTACCGCAGCGGTCATGCACACGCGAACAACCGCGCACGTTTTCCACCGTCAATTCCTTGCCCTTTTCATAACAAGTGATGGTCTTATGCTCCGCACCGTGACACATATACACCCGTTTCAAATCCGGAATCAACGAAATCAAAACGATATATAAAACGAAAATCACCAAACGAATCCCGCCCTCGATTAAGTTAAACCAAAGCCCAGGCAGCCCCGCCGACGTCTCGTTAAAATGTTCTTTGGGCAAAAATCCCGTAATAAACTGCGGCAAAACGATAAAAATCCCGATAGCCAGCGCCACACCGAGTAAAACGGAAATAAAGCTAAACACGCCGCTCAAATCCACTTTGTGTTCCTCTTCCAACCATTTTTCCGCCTTCGTAGGAGTTTCCGTCTCCTCCATCGCCACGTCGGCGCTGCGCATCAAAACGCGGTTTCCGTCGATAAGCGACGAAATAAAATTCACCACACCGCGCACGAAAGGCAAACGAGAAAATTTGCTACGTTTTTCAGGCGGAGTCAAACGTTCCGTTTCCATTTGGATTTCCCCTTGCGGGTCACGCACAGCCGTCGCCATCGAGCGTTTGCCGCGCATCATAATCCCTTCCATAACCGCCTGACCGCCGATATACGTACGATTTTCAGTTTTTTCTTTCTTATCTTTCATGTTTTTGCCCCATAAAGGATTTCTATAATAAAAGTGAGCTCTATTCCCAAAACAAGCAATAGAGCCTAGAAAAAAAGGCTTTAAGATGAGCCATCTTAAAGCCTCGGTTTACCAATTAAAGACCATATCTCTTTTTGAACTTATCGACACGTCCACCGGTATCAACTAACTTTTGCTTGCCAGTGAAGAAAGGATGGCAGTTGCTGCAAATATCTACTTTGAGAACTTCACAATCTTTCGTCGTGCCGGTCTTGAAAGTAGCTCCACAAGCGCAAGTCACAGTTACTTCGTGATATTTGGGATGAATATCAGCTTTCATTATTTTCACCTCGCTGTTCGTTTTTTTTCATATGCCTTACAATTATACCCCTTTTTTCATTCCTCGTCAACTGTTTTTGCCTTAATTTATAAAAAATACTTGCAAAATTACGCAAAATAGTTTATACTTATTTTACACGCGTAAGACGAACGCTTTTTACGTCAAATATCCTGCGCGTGTTTTGGTGTAACCCCATTATGAAAGTTTGGCAATTAGCGTATCCCCACAATTTACAGCACGTAACGGCTCCCGATTTGAAACTTACCGACGACAAAGTAAAGGTCAAGGTCACCAAGGCGCTCGTAACCGAATCGGACGTCGCCGTATATACCGGCGCGACCAAGGTCAAAGCCCCCTTTATCCCCGGCAGATTTGCCATCGGCCAAGTCACGGAAGCAGGCGAAGACGCCTTCGTTAAAAAAGGCGACCGCGTGTATCTTGCCGGCGTAACGGAAGACGAATGCGCCCCCGACGGCTTGCGTATCGCAGGCGAAACGGTGGACGGGTTCTATCGCGATTTCGTGCTCGCAGGCATGGACGACGTCTATCCCTTGCCCAACTCCGTTTCCGACGAAGCGGCGTTCTTAATTGACGCAATCGCCATGGCAGAACACGTCGTAGATGAAATGAATATCGACGCAGGCCAACACGTCCTCATCTTAGGGGGCGGCTTGTACGGCAATATCCTCAGCCAAATCCTCATCTACCACCGCGCCGTTCCCATTTTGGCGGACAACAACGCCGAACGCCTCGCAAGGGCAAAACGCAGCGGTATCTACTACACCTTCCCCAACGACGATACGTTGAAACAAAACGTCTTAAACGTCACAGGCGGCAAACTCGCGGATGCGGCAGTATATCTCGCCTTTGCGAACCGTTGCGAACCTTCCGTATTATTCCCCCTCGTCGCCCGCGACGCCCACGTAGCATTCTGCGCTTTGACCAACAAAGCCCTGCACGTGAATTTGGAATACGCGTTGAAAAACAACGTCACCATTAAGGGCATTACGGAAAGTAGAGAATTTGTTTCCACCGCCATCAATTTGCTCGCAAATAAGGCAGTCAACTTTGCCGAATTCCCCTTCCGCAGCTTCCGCGAAGAGGAACTTCCCGAAATGCTTGACAAATACGCCCAGCTTTATAGCAGCGGCGCCCCCTTGCCCGAACAATACGACATTGCAAAATTCATTTTCTAATGGAAATTTTCTCGTTTGCCCCTATCCACGGGGCAAAACTTTTATACGAAGTTTTTATACGGAGGTCTTATGAAAAAAACGATTATCGCTTCGGATATCCACGGCTCCGCCTACTGGTGCAAAGAACTGCTTTCCGCCCTTGAAAACGAGGGCGCAGACCAGCTTTTGTTACTCGGCGATATCCTCTACCACGGCCCGCGCAACGATTTCCCCGACGACTATTCCCCCAAAAAAGTCTTCGCTATGCTCAACGCAATGAAGGATAAAATTGTTTGCGTAAGAGGGAATTGCGACAGCGAAGTGGACCAAATGGTGTTGGAATTCCCTATTATGGCAGATTACGCCCTTTTGACCGCAAAAGGCAGAACGCTGTTCGCTACCCACGGTCATTTGTATAACGAAGAAAATCCCCCGCTTTTGAAAGAGGGCGATATTCTCTTTAACGGGCATTTCCATAACCCTCGCTGGGAGAAAAAGGAAAACGGATATATTTACGCCAACTGCGGCTCGGTGTCCCTGCCCAAGGACGGCACCCCCCATTCCTATATTTTATACGAGGACGGAGTTTTGTACTGGAAAGATTTAGAAACAGGCGGAATTTTCGACTGTCTGGAATTATAATTTACTTGTGTTTTAAAAGCGCAAATTTTTCTTATAAGGAAGGAAATCGCTTAGTCCTTTTCCTCTTTTAGCCCCATGAAAATACACCAATAACGAAACGAATTCTAAACGTGATAAAACACTTGCGGTTACCCGCAAGTGTTCTTTTTTAGGCCATTCTCGTCCCATATTTCCATCTTATGCACCGTCGGGCATATGTGGGCTGCAAAATATGTATTTCGCCGCATAGACGAAAAAACCCCACCACAAATCCAAAAAAACGAATGATACTGTTTGAAAGCAAAAAAAGCGACAAGCCCTTATTTTTATGGCCTTGTCGCTTTTTACAAAAATCATTTCCCTATTTTTTCAAATTTTGGGTTAATTCCTCATTTATATTTATTCAATATCTTCCCCTTCTCCAAAAGAGAAAAACTTTCCGTTAATCGTCACTAAAATCCCCGATTGCTCCTTCTCTATTTTTTCATACCAATCTTGACTGATTTCATATTCAACGTCTTCGCCATTTTCTAATATAAAAGTTGCAAAATAATGAAATAGCCCGACGGGAGTGGTCACGGAAACTCCATTGACGAATTGTTCATAAATCCTCTTTGATTTTACCGTTGCTTCAAAAAATTCCGTTGTCGGTTCCTCAATTTGATATATGGAATCATCGGAATCCAAACTGTCTTCAACCTTTTTTAAAAAAACCTTCAAATCTTCCCACGTTCCTTCAATCAATAGTTCTTTTTGCAGAATATATCCCGCCTTATTAAACAAATCTTTAACCACAATAAAATCGTCATGTTCTTCTATGGTTTGAATTTTGTAAAACGCGAAAGAAACATACCTATTCACATCGTAAACATGAAAACCATCATTTGTGATTTTAATTTCGCATTTTGGTTCACGCTTGTAACAAGCAAAAAGTATAATATGAACCAATATTATTGCCGCCAACCCAGCACTAAGAATAATCGTTACATAAATTCTATTGCCATCACCAATAACAATGGCTATTATGGTAAATAAAATTGCTATTACAATCGTTGAAATCAACGACCCAATTTTAGTTTCTTTTTTAGCCATTTCTTGGATATATGCTTTTGCTTTTCCCGTATAATTACCTTGAAATTCCCACATAATAACTCCTTGCCTTATATCATTAGCTATATTTATTATAACACTCTTATAGACTACTGTCAAGTACCAATTATAAAGCTATTATTTTAAGCCCGAGTATTCTTCAACCTTATCCGCATTGCCCCTTATCAATTTCCCCGCAATGGGAATCGCTGGCTTAAATTTTATTTTTGCATCTTTTACAACGTCAACCCATTTCCTTTTGGGGGCTCCTTCAAGAATATTGTCTTCCATTACAACAATCTCTTCCCCATCAATAACTTGAATGGAAAATCTTTCCCCTGCAAGCGTTCCTTTAAACGACTTTTCTTTTCGCCATATATTTTCCAACAAAAAAAGAAAATACAAGTTTTCATACACGCTTCCCGCCCCACTTTTTTAACAAAAAAGAAACCGCAAGCTTTCACACAAGGTTTTCTTTCACTAGACATTTTTCAACAAAAAAGAAACCGCAAGCTTTCGCTTGCGGCTCTTTTTTGAGAGAAACTGTCAATCACACTTTTTCAGTATGTCGATTTTAATTTTAATTATGGATTTCTCCATTCCAGCTTATGCAGCTACCTTGTTGGTAACGATCATCATCTTACAGGTACCACAGTAGTAACCAGTGTAAACGTAACCGTTGTAGGTCCAGGTTTGTTCTGCAGGAGGTACTTCTTGTACGTGTTCACCAGCAGGGATGATTACTCTACAAGAGATCCAAAGATCTTCAACACCTTCGATGCTAGATTCTACATAACGACCATATCCAACATAACCATCGGCTTGACAAGTAGCATTTACTGTCGTTTGTTTACGCCATCCGTCTTCAAACCAAGTTTCTTCGTTCCAAGCGGGAACTACGATTTCTTCAACAAGACCACATGCGTCATAAAGTTCATCGCTTACGCAGTTACATTTAACAACGTATTTACCATCTTGCGTTGCAGATGCTGCAATAACCGTTTCAATCTTGGAGAGTTTATGTCCAGAAGCAAGGATTACAGCTTCGTTCGCAATCGTACCACAAACCGTACACTTGTCGTATTGACGACCAGCTTCCGTGCAGGTTGCCTTTTCAATGATGTGTTCATTGTTGCAATCACCTTTGATAGTGATAAGTGCGTCTTCACCACAAACCGTACACTTGAAGGATACATAACCCTTGTCAACACAGGTAGCACCAGCGTTACCGAATACCGTCCACTTAGCGGGATCAAGTACGATTTCACCATCAACTTCTACGCCATGCTTAGCAAGCAATTCGCTGTAATAGTATTCAAGATTCCAGTTGTAAACGATACCATCAGCATAGGTATGGATGTTAGTCGTCATAGGAAGCGTTACGGGAGCCGTTTTCTTCGTTACCGTTGCACCATTTTCAGTGAAGGTGTATTCGATGTATTCCCAACCATCTGCACAGCAGGTAGGTTCTTGTCTCTTGATTTCCCAAGATTCAGCTACAACGCTCGTTACTTTACCACATTCGTTGCTGCACTTGAAGTAAATCGTCTTGTTAGCTTCGTCCGTGTAGTCATAAACCATAGCGTGACCAATCATAGCAACCGTGTCAGCATTCTTCGTGTGCGTTGCATCCTTCGAGCAGGTATATACGGTGTAACCGTCTGCATCGCAAGTAGGAGCAAACGTTTCACCCTTAACCCATTCGTGATCACCAGTCATGGAGATAAGGTAGCTCGTACCGCAGTCTGCGCAATCAAAGGAACCAAAACCAGTTTCAGAGCAGCTCGTAGGGCTGTTGCCGAACATCTTCAAGCCTTCAGCTTCGGTGATTTCGCCGTCTTCGTTAGCGTCGAAGATTGCAAGCAAGTCGCTCCATTCGTATACCTTCGTCGTATCCGTCGAGAATTCGAAACCATTGTAGTTATGACCGATCATGTCGATATAATCATAATATTCGAAGCCCAAAGTATAAGTGAAGGAACCAGCATTAGCGGAAATAGTCAACTTACCAGTGAAGCCTTCGCTTGCTGCGAGTTCTTCCATAGCAGCTTTATCCGTAACAACGATGTCATAGGTGTACTTCTTGTAACCCTTCGTGCTGCAGGTAGGTTCAACTTCTTCTGCAAGCGTCCAATTTTCTACAACTTGAGACTTCGTTTCATCACATTCACAACCGATGCCTTTGCAGGTCCAGAATACGGTCGTTTCTTCGCCATTAACGATAATCTTGTTGAATACATATACATGTTCAAGCTTTTCAAGAACTTCTACGGTTTCATCACCGCAAACTTGACATACGTAAACTCTCTTACCTTCTGCTTGGCAAGTAGGAGCAACGTATTGTGCTTCGTCTTCTACTTGATCTTCTGCTTTACATTCGCCTCTTACTTCAACAATGTAGCTGATGTTGCAGTTTGCGCAAGTGAAGGAACCCTTACCAGCTGCAGCTGCAGGATCACAGCTTGCAGGTGCGTTACCGAATACGGTTTCAACATCGCTAGGTTTGAAGCTGCCATCCAAAGGCATTTCCTTACCAGCTGCATTTACGTGGTTAAGCATATCGCCTTCTACTTCGAATACAACGGTAATCGTGGAACCGCTGATTTCAGCAGTAGCCGTGTAGCTGTACGTAGCAACTTCAGCTACCGTACAGGTTGCAACCGTCGTGATGCTCTTCGTGTAAGCAGCATCCGTCAATGCGGGAAGTTCGATTTCCACCGTACCGCATACGTCACAGCTAACCGTCATCATACCAGTAGCTTCAGCGGTAGGATATTCCGTAACAACTGCGCTGTCTGCTACGTAGAAGTGACCAGCACCAGGGATATCAACCGTAGGTTTGCTAGGATCAAGTTCGGAGCAGTTGAAGCATACAACGATCTTATGACCGCCAGAGATACAGATAGATTCGCTAGGTTCTTTAACCGTGATTTCTTTGTAGTCGTGGCCAATTTCAGCAACTTCGTCTCTATTTTCAGTTACGTCGCAACGTACGCACTTATAGGTCGTGTAGCCCTTGTCTTCGCAAGTAGGAGCTACCGTTTCTACAACTTCGCTAATGTCGTGGCCAAGTGCCGTAATAGCCTCCGTATATACGTGGCTAGCATCATGCGAGCAGGTATAGGTCATAACACCATCTACCGTACAGGTAGGAGCCGTCGTTTCAGCGCCTACATAATTATGGCCATGAGCATCTACGTAAGAATCTTCATCTACCCAAGATTCGCCACAAGTACAAGTATAGGTCGTGTAACCTTTTGCTTCGCAGGTAGGAGCCGTTACAACAGAAGTTGCGCTCGCCTTTTCATGGTTTGCAGGATCCAATTCAAGATCCAATACCATTACGTCGTCACAATCAGGACAAGCATAAACCGCTTGACCTACCGTAGTACAGGTAGAAGCCGTTAACACTCTAAGTTCTACTTTGTTTGCATGGTCGCATGCAGGTACAACTTCAGTACCAGGAATCTTAATAGAATCCGTCGTCTCATCCGTATATGTAATTACCCAATATGCAGCGTCGTCTCTTTGTTCAATAGCAACGCTTACGATGCCTCTACCATTTTCGCCATCGACGCCGATTGCTTTAATACCAGTGTCTACTTCACCGATCCACCAGTTACCGTTGTCACCAACGTAAGGGGTCAAACCATTATCACCCTTTTCACCTTGGATACCTTGGTCGCCCTTGTCGCCTTGGTCACCTTTATCGCCCTTGTCACCTTGAGCTTTAATACCAGTGTCTTCTTCACCGATCCACCAGTTACCATTCTCACTAATGTAAGGCGTCAAACCGTTATCACCCTTTTCGCCTTGAGGACCTTGGATGCCTTGTTCGCCTTGTTCACCCTTTTCGCCTTGAGGACCTTGGATGCCTTGTTCGCCTTGTTCACCCTTTTCGCCTTGAGGACCTTGGATACCTTGTTCGCCTTGTTCACCCTTTTCGCCTTGAGGGCCTTGGATGCCTTGTTCGCCTTGAGGGCCTTGAGCACCTGCGGGGCCTTGAGGACCGGTAGCACCAGTTTCACCTTGTTCACCCTTTTCGCCCTGGATGCCTTGCTCCCCTTGGTCGCCTTTGTCACCCTTTTCGCCTTGGATGCCCTGCTCGCCTTGGTCGCCTTTGTCACCTTTTTCGCCCTGGATGCCTTGCTCCCCTTGGTCGCCTTTGTCAC
>JAEIGA010020671.1_pt1 | contig 10035 bp, 8 predicted proteins | sample 9270691 | NCBI WGS metagenome assembly JAEIGA01 (sample SAMN17057246, study PRJNA624740) | gut metagenome | biome: biome; isolation source: fecal sample | host: Bos grunniens | place: China: Xizang | collected 2019
AGGACTGGCCCTCGTCATATACTACTGCGCTCTCCGCAAGTTTTTCAACCCTTGATGCGAAGTAGTATCCCAGGATTCCTCCGATAGGTCCGAACATGGCCCATCCGAGCGCTCCTGCTATCCACTTACCGAATCCCATCCTTACTTCACCTGACTCTTGAATTCAGCACATGGCTTGAATGTAGGAACCTTGTGCTCAGGGATGATCACTGTGGTGTTCTTTGTGATGTTTCTGGCTGTCTTCTGAGCTCTTGTCTGTACTGCGAATGTGCCGAATCCGCGGAGATATACGTTTTCACCCTCTGAAAGTGACTTCTTTACAGTGGACATGAATCCTTCTACAACAGCGCTAACTGTAGTTGCTTCGATACCGGTGCTCTTTGACACCTCTTTTACTATTTCTGCTTTTGTCATGATCGTTATTTTTTTTGAGCCGGCAAAGATAGTCTAAATATTAGAATATGAAATGTTTGGAAGGGAGATTCTTGTAGTCTCAACAGTGAAAAAGAATGCAGAAGTTAGATTGTTGTTAAAATTTATCACAATGTGTGATTATATTTCTATTAAAGCAGACATTAAGAACAAACACAAAGACTTAATGTTATGATTTGGATAACAAATTTTAATGGGGAAGAAACCAATTTATTAGGATATGAACCAAATCCGAGAGCACCAATTTAAGGGTGAACTAAAGCGGTAGGTTTAACAGAATAGGGGTTCTTTAGCGTGATATTATCTTACGATGTAATGAAATTGCTGACTTCTAAACGATAATAATTGATTATTTATTATTAAATTTGTAAGAATTTACACATGTGTTGCTTGGGGGCATTGGTGCTATCTTCGGATTTCATAGAAGGCAGCCACTTGTCAGCTTATGTTCCCATTTGTTATTAGATTAGGATATTCTGAAGCTGGGAATATCGAAAAAGCCTATGAAATTCTTGGGAGCAAGTCGCACTATTCTGCAAGTTCTTGTTGGTGTGACGTTAGCAGCCTCGCTTTCGAGCTGTAAAGGCAGTTACAATGAGCCTTTAATTGAACCATTTGATAAGGATGGTGTGGTCAAGTCGTCTTATGTTGAAAGCATGTATTCATCTACTCAGCCAGATAACGTAATTTTTTATGTGGAGTCTTCTGGTAGTATGAATGGCCTCTTCCGTAGGAATCAGAGTACCGGTTTTAAGTATGATGTATCTGCAATTCTTTTGGATCCAGAAGTGAAGAGCAAGACCGCTAAGGTTTGTCTTTTCGGAAACAGTGCAAATATCATTGGTGAGTATACCCCAGAAGACTTCAGGCGAAAGATGAATGCTGGAGATTTTGTCTCGCAGGCTTCGACAGTGGTTCCTGAGATGTTGCAAAGAATCATTGATGATATCAAGAATTCCGTGTGCGATGTCGCAGTCTTTATTTCAGATATGAAATATTCACCAGGAGGAGCAACGCATTCTGTTGCTATGGATCAGTATGCCATTGTTATACAGAATAAGTTCGCTTCGTTGTCAGATCTTGCAGTTAGCTTGATAAGCTGTGAGTCTAATTATGTCTCGGCTAATGGCTCTGTTTTAAGCAACGTCTTCCCTTATTATTTCACTATCATTGGCGAGTCAAGCAAAGTGGCATGGGTTCGTAATCAGTTCCTCGATGCTCTGTCGGGTCAGAGTAGACCTATTGGATGCGTAGATTTTGGCGTTGACTATGGCTGTCCTGAATATACTGCTCTTCCTAGCTCTGCAATCGGAATGAGTAGAAATGGCTTCGAATATGTAAATCCGGAAGTTGTCAATACTCATTCTTCATCATTTATAAGCTTTGATGATAGCATTCAACCGGCTGAAGTTGTGCTTGCGGTTAATTATCGACATATATCTCAGGATCTTATTAATAGCCTCGAGTCGCAGGATTTTAAGGTTTCCACTCATTGGGGACAAACTAAGGCGTCTGTGACTGTAATGCCAGGCGACTATAAGCCAACCGTCGATGCGTCTCTTGTTCGAAATGTTAATCCGAATACATATTTGAAGCTTACAATTTCTGGTCTTGACTATTATGATCAGGATGTCATAAAGGTGCAAATGCAGACAAGACAGAATACTGTAAACTGTATGGAGAAATATTATGGAGCTATGGCTGAGGGGGATTTGGATAGAACGCTGTCAATTGATGGTTTTATCAATGGATTGAAGCGTGCTTATCCTAATTCTGCCAATATGCAGAATGCCCCGATGGTGTTGTTTGTAACTAAAAAGAATTAGATATGATAGTGCTTTACAAATGGATGCTTAAGATTTTTGGCTGGAATACATTTGTTTCAAGTCAGCCAGATGATCTACGCCCTGCAGCGGCAAAATTTCAGCAGTTATTTAATACATTGGGATTGACATCAGCTGCTGTTACTCTGGTGGTTGTTACGCTCCTCTCTGTCTGTGCATATTACTTTATATGGAATAGAGGCTCCTCATCTGCTCTCAAATATAGATACAGAATTGGATGGTGGTTGCTGTTCTTGTTCGTGACTGCAGCTGTTGTCGCTTTGGCAACTAACGGTGTGATGCATATTTGTCTTAATGGTCAACATTTCCAGACCAATGCATACTGGGCAGTTGCTCTTTGTAATTTCCTTTATTCATTGCTTGTATTCTTTGGCGCTTCCGTATTGGTGGCGAAAGCCTTTGCAAAGCATACAAACGCATCATGTACACCGTTTTAAAGTAAAAGATTATGGCAGTAACAAATACAAACTCATCTGCAGCAGCTCCTAGAGTGCAAACTATCCATTTGATGTGTATCGGTGGAAGTGGTCTGCGTGTCTTGAGATCATTCATGATGCTCTTGTCATCAGGATATGATATCCCAGGTTATGTGGTTAAGCCATATATCGTGGATCCACATCTGCAGTCGAATGACCTGAAGTTTGCGACTGAGCTGATAACAAAGTACCAGAAGTTGCATTCTAACGATAATGAGGGCTTTATCAAAGTCCCTCTTGCGATTGATAATCTGGATAACCTTAACGTTATGAAGGTTGACAATACATTGAGTCAATCATTTGGCGATTTTATCGGTTATCAGCAGATGAACCACCAGAGCGAAGAGCAGAATATTGTTGATATGCTGTACAACAGTATAAATATCAGCAAGTCTATGAATGTTGGATTCAAGGGCAGCCCTAACGTTGGTAGCGTTGTATTCCAGGATTTCATCAATAGCAGTTGGTTCCAGTCTAATTTTGCAAATCTTACAGCAAACGATAAGGTGATTCTGGTCGGTTCTCTCTTTGGAGGAACAGGTGCATCCGGAATTCCTGCTATTGCAAAGGCGCTTAAGGCAAAAAGTCAGAACATCGAAGTTGCTGCAGTGGCTTTGACACCATACTTCAAGCTCAGCAAACCAGATGCAAATGCAACAGACAAGGAGATTGATTCAGATATCTTTAACATAAAGTCTCTTGCTGCGCTCAATTACTATGAGAAGTCAAATCCTGGCATCGATAACTTCTATGTCGTAGGTGATACTGTCAGCAAGAACTATGATTACGATGAGGTTAATCAGGGAAATGCAGCTCATTTTATAGAAATGATTGCAGCCACAGCTGTGAAGCACTTTGCCTTGACAGATAAAAGTGCTAACGCTCAGTGGAATATGTTCTTTACTGATGACCTTCAGCCGACTATGCTTTATCCTCATTGTGGTGAAGGCATGCATGATGCACTTGATGCATTGGCAAATTTCTACGCTTTCAGTAAGTTCTTCATGATGATGAGAAAGGATCATTTCTATCCAGTCAACAGAAGATTCTACAAGAAGGTGAACGATGGTTTGACAGCTGCAGAGCAGTTTAAGGCTCTTGAAGGTCTTATCTATTCTGAGGATCCTACAGCCGATTCATTCATTCGTTGGATGGGAGAGATGCGTGATAATACAAGATCTTTCAATGCAATCAATACTTTCGATGTCAAGTCTCCAGAGGGACAGATTAAGAACTATGTCTTCAAGCCTGAGACCCCTAATGTAGTCTTTAATGGTACCGATAAGCTCAGCAAGGTAAACATGTCGGATTATTTCCTTGCAATCAACAATGCATATAGAAAGTCTCTTAAGACTACAAGTCAGATAAGTGACGTAGCTAAGTTCCTGAATATGTCGTATGAGGGAATTAAAGAGGTAAATAGTAAATAGTGAAACCCTGAATGTTGAAGTTATGAGTATCTTAAGATCAGATATTATACAGAATGTGACAACCTCCGGTAAGACAGGTTGGTGTCAGAATAATTTTAACCCACAGAAGGGGTTCTTTTCTGCTATACAGAGCGGCTTGGCGCTGAATGCCATGCCTACCCCATTCGCGAGAGCAGAGGTCGTTATGCAGGCTTTCAATGCAATCAGCGATCCTGCGGTGTCAGTGAATTTCTCTAATGCGGGATATACATACCAGCAGTTGGTATCTGATACATTGGATATCCTCGAAATGTTATATGACTATAACCTTTACGAGGATCAGCTGAGTGTTTTGAGCTGCCGTTTAAGCCAGCTCAATTTCCCTATTACCAATGAAATAGAGGAAAATGGAAGAAGTAAGTCATTGTCATTCCTTAAGGAATCTCTTAATGCCTATAAGGAGGTTGATGATGTGTACTTTGTTATCTATAACGATGGAATGAAGAGCTATGTTCTTGCAATGTCATGCCCTGAAACATTGTTCTTTACTACTAGCCGTCTTGATAGGAATAATGGTGCTAAGAACGAGTATGACCTTGAGATTCAGAGAAAGGATAACTCAGGTGAGGCTTTCTTCTCTAAGCCAAGATCATTGTCCGAAAGAAGCAAGAATTTCCAGGATTACCTATATAATCTTTACGTGACAAATAGAAATCAGCTTGGAAATACAGCTTTCGGAAGATTTATCAATGCTGAATTTGGCTCGAATCGCAATAACTCATTCGATAGCAAGTCAGTTGCTGTTCTGAAAGATAACTCTCAGTCAGAGGTGAGGATTCCGATGACTGATGGTACTAGTATTGTGCTTGGCGTTAATAGTAGACCACAGTCTGCCGCTTTGATCCGTGAGAAGCTGATTAACGTAGGCTTTAACATAAATTCAGAAAGGTTTGTCACAATCAACAATTGGGCTTCACATTTGTTACCAATTGACTTGACAGCACTTTCTAAGGTATCGAATCCGGAAAGTGTAATCAATAATCTGACGGTGACTCACTCTAATGTGACAACATTGGACTCTGCCGGAAACAAGTATGAGTTCATGGCGACAGAAACCAAGGTTGAAGATATAATACCATTCGATCTTGGAGTCTATCCTTTCTTTAGATATCCAGAGACCTTTAATGCAGAAGGAAAGAATACATATAATGTTGTGATGACATATCAGTATGGCTCTGCCGTTGCTGATAATGCCATTGAATTGTCCTTCTTTACATCTGTTGATGGCAAGATCGTTAAATTGAACACCTACTCTAGAGAAGAATTTGAGGATGCTCGTCAGGGAATTAAGGCTGGTGTAATTCGTGAGGTGAGAACCAATACAGTGTCATCTGCAAAGAAGACACGTACTCTTCATTATACCATAGTGGGTGCGCAGTTTGATTATATCCAAGTGGATTTTAATCTGACTGACCTCAAGGCATCTGGTGTGCTGAAACCGAAGTTCAATATGCCAGTGGCTACATCTGACAAGATGAAGTTTGCAATCGACTTTGGTACTACATCAACTTATATCGCAGCTAGACGTGGTGACAACTCTCCAACAGTGTTTACAACAGGAGAGCAGTCTATGGTATTCTTGCATGCTAATCCGAGCACGGATAACAGATCTAAGGTCTACAAGCATGAGGAATACAAGCAGGCAGAACCAAATAAGTCAGAGGCAGCTATACCTGAAATGGTGAAGTTTATAAAGAATGAATTTGTGCCGTCGTCAATCGACAATGAGGTATATAAGTTCCCGATGAGAACAGCAATGTCAAGGGTAAGCGCGTCTAAGCCTGTGATGTTTGCTAACACTAACATCGCTTTCACTTATGACAGAGAACCTGCACTTGGCTCAAATGACTTTATCACAAATATCAAGTGGGATACAGAGGATAATGGTTATACCCGTCTGTTCATCCGACAGATCATTCGTATGTGTGTTCTTCATGCACTTTCAGAAGGATGCTCATTGGAGAATGTTGAATTCTTGTATTTCTATCCTCTTGCCATGAATGAGGATACTTATAATGAGATTCAGGATGCATGGGAGAAGGGCTGTGCGGAGTATGGACTTTCTGCTTCTGCCGCAACAAGTATGACCGAGTCATTGGCTCCTTATTATGCAGCACCTATAGATGATGCTTCTTGTGTAGTATCAGTCGATATAGGAGGTGGTAGCGTTGATACAGTTGTTTACAAGGATAGAAATGCTCAGTTTGCATTCTCTGCGTTGTTTGGTTGCGATGTTCTTTGGAGTGGCGGCAAGAATATGGCCTCTAACGATAAGAACAACCCAATCTACCAGAGGCTGAAACCGGAGATGGAGAGAGTGAACTGTCAGGCAGACCTTAAGACAATTCAGTCAGAAATGACAAAGTCAGACTCTGCTTATTGCTCAAGCCAGATCATCAACTTCTGGTTGAGTAATGATAATGTCTTTGATGTTTCTAAGAAACTTCAGGCAAGCATGTACAAGCCAGTATATGTCTGCCATTTCTATGCGATACTCTATCACGTGGCTCAGACAATGAAGGTAAACAATATCGAAATACCTGCTGAGATTACATTGAGTGGCAATGGAAGTACATACTTGAATTATATCAATCGCATTCTTTCTGATGTGGCTGTAGCTGCATTCAAAGATGTATATGGTGAGTGCGATAGAAAGATTAAGGTAACATTGCCTAAGGAAAGAGGCTTCAAAGGAAAGGAGATGGCTGCAATTGGCGGTTTGAATTATAACCTTGGCAATGAAGATCAGGTAATCATAGATGAAAAGAACTTCATTTACCTTGGTGAAGAGATTGAGAAGTACAATGCTGTAAATGCTGAAGATCGAGAACTCGTGATGTCGGAGTCAGGACTTGTGGAACCTATGGTTCAGACAATTTGCGAGAATGTCATGAAGATGGAAGCAGGCCTCAGGAACCTTCTCCATCAGCTTAAGATAGATGTCGGAGACTTCTCATCTACACTCTCAGAGTATCGTACAACACTCAAGGATATCGTTGAAGATAGAGTACAGGGTAAATTGTATGTCAGCCCTAAGAAGATAGAGAGTACCTTGTTCTTCGTCCCAATCAGACAGATGATATTCAAGGTTGAGCAGTCGGTGAAACAGGACTAATGAATATATATCATACCTATGTTAAAACAGATTATTGCAGATAACTGGATTTCAATACTGATCTTTTTTGTCTTCTTGGCAATCCAGATATGGCTCTTTTTGCGAACAAAAAGAAGACTCAATAAGGTCGCTGCTATTTTCCCTGTCGGTGAGTTTACAAAGAGCACCAGTGAGCAGGAGAAAGCTCAGATCGACTTGGTCTACAACCACGACACCTTCAATATGATGGCTCGTACTATCAATAACTATATTACAGAAAATAGCGATAGTATTGATCTTAATGAAATGAAGGATATAGTTAACCGAACTACAGAGAAGGAATATGATGCAGCGACATCTGACACAGCCTTCCCTATGTATTTGGGTCTGATGGGAACATATCTAGGTGTGGCATATGGTCTTTTTGAACTCGTATATGCCATGGCCAATACAGAAGGACATATGTTCGGCTCAGAGAATGTATATGTCTTTATTGGTGGTGTCGTTGTGGCGATGCTTACGAGTTTGTTCGGTCTGATTTTTACTACATTAAGTAATAATAAAGCAAGTTCGGTGTCAGAGAGCCTTGATGTGGATAAAGGAGAATTCTTTAGCTTTCTTCAGATTAAGATTCTTCCTTCTCTTCCATCTACCTTGGCGCAGACATTAAAGACAGAGCTGCAGAGATCTATTGGAACCTTAGGTACTACAATTGGTGCATTAGATCAGACTGTTCGAACACTGAATACAGAACTTCGTGATACCTTCCAGGGCATTACAAGCGAGTTTGGCGACAAGCTGACACAAAGTCTTAGCTCTATTCAGCAGGTTGTCACAACACTGACATCCAGTGCCAGTGACTATGCTGCTTCAATGCAGATGCAGGATCAGATTCTTACTAAGATGAATAGTGCTGCCTTCTCAAGGGTTCTTGATAAGATTGCCTCTACAGTTGAACGCTGTGACCAGATTAGCGAAACTGTAGACTTGATCGAAGAGAAGTCTGATTCAATATATGCACATCAGTCTGCTTCAATTGAATTGCAGCAGAGACTCCTTGCTTCGCAGGTAACTTTATACGATACTCAAGAGGCATTTGCCAAGAATGTACAGGAACTGGGACAAAGCTTTAGCAATGATACTGTTCAACTTCATGAGAGACTTAATAATGTCACTCTTGAAGCTCAGCGGAGACTTAATACGCTTATGCAGGAACCAGTTCAGATGTATAAGTACATTGAGACAACTATGGAGCAGTTTGCAAGAATTGAACGGTTTGTCGAGAGTGTTACAGCTCAGGAATTCGATACTCAGACAGAACGAATCGAGAATATTAATTCTCAGATTAGGGCAATTGAAAATGCCGGAGCAACTGTCAGAAATTATCTTGCAGCAACCAAGTCAAGTCTTGAAGCGTATCTTGATACACAGAAAGATGGCATCATGGAATCTGCAGAAGATTTTGTCACTTCTTGGAACCGTATGTTCAGTCAGATGGCAGCCAATGGTGCAGAGAATCCTCTGGTATACCTGAAGCAGCTCTCAGGATTGGAGCAGCGATTGGATAATATCAAAGCTTCGATTGAAACAACACGAGTTGATAAGAAGGTGATTGATGAACTGGACTCAATCCGAGCACTTCTTCAGGAATTGAAGACAAAGGCACCAGCAAAAAATCCTATTGGACAACCGGAGCCCGTTGGTCCGAAGCCAGAAAAAAAGAAGGGCTTCTTTGGCAGATTATTCGGTGGAAGACGTAAGAGTAAGAAGTAATGGGTAAAAAGAATTCAAAAGATTTCTTCTGGCCGAGCTATGTGGATGTGATGACTAACCTGTTTGCCATCACACTGGTACTCTTTGTCGTGTCCTTTTTCCTCTTTAAGGGTAAGAATGCAGAACTTGAAGTGATCAAGGAGGAGTATGTCAGAGTCCAGGCCATGAATCAGGCAATTCAGGAGTGGGACAATAATCCATACTTCAAATATGACACTAAGCACCAGAAGCATATTCTGACCCTGCCGTTTGAGTACGAATGGGATGAGTATGAGATACCAGATGGATTGAAAAATCCTGAAGTTGCTGGTGACATAAAGAAAGTCGGAGAAAGCATCATACAGACTATAAATGAACTTTTGACTCAGTATGTCGAGGCAGACTCGTTGAAGCAGAGTTTCAACATCAAGTTCCTGGTCGTGATCGAAGGTCAGGCCTCAAGGACTGGTGGAGAAGAGTATAACGATGTGCTCAGCTATCGTCGAGCTTTATATCTGAAGAAATATTGGCTCAATCCTGCAAACGATGTTTCATACAAAGGGCTCACGTTCACTGATCCTGATTTAAAGTGTGAACTTATTGTCTCGGGAAGTGGTTTCTCGGGATCTCCGCGAGAACCGGAATTTCTAAGTACAGGAGAAGCTAATCCGGCAAATCAAAGATTCCTTGTTCATATAGTACCGGTAATTGATTGGAATAAAAGGTTACAATAATAGATATTCATGAAAGGCATAGCTAAAGTTATTTTCCTGTTCGTCCTGATGACCCTTATGTCATGTACACCTGACAATAAGGTGGTTGAAGTTGTGTCAGGAAATGTTCTGCGTCTTTCTTCTGGTGATGAGGTACATTTGATAAATGTTGCCAATTCACGAAGTAACTATGACTATTTATGTACCAATCTTTTATGGCAGGATATTATTGTCGTTGAGAAGTCCCGTGAGTAT
>JAEIGA010020672.1_pt1 | contig 10035 bp, 8 predicted proteins | sample 9270691 | NCBI WGS metagenome assembly JAEIGA01 (sample SAMN17057246, study PRJNA624740) | gut metagenome | biome: biome; isolation source: fecal sample | host: Bos grunniens | place: China: Xizang | collected 2019
CTGGCTGCGAGGTTGTAATGCTGGAGCGTTATGAGAATCAGCAGGACTTGGTGGCTGCCGTAGCCGAGGCGGACGGTCTTATCGTGCGTAGCGACAAGGTCACAGCCGAGGTTATCGCCGCTGCACCAAAACTCAAGGTTGTAGTGCGCGCTGGCGCGGGTTATGACAACATCGACCTGGCTGCGGCAACTCAGAATAATATTGTGGTGATGAACACCCCAGGTCAGAATGCCAACGCCGTAGCGGAACTTACCATCGGTATGATAATCTACATGGCGCGCAACGGTTTCAAGCCTGGCACCGGTATGGAGGTTAGAGGCAAGCGACTCGGCATCGTGGCTTATGGTGCTATCGGTCGTATCGTGGCTGATGTAGCGGATGGTCTGGGTATGTATGTGCATGTCTATTCACGCCCCTACCCTAACAAGATTCGCCTCTACGCCAAGCACTTGCGCCGTGATGACACGCTCGAAAAACTCTTCTCGGAGAGTAACTTCGTGTCACTCCATATGCCTGCAACGCCCGACACAAAGGGTATGATTGGCTATGACCTTATCAAGTTGATGCCAAAGGGTGGCGTGCTGATTAACACTGCCCGCAAGGAGTTGATTGACGAGGCTGGTCTGGTGCGAGCATTTGAGGAGCGTCCCGACATCAAGTACATCACCGACATCGCTCCATCGAACATCGAGGAACTCAAGGAAAAGTTCGGCGACAGAGTATTTGCTACATCAAAGAAGATGGGTGCCGAGACTGCCGAGGCGAATATGAATGCTGGCTTGGCGGCTGCGCGCCAGTCGGTGGGCTACCTGCTTCACGGAGAGAACGAATTTCAAGTAAATAAGTAATATGGTAAAGATAAAACCTTTTTGCGGTATTCGACCACCGCAGGAGTATGCTGCCGAGGTAGCATCTCGCCCCTACGATGTGCTGAACTCTGCCGAGGCGAAGGCAGAGGCTACGGAGCGTTCGCTGCTGCACATCATCAAGCCCGAGATTGACTTCGACCCCATCGCCGACGAACATTCAGAGGAGGTTTATCAAAAGGCGATGGAGAACTTCCGCCTGTGGAAGGAGCGTGGCTGGCTAAAGCAGGATGAGAAGGAGCACTACTATATCTACGCGCAGACGATGAATGGTCGCACGCAATATGGTATTGCGATGTGCTGCCACTTCGAGGATTACCTATCGGGGGCAATCAAGAAGCACGAACTCACCCGCACCGACAAGGAGGAGGACCGTATGATTCATGTCCGCAACCAGAAGGCGAACATCGAGCCCGTATTCTTCACCTACCCCGACAATGACGAGATTAACGCTATCGTCGAGAAGGTGGTTGCGGCGAACGAGCCTGACTATGACTTCGTTGCCGAGGATGGTTTCGGTCATCATCTGTGGGTTGTGCGTGATGATGCAACCAACAAGCGCATCACCGAACTCTTTGCCGACATCCCAGCGCTGTATGTGGCTGATGGTCACCACCGTACCGCAGCGGCGGCTCGCGTGGGTCAGGAGTGTATGGCAAACAACCCAGCACACAACGGCGAGGAGGAGTACTGCTACTTCCTGGCGGTGACATTCCCCGCATCGCAGTTGCGAATCATCGACTACAATCGCGTGGTGCGCGACCTGAATGGCCTCTCGGAGGAGGAGTTGCTCGCGGCGCTTGAGTCATCGTTCGAGGTTGAGTGCAAGGGCGAGGAGATTTACACCCCAGCGGCTCTACATAACTTCGCGATGTATCTTGGCGGCAAGTGGTACAGCCTCACAGCAAAGGAGGGCACATACGACGACAACGACCCTATCGGCGTATTGGATGTGACAGTGCTCTCAAACCTTGTGCTTGATAAGATTCTCGGCATCACAGACCTGCGCACCTCAAAGCGAATTGACTTCGTGGGTGGCATCCGCGGTCTGGGCGCATTGCAGCAGCGAGTAGATAGCGGCGAGATGAAAGTTGCCTTCGCTCTCTATCCCGTTTCGATGCAGCAGTTGATTGACATAGCCGACTCGGGTAACATTATGCCTCCAAAGACAACTTGGTTTGAGCCAAAACTTCGTTCGGGCGTTGTTATCCACTCGTTTGAATAACCATAGGGAAAGGCTATCGGAATGTTTTTTCGGTAGCCTTTTTATCCCTTGAGGGAGGTTTTACCCCCGTAAGATGTTTCCACCCAGCCTTTGGGTGACGCATCACAAAAATTTTGCTCTTCGCGCTGTTTTGACGATATTCGCTTTGCTTTTATACGATTGCGATATCCTCTTCTGCCGTGAGAAAGAGACCAACGAGAGAGACAATTTGATATTGCATTATTGAGTTAAAATACCTAAATTTGTATAATTCTAAAACTACACTATATGGCAAAGATTAAAGGACGCATAGTCGTGGATGTCGATCGCTGCAAGGGTTGCGGCGTCTGCATCTCGGCGTGTCCGTGTAATGTACTGGACTTTTCGTCGGAGGTGAACGGTAAGGGTTACCGCTACATCAAAATGAGCAACGAGGATGGCTGCACTGGCTGTGCCTCTTGCGGTTTGATTTGCCCCGACAGTTGTATTGTTGTTTACCGTCAAAAATTTGAGTAATATGGCAGAGAAAGAGGTGAGATTGATGAAAGGTAACGAGGTAATCGCCCACGCTGCCGTACACTGCGGTTGCGATGGTTATTTCGGTTACCCTATCACCCCACAGTCGGAGGTGATGGAGACACTTATGGAACTCAAGCCTTGGGAGACTACCGGTATGGTGGTGCTTCAGGCAGAGTCGGAGGTATCTTCAATTAATATGGTTTATGGAGGCGCCGCTACAGGCAAGAAGGTGATGACATCGTCGTCGAGTCCTGGTGTGAGCCTTATGAGTGAGGGCTTGAGTTATTTGGCGGCCGGCCAATTACCTTGCCTTGTTGTGAATTGTCAGCGCGGAGGCCCTGGCTTGGGTACTATCCAGCCATCGCAGGGCGACTACTTCCAGGCGTGCAAGGGCGGCGGTCACGGCGACTACCACCTTATCGTACTCGCTCCAGCATCGGTGCAGGAGATGTACGACTTCGTGGGCTTGGGCTTCGACCTTGCATTCAAGTATCGCACCCCAGCGATGTTGCTTGCCGACGGCGCTATCGGTCAGATGATGGAGAAGGTGGTATTCTCGGAGCAGAAGCCACGCCGTACGGATGAGCAGGTAGTCGAGGAGTGTGGCTCGTGGGCATCGTGCGGTAAGGGCAAGCGCAAGCACAAGAATGTTGCGACATCGCTCTTCCTTCAGCCCGATGAGTTGGAGGCGCTGAATCATAAGTTGCAGGCTACATATCGCGAGATTGAGGCTCACGAGGTGCGCTACGAGGAGTATATGTGCGATGACGCCGACTATATCCTTGTGGCATTCGGCTCATCAGCACGCATCAGTCTCGCAGCGGTAGATATGGCTCGCGAGCAGGGCATCAAACTCGGACTGTTGCGACCTATCACCCTCTACCCATTCCCATACGCTCCGCTCAAGGCTATGGCAGAGCGCGGCGTGAAGGGCTTTATGTCGGTGGAACTCAACGCTGGTCAGATGGTCGAGGATGTTCGTCTGGCAGTCGAGGGCAAAGCCCCAGTGAAGCACTTCGGCGCAATGGGCGGTATGATATTTAACCCAGAGTCAGTTTTGGAGGCTCTCAAGTCTAACCTCATAAAATAAGTAATGTTATGGCAGAAGTAGAGATTAAGGCAGAGAATTTGGTATATGCCAAGCCTCGATTAATCACCGATACGGTGATGCACTATTGCCCTGGTTGCAGCCACGGCACCGTGCACAAACTCATAGCCGAGGTCATCGACGAGATGGGACTTGAGGATAAGACAATAGCGGTTTCGCCCGTAGGTTGCTCGGTGCTGGCCTACAACTACCTCGATGTGGATTGGATTGAGGCGGCACACGGACGCGCTTGCGCCGTAGCAACGGCAGCAAAGCGACTCCACCCAGAACATATGGTATTCACCTATCAGGGTGATGGCGACCTCGCGGCAATCGGTACTGCCGAGACTATCCACGCGGCAGCAAGAGGCGAGAACATCGTGACAATCTTCATCAACAACGCCATCTATGGTATGACGGGCGGTCAGATGTCGCCCACAACCCTTTTGGGTATGAAGACCGCCACAACGCCTTATGGTCGCGATGCGAAGTTGAACGGCTTTCCATACAAGGTGGCAGATATGATTGCCCACCTTGACGGCACAACATACATCACACGCCAGAGCGTCCACACGCCCGCCAATGTACGCAAGTGCAAGAAGGCTATCCGCAAGGCGTTTGAGAACGCGCTCGCGGGCAACGGCTACTCGATGGTCGAGGTCGTCGCAACCTGCAACAGCGGCTGGAAGATGAGTCCCGTAGAGGCCAACAAGTGGATGGAGGAGAACCTCCTGCCAGTATATCCGCTGGGCGATATTAAGTGTACAACCCTACCAAAATAGTGAGATATGAAAGAGACGATTATTATAGCAGGCTTCGGCGGTCAGGGTGTATTGTCGATGGGTAAGATTTTGGCATACTCGGGCGTGATGCAGGACTTTGAGGTTACATGGATGCCCTCGTATGGTCCAGAGATGCGAGGCGGCACAGCCAATGTGACCGTTATCATCTCCGACAAGCGCATCTCGTCACCTATCGCCGACAGTTACGATACAGCGATTATCCTCAACCAGCAGTCGATGGATAAGTTCCAGAGCAAGGTGAAGCCAGGCGGCGTACTTATCTACGACACCAACGGCATCACCACCCCACCGACACGCACCGACATCGAGATTTACACCATTGATGCCGCCACAGAGAGTGCGCGTATGGGTCAGGCAAAGATGTTCAACACAATGATTCTGGGTGGCTACCTCAAGATTAAGCCCGTCGTAGAGATGGAGTATGTGATGCAGGGACTCAAGAAGTCGCTCCCCGAGCGTGCCTGGAAGTTCCTCCCACAAAACGAAGCCGCCATCAACCACGGCGCCCAAATCATCAAGAAGGTGAGATAACGAGATTGCTTTATACAACAAATCCCAGCCGCTCGGGCTGGGATTTTTGTTTTCTATGGCAACATATATTGTTGGCTTCAATTACTCCTTCGAAATCTTAAAGCCCAACTTGCTTATTAACTTGAGCGTACCGAGGGCGGTATCGCGGTCGTAAGCCTTCTCAACCTCGGGCAACTCCTCGTAAGGGATAAGGCAAGGGTGATGCTTCAAAGCATCATTACGCTCTGCGCCATAGGTCCAACCCTGCTCCATACGGCTCTGCGCCCACACCTCGTGGACATTTTTCGCCATTGCCTCAATCAATAAATTCAACTCCTCGGGCAAATGGATATCGCTTGTATCCATTGGCTGTGGTACATAATTCTTTTTCATTGCTCTTTCGTTTTTAGTCTCCTATATAGAACAACTATATTGCCGAAATCTATCACCAAGTTCTATTTTTGGGGGATTTTTTCTTCTTACCCATTGCAAATATAGCATTTTCAGCGGGTTTTCACCCCTCAATTGGAGATTATTTATATGTTCAGGCATAAATTCTTCCTCCGAAAAAGATTATTCCCCAATCATCCACTACGCAACAAACCCTTTTGCTATACGAAAAGGATATTATTTGCCACAAAAATTGCTTAAAAGAAAAAAAATCGCCAACTTTGTAATGATTACAACCCTCTCATTTTAGACCATATAGAACGAGGGGAACCAAACTAACACTACTTAAATTATGATTAGACGCATTTTTGCTATCACCATAGATTTTGCGGCAATCCTTGCAGGAGCGCTTGCTATTATATTCTCATTCTGCTGCAAGAATGAAGATTTGATGAATATGATGATTCCTGTCGCAAGTGCATTTGGTGCAGCATACTTAATTTACATTTTGCGACTTTGGGTTTTTCGACCTAAATTCGACTGGCACCTGCTGCACGGGCACTTCATTAGAAAGGTGATTATCCTCGCCCTTTTAATGCCATCTATTTTAACCCTTTGCATTCAGACTTTTGAACCAAACATAGTCGCAGCAAATTTCCTTGACGACAAATCCAACAACTCCCATTATTCATTATTGTGGAGTGTATATTTCCATTTCATGGATCCTGGCAACCAAATTATGGGCGATTCAGGATTGAGCCGAGGTTGGATTGGCATCATCGCCGTTATAGGCATTTTTATACTGGACGGTTTTTTGGTGTCGTCAATCGTAGGATGGATTGATTCACGCAAAGAAAAGTGGTTGAATGGAGAGGTCAAGTACCCGGGATTCTTATCGTTTAAATCGCACTATGTAATTATCGGTGGCAACGATGTGGTGGAGGGTATTGTGTCGCAAATATTTGAGGCAGAGGATAAATTGCCATTTTACAAGAAGATATTTCGACCTTACATCCTCATTCAAACCTCGCGCGATGTCGAGGAGTTTAGACGCGAATTATTCTCAAGTTTAACTCGAGCCCAACAGTGCCGCATCATCATTTATTATGGAAACCGCAACTCACAAGAGGATATTAATGCCTTAAGATGCGGTCGCGCAAAGGAGGTTTTCATCCTTGGCGAAGATACTCGCACCGATGATAATGAGTCTTACCACGACACTATGAATATGGTGTGTTTAAAACTTATCAGCGAAGATTACAAATCCTCATTAAACGGAAGGATCATTGGAATAATGAATGCTTTTCTCAACCCTCTTCTTCTGTTTGTAGACGAATTTAACAAAGAGAAGGAAACTGCTGAGGGGAAGAAGACTGACAACCAAAATACAACAGTAAATAACCTTCAAGAAAAGAAGAAAGAGTTATGTAAAAGAATAAATACATTAAGCAAACAAACAAAAATCACATACCAGCCTTTGAAGTTGAAATGTCGTTTAATGTTTGAGTATCAAGCGACATTCAACATAATGCAAGTCACTGATATTGATAAAGATTTCATTGAATTCCTACCTTTCAACTATTATGAAACATGGGCACAAAAGGTGCTTGTATGCCAAGAACTTAAAGAGAATGCAAAATATAAATACCTCCCATTAGAAGGAATCAGGGGTATAAAATCAGAAGATGAACACTTCGTTCACCTCGTTGTTATAGGTATGTCTCGAATGGGCGTTGCTATGGCTATCGAGGCTGCACACATTGCTCACTATCCAAATTTTGACACTAAGAAAAAGCGTACTAGAATTACATTTATCGACGCAAATATGGAGCAGGAGAAACACTTCTTTATGGGGCGTTTCAAAGAGATGTTTGCAGTTGCGCCATATCGCGATGTGCCAAAAGATGCAAAAAACATCTACGACAACCCTCGACATCGTTGGTTTAACCCATTAACGAATGCGCTTTCTACATCTCCCTACAAGGGTTCTCATCTAGGTGTAGATTTCATTGACATTGAATGGGAATTTATCCACGGTTCGGTTGAAAATCCTAACATTCAGCAATATATCGAAGATGCATCTGCAAATAAGGATGCAAAACTAACTATTGCAATATGCATACCAGAAAATAGCCGCGCAATTGCCGCTGCTTCTTATCTGCGTGATAGCGTATACAAAAGCGATAACACATCTCAAATTCTGGTTTACCAGCGCCTAAACGAGGAATTAGTAAAACAAATTAATGGCAACGAACGATATTGTGGCAAACTCAAGGCGTTTGGTATGGCTGAGAAGTGTTACGACTTGTCATTGGTTACTATTTCGGAGTTTATCGCCCCTTATGTAAGTGAAGCATATGACAAATTCAACAATTGGACATCTTCACAAATGAACTTATGTAAAAGAACAAGTGAATATTTTAGTTGCATAATAAATGTTCTCAAATTAAATTCCAAGAATCGAAAATCTATTATTTCGCGGACAAAAAATAGCAGTAGCAAACAGAAAAGCGAAGGTAAAACTCTAGCGGCAAAGATGTGGTCTACACAATACAATGTACACACAATGTGGACCAAGTTCCGTTGCTTTAACATAAATCCCGAAATGGAGGAGGTAAATAAATATCTTCCCGCCTTGGGTAAGATGGAACACAACAGATGGGTAATTGAACAACTATTGCTACGCTACCGTCCTATGACAGAAGAGGAGCAAAAAAAGTACCCTCGCATAACCGACAAATCACCCAAATCTGATATAGACAACTTCGAAAAACAGACTAAAATTGACAAAGAAACATTTATGCACATATACATATGCTCCAATGATAAATTACAAGAGATAAACTATAAAATGCCAGAGTTAGATAAGGCTCTCATCGAAGTTCTACCTCAAGCATACAAGGATTATTTGGGAAAAACTGAAAGCAAAGAAAACAAAAAAAGCAAACAATGACCGAACAACAGATAATAGACGCACTGATAGCTCGCGATGAACGGGTGACGCAGCAGTTCTTTTTCAGGAACTGCCGCCCGCTATTCCTGAGCATCATTCGCTTTGTCTTCTCCTACGAGGTCGACTACAACGAGTTCGTTAATGAGTTCTATCTGTACCTGATGGAGAACGACGCCTATCGTCTAAAGCAGTTCGAGGGTCGCAGCTCCATATACCAATGGTTAAAGACCGTGGCGATTAGATTTTTCATTGCAAAGCGCAACTCCATGATAGATATGACCTCAAAAGAGGCTCTACTAGATAGCGCCGGGAATAAAAAGGCTGTTGACGACGAGAGGATTATGACCTCACGAATGGATATTGATAACTTGATGAGACGAATGACCAACAAGCGATATGTCTATGTCATAAAGCGACTGATTTTGGATGAGGCAGAGCCCAAACAAGTAGCCTACGAATTGGGTACTAATGTTGATAATCTATACAATATAAAGAAACGCGCCATTGAGTCTTTGACCGAAATAGCGCTTAATGAGATTGAGAGATATGAAAAAACTAACAGAGGATAAATACATCTCGACAGAGGTTTTGTCTGCATTTCTGGATGGCAATGCAACCGCACAAGAGAGTCAGGAGATACTTGACGCCCTAGCCGTTGACGCCGACTTACGAGAGTTGATGCGTATTTCTCAATCCGTCGACGCAGAACTCGGAAAGATGATTTCCGAAGAGATTGAACTCCTCCCAATGACCGCAATGGCAGCCACCTGTCACGAGGATAACTTCTGTTGCCTTGAATGCGAGAAATACATCCTCAAAAAGCTGAATATCGAGTTCAACGAAGAACAATTACTCAAAAACGCCATTCAAAACGGATGGCTCAAACACAACGGCACCGCTCTTCACAATGTTGGGCGCCATCTGGAATCGTGCGGACTTGTCGTTTCGCGACAATATAAGGCGACCATCACCAATATTACCACAGCCCTTGCCAACAACGAACAAATCATTGTCGCTGTTGATGGAGGCGAGTTGTTGGGCGACCCAATCCTGGAGGCTGCAGAAGATTTATTTGTAGCAGAACGCCCCGACCACACTGTCGTAGTGCTTGCGTGCGATACAAGCAATGACACCATCACCATCTATGACCCCAACTCCACAAATGATCAGGACACATATCATCTTTCTCAATTTGAGGATGCTTGGCGAGACTCGAAAAATTATTTATTAACCATAAACTTTCCAACAATGAAGACTTACACCCCACAACCGATAGACCTATCGGATATCGAACTCGCTGATGAGTTGAACGAGTTGCGCGAAGCGATTGCCGAAAATGCACACGATGTATGGGCTGTTGAGCGCCAGGCTCAAGGCTGGACCTACGGACCTACTCGCGACGACGCTCGCAAGCAAACGCCTTGTATGGTTGCCTATTCACAGCTCCCTGATAGCGAGAAGATCTTCGACCGCGATATGGCAATGCAGACCCTCAAACTGGTCAAGAAGCTCGGCTACGACATCATCAAGCGCGAGGAGACTGCACTCTACCAAGAGTTGCTAAAGCGCATCCGCGGCGCGAAACTTGACATCGAATGCCCCGAGTGTGCTCGCAATGGACACCACACCCCTGTTTCACGCCACGATGTCTTCTGCAGCACCTGTGGCATCAAACTCGATATTGATTGGTCGTTATACGAGGA
>JAEIGA010020673.1_pt1 | contig 10035 bp, 8 predicted proteins | sample 9270691 | NCBI WGS metagenome assembly JAEIGA01 (sample SAMN17057246, study PRJNA624740) | gut metagenome | biome: biome; isolation source: fecal sample | host: Bos grunniens | place: China: Xizang | collected 2019
AGCGTCTTGAGTCCAGAGGTGCTGGTGCCGGCAAGCTGCGCGTCCTGCGTGGTGTTAGCGGCCGTGTTCGCGGTGATGCGCCCGTCGTAGGCTTGGACCTCGGCGCGATACTGCTCGATCTGCGCGTTGTAGTTGCCCGTCAGTGCCCAAAAGGTGTCGTTGGTGATGTCGATGCCAGCCGGCACGGCCTGCCTCGACGTGTAGCTGTTGCCCTGGTAATAGACGATGGTGAGTGCCTCGTAGGCCTTCGTGATGTCCCATGTGAGGGGATCAGCGAACAGGGGCACATAGCGCGCGCCGATGTACTGTGTCACACTCATTGCTTAGTTACCTCCATTGTTGTTCGATGGGTTCTCCCCACTTGAGAGGGGCGTATACAGTGTAACCTTAATCGCGTCGATGTCGCTTTGCTGCGATGTGTTGGTTGTCTCTGTGGCAGTGACGCGAGAGGCGAGCCCATCGATGCGTGTGCCGGTGGTCACGTCTGCCGCTTGGAGCGCTGCGATGTCCTGCTGCATCTGTGCGATACTCGACGGGGACAGCGCGTTGACTGCCGTGATTATCTCGTTGATCTTGTCCACGGCGTCTATGAGCGAACCACGCACGGCCTTTGACTTGCTCATGGGGTCGATGGCCACGTCACTCACCACCCTGCGCAAGGATCGTGTACACCGTCTGCTCAAGGTGTCCGATGCGGTACATGATGGAGTCGGTCGCGGCACCGTCATAGCGGCCCGTGTTGTCGATCACACCGGAGCCGTCTGCGTCGTAGCGAAGGATGAGCCGGCCATAGTCGAATTGCCCATATACGGCGCCCGTGTCAAATTGGATTTGACTCCATGACTGTGGGACATATGCGCAGAATCGCCCGTCACTGGTAAGGCCGAAGAAAACCATCAAGGCAAGGTCGGTGAAGAGCAGTTCCGCATGGTCATTGATCCACTGCTCAATCTGCGCGGCATAGTAATCGTCAAAGCCCGATTCTTGGAACCTCTTGAAGTCGGACTCAAGCTGCTCGATGATGGTGTGATCTAGGTTGATGGCCTGCCCCATCGTGTTGCAATGCTCGACGATGTTGTGAAGCTCCTGGCAGAGCCGGTGGATCCTCTGCTCTTGGCTCATCGCGTCCCAATAGAGCTTGGGCACGACAGGCGCGCCTGGTGCGATGGGCGGGAACGGTGGGATGGGGAATGGTCGCGGATACAAGACTACCTCCTCACAGATAGGGCATGGTGGTTGACATGAGACACGTGAAAAGGGGCTCAAGCTCGTTGAGCACCAACACGTCAACATCATTGTAGTCACGCATGCGCTCACTCACGTCCAGAAGGCCATAGTCGCGCACGGTCTCATACTCGCGGTCTGTGCCGCTGCTCGCGTAATCCTGGTTGGATCCTCCCAGCGCGGTCTGTGGGAAGGTGGAGTACACGTCACGCGACTTGTGGTACTCGTCGCTGTCGGTGAGTACGCTCGCACCATCCGCGAGCACCTTATAGAGGTGCCTGTACTTCGGCATGATCTCGTTGAGCACACCGATGAGCCTGTCAAGCCAACGCCTGATTGGAAGGATGCCAATCTCGCGCCAGTCGAAACGAGCGCGGAACTTCTGCCATAGTCGCGACCTCTGCTCCTCGTCGAAGGCGTCGAAGGTCGCCCACCTGCCCTCTATGACCTCGGCCATGTAGGGGTCTGCCAGAAGCTCCTGGAGCGTGATGGTCATTGTGTCGTGGTACTCGCCCATGCCAGGCGAGCTGATGGTGTCCCAATCAAGGATGGGCACGTCACTCTGTATCATTGGCTAGCACCTCCCCTAGGCCCTTGGTCTGTCCGCTGATGAGCTGCGCGGTTTGCTTGACGTTGGTGAGCGTGTTGTAGTTCTCGCTCTGGTTGTCGGCGCGCCACACAACGGATACGTTGAGCCCAAAGCGCTCGTTGAGGTAGTCGGCTGCGCGCCTGCGCTCCACAAGCCCAGACAGGCTCATCATGCCTGCCGGCTCGCTCATGGAGCGCACCTCATCCTCGATCATGCGCTCTGACTTGTACGTGATGTTGCTGATGCCGAGTATCGTGTAGATGCGGTTCCACACGTTCTGCTCTGCTGCCGTGAGCTCCGCACCGATGTAGGGCACGTCGATGCCGAGCCGGTAGGGCTCAAGGTCGCGGATGGTGGGGTTTGCCACGGTCGCTGGGTTTCCGCTCATTACCTGGTTGAGCATGTTGACGGCACTCAGCTCCATGTCTTGCGGTGTCACGAGGATGTAGGGTACCTTCTGGTGGAAGCGGTTCATTTGTCGCGTCTTCTCGATGTCCACGAGCTCACGCGCGGCAAGGTCCAGTGCGTTGAGCACGGGAGTACGATTGATGTTGTCATAGACAACCACACCATTCGAGGGGTCCACTTTGAAGCGGAGTTGGTCGCGCGAGTAGGCTATCCACTTGGTAGGTCTGTCGTAGATGCCGAGAGGCCCATTGGTCACGGCCTTTGCCGCATACCAAAGGCCACGCTGCTTGCCCTTGGACGGGAAGGCGATGGTGCCCCATCCCTTGAAGAGAAGCACACGCTCAAGATAGAGGGGGTCCACGGTCTTTGGTAGACCGATCCACTCGTAACGCGTGAGCGCAAGCTGGTATATCTGGTCTTGGTAGGCACTCAGAAGGCGCGCGTTGTAGTCAAGCGTGCCCCAATAGACCTCCCCGAGAAACCCGCCCGTTCGGTTACTCTGACGGCGTTTCCTGCTCATCTGTCACCTCCAATGCATGCTCCTGCTCTGCCCTGCGTCGCTGCTCCTCGGCGCGCGCGGCCTCGACAACACCGTTAAACAAGGGGAGCAGTTCATGTGACTTCATGAAGACTTGACCCTGAATTTGCGCCTTGAATGCCTCTATATCGACAGGTTCCACGCTACCACCTTCCAATCTCGTTAGGGTCTGCCCACACGGTGACGCCTTCTCTTAGGAGCACATGCAAGTTTCTGTTGGCAGTGACGTTGGGCGATGCCTTCACGTTCTGGATGATGTCGCCAGATTGCCAGTAGCAATATCGTTTGCCAGCCGGCACCCATTCCGTCATGAGCCATAACCCATTGTAGGCGTATCCGTAGCGCCTGAAAGCGTCACCCGCGCGCGAAAGTGCCGCGTCGCTTTGGGTCTTTGCCCGTAGGTGCAGCCCGCGTGATTGCAGTTGCTCATGGGAGTAGTCGCCCGCGTACTCACCATGCGAAACGGGTGGCAACACGGCGCTGTGATTGACCTGGCTAGCGAAACGAGTCTGCGCGCTCTCGAGCTGTGCTTTCGCGTTCTCCTCTGTGGTGTCGCGCGTGTAGTTGGCATTATTGTCGCCTGTGGTCTCGGATGCGAGCGCGTTGGCCCTGCTCGTCGTTTGCGTGCGCGTCGCGTTGGCCTTGCTCGTCGTCTGCGAGCGCGTCGCGTTGGCCTTGCTCGTCGTCTGTGTTGCCGTGGCAATCGTGTCGGCTGTTGTCGCGTTGTTCCCAGTGATCTCGGTGTTCTCGGCGTTCGCATTGAGCATGTTCTGGTAGGCGAAAGCTGTAGAGATCTTTACTTTTTCACTCAACGCGAGCTGCATGGCCGATTGTATCGTGAGCTCAGTTGAGATCGAAACACCGTATGCGGAGCCAGCATTGATCGCGCTCGATAGCGAGCTAGCGCCCGACATGACGGCACCAGGAATGTTGCCCGTGGCCAGACTGCCGGCAACGCCCATCGCACCGCCTGCGACGATGCCGCTCACCTGCGTTATCGCTGCCTGTTGCTGCTGTTGTATCTGTGCCATCGTGGTCGCGTACATCAACGTCAGGTCCACAACGCCTGTGTCCACGCTATAGGTGCGCGCGTTCAGTTCCGAGGTCTCTCGATAGCTGTTGGACCTTGCCGCGTTGGTGCGCATGTTGGTGGTGCTGGTTGTCGTGTTGGCCTTTGCCATGTCCGCGCTCGCGTCGGTGTTGGCCTTTGACGTGTCCGCACTCGCGTCGGCGTTGGCCTTTGACGTGTCCGCGCTCGCGTAGGCGTTGGATCGTGCCGTCGCGTTGGAGTCGTAGGCGTTCTGCTCCGATGTGTTCGCGCTGCGCATGGTGGACTGGTAGCCGATTATGGCATCCTTGCGCGCCTGCTCCGCGTCGCGCTGCTTGCCTACCATGTCCTCCACGACAGCCGACAGATAGAGCGCATAGGTCGGGATACCTATGTCAATGACTGCCTTTGCGAAGTCAGCGCCAGGAATGGTGCGCTTGATGGGTGAGCCGGTGAGCCGCACCCACTCATACCGCACATCCGTTGTCGTGCTCTCTATGTTGGTCACCATCACTTGCCACGACAGCGCCGGCCATGCGATGCACACGAGCTGCGAGATGTCCAGCGCCCCATGCGTGTCCTCGACGTGTATCGGCACGACGTTGCCGCAATCGTCAGAAAGCTCAAGCTGCGCATAGGGGTAGGTGTACAGCTTTGGAATGTCGGCAAAGCGGCTTGGCATGTCGAACATGTCCTTGGTGATGGGGATTGACGTGAGCTCATGCATGCCTGCCTTGGTGCTCACGTCAAGCAGCTCGACGCCCGCAACGGTGCGAGACGTGCCCACGGTCACCAGATCCTCGGGGACGATGTACATTGCCTTCACGCTCATGGCAAAAACTGGCAACTTCGATATGAGCGTCTGAAGGTCGCCGGCTGCCGCACGATCTCCGCGCATGCCATAGAACCACATGCCCATTGGCATGCTGCTATCGACATGGGTGGGAACGCTTGGGTTGGTCATGCCAGCGTAACTCTTGCCGTTTGGGGCCCACACGAAGTTATCAACCTGGACCTGCTCACCATTGCGCGCGCCCGTGTTCGCGTAGGTCGGGCCCGTCTGTGTCGCGTCGGTTGCCGTGGCTATGTTGGCTATGCTTCCGTGCGGAATGGTGGACGCAAACACATACAGCGGCATCTCGGTTGATAGGGGCGTGTACGTGCTGCCACGCACGATGTCGGTGCCACCATAGTCCACGTCAGGCGTGAGCATGTCGGCACAATGCGCGATGGGGTCAGAGAAATAGGTGTCAACGTCCATCGCGTACATGGGCGCATGTCCACGCTCAAGCATGAGCGACGTGACGCTCAAATGAGGAAGGTAGGTTGTCCAGTAATCGACATCCAGCACTAACGTGGTCGCTGATGGTGCCTGATAGACAACCTCGGATATGAAGGCGCATACGGTTCGAATACCGTCAGGCGTCTCGTAGTCGATGCGCTCGTCTTCGGTGAGCGTCGGCACTCGCATGTAGACATAGCTATAGGTGAGCGCAACGTCATAGGGAACAGGCACCACGATCGCGTCAAGCTGCGAGCGCACGAAGCCCTGTTGCAGCTCGACCGTTCTGCCTTGGATGCCCGCAAAGTACCTGTCACGCTGCTCCTCGCCCGTCCATCCGACCACATGCGCGTAGTCAGGTGTCCAGGTCACGTTGCACAACTTAGCGCTCGCCTCGTAGTCATAGCGCTCATAGTCAAACGTGGTCTTGCGAGCGTAGGGGTCAACGTTGTCCAGGTTGGGAAATGCCGTGTCTCTCAGATGGGGGAAGCTCTTGCTCATGACTCTCCTTTGAGAAAGCGCCCATCACGCTTGCGCATGATGGGCGCTAAAGGGAAGGGGCTCTAGTCATGGCTCCTAGGAGTAGGACTCCACAACGGTGATGGTAGCGGTCGCGGTCTCACGCGCGCCCTCGGTAGGCTCATAGGTTGAGGTCGCGGTCACCACGATCTCCGTGCCGATGGGTACGGTGGTGCCGCAATGGAGGATGCCGAAGCGGTCCACGTAGGTGTCGATGTCCAGAGGCACGGCCTCGACGGTGGTGACGGCACTCTCACCCTCGCCCGTCGTGGTCGTGAGCGACGCGGTGAGGTCGAAGATGCAAGCGTCGGGCGCGACGGACAGCGTGTTGGGGATGGCGTAGGTCACGGGGTCGGCGGTGAGCGTGCCCGCAATGGTGGTCACGAGCGCGAGCTGGTCCCCTGGCACGATCTCAGCCGTGTCCGGCGTGATGGTGAGGCCCGTCACTGCCTGCTCCACAACGTTGTTGACGGTGCCCGTCTCGGTGGTGAAGAGGATGGCAGGCACGAAGGGGCTCGTGGAATACATGCCAATCACGGTGTAGTACCACGTCTCCGTCTTGGTCTGCGGATTGTAGAAGCTGTCGTTTGACACGTCGTAGTCCGCGCACATCCAGAAGTCCTCTGTCGTGAGCAGCGCGTAGGCACCAGGGATGGGGATGGAGTCGATGAACTGGATGCGGTACTGCGCCTCGGCCTTGTCCAGGTTAAATACTGCCGACAGCGTGTCAACATCAAGGCTCGCCTTCGCGTCGGCCTCGATGTAGAGGACCATGCGACTGATCTCTTCGCGGTTGGCCCACACGGGGATGGTCGCGTCCTTCGCGTTGTACAGGCGCGACGGGATGGTGATCTTGTCGGCGTAGGCACGAAGGGCGCGGAGGAAGGCCTTGCCCGTGGACTCGTCAACGGGATAGGCCAGCTGGTGCTTGAAGAAGCCGTGACGGTACTCATGCTCCGCGATGAGTTGCTTGTAGATGCCGTACTCGTCGTACTCAGCGGAGTTGTAAGGCACCTGCATGATGGCTGCTGCGAGCTGGTTCAGGCCATACTCGCCCGTGAAGGCTGCGCGGAGCTCCGTGCGGTTGATGGAGATGGGATACTGGTCGTAGCGGTTGACGCTGTGGTAGGCCACCTGACCATCGGGACGGTACACCTTCAGCAGGTTGGTGAGGTCGGCCTCACGATGGCCCCAATCGTCCTTGTAGGCATGCGCCCTGATGAAGTCAAGGCCGATCTCCTGGATCGTGGTGCCAAACAGGATGTCCTCGCGCTTGCGCTTGATGGGGTTCTGGAAGTCACGCTGGTGCACGACCTCGCCCGCGATGCGGTTCACGAAGATGTCCATGAACTCGTTGAGATACTTGCGGTTCATGGGGCGGAACAGGAACTCGCTCACCTGCGCGATGCCGGCCTGCGTCACGTCGGGGACGCGCTGCTGGTAGTCGGTGGATGCCTCAAGCATCGCGTTGGCAAGGACGGTGGTGTTATCAACCATGTTGCACACTCCTAAAGCAGGTCAAGGGCGTCAATGCCCAAAAGATTGTCAACGGTCTCGGCAAGGTCCTCGGCGATGTCCTCGACGTCGGTGCCCTCCTCGACATACGCGGCCGACTCGACAGCCTCAAGCCCTAGCGCATCGAAACGCGAGCGCATAGCGTCGAAACCATCACGGACGGCGCTCATGAGCTCGTCAAGACGGCGCGCGAGCCCTTCGTAATCGTCCTCGCGCTGCTCGACGGCCTCCGTGTCGGTCTCAGGCGTTGCCTCCTCAGCCACCTCCTCACGATCCTCCTCGATGGTCTCGGGGCTGTTCTCGCGCTCCTCGTCACCCATGCGCTACCTCCTTTGTGTCTTGTGTCGGGGTTAGGATAAAGAAGCCCTAGCGGCCTTTACAGGCCACTAGGGCAAAGTATAGGGCAAAGTGTTATCGCTTGCAGCACAAACGCGCTACCACACGCGAAGCAATGTCGGTGCGCTCCTCACGCTGGTTGTCCGAATCTATTGCCATACTTGTGCGCTCACGGCACCTCACCAACGCTCATCGTATCCCATACAGTGACAAAGCCGCAAGTAATCCCTCTCGCGTCGCATGGTCCGTGTAGCGCACGATGCCGGCATAGTAGAGGTCAACGAAGCCCTTGAGCGACTTTTGGGCCCGCTTGGCAAGGATGTAGTTGGGGCGCGCGTCCGCTGCCGTGAGCGCGTAGATGGGCGCCCCGTCCGTTGACTTCGGGAGCCTCGGTGCCACGTAGTAATAGCCTTGACTCATGTCGCACCACACACCATACACGCGAGACTGATACGCGATGCCGAAGGCGAAGGATGCGCTCTTGGGGATCTCGCAGAAGTAGGAGCTGTCAAGCGTCGCAAACTCGTTGGAATTGCTCGACCTCACGGCCTGCGAGTCACCCAACAGCGCGCTTGACACGCTCTCGGACTGCCGCGCGCTCCACGTCTCGTCTGGTGGGCCATACCACAAGAGACAACGCTTGTTGAAATGCCATGAGAAGCCGTAGGGCGGTACGTCGTAGATGCCGAAGTGTTGCAGCCACGGACACGTCAGGTCAACGGCGTTGCCCAGGATGTAGAGCCTCGGACGGTCCTTGTCAGGCGTGTCGGGGCGCTCGCGAGAGACGCTTGTCATGATGCTCGACACGGCGCTTATCTCCCCTGGCAAGTAGTCATGATAGCGCGCGCCTGGCAATGACTTGTCTATCAGGCCCTCGTCGAATATGTAGCGTCTGACCGGCTTGAAGCTGTTGGAGCGCCTCTTGATGTTCTCGGCATCGTTCAAGGCAAGGAAATAGCCGAGCACATCCCACGTCGGCTTTTCGCCCTCTGCCGGCCTCTTGGCTATGTAGGCATGCTTTCCGCGTGTCTCAAGCAGGTAGTCGCGGATGTACCTGTCTTCTGGCAGCTCCACATAGTATTTGGCAAAGTAGTCTTGTTGCAACTTGCCATCACCCTGAAGGAACTCAGCGACGCGCGTGAGCTCGACAAAGCGCTTGTCGCGTTGCACGTAGTCCTTGATGCATTGGTGACGAAGGCCAAACGTCTTGCCGCGCGTTCGCGAGTCTATCACGAGCGTGTAGGGCGCGTCATATGACATGATCATGGGCCAGTCGATGAAGCCCTCTGGTGTGTAGGCTAGCTTCATGGCAGTACCTCCTCCATGCCCCACTCTGTCTGCTTGTACAGTTTCGGGATCCAAAACGTCCTTTGATAGGCCCGTGCCATCTGGATCGTGCAGTACTCGCCCATGAGCGCAAGCGCAAGCGTCGCGATGACGTTCGGCAATGCGGTCACCACCTTCTCACTCGTGTCCACGTTGCGCCCATACTCGTTGCGCAACCACTCGACGTTGGCGATGTTGGCATTCTTCATGAGGTCGCCCATCTTACGGTTGGTCTCCATGAGCGCCACGGCCTCATGTGTATGCACGTGCGACGTGTGTCCCAGGTAGTCGGTCACCTCACCATCGTAGATGTCACCAAAGAGGGGCTTGTGATGGTCCATGGAGTGACATACCGCGTTCGTATAGGTGACGTTATAGCCGAGGACCGACTGCATGAGCACTTCCAGCGAGAAGCCGCGGCCCATCATGTCCTGTAGCCAGGTCTCCACGTGGTACATGCCCGAAGGCCTCGAAAGGCCGGCACAGGTGATGTGCGCATGTCCCTCTTGCGTGACCGAGATGCGCGCCTTGTTCCAGGCTTCCATGTGCTTTGAATAGAAGGGACTCTTTGAGCCTCTTACCTGCTCGACCTCGAAGCAGCCGACATTGTCAAGCGTCGATGCCTTGTCGGGGAAGCTCTTGCGCACACGCGACATGCACAGGTTGATGGCACCCGTTATCGCGACGTGCAGAGGATCCAGCGCCCTCTGGATGTCGGCTGTCGTGACATCCTCATCACAACGCACCTTGATTGAGTCGGTGTCACCTCCGCAACAGGTGACGCGCTCGCCCAATGTCTCCCATAGGAGCATGAGCGCGATGATGAGCTGCATGCGTGACCCGCCCACGATTCTCATGCCGTAGGTATAGAGCACGGTCGGGCTCTTCAGCTCCTCGATGCGCTCGTCATAGGTCTCAGGCGTGGCCTTCGTGTCCTGGTTAACCTCAAGCTCTGCCTCGGCATCCACCATGTACTCAGGCTTCAGAAGGTTTTGTGCCTGCGTGCCGTAGATGCTGTTGAAGAGGCCCTTTGTCGTGGACGTGTACCACGAGCTCAGGAAGGATGCCGACAGCTCGCCCGCGCGCAGGCCCTCGGCAATGCCATCGGGGATGCTTGCCGGTATGCTACTTGCGTAGGGCTCGCCCTCTACGTACGTAGCATCTATGTGCTTGGCATCCTGCTTGCGCTCGAAAAGGATGTTAGATTGCAGCGTCACATAGTCAGGGGGCCACATGGAGCGTATGGTGCC
>JAEIGA010020674.1_pt1 | contig 10035 bp, 7 predicted proteins | sample 9270691 | NCBI WGS metagenome assembly JAEIGA01 (sample SAMN17057246, study PRJNA624740) | gut metagenome | biome: biome; isolation source: fecal sample | host: Bos grunniens | place: China: Xizang | collected 2019
AACCGCCGCTGATGGTGCTCATGGATGGTGTGTATGTCGGCGCACCCTGCACCACCTCCTGTGCCAGTATCTCGATCTCGTTCTTTTGATACTCGCCGTCGAGTGAGAGAATCTGGTACGTCTTCCCCTCGCACACCAGCAGAGAGTCGCGCTTCACGATGCTGTTCCAATTCATTCGGAACAGTACCTTGTCGTATGCGTCCAATGCGCCCTCCTGGAGTGCCTTGGCTCCATGTTTCCATGTCTTCGCCGCCCACACCGTCGGGCCGTCCTGATACGATGTGGTCTCGCCAAACTGTGTCGCCACCACCTTGTTGCGTATGGTCACGCGGCAATGTCTGAATCCTGCTTGATAACTCATTGATTCTTGCTTTTTCTTTACTGTCGAAAAAGCGTCTGGGGTTTACTAAACAAATCTGGCAAACCGTATGTCTTGTGCGTTGCCGTTTCGCGGCAAGGAATAAAAAAAATGGGGAGCCGCTGCTCCCCTGGTCTGAAAAACCTAACAAAATATGAAAAATAACAGATGAATAAAGGTCAACTAAGTGCCCCGCTTCCCTTGAACTGGAACGACCCTGACATCAGCGAGCCTTGCGTGGCCGTTGCGCGGGACTGCTTGCATAGTGCCTGACCACTCAGACGGTCGGCAGCGAAACCGTCCACCTGCATCTGTAGGGTGTAGGTGCTACCAATGCTCAGGAGTGTGTCCTTGACTGGTGTTTGTGTGATTGGCATGTGCTGCTGGTCAAGCAACAGACGGGCGTGGACCTGACTGCCTGGCACGACGTTGGTGACGGTGATTCCGATCTGACCTACGACACCGATGCAGACGAACGACTGGCGAGCGGCTGTCACCACAGGTATCCGTGCAACGGGTATGCCCAGTTTGGTGCTGATCTTTGCGGCAAGCGTAGATGTGATGGCATAGGCATCAAACGATGTGATAACGACCACGGCACCAGCGATGGCGTTGTCTATCTCGTCGGCCATATCGTTGCACAGACTGCTGTTGGCATAGGTGTCGTATGTCGTTGCCACTTGTGATGTCCACCGGCCTTCGTCATACTCGAATATGCGCAGTTGCAAGCCTCGCGTGCCTCCCGCATAATTGCTGCCGTTCACAGTGACATAACTTGCTGGACTTGTGCTGCCATTATTCGATGTGCCTACAGCCTCGAAGATGTCAGTCGGCACCGTTTCATACACCAATAGTTGACTTGTGCTGAGTGACCATTCCTTGCGGTCGGCCATAAACTCACGCCACGAGCCGCTGGATGCGCTCGCTACTTCTATATCGTCGCATTGGACATTGATTTCGCAGGACTTTGATCCGGCCAGTACCTTACCGCCTGCAGATATGATAAGATCTCTACCTTGTAGTACCATAATTAATATATTATAAGGTTGGACTATGTTGCATTGTCAATTTCACTTCATCATTCCATGGGTCGAACCTTTGGGCGATGATTCGCCATTTCTTATTAAGGTAAGAGTATAGCCGCATGTGCAGATATGGGGGCAAACTGGTCACTCGGAACTTTCCCTCATACTGTTTTCTTGATTGGAATAGGTAGGGATATTCAGTCAGTTTCGATGACCGCACGTTGGTGCCTATCAGTCTGTCGTTAAGTCGATACATCGAAATAGGCATATCCACACTTGATGATATGGCAGGCTGTGGATTGTATGTGTCTGGCAATATGTCACTATCCTTTGCGGGTCTGTAGATACAATCAGCATAAGGCTTACTGTCCTCTTTTATCTCCAACTTGATGTCATGGATGAACACAAGCGTTTTTGAGGTCAGTTGATCAGTTGGGCGTCCTGCTGCTCCCCAGCGATATTTGAACGTTACGTCCACATAGTTGTTGTCGTTCTGGCTGTTGCTGGTTATGTCACATTGTATATACGCCTTGTCTACCTTATCATCATCGTTTGGATTGTTGCCTAAGTTATACAAATAGCCGGATTTAGTGCCTTGCATATCGAATGAAGCACCATAGGTCTGATTCGGTCGTATTTTTATGTAGAATCTTACTCGGAATAATGAGAAACCATCACTCCATGTTCCGAAACTAATCATGATTCCCTCTTTACCGTTGTATGCGCATATTCCACCACCGACGTTCAACTTATTATTGCTGTCAAATGATAAAGTGGTGTTGATGTTGAACTCATCAGCCGACGCTACGCGGAGAAGGTTGCACAGACTGTATCTCTCGCTTGGTGTATATCCATCCATTGTGATGACTGGATTCTGAGGGGTGTATGTGCGCTTAGTGCTGAGGATGTGCGAACCGATGTTATCTTCACCCTCATAGTTGATTTCTATGCCGGTGTCAGGCTGTATCGTCAGCAGGTTTGCCTTGTCGTCGGCATTGGCAAAATAATCTCCAAGAATTTCTGCCGTGCTGCCTATACTAATATCCTCACCTTGACCTGCCTCGCCTATGTGGTCCGTTGGAAAGCATACATACGTGTCCTCATAATCAAAAGCAGTGAATACAAGTTCGTATGGCGTGTCGTGACATATCCATCCGAATGCCTTGCATAGCGCTTCAATGAAGTAGGCGTGAGTCTCGCCCTTCATCACCTTGGTATATGCGCTCGTGCTCATGCTGTGGTGATAGTCATCATTCCATGGTGACACCACCAGCGACGACACCTTCATGCTCAAGTTTACAGGGTTAGGGTAGCCCTGCAACTTTGGGAATGTCACGTAGTCATAGCCAGCAGCGGCCCTTCTCAGCAGTTCGCCAATGGTGATGCTTACAGGTGGCAGAATGTTGCTAAACACCGTCTTCTCTTTCAGCCCCAGCGGACTGATGATTGGCAACTCGATGACGCGAGGTGCAGGTATCTGTGGGTTGTTGAAGTCTTGCACCTGGATGTAGCCATTCCACACCAGCGTAGTACCGTAGTACACCTCCACATAGCGGTCGTAGATGCCTGTGGGGTAGATGTCACTCAACCACCCGTTAGCATATTCTTCGATCACGCGGATATATCCTGTCGAGTAGCGGAGCACGCTGTTCAATAGGTCGCTGTCATTATCCTCCTCGTAGAAGAAAGGATTGGCAGCACCTTTCAGTGTATATACGAAGTCGCCCGTATATCCTTTCTTATATATATCAATTCTGCATGATGTCCCGTTAAAAGACTTGAACGGGATCGTCCATTGCTTGTTTCCATCAAATGCCCATGCCATAGTCCTAATATACTCTTCGTGATTGTACTATTTCGCCTCGGCCTGTGCGCAAACCTCGGTTGTTTGATGCCAGTATGATTTGCTCGCCGCTGACAACAGCCTCCAGTTGTAGGTTGCCAATGCCACCTCCTGAAAGTTGTGATGCAAGGTTGTTCTGCTGGCTTTTCGAGAGGATTAACTCGCCACTATTGATGCCATAATCAGCCGTATGCAAGTTGTCACCACTGAATGAGTTTCCTGGCACGATGCCACCATTGGCGAAGCCTCCCTTGGTGGCATCCTTAATGGCTGCAATGGTGCTAATCATTGTAGCGGTACCAGCAGCGGCAGCGGCTATCCAGTCCCAAGGTGTGAATGTACCTGCGAGAGATTTGGCAAATGTTAGGGCTACTGTGGCCACGGCTTGTGCGATGATACCAGCCACCTTTGCCATTGGGTCTTCTATCTGATTGAGAGCACCTCCAACCGCATTAATAGCAGAAGCCGCTTCATTCCAGTCTTTTGCCATTTCCTTCGACTGCTTTTTCACATTACCCGTCTTGAAATCAATTTCGATGGGCTCGATGCCGAGTTCTTTCAGTTTCGCATTGATCTCGTCGGTGAGTTCCTGCCAAGTAGAGTCTGGGATGTCCATACCATCACCAATTTTCTCGAATATAGAAGAGAAATCTGCATCAACACCTTCAATGCCGTTCTTGATAGCCTCTTGCATCAAATTTGTCAACGTGGTTGTATCGACAGCCTCGTTTTGCTCGCCTATCTTGGTAAGCACGCCCTGCTTCATTTGGTCATAAGGAGAAATGTCGGCATTGCTAACTGGAAGGTCGGGGAATACTTCCGGCACTTTATGAATCTCCTCGACGATAGCCTTCCTTCTCGCCAATTCCTCGTCCAGCGCACGGATTTTCTCACTTATGGCCACCCGCTCTTCCTCAGTAGCGGCAATAGCCTGCTTCTCCAGTTCGCTGATTTGCTGCTGGATGGTCAGTTCCTTCTCGCCCTTGTCGCCTTTTCCACCAGTGTCTGTGGTTCCACCTTTGGTTGTTTGCGGAAGTCGGCCTTGAAGCCCTTCAATGGTTCCACTGATTTTATTGTAGTAATCGCTGCCTACAGGAATATCAGCCTGAAGTTTTTTCAAAGCGGCAATGGCAGCGTTTATCTCCTTTGTTGTTTTAATTGCTGCGCCACCACCATTCAAGAGTCCCTGAGTGTACTTCTCGAACTCCAGTTCTTTTTTGACGATTCTGTTTTCTTCATCTTGCAACTTCGACAACTGCTGTGACAGTTCAACAAATTCTTCATGACTTAGTTTTCCACTTTTCAATGCATCAGCCAACTCGCGTTTCTTGTCTCTTATTGCATCAATTTCTGCACTATCAATGTCCCACTGGCCTGCGCCTCGCAGTTCCATTGATTCCTTCAGTTGTCTGAATGCTTCGGATAGATCGTCAACGTGTTTCTTGGTCTCGTCCATAACACCATTAAAGGTGTCCATTTCCTCGGCAGAATCATCGAGAACAACAGCCAATGAAGAGATGACACCAACCACGGCACCAATCGCCGCTAACAGCAGTCCGTATGGATTAGCATCGGCAGCGATATTAAATGCCACTTGTGCGGCTGTAGCCTCTCCAGTAGCCAGAGCGTATGCCTGTTGTGCGACGGTTGTAATTGCCTGTTTAGCGGCAAGTACGCCCTGCATGAATGCGCTTTGCTTCTGTAGGGCATTCTGAATAGTGGTCAGCGAATTTGTCACGGCCATTGCTGCTTGAAGTTTTGCAATAACCTCCACATCATTTCCCATCTCAATGCCCAGCAACTTGCCAGCACCAGTCAGTCCCTGGAAGCCTGCCGTGGCCACACTCATACCTTGTGCCATTTGGTCAAACATGCGAGTATCGCTGGCAGCATTATTGATGGACATGTTCACATCGTCCATAGCGTCGCGCATTTCTCCGGCACGCTCAGTCATTTGGGCGATACTTTGAGCCATTGCCTGACCAATGGGACTTTTCTTCTCTTCGTCAGTCAATGCTCGATATGCTACGGTCATATCAGACGTTGACTGTGTCAACTCCCTAAGACTGCCTTTTGTGTTGCTGGCCAAAGTGCCAAGTTCTCCCATCGCCTTGACAGCAGCCATAGTATCCGCATCCAGTTCATCGAGAGATTTCGACCCCTCACGCACCTTGCGGAAATACTCAGTCAGAGCGTCACCAGCACGCTTGATGTTGGCATCATACTCTTTCGAATCTATTCTAAGCTTTACTACGGAATCGCTCATATTATTTTTCGTTCAAAAGTTCCGTTAATTCTGCCTCGATAGCCGTTGCGAGATTATCACGCATGATACCCATCGCCCGATCGCCCAGAGGCCGGAAGAAGTTGCGCGGGGCTATGCTGCCTCGATAATTGTCGCCCTGCTCCTGGAGTGCAAAGAATGTCTTGTTGTCGCCTCTTCTGTCCCACCGTCCGTTGCGTCCGGCTGCATAGCGTGGATTGGTTCCGGCATTAACCCACCGAAGAATAAACCCACGGTCTAATGGTGGGTAGTCCATAATCTGCTGTGTGCGGTGGCTTCTCATCATTCTATTGCCACCCCTGCGTGAAGGATGACGTGGCGGTTCATAGTCATTGGTTCCGCCATGGGACTTGCGCGAATTAAAGATGTTGATATTGGCACCCAGAACCTTCTTATAGACAGTCGTGCGAACGGCATGACGTGCGCCTCGCGGGTCACCGTTATCAAAGTGAATACTATTGACAACTTGCTCGCGGGCTTGTAATACATACTGACGAATCATCTTCCGAAGAACTGCCTGAGTCTTCGGATTTGTGGAGAGGGCTGTTTCCAGCACCTTTTTGCTCTCCATGATGACCGCTTCATTCGCTTCAAATTCAAACATGCTTGCCTTTTTCTTCTCGCCTAAAAACACGGCTGAGGTTTACTTTGTCACGAAAAAGTTTGGAGATGTAAAGAAAAAGTTTTACCTTTGCCCCCGCTCAATCCTTTCGTGGCTACATTCTATACCAGTGACCCTTCTGGGTCTCTCGGCATAATGGTATAGATATGTACCGCGTTTGGATTGAGCACCGGACAGCCGAGAGGCCCATTTTTCATTTCAATAACTAAAAACAAAACAACTATGAGAAAAATTTTCCTTATGGCCTGTGCGGTGGCCTTGATGACCGCATGTGAGAAACCCGTGATGGATGACAGAACAGTGCCAGAAACGGTGTCCGACGGTTCGCCCGTCGGCAAAACGAAAAAGTTCACCTTCACATTGAAAGGTGATTTTTCTGATCAATGGAAAGCAGTAGGCACCCGTGGTTATCTTGCCGCCGACGGCAAGGACATGACGGATGTCTGGGTGCTGGACTATCAGAGCGATGTGCTTGTTCAGCAAGTGCATCAAGATGATAATACGGCTGACGACTTCGGGAAGCCCGTCATGAATCTGGCATACGGTGCCCATCAGGTGTACTTCATTGCCAGCCGTGGCGTGAGCCCCGTGCTGGACACCGATGCACATACCATCACCTTCGGCAATGTGCGCGACACGTTCTGGAAGCGATATGATGTCAGCGTGGTTGCCACCAGCAACGGCAACAGGGCCGTCACCCTTGACCGCATAGTTACCAAGCTCCGTCTTACCTTTACCGATGAGGTCCCTGCCGCTGCCAACAGCATATCCATCGTTCCACATACCTGGTACTATGGCATTGACTATCTGACAGGTCAGCCTGCATCTGTTCGGACGGATGCCGCAACCGTCATCACCATCCCCGACGCCAGCAAGGGGCAGACGGGCATACAAGCCTCACTGTTCGGATTCTCTACGGCGGAAGAATGGAACACCGATGTAGTGATCAGCAGTCGAACGGCCACGGATGATGTGCTGGGCTCTGCCACCATCGTGTCGGCACCCTTCAAGGCGAACCGCGTCAGCGACTATTCCGGTCCGCTTTTTAGTGCGGGCGGTAGCATGTCGCTATCGCTGAACGGAGAATGGGAGGACAGTTATCAGGGAAGTTGGTAAGGTAATGTCAGGTTCTAACACACACAAGAAGGAGGCTTGCGACCTCCTTCTTTTTTATTCACCACCTTCAGTCATTGGCTGCTCGTCCGGGTCGGGCTCCAATGGATTCAGTATCCATTACGCTTCGGTCTTGAAGTAGTCTTCGTATGGTGCCCAGTCGATGCCGTCCTTCTCTGCCCATCCTGCGGTGAGGGCTTCCTGCTTGTGGGCGTTGCAAGCAGCACAGAAGGCTGTGAGTTGTTCTGCATTAGCAAACTCCTCATAGATGGCGGTGCCGTCTTCCTGTTCACCAATCTTCAGTGTGACGGGTGCTGTGGCATTGGTGAAGTTCAGCTGGTTCTCAATGCTGTACCATACTGGCTTGTCGTTCCATATCATGCCACCGATGATCTGTGCCTTGACGCGCTCGTCGATGTCTGCTATGATTGCAGCCTTTACGTCGGCAAAGGTCAGTTGTGACAGCTGCTTCTTGGGCAGATATACCTCCAGCCACTCATACAGTTTACCACTCAGTTTCTTCAGGCCGTAGCAGATGGCGATACGGCTGCCGTCCTCGCGTATTGGTGCGAAGGAGGCCTTCTTTCCATTTACTTTGTTCATAATCGTTCGCGTTTAAAGTCTTTACTTATCGTTCATTATGCTGCCAGGGGTTTACTCGCCAGTCCGAGGTCGGTGGCAATGTGTCGGCTGGCGGTATGACTCAGAATGCCGAGATATGAATCAATGGTGCGCACGGCTTTCTCTTCGTTGCGCAGGTCTATCTCCTGTATCTTCTTAGTCATACGCTCCAACGTCTTATTGCTCACATAGTCGCGGTATGGCTTGACAAATGCGCCGAGGAACTCCACGCCCTGACGGACTTCACGGACGTGGAGTTTACCCATGTGGAGTTGCAATCCCAATTCATCAGCCAGGAACTCCCGTTCTTGTGGCACTTGCTGGATGAGCCATTCGCGGTCAGTGTCTATCTGTACCGAGTCGTCCACATAGCGGCCGTAGTGCCGGCACCGAATGAGTCGCTTGATAAATTGGTCGAATACGTTGAGATAGACATTCGAGAAGAGTTGCGAAGTGAGATTACCGATTGGCAATGCCACACCTGGCTCTGCGAAGCGCATACATTTGGCATGATCGATGTCGTCCCAATCGTGAAGGTCGCCAACGATGTGGCAGTGTTCCATCGGGTCGAGCATTACTATCTGCTCCGTGAGCCACAAGATGAAGTCAAAGTCGCGGATGTCACACCAACGGGTTGCAGGTGTCAGCAACACGCCGCTGGGGATGGTGGCAATCTCTTCATTCAGTCCGACGCGGTGGGTGCTCATCTTCTTTAGGCTATCGGTGGCTATCCGTAGCAGCTTCTCACGATTGATGTGCATGAAATAGCCACGGATGTCAAGGCTCATGGCGTAGGCAGGTTCCTGCCAGTTGAGCGAGGCTTCGCGGATATGCTGACGGATTCTGCTGATGCCGTAGTGGGTGCCACGTCCTTGTATGCAAGAATAACTGTCAGCTATGAAGGTGCGCTCGAATAGTTGGTGGGTGTAGCGGAAATAGAGGTGATGCACGATGCGGTCACGGAATGCCGCACAGAACACCTCGCGCTTCTTGGGGTAAGAAACAATAAAGCACTTCGAGGGAAGTGCTTTATATCTGCGTGTCAGCAAATCGTCGCAGAGCTCGTTCAGGTTCTCCGCCAGATTCGCCTCGAACTTCTGCACATACGACATCTTGTGCTTGTGGCGGGCGGCGTCCTCAAAGGCTACATACAGGTCGTAGAGCAGTTGTGGACGTGTGAGATGATAGCATCCAGTAGCAAGTTGGTTCGTCATTTGGAATGTTCAGAATGAAATTGATAAGTGCTGCACAGGCCTCAAGGCGAAACCGTTGTACCGATTGTTGTTGTTCTGCGGATTCACGCCGCCACTGTTGAAGTTCAGGTTCCGTGCGTTGCGGGCTGAGTTCCACGTCGAAGACCAGTAGTTGCCGTTGGACCCTCTGTTGTTCCACGAGCGGCCATTGCCGTTGCCCGAGCAGGAGAAGAACAGACCCTGGAGGCTGTGTACTATTGATATTATGCGTCGGTTGCCACCTATACGACTGGTGCTGCGGAATCCATGAAGCGGAAGCCACTGCTCGTCTTTCTTTTTTCACGCCTCCCACGGAGATATGACGGGCAACCTATGAACTTAACTTTTTCGTTCTGCATTTGGTGTGACGGACTCATCTGAGGTGTGCTTGCTTTTAGAGTATGGATGCTATCTGTTGCTGAAGCCGTTGGATGAACTCGTAGTTCTCCGCTGGCGTATGTTCAGAGAGTTGATATGACATAATTTGCATAATCAGTCCGCCTTGGTTCGGCTGTGGCTGTTGCAATCCCTGTAGCAGCTTTTGGAGGTTGTTCTTCGGCTTGCCTTGTGCGGGCTGGCGGTCAGTGTCTTCCTGCGGGTCACTGTCCTTCTTGTCCTTTGGTTGCTTCATTGGTTGTGCCTCCTTCCACTTCGCCACCGCTTCTGCCAGTCGCTCGTAGGTTACTTCTGTGCCGTCCTGCGGTTCTAGCAGTGCTACGGTGATGACAATGTGCTTGTCGTCTTCGCTATTGAAGTCGAGTCGTGTTGGGATATACTTCTCGATGCTCTTTAGCGGAAAACCGACGCGGCAGAATGTCTCGTCGCTGTTCGCCATCGGGATGCGCGTCACGGCTATTGGTTTGCGGTCTTTCGTCTGCATGCGCACTTCATCATTGAAGGTGATGACGGCGATGAGCCATGCGCTCCACTCGTATGC
>JAEIGA010020675.1_pt1 | contig 10035 bp, 5 predicted proteins | sample 9270691 | NCBI WGS metagenome assembly JAEIGA01 (sample SAMN17057246, study PRJNA624740) | gut metagenome | biome: biome; isolation source: fecal sample | host: Bos grunniens | place: China: Xizang | collected 2019
ATCTTTCTAACACATCAGCCATCCTCTGAGCAGCCATCAGTGCTATCGTACCTGTACCTGTACCGATGTCCAGCAAACAGCGGTCATCGGGTCTGACAGTCATGGCCGCTCCCAGCAGCACGCCATCGGTATTTACCTTCATGGCGCTGCGCTCGTTCTTGACACTGAACTGCTTGAATCGGAATATGTTTATAGATTTCTCCACTCGCTTCGCTCGGTCGAAATGACAGTTTACTTATTCTGATACAAACTGACCGTCGATCATGTATAAAGACCTGTCACACATTTTTGCAAGATCCGGATCGTGGGTCACAATGATGATTGTCTGCGCATATTTTTCACGAAGATGGAAAAACAGTTTGTGAATTTCTTCCTTAGTCTTGGAGTCAAGATTGCCGGACGGTTCATCAGCAAAAAGGACGGCAGGTCTGTTGATGAGAGCTCTGGCTATCGCCACTCTCTGCTGTTCGCCACCTGAAAGTTCTGAAGGTTTGTGATCCATACGCTCACCAAGACCAAGATCGATCAGGAGTTCAGTTGCCCCTCTGGCGGCATCCTTTCTTGAACATCCTGCAATAAAGGCAGGGAGCATTACATTTTCAAGTGCCGTAAACTCAGGAAGCAGATGATGAAACTGGAATACAAAACCAATCTTTTTATTTCTGAACTCTGCAAGCGAATCTCCCTTCAGTTTCAGAACATCCACGCCATCTATCAGTAGCGATCCGGCGTCAGGAGACGAAAGAGTACCCAGAATCTGCAGCAAAGTAGACTTGCCTGCTCCTGATGCACCCATTATGGACACGACTTCAGATCTGCCCACATTGAAATCAATTCCTTTGAGGACTTTCAAAGTCCCGAATGATTTTTCTATTCCATCTGCCTGTATCATATACATACCTTAGGGAAACAACTTAATGTGATGCAAAGTTATGAAAATCAAGTTTCAAATGAAAAAGTTGATTACAAAAAAAGAACCCACTGAATATCAGTGAGTTCCTTTGCTAAGTTGTCGGGGTACTGTGACTCGAACACAGGACCCTCTGGTCCCAAACCAGATGCGCTAGCCAACTGCGCCACACCCCGATTATTGATTTCCCATTGATTTGGGACTGCAAATATAGATACAATATTTTAAACTCCAAAACTTTTTTAAAAATTTTTCGCCTTTTTGCCATAAATCAATGAATTTCGGCGCCGCACTTTGCCTGCGACGCCGAAAATACATTAATATCCGTAGTTCTGGACGAGTTTCGGATTATTGTCAATGTAGGTCTGGTAGATTGGCCAGAGATAGTTGCGGTCCTCAAATGAGCGTGTCATGAAGTTTCTTTGTGTAAAGAAGAATGCATCGTCTGAAGTTGCCTTGACGTTAAGACCTCTGATCGGCTTGGCAAATACCTCCTTGGAAATCATCCAACGGCGAAGGTCAGTATATCTCTTACCTTCATCAAGAAGTTCGATACGACGTTCATGGCGGATGAGCTCTCTCATCTGATCCTGAGTGTATGAACCCTCATAAGCTGGAATGCCGGCTCTCTCGCGGATTGCATTCACATACTGGAGTACCTTTGCCTGCTCTGCTGTGCCATAATACTCGTTGAGAGCCTCTGCATAGCTGAGATAGAACTCTCCAAGGCGGAAAATGATACCATGACGATACGGGTGGTTCTGTTTTCCGATCTCAGTCGCCTGTGGATGCTGACGCTTGCGCATCAGGTAGCCGCACTGAGGCGAGTCGTAAGTAGGACCTCCGTTTGCACCACCATAGAGGAAGTCTACGCGGCCGTTGAGCTGAGTAGACCACTCTTTGTGCCACAGCACTGAAACATAGAAGCGAGGCTCGCGGTTGCAATACATGTTAGGAGTGCCGGCCTCAGTAATAAGACCCTTCTCCTCCTTGGAATTAGAGCGTGTCCATGATGTGCCGTCATAGCGAATGTCTTCTGTGCTGTAGCCTGAAGCCACATATGTAGGATCCTTATCTATAGGAAGTCCGTTTCGGGTGAAGAACGCATCCACAAGGTTCTGAGTCGCACCATAAGCACCGTTACCATCACCATAACCATGTGGAGCCATATTCTGGTCAGCCTCCGCATAGTTGCAGTTATTGTTGATGAAGATAAGCTCAGGGTTGGCAGCACCAGTTGCGAAATGGATGTTCATATAGGACATGAACGGATCGATTGTACCGTCAGCATTGTACTCCTTATAGAGCGAGTATACGCCAAGCTCGAGAAGGTCCTCGATAGCCTCAGCAGCTCTTTTCCACTTCTCCTTGTCGTATGTCTGAGGGAAGAGCTGAGTGCCGTCCTTGTTTACGACACCAGCATAGAGCTGGTTGCCATTGAAAAGCGGACTGGCTGCAAGCATGTGTACATGGGCGCGGACAGCAAGGGCCATTCCCTTTGTTGCGCGGCCATGGTCCTCAGTCATGTTCTTATGCTGAAGCGGAAGCTCCTGTGCAAGCGTCCAGAGCTCCTCGTCAAGCCACTCTACAATCTCCTCGAACGGAGTACGCTCAAGCATGAGTTCCTCATATGTCGAGTTGATGTCATAGTACTCCTTCACAAGCGGAAACGCGCCGTAGAATTCAAGCATCTGCGAGTAGTAGTAAGCCACAAGGAAACGTGCCTGGAGTCTCATGTATGCAACATCCTCCGCTGTCTGTTCAGCTCCGAGAGGCTTCACCTTCTCCTGAAAGATGTATGCAGCGCGGACTGCCTTGTAGACATTACCCCAAAGGTCGAAGTAGTTTGATGTCGCACTCCAGTTACCCTTCATGGCAGAGGTTGACCACCATCCGAATCCGCCCCATTCCAGCGGGATCTGAACATCGTCTGTAAGGGTGTTCATACCATATTTCATATTCCAGTCCATATATGGATCCGGAAGGTAACTGTAGATATTGGCAAGCCATCCATTGGTCTTCACAATATCATTGAAGACCATTTCCTCAGTAATGAGGTCATCCGGCTCCTGATCAAGGTAGTTACAGCCGGCAGTCATACCGAGTGCCAGTGTTGTTATAAATATATATAGTATCTTCTTCATAGCGCCGGATTAATTGAATGAAATGTCAAGACCAAGTGACACCACCCTTGAGATAGGGTATGCCGCAAAACCATATCCTGAAAGTTCAGGATCCCAAAGGTCAAACTCTGAGATAGTGAAGAGGTTAGTTCCTCTTACAAACAGACGCATGTTATTGACAACGCTTTTTCGTCCTGCACCCTTTCTCAGGAAGGTGTATCCCATTTCAAAGTTCTTTAGTCGAAGGAAAGCACCATTCTTCAGCCACCAGCTTGATGACTGGCTGTTGTTCTCGTTTACTCCAAGAGAAAGTCTCGGCCAGAACACATCCTGTGAAGGGTTTTCCGGAGTCCATCTGTCGTCTACGTTGGCAAGGATGTTTGCAACCGCTCCGGAACCGGCACCTGGAATATAGTACTGGTTACGGGCATCATCATAGTCTCCGCCTACCACAAAATCAGTCAGAGCAACGCCCTGGAACAATGCACTCACATCAAATCCCTTGTGGCGGAAAGAGAATCCGAAACCGTATACGATTTCAGGAACTGAAGATCCTCCGATGGCAGTAACGTCTTCGTCATTGATCCTGCCGTCGTTTGTAAGATCGGCATACTTGATATCTCCCGGCCTTACCTTACCCCATGACGGAACAGGAAGTCCCGGCTTGAGAGTTCCTGCAACCGGGTCAAGGAAATCATCATCTGTATAGAGTCCCAATGACTCGAGACCGAAGTTCTGGTTGATGCCATGACCTGTGCGTGCACGTGTTGTGCCGACGATACCTGCAGCCTCATCATACTCAAGGATAGTGTTATGAGCATATGTGAAGTTTGCCATGACAGAGAGATATGTGTCACGTGAGAAAGCCTTGTTGTATGTGAGCGATGCATCGACTCCTCTGTTGAACACCTTACCATAGTTTGCATATGGAGCATTCTGGAAACCAGAAGTCTCAGGGAAGATCTTTCTCTGCATGAAGATGTCCTTACGTACCTCTGTGAAGTAGTCAACGGTAAGACTGAGAGCATCAAAGAGACCGAGGTCGAAACCGATATTTGTCTTTGTAGCTGTCTCCCATGTCAGATCAGGAACACCGAACTGATCTTCGGCAACGCCGGAATACGAAACGCTGTTGTTGTCTCCGAAGCTATGGCCGTTTGCATTTCCGTTGATGGTAGTAAGATAACCGAAACGGCGTCCGCCTGTAATCTGGTCGTTACCGGCGATACCCATCGAACCGCGGATACGGAGCTGGTTGATGATATGCTTGGTATTCTCCATCCAAGGTTCATTGGACACCATCCATCCGATCGCTCCTGAAGGGAAGAAACCGTAGCGGTACTTCTTTGCAAAGTTCTCGGAACCATTGTAGCCGAAGTTGAATTCCGCGAAATAGCGGCTGTCATAGTCATATGCAAAACGTCCTGCAAGACCGGCGTGGCGATATGGGAATGAATATATCGCAGATGACGCGTTCTGGTCTACATAACTGCGCATGTTCCAAAGAAGGAGCGCGTCCACAGTATGCTTGCCGAAAGTTCTGTTATATGAAACCGGAGCTTCGAAATATGTACTTCTGCTTCCGCCGAAAGATTTTGAGAAACCAAGGAATTCATCTCCTGTCGAAACAATCTCCATTAGAAGCTCACCGTTCTCGTCACGTCCGGTAGCATAATAATAGGTAGGCTTTCTTGTTCGCTCTGACCAATAGTCCTGATAAACATCAAACGAGAATGTAAGCTTGGCATGGAGTCCTTCGAGAGGTTCCCACAGCATACCGAAGTCCTGGTCGAGAGTTGCAACACTCTGAAGCTGCGACTTGTAGTTGTCCTTGTATCCTGTCTGCGTTGCCATTACATATGGATTGGCACGGTTGGACTGGATCGGGAACTTTCCGTTTGAGTATACAGCCGGGTGAACGATAGGCGGAATCTCCAATGCATACTGAAGGATGCTGCTGACATTAGAACCCGGAGCATGTCTGTCCTGCATATATCCACCGATACTGAAAGTAAAGAGTGTAGACTTTGTCAGATTGAGGTCAATATTGCTTCGAACATTATATTTGGTGAGCTTGAGTTCTGAATCAAATGCCGCATTAGGATCTGTTGCAATGATTCCGGATTCATTATAAACACCAAGAATGAAACGATAACGGAGAAGTTCTGTACCACCGCTGACATCTGCACTGATATGAGAACTTGTCGCGAAATCATTAGTCACCAGGTCAAGCCAGTCAGTCGAAGGATAAAGGTCCGGATCTGTACCGTTGCGGGTCATTTCTATCTGTTTATCTGAGAACGGCTGTGTCATTCCAGAGAGCTGGGCTGCAGCATTGACTACCTCCATGTGCTTTGCACCATCTACGAATTCTGCAATCTTAAGGGGAGTGGTCACACCGTAGTCTGCCTTGATGTTGACCTTGGCCTTTCCTACAGAACCGCGCTTTGTCTTCACGACGATTGCGCCGTTCGCTCCACGCACTCCATAGATAGCAGTAGCAGATGCATCCTTAAGAACCGAGAACGATTCAATTTCCTCTGGAGAGAGCTGGTCAAGCGATCTCTCTACACCGTCTACGATAACGAGTGGATTTGAGCTTGCACCGAATGTATTGATACCACGGATCCAGAAATCCGAAGCGTCATATCCTGGTTCTCCAGAGCGCTGCACACCGATGACTCCGGCAATCTGACCGGCAAGTGCATTGGAAATGTTTGCTGTCTGGTTGGAAGCCAATGTCTCAGGAGCGATAGAAGCGATAGCTCCGATGACGCTTTCCTTTTTCTGAGTACCGAAGCCCACAAGGACAGCCTCTTCAAGAACCGTGTCGGTCTTCATCTTGATAAGCAGCTCCGAGCGTCCGTCCAGCGCTACTTTCTGATCCTGATATCCGATTCCGGTGACTGTGAGTACATCATCAGCCGGAACTGTGATGTAGAAAAGACCTGCGTCGTTGGTAATTGTACCATTCGACCCATCTGATGTGATGACTGCAATACCGATAATCGGCACTCCAGCCTCATCAATGATCTTTCCTGACACCTTGACTTTGTCCGGTCCTTCTGAGGCAATCGCCGCAAAGCTCACCAAACAAGCCAATATCGCAGCTGCAAGAGCAGCTAGATAACGTTTAATTGTCATAGATTAATTATTTAGTTTCTGTGTAATCAGGGTTTTCCACCTTGAATGTCTGCTTATCGACTCCAACTCCTGTCACGGTAAGTGACTTCCAGTGAGAAGGAAGCTGAGTCGGAAGCTGAATGATGCCATCCGGAGTGATCTCAACACCGGCAAAACCGAAGATCACACTCTGAAGGATTCCGCCCAATCCGGTCGCAAATGAAACACGCGAGTTGTTAGCATTCTCTGATAGCACTCCGAAAGGTGGTCTCAGTTTGTCTGTATAGCTCTTCTTGAACACCTTGAAGGCAGTCTCAGGATCTCCTAAGCGGGCATGAAGCACAGCGATGATAGCATTGCTCATGGCAGGTCCATTAGGATCGATACGATCGAAATAGTATTTGATGTCACGCAGAGTCTGCTCCTTGTCTGTTATGACTCCGAGAGGATATGCCAGCATGTTCACGTCGGTCTGCTTGATGAGCTGACCGTCATAGCCGGTGTACTCCATAGTGACACCGTCATCGTTGTATGTGAACACGATGTTGTCCGAAACCTCCATCCAACGTGGGTCTACCTTCTTTCCAAGCACCTGGGCAGCCTTTGCAACGTCACTCAGGACACGCTTCGCCGCACCGTTCGTAAATGCATTGTCATCCACATTCTCGGCATACTCATCAGCACCCACCACATTTATGATCGAATAACTTCCATCAGCATTCTTCTCTACACGGCTGAGCCAGAAATCCGCTACAGCCTTAAGCACCGGCCATGCTGTCTTCTCAAGCCAATCCTTGTCTTGAGTGACGCAGTAGTACTGCCACATGGCGATACCGACGTCAGCAGTAATGTGATGTTCATATGTTCCTGTCAAGGCCCATACAGGTGTACACTCTTCACCGGAAGTGTCTGCTTCCCAAGGGTACTGGGCACCACGATAGCCATGATTCTGTGCATTCTGCATTGCCTGAGGCAGACAGTTTGCGCGGTAGTCCATGAGTGAGCGGCCGGCATCAGGATTCATGACCAGGATAGGCGGATACATCCAAAGTTCCGTATCCCAGAAATAATGTCCGTTGTAACCGTCACTTGACGAAAGGCCCATCGGAGCAATGCCTACCGGGCAGTTTTCGCGGGTTATGGAATAAAGCTGATAAAGCGCATGGCGGATGTCAAGCTGCGACTCAGGATCGCCTTCGATGATGACATCGCCCTCCCAAAGTTCGCCCCACGCGGCACGATGCTTCTCAAGCAGATAGTCTATGCTCGACTTATATGCGAATGTAGCAAAACGCTTTGACTCGTTGATCGGATCCTTGAAGTCCTGAGTAGAACATACTGCTCCCACCAAAGCAAAACGGTATGTCTGACCCTTCTTCAACTTGGCAGAAAACCATATACCGTCGCGGTCGTTGTCCTTGATTCTGCGTACTGTAGGTTCCTCTCCGTCAAACATGAACATCGAAGATGAACTTACTCTGTGCATCTTTGTGCGTGTCGCAGCATTGAGCTGATATACCAGCTGTGCCCCTTCGCCGAAACTGGACTGAATGTCACTCATCTCCTCAGGAATGCCATAGACATTTTCCACCTTGAGAGTGATGTCCTTGTGAGGTGTAACCTCAACAACAGACATTGCATTATATGGCAATTGTCTTAAGGCAAGCACTGTATATTTGAATGAAGCCTTGCCCTTGAGATCTACGTTCGTAGTAAGCTGGGCATTGCGCATGTCGAAGACCTGGCCCCAGTCGGAGAAATCATTCTCTCCTACCTTCTTTCCGTCAACGGTGATTTCCATATTAAGGAATACCGGACCTCGGGCCACGCGGCTCACACCATTATAGCCTTCCTTATCAAAAACTCCTGCAAGAACTATTTCACGTGCGGCAAATGGTCTGTCGTCAGTAACCACACCAAGACGGCCGTTGGCCATTGTCGCTCCGTTATAATCCTTACGCGACGATGCCTCCATAACCCAACCTTCCTGAGCCGCAGCCGAAAGGGCCAGACTCAGGAAGATCAGTAAAGATATATATTTCCTCATAGGAAAATTTACAGAAGGTTCTGGTCAGTCACATCCTCTACGGTCGCTTTGATGCCAAGAGGATTTGTCACATCAAATGTGAAGCGAAGTACAACTCCGGTAAGAGGATACTCGAACTTGTTTGGATCAAGAACGCTCTGTCCCTGCTGGAAGTTTCCGTCTGAACCGACAATGCTGATGAGGAAGCATTTCTCAATGTTACTGTTTGCAGTATCATAGTTCGCACTTGCAATATCTCCCCAGTCAAGCTTAGTCTGGAAGAACTTCCAAGAAGCATAATTGTAAACGCGAAGAGTGATCTGATACTTGTAGTCATCAATCTTGGCCATGCAGTATCCGTCATATGTCTCCCAGTCTGAGAATGAACGTCCGTCACGAACCTTTCTCTGATCCGGCTTGCCGAAGTTATAGTTTCCAAGACACCAGATAGCCTCATTTTTTGTGATGTTACCCATCTCATCCCATTTGAACTGACCGAGATCTCCGTTGTCAGAAAGTCTCTCTGTGCGGAGCGATCCCCAGTCTGCCTGGTTTGTGAGCCTGTACTTGCCGCCTTCTGCACGGAATGTATAAGTACCGTCACCGTTGTTATCGAAGAAGTCGATATCTACCCAAAGATCGCCAAGACCGGCAAAAGCGACAACCTGACCTTTCTTGAAATCAACGTCAACAGTGCCAGGATATGCGGCATCATTTGTCTCAGGTACAACTACATACAATGCCTCGAGCGGATACTGCACCTGGAATGAGACCACATCAAAAGCGATAGTTCCCTCTGGAATCGCCTCAGCATAGCTGTAAAGATCGATCGCTGAAGTGCTGCCGAACTCCACGTTATCAACATTCTTACCACCGAAGTTATATACTGCTCCCTCCGCTGTCTTAGCTTCAAAATAGCCTGAAAGAGATGCAGGAAGAGCACCTGTATAAGACCATACATTTTCTGAAGCAGTGAGTTCATACTTGTCTGATCCCGCAACAAAAGACACAGAAGCAAACTCCGGATGAGCAATGTCGATCTTCACATTCTTCTCTGCACGGTCAGAACCTGTGCCAATTGCCATGATCATTATATTATACTCACCGCCAGCGATATTCTTCTCATAAGGAATTGCAAGAGTTCCGGCAAAAACGCCCTCAACAGACTCTCTTACAGTCAGGCTTGAATACTGCTTTGCATCCTTGACAAGAGCGACTGTCACGTTCTGAGCAGCCTTTGATGTTACTGTGAAATCCAAAGTCTCGCCGAACTCGGCAGACTCTGCGATAGTGTAGCCCGAAATTTCAAACTTAGTCTGCTCCTGAACCGGACCCTCTTCGCTCTGGCATGCCGTAACTGCTGTGAAAAGAACTGCAGCTGCGGATAAAATAGAAAATATCTTCTTCATCTTGTTATTAGTTATATTTCGGCAAAAGGCGATGTCACGTATTAACGTGCATCGCCATTGCTCTGTTATTATTTACCTGATTAGAGGTTTGGATTGATTGTCTTCCACTCTGATACCGGTGGGATGATGCCGAGATTGATGATCTCGTCACGCATTACCTGGAGGTGTGCGTAAGATGCATCGAGAGCTGCAAGCTCCTCTGCTGTTCCCTCTACCTCACCGAAGTGAACGCCTGTAGCATCGATAACTGTAGGCATAGCCATGAGAACGTTCTGGTACTTCTCGTTGTTCACATAGCAGCCAGCTGGCCAGTTGAACTGAGGACCACCCATAGCAGCCTGGATCATGAGAACTGACTGGTATGATGGGCTCTGGAATGAAGAGCGGCCACGAAGCTTGATGATGTTTGAACCACCCTGGATAGTAGCGTGCTTGATCTCTGCC
>JAEIGA010020676.1_pt1 | contig 10034 bp, 8 predicted proteins | sample 9270691 | NCBI WGS metagenome assembly JAEIGA01 (sample SAMN17057246, study PRJNA624740) | gut metagenome | biome: biome; isolation source: fecal sample | host: Bos grunniens | place: China: Xizang | collected 2019
AAATTGTTATTGGTAATCCATATGTTCTATGATAAGCTCCAACTAATAAATCAGCTCCTGCTTTTGAAGAAGAATAAGGACTCGATGTATGAAGTGGAGTTTGTTCTGTAAATAGAAGATCTGGTCTATCTAAAGGTAAATCTCCATAAACTTCATCAGTTGAAACTTGATGGTATCTTTTTACACCATATTTTCTTGAAGCGTCCATCAAAACTTGTGTTCCTAATATATTTGTTGTTAAAAATACTCCAGGATTTTTAATTGAATTATCAACATGACTTTCGGCTGCAAAGTTTACAACCCAGTCAAATTTTTCTTCTTTAAATAATTTATCTATAAATTCTCTATCTGTAATATCGCCTTTTACGAATTTATAATTTTTCTTTCCTTCTAATGGTTTAACATTATTATAATTTCCTGCATATGTTAATGCATCTAAATTAACAAAATTATAATCAGGATATTTGTTAACCATATAATACATAAAGTTTGAAGCAATAAATCCTGCTCCTCCTGTAACTAAAACTTTCATTATTTCACCTTCTTTAATTCTTTTGAATATCTTTCTACTGCGTCTTGCCAAGAAGGTAATCTATCAAATCCATTTTCATCAAGTGATTTTTTACTTAATTTTGAATTTCTTGGTCTATATGCTTTTTGAGGATATTCTTCACTTGTTATGTGTTTTACGTTTACTTTTTTATCATTTACTTTAAAGATATGTTCTGCAAATTCAGCCCAATTGCAGTATCCTTCATTATTAACATGGTATGTACCATATTTTTCTGTTTCCATCATTGTAACTAATAATTTAGCCAAATCTACTGTGTATGTTGGAGAACCAAATTGATCAGCAACAACAGTAAGTTCATCTCTTGTTTCTGCAAGCTTTAGCATTGTTTTAACAAAATTATTTCCATTAATTCCAAATACCCATGAAATACGTACTACAAAATGTTTTAAATTGTTTTGTCTTACTATTTCTTCTCCTTGATATTTTGTTTCACCATAAGTGCTTTTTGGATTAATTTCATCATCTATTTCATATAATCCTTCTTTTGTACCATCAAATACATAATCAGTACTTATATAAAACATTTTAGCGTCTATTTCTTTTGCTACCTCAGATATATATTTAGTACCATTAACATTAATGTCATAGCATACTTCTTTATTATCTTCAGCATTATCTACTGCAGTAAAAGCAGCGCAGTGGAATATAACGTCTGGTTTATAATTTCTAATTATTTCTTTAACTTTATTTTCGTCTGTTATATCTACATCATCTTTATCTACTGCTAATATATCGTTATAACCTTTATTATTTAATTCTTTAACTATTTCATAGCCTAATTGGCCATTTACGCCCGTAACAAATATCTTCATTAAAAATATTTAGGACTATCCACTAGACGTGGATGTACTTGATCCTTTTCTGATAATAAAGGTTCTTTTATATCGTATTTTTCAAATATTTCTTTCCAGTTAATTCCTAAATCAGGATCATTCCAAAGGATTCCTCCTTCAGTTTCTGGTGCATAATCATTATCTATTAAATACTGAAATACTGTATCATCCTCAAGACTTACAAATCCATGAGCAAATCCTCGTGGAACAAATAATTGTCTTCCACTTCCTTCAATATCTTTATTATATGGTGTAAGAAGAACTGAAGTTGATTTTCCATATGTTGGAGAATCTACTCTCATATCTACTACAACATCAATTGCAGTTCCACTAATAACTTCAACTATTTTAGCTTGTGTTTTTGGTTTTTTTTGGAAATGTAATCCTCTTAAAACACCTTTACCACTTTTACTTCTATTTGTTTGAACTACTTTTTCAAATCCTAGTTCATCAAAATCTTTTTGAATAAAATATGGGCTGAAATATCCACGATTGTCACCAAATACACTTGGTTCAATAATATAACAATCTTTTAATTCTGTTTCTATTTTCTTCATATTATCTCCTATTTTTTTACTAATATTTTATTATTAGCAACACTTATTAAATGTTGTCCATATGTATTTTTTTTCATTCCTTCACCAATTTCTAATAATTGTTCTTTTGTAATCCATCCATTACGATATGCGATTTCTTCTGGACATGCAATAGTAATGTTTTGATGTTTTTGAACAATTCCTACAAATTGTGAAGCTGTAAGTAGACTTTCAAACGTTCCAGTATCAAACCAGCTATATCCATCATTCATTGTTACTACTTCAAGTTTACCTTCATCTAAATACATTTTATTTAAATCAGTAATTTCAAGTTCTCCTCTTGCTGATGGTTTAACTTGTTTTGCTTTTTCTACTACATCTTTATCATAGAAATAAAGACCAGTAACAGCGTAATTTGATTTAGGATTTGCTGGTTTTTCTTCAATACTAATGGCTTTACCATTTTTATCAAATTCAACAACTCCAAATCTTTCTGGATCATGAACATGATATCCGAAAACAGTAGCTTTACCATTTTCTGAATTTTTTCTTGCTTCCATTAAATCTTCTTTTAATGATGCTCCATAGAAAATATTATCACCTAATATCATACATGCTGGATCACCATTTATAAATTCTTCTCCTAATGTAAATGCTTGAGCAAGTCCATCTGGAGATGGTTGTACTTTATAACTTAAATTAATTCCAAAATTAGAACCATCACCTAAAAGTTCTTTAAATCTTGGTAAATCTGTAGGTGTTGAAATGATTAATATATCTCTAATTTCAGCTTGCATTAAGACTGAAAGTGGATAATAAATCATTGGTTTATCATATATTGGCATTAATTGTTTACTTGTAACTTTTGTAAGTGGATATAATCTTGTTCCACTTCCTCCTGCTAAAATTATTCCTTTCATGCTTTTTACCTCCTGTATTTTTCATCATTATTTATTATAACGAAATAATAGATTTATGTAAAGAAAAAGGCCTTATTTGCTATTGCTTTTTTCTGAATTTGCATATAATTTGCAAATAACTTTAGCAATGCATTCAGGCCAAAATTTTCTAAACATAACCATATCTTCTTTTGTTCTTTGATTATCAGCAATTACTTTTGACGTTTCAGAATCATCATGTACTCTATGAAACATACATGCTTTTGGATTAAATAAAAACTCACCTTTTACTTTTGAAAGCGTTTCCCATGCTTGCCAATCAACATCACTTCTAAAATCAGGATTTTCAAATAGTGGTGTTTTAACTTTATCTTTATTAAAAGATACTGCTGGGCAGCATATTGGACAACCTAACGATAAACATCTTCTTCTTATAAATATACTTTTTTTGAAAAAGCGAATTGGAAATAATAAAATTCTTTTAATTTTTAAATTAGTATTTGTTTTTACTATTTTATCATTTTTATATTCATGATAATCGGAAAATGAAATAATTGTATCACCATCCATTCTTTCAACTACCTCTTTATAGTAGTTTTCATAATATACATCATCTTGATGACATATAGTTACAAATTTTGTTTTTGATAATTCTATTGCAGCATCAAATGCCTTACCTATTCCTTTTTCTTTTATTTCTATCACTTTAAGATGATATTTTTTAGCTAATTTAGAAATAAAATCATTTGGTGTTTGAGTCATAATAACTACTTCTGAATTATCTCTTTGTTTCATAACAGATTTAATACATTCTTCTAGAAATTGTGATTCTTTATATGCAAGTATTGCAAAAGTATGATTTTTTTTCATTTTAATCCCCCTTTATATGACCAATTAAATAATATTGACTGTATTAACATTGACATAGTTAATGCAGCTATAATACCGTTTAAACCAAATTTTACTGATGCTATATAGCTAAAAATTATATTAATTATTAAAACTATAACATAAAAATTAAATTGATCTTTTGTTTTTCTAAATATAGTAAGTGCATTGGAATAAATTGTTGTAATACCATTAAATGTTCCAGCAAGAATTAAAAGTACAAATGCTAATCTATAATTGTTAAAATCGAGTTGATATAAAATTTTAAGAGCAAATGGTCCTATTGTTATTGCAAGAATCATACATAATATACTAAATTTTATTAATGTCTTAGTTATGGTTTTTAAAGATTTATCAAATTCTTTATTTTTTTTCTTTTCATATAGTATTGTTAAATTAACAAGTTCAGGTTGTACTATAAATGTTGATATTAAAGTCATTACTGTTGGAATCATCATCAATATCCCAAGATATCCAATTTCAATTTCATCAAGCGTTTTCATACCTATAAATCTTCCAACATTTAATATTAATTGAGTTATAAATCCAAACATAAAGATATATTTTGACTGAGTATATACTTGATTATTATATATGAATTGAAATTCTTCATTTTTTTTAAGATTTGGTAAATCATAGAAAATAAAGACTAAAATTGATGCTAGTAAAATACTTATACTAGAGATTATAATATTTTTTGTTAATACTTCTGATATGACAAAAAATAGTAATAATAATAATGTTTTTAGTGTTAGAGAAATACCAACTTTATAAAGTTGTTCATGTTTTTGAAATGACGCATAAAATACATCACTAAATGTTTCAATTAATCTAAGTGCCATCAATGAAATTGCTACAATTGATAATGTTAAATCAAATTTATAAAATAAACACATTATTATAAAAAATATAATTGCTAATAATGATGTTTTTACTCTACTTCCTAAATATTCTTGAAATGAAAACTCATTCTTATAATCTGATACTTGATATATTCTTCCACCATAATTAGAAAACATTTGTAAAATTAATGTCAAAGTAAATATAAAAGAAAAGGAACCTGACATTTCAATCCCATTTATTCTTGTAACTATAATTAGCAAGAATAATGATAAAAATGAATTAAGTGTAGTTCCTATCATGTTCCATAAAAAATTTTTATCTTTTTTCATCTATTTTTCCTTTAAGCATAGAAACTTCTTGTATTAACAATCTAATTTTACTACTTTGACCAGATACAATCACTGTAAGTGCAATATTAATAAAAATAAGCATTGCAATTAATCCTGCAAAAATCATATTAGAACCTACTTCAAATCCTAATAGTGTAGAAATAAAGTTCATTATGCTTGGGAATAATACAAAAATAAATAATATTACACCAGCAAATAGCCAAACTAATGCATATTTAACAGAAATTTTATCTTTTCTAACAATATAAATTATTGTAAATAATATAGCTAATATAAAAATTGATGAAAATAATTGTAAATTAAAACTCATTATTTATACCTCCTAATACTTACGATAATAATTGATAATACAACATTAAACATATAATAGGCAGTTTTCCATGCACGAATAGAAGAAATGCCACCTTCTCTTTCGTTCATTTCAACAGAAACTTCTTTAACTCTTTTGCCTTGTTTTAATAGTTCTGTAGTTGAAACTGGTTCAGGATATTCTATTGGATAGTGTTCAGCAAATAATTTAATAATATCTTTATTTACTGCTCTAAAACCACTAGTAGTATCATATATTTTTTTACCAGTAAATATCTTTATAAAGAACGAAATAATATTAATTCCTATCCTTCTTGCTACTGATGATTTAAAAGTACTTAGTTCTTCGATAAATCTTGATCCTATCGTAAAATCAGCTTCTCCATTTATAATTGGTTGTATAAGTTTTTGTACATATCTTATGTCGTGTTGTCCATCACCATCAAATTGTATTGCAATATCATAATCATTTTCTAATGCATATTTATATCCTGTTTGAACGGCCCCACCAATTCCTAAATTATGAATTAAGTTTATATGTGGTAAATTATTATTTTTTAAAATATCAAGAGTTCTATCTTTAGAACCATCGTTGATAACAATAAAATCTAAATTTTTATTTTCTTTTTTAATTTTCTTACATGTTTTTAATATATTTTCTTCTTCATTATATGCAGGTATAATTAAAAGTATTTTTTTCTGATTTTTTGTTTTCAAAATATCTCCTCACTTTATTCTGTTTCTATTTTTATTATACATTAAATTAAAATAATTTCAATAAAAAAGAAAAGTTATTAAAACTTTTCTAATTTTTTATTTCTATTAATTTTCCATCATCATTTTTATATAATGTCATATTATTTATTTCTTGTTTGAATATATCTTTAAATTGTTTTTCTAAAAATTCATCTTTTTCTACTATTAAAACATAATTATGAGATAATATTTTATCTTTCATATTATTAATTTCAAATAACTCTTTATCAAATTTTATTGTATTAGTCACATTAAATGGTGCTGCAAAATAAATAATTTTTAATAAGAAATTATTATCTCCTTGGTTTAATGTAATTAGTTCATCCTTGTTTTTAACATTATCAGTTATGAGTTTTGCCATTTTTTGTTCTTCAATTAAATATGATCTTGTTAATCTATTTCTATTACCAACTAAAATAGTGTTTTTTATTACGGCATCAATAGGAGTAAATAGCATAACTATTAATGTTATTAAAATTAAATAATTGCTTTTTTTTGTTTCTTTTAAGAAATAATAAATAATAAAAACAAAACTTCCTAATAACATAGCACCAATATATCTATGTGCTGAATTATGAGGTACAGCTTCACCAATATTAAACATAAACAAATAAGATATTTGTAAAATCACTATATATATTAGAATAGATACAATTAATGAGATCGAAATATTTTTAGTATTAGTTCTGTTATTTTTATTAATATGATAAATCGAGTAAAGAATTAATGCAAATATAACAATCCAATTGTAAACACTTAAGTTAAACGGTTCATGTGAATAATATTTTTTTACTAAAAGATGATCAACAGATGTTGTTATGCTTTCAGCAAAATCAGTATATTTATACCCTGTTAGTGCAGCAAACAATGATTTTAATGCATTGCTTACACTTCCTACAGTTTGATTTTTAATGCTTTGATATTGAATATTATTATTTATAGCAGGATTCATTTTATAATAAAGATTATTACCTAATATTGTTATTAATACAGTTAAAACAGAAACATATATAAATTTGTTTTTTAAGCAGTTTCTTACAGTTATACAAAAATCATTATTTTTCCAATTTTCTAAAAAACATTTAATTATATAGAACAGAACCATAACACATGAAAACATAATGCCAGCAGCTCTTGTTAATGATACTAATATGAGGGAAAACAAAAATGATAATTTGGAATCTTTATTATTTTCGACAATGTTTATTAATCCATATCCAACTAATAATCCTGTTAATGTGTCAGCATATATTGTATAGTAAAAACCTTGTAAGCAGAATATTGCTGGCAAACACAAACAAATAATTGAAATTAAAAAGGACTGATTTCTATTTTTTGCAAATTGAAATAATGGAAACAAAATTGTAAATCCAAATACTTGAAGGGTAAGTAATTCAAATCCTTGTCGATAACTGCCTAGTATTTTCAAAAAGAAATATTGTAAAATTGTAGGATTAGGTGGATATATAATTCCATCTCCATGTGGAAGAATATTAATTTTTGAAAAATTTATACTATTAGATAAATAATAATTTTTTGATGCAACAGACCAATAAGAATATTCATCCCACACGTTAAAATTAACAAAATAATTAGATACAAATAAAACAAAGAATAGTATAGAAAAAAAACTTATTTCTTTTGAAAAAAACAATTTGAAATTAATTTCATTAGAATAATAAATAAAAGAACCTAAACCAATTATGGATATTATAATTGCTCCAATTGGTAAAATATTGATATATCCAAATAATAACAACAATAATACAATTAATATCAATGTAAATGGCATAGCATCATATAAAGGTTTTGATGTTTTTTTATGAATTAATATAAAATTACCTATTAAAATAAAATAAAGTAAAAATAATCCACCAATGTTTGTTATAATTTCATGTTGAGAAATAAACCTTATTAATAAAATTAAAACAATAAGACATATGATGAAATAAGTCGTTTAATTTTCATTTCTAAATCTCCTTTCGCATTTTAATATTAAAACCATCTATAAATTATTTCAAAGAACGAAATAAAATTCAAACAAAATATTATATATACAAAATATGTATTATAATTTTTGTTTTTGGAAATTTTAATAATATTATTATTGAATATGAAATAAAGTGCAAATGCTATAGGAATAAAATATCTAGGTTGTAATCCATCAATAGTTTTTGCACCTGATTTTGTCCAACCAAATAACATTGCAAAACTAATTAAAATAGCAATTGTTGTATATATAAACAATGATAATAGTTTAAAAATCTTTTTATTTTTAAATTTTTCATATGGTAATGTAATAATTAATCCTACATAAGTTATGCACATAAATAATTTAATTATTCTGTTATTCCATACTGTATACCAACCAAATCCATCAATAAAACCTTTTAGTATATCCTCAAACAATCTTAATTTAATAGTTCTATAATATATTAATATGAATTCTACAGGGTCATTTAAGGCTTCACTAACTGTATAGAAATTGTTGTTTATTACAACCTGTTCTGTAGTATTATTGTCTGATGCAAAAATAGCATTCCATTTATATGCCAAAACTGTAATTAATGCAACTGTAATTATTAAAAGAATTTTATTAATAAGAGCATGTTTAATTTTAGTCTTTTCAAATTTTTTATTATCTATCATTAATATAAACAATATTATTGGAGTATAAACTGTTTTTGAAAAAGCAATTACAGTTCCAATTAAAATCAAAATAATATAATCTTTTATTTCAACTAGTTCTTTTTTAAATATTAAATAAAAAATATAAGCTATAAACAAGAAACATGACGGAGTGTTTATCCAGTCTTGATTTATTCCGATACATGATTGATAAGTAATTGCAAAAGTCATAATTAAAAATAATAAATTCTTAAATTTAGGCATTATTTTTAATGCAAAATAACCAATTAAGACTGATAAAGTAACATTAAAAAGTCGAGATAATAAAATTGTCAATAAAACGTTAGTATTTAATCTTTTACATAAAAACATTGCAAAATTTGAAGGTATATAATCTAATACATGATATCGATATGTTCCACAGAATTCAGCAAGAACATTTAAATCTTTATAATTGATTTTTAAGTTCATATCATCATAATAAGCTATAGGATTTAATTTTATTAGATTAAATTTGAAATTAGAATATTTATATCTAAACTCGTGTATATTTTTTGATAAATGAGTATATCCATTTTGATCAAAATTACTTTTTTCAAGTAAAAATAAATGATCGTATGATTTAATATAGTGATTATCTTCATCTAATATATGAAATGGTGGTATTAAGAATACTAATGTAACGCATAACACTAATGCCATAAACAAGTATGAAGATTCAAAAGATAATTTGTTTTGTTTTCCATAATGTAATAAAGTAAGTCCCATTATAGCAAAAAGTATTGGTATAAATAGATATCCTATTAATGAAAGTAATGAATAAAAATTAAGATAATATAAAATAAATAATAATCCTGCAAAAATAAATATTTCATATATTTTTAATTTTTTACAAAATAATTTCTGAACAAAATTCTTAAAGAATAAAAACACAAAATAATATAAAACAGCAAATGTTATTCCTAAGAATAAAATTAAAATTAAATTTGTTTTATTAAATTGTTGTTTTAATATCTCATATTTGTTTATAGAATGTGAAATATTATATAAATGATTTTCTTCATCATAATAAACATCTATTTCTTTTTCGTTGTCATAAGCATTAATATTTTTTATATTTTTATCTTGAATATTTAATAAATAATTATCATTATTAGTTACTGTAAATTCTATGCTGTTTTCTTTTAATGTATATATTTCTTTTTTTTCATTATAATCAAATTTTTGATTAGCTAAATAATTGTTATTATTAACATCTAAGGTTTCAATATAAACATTCTTGTTGTTTTCTTTTTCTATTTCAACAACTATATTATGTTTTTCTTGTGCACTATCTTTAAAAAGTAAACCACATATAGACGATATTGATAGTAAAAATGAAAATAAAATTAATATATATTTATTTTTTTTCATTTTTA